>Ga0302347_1000663_pt1 | contig 50253 bp, 43 predicted proteins | sample PhyWR1_FD_202178 | JGI IMG/M metagenome (GOLD analysis project Ga0302347, IMG submission 202178) | Leaf surface microbial communities from wheat plants in UC Gill Tract Community Farm, Albany, California, United States - DLSL W.R1 (v2)... | ecosystem: Host-associated > Plants > Phyllosphere >... | reverse complement strand
GCGAAGTTGATCATTCCAATAATGCCGTAAACCATCGTATAGCCGATGGCGATCAGGGCATACGTGCTGCCAACGTTGAGGCCGTTAACCAGCATTTGGAAGAAGTGATAGATGTCAGGCATTACAAGCTCCTAAAAACCTGAGACGCATTTCACTGGTGGAGTCATTTTCCGGCCTGTTTCGTACGCTTTTTTAGCCGTTTGAGCACAGGTCTTTTGCCAGCGAACCGCTGGTGACGGTTTTAAAGATTTTCAGGTGGGGAGACTTTCGGATCACGAAAGCGCGGCCCAATTTCTGTGGGCCTACGGCCCGTAAAACAAAGCCCACCGTTCGCGCAGTGGGCTTTGTAGTCAGATCAAGAACCGACCCTTATTGAGGGCTTACTTCTGTTTTAGGCTTGCCGAAGTGCCATTCGTAGACCACGAATTTGAAGTCTTTGAGGTCACCTTTGGCGTCGTAGCTCAGATCACCGGTAGGGGTTTTAAACGTGCCAGCATGGATGGCTTCAGCCACTTTGGCCGTGTCTTCGCTCTTGGCAGCGGTGATGCCTTGGGCAATCAGCTCAACCGCAGAGTAAGCCGGGAACACGAACGGGCCGCTCGGGTCCTTGTTGTCTGCCTTGATGGCATCCGCAATCGCTTTGTTTTCCGGGTCTGTGTCAAAGGATTTCGGCAGAGTGACCAGCAGGCCTTCGGAAGCATCCTGGGCAATTTGCGAGATGGAGTCGTTGCCCACGCCTTCAGGGCCCATGAACTTGGCGTTCAGGCCTTTCTCTTTGGCTTGGCGCAGGATCAGGCCCAGCTCAGGGTGATAGCCGCCGTAGTACACGAAGTCGACATTGGCTTGTTTGAGTTTCTGAATGACGGACGCGAAGTCTTTGTCGCCTGCGTTGATGCCTTCAAAAACCGCGACCTTGATGCCGTCTTTTTCAAGCGTTTGTTTAACTGCAGTCGCGATGCCTTCGCCGTATTGTTGCTTGTCGTGCAGGACCGCAACGACTTTAGGCTTCACAAACTTGGCGATGTAGTTGCCCGCTGCCGGGCCTTGGGCGCTGTCCAGGCCAATGGTACGGAAGACCAGTTTGTAACCACGACTGGTGATCTCCGGGCTGGTGGCAGCCGGGGTGATCATGATGACGCCTTCGTCTTCGTAAATGTCCGAAGCCGGCTGAGTGGAGCTGGAGCACAAGTGGCCTACAACGAACTTGACGCCATCATTGACCACTTTGTTAGCGACAGCGACGGCTTGTTTTGGGTCGCAAGCGTCGTCGTATTCTTTGGCTTCCAGCATCTTGCCATCGACACCGCCTTTGGCGTTGATGTCTTTGATAGCTTGTTTGGCGCCCATGAATTGCATGTCGCCGTACTGGGTCACAGGCCCGGTTTTAGGGCCAGCAATACCGATCTTGATGGTGTCTGCAGCAAACGAATGGCTGGCAACCCCGGCCAAAACCATAGCGGCAAACAGTTTAGTAATCTGCTTCTTAGCCATCTTTATTGGTGCTCCACTCTTCTGTTGTAATTTTTATAGTCCTGGAAGCCAAGGCAGCCGGACCGGGTTTTTTCTGAGCGAAATTCCCGACCAATCTCCCCTGCAACTGTACCGGTACAGTGTAGAGCGCCGGTTCAACGCTTGAATAGCGGGCTACCGGGAGAAAAAGCAGGAAATGTCGCTTAAACGAAAGAAAGAGACAGAATGGCGGCGGATTATGTTGTTGATCTATATCGGGATGTTGCCAGCTCAACAGGTTCGTCCTTGGCGCTTCACTCTTTCCTCGTTTCCATACCTCTGTTTGGGTTTTTCTACCGGGTGCGCGGCGCTATCATTGCGCCGATTTTTTTACCTGGTGAATCCCATGAATCAAGAACCTAGCACCCTCTATGCCAAGCTGCTTGGTGAGACCTCAACAATTGAATGGAAGGTGTTGCTGCCATTCTTCGCCAAAGGTGATTTGTTGTGGGTTGACCCCGCACTCGACTTGATCGACGCGGCCATTGCCGTGACTCAGGATGAAGCAGAGAAGATCAAGGCCTGGATGGCTTCTGGCGTATTTGGAAAGATGACTACAGAGCACGCGCTAGACGTTAATGCGCGAGATCCTGAGCTGTGGGCCGTGGTGGTTTCGCCTTGGGTGATGGTCCAGGAAAGGGCACAAATTTAATCGAACGCACCAAACATGAGCGTTTATAGAGGGGCGATTTGGGCGAGGTGGTGTGTAGGCCAGTAACTGGTTTCACAATAGTGGCCACTTGCCGTAGAGAAACGCCACAGTCAATTCTGTGGCATTTCGCTAAATGGGTAGCTGCTAAATGGGTAGCAAATGCGCTACTACAGTTGAAGCGCCGAATAGCCCGATGCAAAGCGGTGAGATTGATTGAGCTGCTCCAGCACGCCGGGCAGCGCTTCAAACGGCACAGGGCGGCTGATCAGATAACCCTGGATAAAGTCGCAGCCATAGCGGCTTAAAAGCTCGAGTTGCTGGGTGGTTTCGACACCTTCGGTCACCACTTGCAGTTGCAGTGTGTGGGCCATGACGATAATCGCCTGAACGATTTCCATGTCCTGACTGGACGTTTGGATGTCCTGGATAAACGAGCGATCAATTTTCAGGGTATTAAGGGGCAGGCGCTTTAAATAGGCCAGGGACGAGTAGCCGGTGCCAAAGTCGTCAATCGACAAGGACACGCCCAGTGCGCGTATCTGCCGTAACAGCTGTGAGGTGTTGCTGATGTTGCCCATCAGCGCGTTTTCAGTGACTTCAAGTTCCAGACGATGCGGTGCAATCCCGGAGCAATACAGCGCATTTTCAATGTCCTCAGCCAGTTCTTCGCGCACCAGGTTGAGTGCCGAGCAGTTGACGGCAACCCCAAGCTGCTGCCAGCCGAGCCGTGAAAGTGTCGCCAGATCGGTGCAGGCTCTGCGCAACACCCAATGATCCAGTTCGGCAATCAGCCCGTTGGCCTCAGCAATATTGATAAAACGGTCCGGGCCAAGCAAGCCATGCTCCGGGTGCTGCCAGCGGATCAATGCCTCCAGTTTGGCGACTCGCCCTTGCTTGAGGTCGATGATGGGTTGGTAGTGCAGTAGCAAGCCGGTGTCTTCATTCAGCGCCTGGCGCAGTTCTTCTTCGATTTGCAGCTCGAGTGAGGCGCGTGTGGTCAGGTTAGGGCTGAAAAAATTCAGGCTGTTGCGACCACCGCCTTTGGACTGATAGAGCGCCAGATCCGCGTGCTTGAGCAGCTCAATGCTGCTGGTGCCGTCGTCCGGGAACACGCTGATGCCAATGCTGGTGGTCATGACCATGCGCCTGCCCGTCAGCTCGATGGGCTCTTTGAGCGTGTGCATGATGCGCTTGGCCATGCTTTGCGCTTCGTCGCGATCGTGGATGTCGATCAGAATACAAAACTCGTCGCCGCCAAATCGCGCCACCACATCCCCGTGATTGCGGGCGGCGCCTCTGATCTGATTGGCAATGGTCTTGAGCAGCTCATCGCCTGCGTCGTGGCCCAGGCTGTCATTGATCCGCTTGAAGTGATCGATGTCGAGAAACAGCACCGCCAGTTTGCTGTTTCTGGCGGCCGCGTCAGCGAGTTTTTCAGCAAAGATCTGGTTGAATCCGCGCCGATTGATCAGGTTGGTCAGCGGGTCGTAATGCGCCACTTGCTGCAATGACATGCGGGCTTCATCAAGCTGGCTGAGCAGGGCATTGACCCGTGCCAGGTCGTGCTCTTTTTGTTGCAGCTTTTTATCGACCAAGGCGGCACTGATGCTGCTGCCGATCAACAGCAGCGTGATCATGGCGACCATCAGGGCGACTTGCCAGTGGTTGGTTTCAATGTGGGTCTGGTTGATGTCGCCCTCAGGCGATAGCGTGTGCAGTGCCCACATACCAATAAAGTGGACGCATAGAATGGCGGTGCCCGCGGTGAGGCTGATGGCGTATTTAAAAAACTGATGGGCCATACCGTGGGTAGTGCGCAAGGCTATGGCCATCTGCAAGGCCCAATAACTGGCACCCACGGCCAGGATTAAAGAAAGGGCAACGCCAATGAATTCGTAGTGTTGCTGGCTGTTGGAGTGCATGGCGGTCATGCCGGTGTAATGCATGCCGCCGATGCCCAGGCCAAATATCAGCGCTGCGAGCATTAAGGGTATGCGCGAAAGGCCGGGCTGATTGAGCAGGTGCATGGCAATCAGTGCGCTGACCCAGATGATAACCAGCGAGCCGATGGTGATACCCAGGTTGTAATGAACCTCAAGCGAAGACTCAAAGGCCAGCATGCTGATGAAGTGCATGGCCCAGATACCGCCTGCCAGGCAGCTTGCGCCCAGCCATCGCCAAACCGTTTTGGCCGTGGCTTTTTCTGCATTGGCGGCACGTTCACCCATGTGCAACGCGGCCAAACTCGCGGCGCAGGCCACCAGCCAGGCGAGAAACACCAAGTACAGGTTGTGGCTGCTGTGCAGTGTCTGGAGGCCGTGCTCAGCATGTGCGCCGAGAAACTGCCATTCGAACCATTCCATTGCGGCCCTCGGCACTGAGTCCAGGTTTGCCAGTCAACAGGTGCTGACGTGCTTTCAGTGTAGAGGCTGGGATAAGGCGGGGGAGGGTGATGGCGATATGATGCTAATCATTTCGTAATAAACAATTAGTTTTTAATCGCGAACTTCGGTTGAAAACCTGCAGGAGCGAGCTTGTCTCGCGATCTTTTAATGATCAAAAGATCGCGAGACAAGCTCGCTCCTACAGAATGCAGGGGTTAGCCGGCGACCAGCACGCGAATCGCTTCTAGGCGCAGCGCGGCTTTTTCAAGCATGGCCAGCCCTTGTTCGCGTTGTTTACGCAAGGCAACCAACTCGCTGTCACGTACGGTCGGGTTGACCGCTTGCAGCGCAGTCAGGCGCGCCAGTTCTTCTTCCGTGTCGGCTGCCAGACGGCGTTGCGCTTCGGCTACACGTTCAGCATGACGTGGCGCAACCTTGGCTTCGCCGGCATTGATTTTCGGCGTCAGGTTATCGCGCTGCGCCTGGATGAACTTGTTGGCGCTGGCACGGGGCACGCTTTCCAGTTGTTCATTCAGGGTGTCGAAGGCCACGCGCGAGGACAGGTCGTTACCGTTTGCATCGAGCAGGCAGCGCAGCGCAGCCGGCGGCAGGTAGCGGCCCAGTTGCAGGGAGCGCGGGGCAACGGCTTCGCTGACGTAAATCAGTTCGAGCAGAACGGTCCCGGGCTTGAGCGCCTTGTTTTTGATCAGTGCCACGGCGGTGTTGCCCATCGAGCCCGAGAGCACCAGATCCATGCCGCCTTGGACCATCGGGTGTTCCCAGGTGATGAACTGCATGTCTTCACGCGACAGCGCCTGGTTGCGGTCGTAGGTGATGGTCACGCCTTCGTCGTCACCCAGCGGGAAGCTGGCGTCGAGCATTTTCTCGCTCGGCTTGAGAATCAGGGCGTTCTCGGAATGGTCTTCACTGTCGATGCCGAACGCATTGAACAGGGTTTCCATGTAGATCGGCAGGGTGAACTGATCGTCCTGCTCAAGAATCGCTTCTACCAGGGCTTCGCCTTCACCCGCGCCACCGGAGTTGAGCTCCAGCAGGCGGTCACGGCCGGTGTGCAGTTCTTGCTCCAAGCGCTCGCGCTCGCTGCGGGCTTCGTTGATCAGCGCTTGCCACGGGGTGTCGTCGGTTTCTTCAAGCAACGGCAGCAGGCGTGGGCCGAACTGGTGTTGCAGGGCGTTGCCGGTCGGGCACGTGTTGAGGAACGCGTTCAGGGCTTCGTGGTACCACTGGAACAGGCGTTCTTGCGGGCTGGTTTCCAGGTACGGCACGTGCAGTTCGATGACGTGCTTCTGGCCGATACGGTCCAGACGACCGATACGCTGCTCCAGCAGGTCCGGGTGGGACGGCAGGTCGAACAGCACCAGGTGATGGGCGAACTGGAAGTTGCGGCCTTCGCTGCCGATTTCCGAACAGATCAGCACTTGTGCGCCGAACTCTTCATCAGCGAAGTAAGCAGCTGCGCGGTCACGTTCAAGAATGTTCATGCCTTCGTGGAAGACCGTGGCAGGAATGCCGGAGCGAACGCGCAGGGCGTCTTCCAGATCCATGGCGGTTTCGGCGTGGGCACAGATCACCAGCACTTTAGTGCGCTTGAGCATTTTCAGGGTGTCGGTGAGCCACTCTACGCGTGGGTCAAAGCGCCACCAGCGCTCTTCATCGCTGGCGTCCGGCTGGGCCTGGAAGCTGACTTCCGGGTACAGCTCGGCGTGATCACCGATGGGCAGTTCGAGGTATTCGTCCGGGCACGGCAGCGGGTAAGCATGCAGTTTACGCTCGGGGAAGCCCTGTATCGCGGCGCGGGTGTTACGGAACAAAACGCGGCCAGTGCCATGACGGTCGAGCAGTTCGCGAACCAGACGCGCGCTGGCTTCGGTATCTCCTTCGTTGACTGCGGCGAGCAGCGAGTCGCCTTCAGCACCCAGGAAGTTATGGATGGTGGTGTGCGCTTCAGGGGACAGGCGGCCTTTATCCAGCAGTTCCTGTACCGCCTGAGCGACCGGGCGATAGTTCTCGCTCTCGGCGCGGAAGGCGGCCAAGTCGTGGAAGCGGTTTGGATCGAGCAGGCGCAAACGTGCGAAGTGACTGTCCTGACCCAGTTGTTCCGGGGTCGCGGTCAGCAGCAAGACGCCAGGGATTACGCCGGCCAGTTGCTCGACCAGACCATATTCAGGGCTGACTTGATCTTCGTGCCACACCAGGTGGTGAGCTTCGTCGACCACCAGCAAGTCCCAGTCTGCGTCGAACAGGGCTGCTTGCGCTTTAGGGTCGTCAACCAGCCATTCCAGAGCCACCAGAGCCAACTGACAGTCTTCAAACGGGTTACCGGCATCGCTTTCAATGAAGCGCTCTTCGTCAAACAGTGCGACTTCAAGGTTGAAGCGGCGACGCATTTCGACCAGCCACTGGTGTTGCAGGTTTTCCGGGACCACGATCAGCACGCGGCTGGCGCGGCCACTGAGCAGTTGGCGATGAATCACCAGGCCCGCTTCGATGGTTTTACCCAGGCCCACTTCGTCAGCCAGCAATACGCGCGGCGCGATACGGTCGGCCACTTCACGGGCAATGTGCAGTTGGTGAGCGATAGGTTGCGCACGCACGCCACCCAGGCCCCACAGCGGCGATTGCAACTGGCGGCTAGTGTGTTCAAGGGTGTGGTAACGCAGCGAGAACCACGACAGCGGGTCGATTTGCCCGGCGAACAGACGGTCGCTGGCCAGACGGAACTGGATAAAGTTCGACAGTTGCGTTTCTGGCAGGGTCACCAGCTCGTTTTGTTCATTGAAGCCGTGATAAACCATCAGACCGCTGGAGTCATCGACTTCGCGAACAGTCATCTTCCAGCCTTCAAAGTGGATGATGGTGTCGCCCGGCGAGAAACGCACGCGCGTCAGTGGGGCGTTACGCAGCGAATATTGGCGGGTTTCGCCAGTGGCCGGATAGAGCACGGTCAGCAAGCGACCGTCCTGTGCCAGAACGGTGCCTAAGCCTAGCTCAGCTTCGCTGTCACTAATCCAGCGTTGCCCCGGTTGATACTGCTGCGCCATGCTGCCTGACTCCCGCTTTGAAAAAGCCGAGTATATTAACGCAGCAGAGTCCTCAGTCCAAAGGACTCTGACAAAAAGCTGCTCTACTCAAAAGAAGCCAATGGCGCTTTTCGATGAGTGGTTTTCAGCCGGACGCAGAACAGGAGCACACCATCATGCTGCCGCCGATTCTACCGCTGAGCGTTGTCCCCGTGACCTCACAACAAGACCCGGTACGGCCGCGACCTGAAATCCCGGCGGTGGTGCCTGCCCAGGCCAGTTCGGGGGACAGCACGGTCAACCTCAAACACCATGATGCTGACCAGGCAGCCTTGTTATTGCGCGAAGAGCAGCAGCGTCAGCAACACAAACGCCAGCACGAGGGGCAGCCGCCGCTGCCCGATGAAGTCCAGGCGGATCAGCCTGCCGCTGATGGCGTGGTCGATGGGACGCAGCGTCAGGGGTTATGGATTGATATCGAGATATGACTGGATTTTTTCTGGCCTGTTGTCCGGCCTCAACGCATTATTGCGCTGTCCCTTGAACCCTTTTAGCCAACAGCCTCTGACAGTGACCTGATTTTTATGAGCCAAGACAGCAATCTGGTTGACCTGGGTGCAGAACGTGCCAAGCGTGTGCATGACCTTAAAGAGAAGCGTCTGAACGAAGTGCGCCAGGCATTCGAGCAAGCAATGCCCTTGGCAAATGCCAAGAAAAAGCCGAAAAAGAAACCTAAAAAGCGCTGATCTACCGCGTTTTAGCTGATCTGGGTCAACTTTTCATTCCAAGCCTCGTCGGGCCGCGATCACTATTGATCCCGGTCAACGTATGCGCCTGCCTGTGTGGTTAATCTAGCTCCAACACAAACAGACACGAGCAGGAGGCCGTCATGTTTCTCGACAATGTGGTTATCGCAGGGGTAGTGACGGTCGGTCTCATGGTGTTGTTCTTCGCAGGTCTGGGTTTTTTTATCTGGAGAGACTCCCAGAAGCGCAATAAGTAGCGCCGGGTCTTTCTGGTACACGAGCACGCAAGGCATTTTGGGCGACTTCGGTCGCCTATTTTTTTGCCTGTAATAAACGCATAAAAAAAGGTACGCCCCGTGAGGGGCGTACCTTTTTTGTCAGGCGCTGGATCAGTTGAGGGCGATGGACGCCAACCAGAACAGTGCTGCAGACAGCCCGACAGTGGCCGGCAGGGTCAGCACCCAGGCCATCAGGATGGTCTTGATGGTGTTGCCTTGCAGGCCGCTTTTGTTGGCAACCATGGTGCCCGCCACGCCTGAAGACAGGATGTGAGTGGTCGATACCGGAAGGGCAAACACGTTGGCCAGGCCAATCGCGATGGTGGTAGTGATCTGAGCGGCCATGCCTTGGGCATAGGTCATGCCTTGCTTGCCGATCTTCTCGCCGATGGTTTTAACCACGCGTCTCCAGCCAACCATGGTGCCCAGGCCCAGAGCCAGTGCGACAGCCAGAATCACCCAGAACGGTGCGTATTCAGTGGTGGTGGTCAGGTCTTTACGCAGTTTTTCGAGATCCGCCTTTTCACTGGCGTCGAGCACTGGCAGCTTGCTGACTTTTTTCGCCGTGTCATCCAGGCACAGCAAATAGCGACGAATTTCGATGCGCTGCTCAGAGGTCATGGAGTGGTAGTCAGTCACGCCCTTGAGTGAGCTCAGCAGAGCGGCAATGGTTGGCTCGGTTTGCTGCGGATTGCAGCTGAACTTGCCCGGCAGGTCGCTTTTAATGCTTTTGCCCAGTGCCAGGTATTCGTTCAGGCTCTCGTGGTTACGCTGATAGAACTGGCTCAGGTGCAGCGTCGCGTCGCGCGTTCGCTCGATCTGGTAAGTGCTGCTGTTCAAGTCCAGAACGAAGGCGCTCGGCACGATACCGATCAGTACCAGCATGATCAGGCCAATACCTTTTTGACCGTCGTTGGAGCCGTGAACGAAGCTCACGGTCATGGCAGAAATCACCAAAACCAGACGGTTCCAGAACGGCGGATGCTTTTTATCATCCAGCTTGCGGCGTTCTTCTGGGGTCTTGTGCATCTTGGAGTTCGGACGCCACCACTTCAGGCCCACCAGCATGAGGCCGGCAATGATGAAGCCCGCCAGTGGCGAGAACACCAAAGAAGCGCCAATCTCGATAGCCTTCTGCCAGTTAACGCCTTCGCTCACCGGGATGCCATTGATCAGGGCGTTGGCCAGGCCGACACCGAGGATCGAGCCGATCAGGGTGTGGGAGCTGGAGGCCGGAATCCCGAAGTACCACGTACCCAGGTTCCAGGTAATGGCTGCAGCCAGCAGCGAGAACACCATGGCCAGGCCATGTCCGGTGTTCACGTTGACCAGAAGCTCTACCGGCAGCAAGTGGACGATGGCGTATGCCACCCCGACTCCGCCCAGCAGAACGCCCAGAAAGTTGAATACACCGGAGAAGAACACCGCCAGGTGAGGCGGCATGGCTTTGGTGTAGATGACAGTCGCTACCGCGTTCGCGGTGTCATGAAAGCCGTTAATGAACTCGAAGGCGAGAACAAAGGCTAGGGCGAAGAAGAGGCTGATAAGAACCCAGGCATCCAATCCGCTTAGTAGATCGATCATGAAGGTTTTCTGACACGGTCATAAAGGGGGCCGGATTATGCCAGAAAACCTTGGTAATCGATGCACTTGGTGCTCGCCGGTAACATCTATAAATGAAAAAAGCAGTAGGACACCCCGATTTACAGAGGCCAAAAAATAGCTCCAAGCCGCTGATAACAAAGGCTATAAGCGTTTCAGAGGGGAGGGCCTGTGCCTACGTGACGGTCTGATTTGAGTGTGTGAAATTTCTGTAATCAGACAGTTTGATGGCTTGGGCAGACCTTTTGTCGGGCAAAGGTCAGCCTCCGAGCAATGCAGCGGCAGGAGGCGTTGTAGCCGTTTTTACACAGATTTCAGCCGTGGTGATTCACGACTCTTCAGCTTTGAGTTCTTTCTCAATTTTTTGAATTTCTTGAGAAAACGCCTGATCCAGCAGGCTTGCACGTTTGCGCCAAGGCTTGCGCTCGGGCTCCGGCTTTGCGGCATAAGTGGTCACTTCGCCGCCATAAACATCCTTGTAACGTTGTTCCTGACGCTCAAGTTCTGCGCGCAGTTCGTCTTTCGTCACAGTGCTACCTAATTAAGTAAAGATTAAACCTGGTGAACCACTCGGCAAGAGAGGTTGATACATCTGACGTTTGAGTCAGCTTTAGACGGATATCTATAAGCACCGCCAAGGTTAAATCAACCACTCTGTGCAGGCGGCAACGTCATTAATTAACGCATGAGCGCTGTCGCACTTAAGTGCTCACCCCAGAGGGTGGACAATTCAGGTCGCACTTGGAAGTTAAGCCTCTCGGCCTATTGAGTTCAACGAGCGGGTTGGATCCAAAAGGCGGGAATGCTTGACTCTGTGCATTCAATTACTTGCGGGCCATAAAGGCTTGAGTAAGGCGTCTACTATCGCCGAAGCGCTTTAGGTCCGTCAACTTCCAAGTGCAAACTTTGTTGCAAAAATTCAGGGAATGAACAGCTTCCGGCATTTTTTAGAACTATTAATACGGGTGAAGGTAAATGTAGTGTCAAGTTGTTGAGCGCTACCGTCAGCTTAATTGACCGGGCATATAAGGAAAATGCACTCCAATGAGTGGGGGAGGCTGTTTGTCGCAGTGTAGCCGGTAAAAAAAGCTTAATGGAAATCAGACGCAGGTGTTGTCTGTAGTTATAAAGTACGGCAATGGAACTTTATTAAACGCACAGGATCATGAGGCGTTGCCTGCGTCTCATTCATATCCGTGATGAAGAGTGAGGATATTGCGATTATCGGTCATCGGTTCGATAATCGGCCAATATTGCATCTGCCGTGTGTCTGTTGTTACCGGGGCCGATCTGTAATAACAATAAAAGCGACATCAGGGGGATAGGGTATGAGTGAGCAATTGCGCAATGCAGTGACTGGCCTGGCGCCACCGATTGTGGCGTCACCAGCCAAACGTATTCAGGCGTTTACCGGCGACCCCGACTTCATGGCCTCGCTGGCCCGTGGTCTGGCCGTGGTGCAGGCGTTTCAGGAGCGTAAACGGCACCTGACGATTGCGCAGATCAGCCATCGAACCGAGATCCCCCGCGCCGCTGTACGGCGTTGCTTGTATACGTTGATCAAACTGGGCTATGCCACCACCGATGGCCGGACCTATTCGTTGCTGCCCAAAGTGTTGACCCTGGGCCATGCCTATTTGTCATCGACGCCGCTGGCGGTGTCGGCCCAACCGTATCTGGACCGCATGAGCGAGCAACTGCACGAAGCCTGCAACATGGCGACGCTCGAAGGTGACGACATCCTCTACATCGCCCGTTCGGCCACCACCCAGCGGCTGATTTCAGTCGACCTTTCGGTAGGCGGCCGTTTGCCTGCGTATTGCACGTCGATGGGGCGTATTTTGCTGGCGGCCCTTGATGATGTGACCCTTAACGAATACCTGGCCCATGCTGAGTTCCAGGCCAAAACCAGTCGCACCCTGCATACCCCCGAGGCGTTACTTGAATGCTTGCAGAAAGTCCGCGAGCAGGGCTGGTGCGTTGTCGACCAAGAGCTGGAACAGGGGCTGCGTTCGATTGCGGTACCGGTGTACGACGCTTCCGGCCAGGTACTGGCGGCCCTGAACGTCAGCACCCACGCCGGGCGCGTGTCACGTACAGAACTGGAGCAGCGCTTTTTGCCGATCATGCTCACTTCGAGCCGCGAACTGAGCGCACAGTTGTTCACCTGACCCCAACGTTAATCACACGAACCCTGTAGGAGTTGCCGCCCCGTCTACGACGCCGCGCTGTCGCGCAGCAAACAGGACAGAGAGTATCTTCAGCATCCCCCAATCGGTTCCCTCTCCTTCGGGAGAGGGCTAGGGTGAGGGGGCTCTTAGATCAAGATCAAAAGATCGCGAGACAAGCTCGCTCCTACAGGGCCTTTAGAATCAATCACTTATTTTGGGTTTGATAGGAGCGAGCTTACCTCGGGGTCTTTTGATCTAAAAAAATCGCAGCCTTTGAGCCACGTTTCGGTCAATTCCAAGCAGGCTAACTATGTGTTCGATTACCGAACACATCGTCGATTATCGGATTGTTTGAGCCGGGAGGGCGGCTTAACCTGCTGACAGTCCGGTGCCGCTCGACGCACCGTTTTCTATTCAGTGGCAAACAAGAAACGGGAGCTACCCCTCATGGCAGAAATCATTTCGTTACACGACGCCGTGAAACAGTTTGTGAATGACGGTGATACGGTCGCCCTCGAAGGTTTCACTCACTTGATTCCGACCGCAGCAGGTCATGAAATTATTCGTCAGGGCAAGAAAGACCTGACATTGGTCCGTATGACGCCTGACTTGATCTACGACCAATTGATCGGCGCCGGCTGTGCACGAAAGTTGATTTTTTCATGGGGTGGCAACCCCGGTGTCGGTTCGTTGCACCGCCTGCGCGATGCCGTCGAAAAACAGTGGCCGCAGCCGCTGGAAATCGAAGAACACAGCCACGCCGACCTGGCCAATGCCTATGTGGCGGGCGCTTCGGGCTTGCCATTCGCGGTACTGCGCGCCTATGCCGGTTCCGACTTGCCCAAGGTCAACCCGCTGATCAAGACCGTTACCTGCCCGTTTACCGGTGAAGTGCTGGCTGCGGTGCCTTCGGTGCGCCCTGACGTCACGGTGATCCACGCGCAAAAGGCTGACCGCAAAGGCAACGTGCTGTTGTGGGGCATTCTGGGCGTACAAAAAGAGGCCGCCTTGGCCGCCAAGCGCTGCATCGTGACGGTTGAAGAGATTGTCGATGACTTGCAGGCGCCGATGAACGCCTGCGTCCTGCCAACCTGGGCTTTGAGCGCTGTATGTCACGTGCCGTGTGGTGCGCATCCTTCCTACGCACATGGTTACACCGAGCGTGATAACCGTTTCTATCAGGCCTGGGACCCGATTGCCCGTGACCGTGAAACCTTTACCGCATGGATAAACGAATACATCCACGGCACCGCCAATTTCAGTGAGTTCCAGGCCAAGCTGGCCCGCGCTTCGGAGGTAAAATAATGGCTTACTCCACCAACGAAATGATGACCGTTGCCGCCGCCCGCCGTTTGAAAAATGGCTCGGTGTGTTTTGTCGGCATTGGCCTGCCTTCGAAGGCTGCGAACCTGGCGCGCCTGACCTCGTCGCCGGATGTGGTGCTGATTTACGAGTCTGGCCCGATTGGCGCCAAGCCTAATGTGCTGCCGCTGTCGATTGGCGACGGTGAGCTGGCCGAAACGGCTGACACGGTCGTCTCCACCAGCGAGATTTTCCGCTACTGGTTGCAAGGTGGTCGGGTTGATGTCGGCTTTTTGGGTGCCGCTCAGGTAGACCGATTCGGCAATATCAACACGACTGTGGTCGGTGACTATCACCATCCAAAGGTCCGCCTGCCGGGCGCGGGTGGTGCTCCTGAAATCGCCGGTTCTGCCAAAAGCGTGCTGATCATCCTCAAGCAATCAGCCCGTTCGTTTGTCGACAAACTGGACTTCATTACCTCGGTTGGTCACGGCGAAGGCGGCGACTCGCGTAAGCGTTTGGGCCTGCCTGGCGCAGGGCCAGTGGGGATCATCACGGACCTGTGCATCATGGAACCCGAAGCGCAGACCAACGAATTCGTGGTCACCGCCCTGCATCCCGGTGTGACGCGTGAACAAGTTGTGGCGGCAACGGGCTGGGCGATTCGCTTTGCCGACAAGGTTGAGCAAACCGCCGAGCCAACCGACGTTGAGCTAAGCGCTTTGCGTGACCTGGAAGCGCGCACGGCCCTGGCTCACGGTCAGGCACCAGGAGAAGCGTGATGCGTGAAGTGTTTATCTGTGACGCGATTCGAACCCCCATTGGCCGTTTTGGCGGGGGCTTGTCGGCCGTTCGTGCCGACGATCTGGCAGCAACGCCGATCAAGGCACTGATCGAACGCAACCCCACGGTCAAATGGGACGAAGTCGACGAAGTGTTTTTGGGCTGCGCCAACCAGGCGGGTGAAGACAACCGCAACGTCGCGCGCATGGCGGCGTTGCTGGCCGGACTGCCGGAGAGCATCCCCGGTGTCACCCTCAATCGTTTGTGTGCCTCGGGGATGGACGCGATTGGCACGGCGTTCCGTGCCATTGCCAGCGGTGAAATGGAACTGGCGATTGCCGGCGGCGTTGAATCGATGTCGCGGGCACCGTTTGTGATGGGCAAGGCTGATGCCGCGTTCTCGCGCAACATGAAGCTGGAAGACACCACCATTGGCTGGCGCTTCATCAACCCGTTGATGAAAGCTCAATACGGTGTCGATGCGATGCCGCAAACCGCCGACAACGTGGCCGATGACTACCAGATTTCTCGCGCCGACCAGGACGCCTTTGCCCTGCGCAGCCAGCAGCGCACAGCGGCTGCACAGGCGGCGGGCTATTTTGCTGAAGAGATTGTGCCGGTACGTATCGCCCACAAAAAAGGCGAAAGCGTGGTTGAGCGCGATGAACACCCGCGTGCCGACACCAGCCTCGACACCCTGAGCAAACTCAAACCGGTCAACGGCCCGGACAAAACCGTCACCGCAGGCAATGCCTCGGGGGTCAACGACGGGGCTGCGGCGTTGATTCTGGCCTCGGCTGATGCGGTCAAGCGTCATGGCCTGACTGCCCGCGCACGGGTGCTGGGCATGGCCAGCGCCGGGGTTGCACCACGGGTGATGGGCATTGGCCCGGTGCCTGCGGTGCGCAAACTGGTTGAGCGTCTGGGCCTGGCGGTCAGTGACTTTGATGTCATCGAACTCAATGAAGCCTTTGCCAGCCAGGGGTTGGCCGTGTTGCGTGAGTTGGGGCTGGCGGATGATGCGCCGCAGGTTAACCCCAATGGCGGCGCCATCGCGTTGGGCCATCCGCTGGGCATGAGCGGTGCGCGGCTGGTGCTGACGGCCCTGCACCAACTGGAAAAAACCGGCGGTAAAAAAGGTCTGGCGACTATGTGTGTAGGGGTCGGCCAAGGCTTGGCGCTGGCGATAGAGCGGGTCTGATTTGCCCTGACGACGCGCCAGACGATTAAGGACTCAATCGTTTGGCGCATTGTGGTTGCAGGGTACTTGTTGCAAGGTATGTCTGAAAATAACTAACCAGATGAGTCTAAAATCATGACAACAGACACTCACTACACAGGAGAAGAACGTAGAAAAAGGATCTTCGCGATTGTCGGTGCCTCCTCGGGCAACCTGGTCGAATGGTTCGATTTTTACGTTTACGCGTTCTGTGCAATCTACTTTGCGCCAGCTTTTTTCCCCTCCGATGACCCTACGGTACAACTGCTGAACACGGCCGGTGTATTTGCGGCGGGCTTCTTGATGCGTCCTATCGGTGGCTGGCTGTTTGGCCGGGTGGCCGACAAGCACGGGCGCAAGAACTCAATGATGATCGCGGTGATGATGATGTGCGCCGGTTCATTGGTCATCGCCTTTTTGCCGACCTACGCCTCGATTGGTGCGTGGGCACCCGCATTACTCTTGATGGCGCGGTTGTTCCAGGGCCTGTCGGTGGGTGGTGAATATGGCACCACGGCCACTTACATGAGTGAGGTTGCCCTCAAGGGGCAGCGTGGTTTCTTTGCCTCGTTCCAATACGTCACGTTGATCGGCGGGCAGTTGCTGGCAGTGCTGGTGGTGGTGATTCTCCAGCAGATTTTGTCAGATGAGGAACTGCGCGCATGGGGCTGGCGCATCCCGTTTGTGATTGGTGCCATCGCAGCCGTTATTTCGCTGTTGTTGCGTCGTTCCCTGGAAGAGACCACCAGCGCTGAATCCCGTAATGACAAAGACGCCGGTAGCATTGCGGCGCTGTTTCGTGACCATAAAGCTGCGTTTATCACCGTGCTCGGCTACACCGCTGGCGGCTCGCTGATTTTCTACACCTTTACCACGTACATGCAGAAATACCTGGTGAACACCGCCGGGATGCACGCCAAAACCGCCAGTTACATCATGACCGGCGCGCTCTTCCTTTATATGTGCATGCAGCCGTTGTTCGGCATGCTCGCGGACAAAATCGGCCGTCGAAATTCGATGCTCTGGTTTGGCGCCTTAGGCACATTGTGCACTGTGCCGATTTTGCTCAGCCTGAAAACCATTACCAGCCCGTTTCTGGCCTTTGTGTTGATCACCCTGGCGCTGGCGATTGTCAGCTTCTACACCTCGATCAGCGGTTTGGTTAAGGCCGAGATGTTCCCGCCACAGGTACGGGCGTTGGGTGTGGGCCTGGCCTACGCCGTGGCTAATGCAGTGTTTGGCGGTTCGGCGGAATATGTGGCCTTGGGCCTGAAGTCCATGGGCATGGAAAACACCTTTTACTGGTACGTGACGGTCATGATGGCCATCGCCTTCCTGTTTAGCTTCCGTTTGCCGAAGCAGCCCAAATACCTGCATCACGATATGTGATGAGTTTGCGCGCGCCGATGTTCGGCGCGCGCCTGCAAAGGAAGGTTTATGAGTAACCAACTGTTCGATGCCTATTTCACGGGCAAGGCTATGGGTGCGGTGTTTTGTGACCATGGCCGGGTTCAAGCCATGCTCGACTTTGAGGCCGCTCTGGCTCGGGCTCAAGCCAGCACAGGGCTGATTCCGTCGTCAGCAGTTGCACCGATTGAAGCGGCTTGCCGCGCCGAACTCTACGACTTTGAAGCCTTGGGGCTGGCCATTGCCAGCGCTGGCAACTCGGCCATCCCGTTGGTGAAAGCGCTCGGCAAGCAGATTGCCAGCGTCAGCCCCGAGGCCGAACGTTATGTGCACCTGGGCGCGACCAGCCAGGACGTGATGGACAGCGGGCTGGTGCTGCAACTGCGCGCTGCCCTCGCACTGATCGAGCAGGATTTGCAGCAGTTGGGCGAAGTTCTCGCGCAACAGGCCCAGCGTTATGCCACCACGCCCTTGGCGGGTCGCACCTGGTTGCAGCAAGCAACGCCCGTGACCTTGGGGATGAAAATCGCAGGTTGGCTGGGCGCAGTTACGCGCAGCCGTCAGCGGCTTCAAGCATTAAAACCACGTTTGCTGAGCCTGCAGTTTGGCGGTGCTTCGGGCACCTTGGCCGCGCTGGGTGAGCAAGCGTTACCCGTGGCGCACGCGTTGGCCGCCGAGTTGAAGCTCGCGCTGCCCGACCAACCCTGGCACACCCAGCGTGACCGTCTGGTGGAGTTCGGTGCGGTACTCGGGTTGGTGGCAGGTAGCCTGGGCAAGATGGGCCGCGACATCAGTTTGCTTATGCAGACCGAAGCGGCGGAAGTCTTCGAGCCTTCTGCGCCGGGCAAGGGCGGGTCCTCGACCATGCCGCACAAGCGCAATCCGGTGGGTTCTGCCGTATTGATCAGTGCGGCGACGCGGGTTCCCGGGCTGCTCAGCACTTTGTTCAGCGCCATGCCTCAAGAACACGAGCGCAGTTTGGGCTTGTGGCATGCCGAGTGGGAAACCCTCCCAGAGATTTGCTGTTTGGTGGCAGGCGCGTTGGCTCAAGCCCTCAATATTGCCCAGGGGCTGGAAGTGGATGCCGAGCGCATGGCGCAAAACCTCGATTTGACCCACGGCCTGGTATTGGCCGAAGCCGTGAGTATTGAATTGGCGCAGCGAGTGGGGCGCGAAACCGCGCATCACCTGTTGGAGCAATGCTGTAAGCGGGCCGTGGCCGAGCATCGGCATCTGCGTGCGGTGTTGGGCGATGAGCCCGAGATTAGCGCGCAGTTATCGGCAGCCGAACTGGATCGCTTGCTCGATCCTGCTCATTACCTGGGGCAAGCGACGACGTGGGTCGAGCGGGCACGGGCTGAACATTTTGCGTTGGCAGTCTAAAAAGGAGATGGTCGTGGGGCGTGTACAACTGGCAGAAGGTGAACTCAACTACCAACTCGATGGCCCTAAAGGCGCCCCGGTGTTGGTGTTGTCCAACTCATTGGGCACGGACCTGGGCATGTGGGCAACGCAAGTTCCGGCGTTCGCGGAGCATTTTCAGGTGCTGCGGTACGACACCCGTGGCCATGGCCAGTCGCTGGTGACCGAAGGTCCGTACAGCATTGAGCAGTTGGGTGGCGATGTACTGGCGTTACTCGATGCGCTGCATATTGAGCGCGCGCATTTTTGCGGCCTGTCGATGGGCGGCCTGATTGGCCAGTGGTTGGGCATTCATGCCGGTTCACGGCTGAATTCACTGGTGGTGTGCAACACCGCGGCCAAGATCGGTGAGCCGTCGGTGTGGAACCCGCGGATTGAAACGGTGTTGCGTGACGGTGCAGAGGCAATGGCCGGATTGCGTGATGCCTCGATTGCCCGCTGGTTTACCGCAGACTACGCCCAGGCCCACCCGGATCAAGCCAAACGCATTACTGACATGCTGGCGGCCACCTCGCCGCAGGGTTATGCCGCCAACTGCGCGGCGGTGCGTGATGCCGATTTTCGTGATCAGCTCGGCGCGATTCGCGTGCCGACGCTGGTGATTGCAGGAACCGAAGACGCCGTGACGCCGCCTTCGGGCAGCCATTTCATTCAGGAACACGTGGCCGGTGCCGAATACGCAGAGTTCTACGCGGCGCACTTGTCCAACGTGCAGGCCGGTGATGCGTTCAGCCAGCGGGTGCTGGCCTTTTTGTTAGCCCAACAAGCGGTTTAAGGAGCGTTTTGTGGACGAGAAACAACGTTATGAAGAAGGCATGGGCGTACGCCGCGCCGTGCTGGGCGATGCACACGTCGACCGCAGCCTGAACGCCCTGACCGAGTTCAACAGCGAATTCCAGGAAATGATCACCCGCCATGCATGGGGTGATATCTGGACGCGGCCGGGATTGCCACGTCATACCCGTAGCCTGATTACCATTGCGATGTTGATCGGCATGAATCGCAGCGAAGAACTCAAACTGCACCTGCGCGCCGCTGCCAACAATGGCGTGACCCGTGCAGAGATCAAAGAAGTGATCATGCAGAGTGCGATTTACTGCGGCATTCCGGCGGCCAATGCGACCTTCCATTTGGCAGAGTCGGTGTGGGACGAGTTGGGCGTCGAGTCCCGGGAATAATCATGTGATCAACAAAAAACCCGCCAATTGGCGGGTTTTTTGTTTTATCGGGTCGCTATCAAGCCTTTGGCGGCTTGTCCGATACAGGCCGGTTTTGCCCGGTCTGCTCGTACCAGCCACCGCCCAGCGCCTTGTACAGTGTGACTTCGCTGGTCAGCTGCGACAGGCGATCGGTGATCAACGCCTGTTGCGCGCTGAACAACGAGCGCTGTGCATCAAGGAACGTCAGGTTGCTGTCGACACCAATCCGATAACGACGCTCTGCCAGACGGTAGTAGTCCTGGTTGGCGTTAACGAAATCGGCTTGCGCCTGCAACTGCTGGTTGTAGGTTTGACGTGCTGCCAAGCCGTCAGAAACTTCCTGGAATGCCGTCTGGATCGCCTTCTCGTATTGCGAGACGGTGATTTCCTTCTGGATTTTCGAGTAGTCCAGGCTTGCGCGCAGAGCGCCTGCGTTGAAGATCGGCAGGTTGATCTGCGGCGAGAACAGCCAGGTGCCCGAACCGCCCTTGAACAGACCCGAGAGGTCCGGACTCAAGGTCCCGGCATTGGCGGTGAGGCTGATGCTCGGGAAGAACGCGGCGCGTGCGGCACCAATGTTGGCGTTGGCCGCCAACAACTGGTGCTCGGCCTGAAGGATGTCCGGACGACGTTGCAGCAAGTCAGACGGCAAGCCCGCTGGCATTTGGGTCAGCAAATCAGCCGACAGCGGTTTGGCTGTCGGCAGATTGTCCGGAATACCAGTGCCGAGCAGCAGGGCCAGGCTGTTTTCATCCTGGGCGACCTGACGGGTGTACTTGGCCAATTGAACTTTGGCGTTTTCCACTGAGGTGCGCGACTGGCTGAGCTCCAGTGCCGAGGCTACGCCCACTTCATTGCTGCGCAGGGTCAGCTTGTAGCTTTCATCGAACGCCTTGAGGGTGTCTTCAGTCAGCTTGAGCAGCTCTTTGTCCGCTTGCCAGGTCAGGTAAGCGGTCGCAACGTTGGCCACCAGACTGATCTGGGTGGAACGGCGGGCTTCTTCAGTGGCGAAGTAGTTTTCCAGAGCCTGATCGCTCAGGCTGCGGATACGTCCGAACAAGTCCAGCTCATACGCACTGACCCCAAGGGTCGCGGAGTATTGGCTGGTAATGCCTGCCTTGCCGGTTTGCGACATGCGCGCCGGGGTGCGTTGACGACTGCCGCTGGCATCTGCGGTCACCGCCGGGAACAGGTCCGCACGCTGGATGCGGTACTGCGCGGCATAAGCGTCGATGTTCAGCGCCGCGACCCGAAGGTCGCGGTTGTTGACCAGAGCTGTCTGGATCAGCTGTTGCAGGGCAGGATCATGGAAAAACTGACGCCAGCCTTGTTCTGCCGCGGCCTGGTTTGGCGCCTCGTTCGGCGAGTACGCCGGGCCCTGCGGGTATTGCGCGGCTATCGGCGCTTCAGGGCGCTGGTAGTCCGGTATCAGCGAGCAGCCACTCAGCGTAAACGCTGTAACCGCTACTGCGAGAAGCGACTTGCTCATTGGCCAGCCTCTTTGTTTGGAGTGTTAGTCAGTTCTTCTTTTTGCTCAGTGTCTTTTTTATTGCCAATCGAGGAGACGGCAACAAAGAACAGCGGCACCCAGAAAATAGCCAGCAGGGTCGCACTCAGCATACCGCCGATAACACCTGTACCAATGGCGTGCTGGCTGCCCGAGCCTGCGCCGTGGGAGATGGCCAGCGGCACAACACCGAGGATGAACGCCAGGGACGTCATGATGATCGGTCGCAGACGCATCCGGCACGCTTCAATCGCGGCATCGTACAGACTACGCCCTTGTTCATGCAGCTCCTTGGCAAATTCGACGATCAGAATGGCGTTTTTCGCTGCCAGACCGATTGTCGTCAATAGACCTACCTGGAAGTACACGTCGTTGGACAGGCCTCGCAGGCTGGTAGCCAGCAGCGCACCAATAATCCCCAGCGGTACAACAAGCATGACCGCGATCGGAATCGACCAGCTTTCATACAGTGCGGCAAGACACAGGAAGACCATCAGCAAGGAAATCGCGTACAAGGCAGGGGCTTGCGAGCCCGACAAACGTTCCTCGTAAGACAGACCTGTCCAGGAAATACCCACACCTGCCGGGAGTTTCTTGGCGAGGGCTTCAACCTCGGCCATGGCCTCACCACTGCTGTAGCCCGGTGCTGGTGTACCCAGAATTTCCATGGCTTCTACGCCGTTATAACGCGACAGCTTGGGTGAGCCGTAAATCCACTCGCCCTTGGCAAAGGCCGAGAACGGCACCATGGTTCCCTGATCGTTACGCACGTACCACTTCTTCAGGTCTTCCGGGCTCATACGGGAGGAGGCGGTACCTTGCAGGAACACCTTTTTCACCCGGCCGTGGTCGATGAAGTCGTTGACGTAGCTGGCACCCAGCGCGATGGACAGCGTGCTGTTAAGGTCCGCCAGGCTCACGCCCAGCGCTTGTGCGGCTTCATCGTCGATGATCAGTTTGTACTGAGGTTCGTCGTTCAAGCCGTTTGGACGCACACCCGCCAGCACTTTGCTTTGCGAAGCCATACCGAGGAACTGGTTACGCGCTTCCAGCAATTTCTCGTGTCCAATGCCTGCCTGGTCTTGAAGGAAAAAGTCAAAACCGGTGGCGTTACCCAACTCCATGACCGCTGGCGGAGCAAACGCAAACACCATTGCATCGCGGAAAGTGAAGAAGTGCTTCTGGGCACGTGCTGCCAGTGCAAACACGCTGTTGTCGGCATCACGCTCGCCCCACGGTTTGAGCATGATAAATGCCAGACCCGAACTTTGGCCGCGACCTGCGAAGTTGAAGCCGTTCACGGTAAATACCGAAGACACCGCCGATGTTTCATCGGTCAGCAGGTATTCACGCATCCGGTCGATGACTTCCTGAGTCCGCTCGGCTGAGGTACCCGGTGGGGTTTGAACCTGAGCAAAGAGTACACCCTGGTCTTCTTCCGGAAGGAAGGAGGTCGGAATGCGGGTAAACAGGAACACCATGCCCACAACGATCAGGACATAGGCCAGCAGGTACGGTGCTTTGTGGCGCAGAATGCTGCCTACGCTTTTTTCGTAGCCGCGTACGCCGCTGTCAAAGGTACGGTTGAACCAGCCGAAGAACCCACGCTTGTTCTGACCGTGATCACCCTTGGTGATCGGTTTGAGCATCGTGGCACACAGAGCCGGGGTGAACACCAGGGCAACCACAACCGACAGGGCCATGGCCGATACGATGGTGATCGAGAACTGACGGTAGATCACACCGGTGGAACCGCCGAAGAACGCCATCGGCAGCAATACCGCCGACAGTACAAGGGCAATACCCACCAGAGCGCCCTGGATCTGGCCCATGGACTTCTTGGTGGCTTCTTTGGGCGGCAGGCCTTCCTCGGCCATTACCCGCTCGACGTTTTCCACCACAACGATGGCATCGTCCACCAGCAAGCCGATGGCCAGGACCATACCGAACATGGTCAGGGTGTTAATGCTGAAACCTGCAGCGGCCAGGATCCCGAAGGTACCCAGCAATACAACCGGTACTGTCATCGTGGTGATGATGGTGGCGCGGAAGTTTTGCAGGAACAGGAACATCACCAGGAACACCAGCACGACAGCTTCTACCAGTGTTTCAACAACCCCTTTGATGGAGGCCGAGATCACTGGAGTGGTGTCATACGGGAATACGACTTCCATCCCTGGCGGGAAGAAGGGTTCCAGGTCAGTAATGGTTTTGCGAACGGCTTTGGCTGTGTCCAAGGCGTTAGCGTCAGACGCCAGCTTGATTGCAATACCGGAAGATGGCTTGCCGTTGTACTGGGCGCTGATGCTGTAGTTCTCACCGCCCAGGCCCACTTCGGAGACATCACCCAGACGAACCTGAGAGCCGTCGGTGTTCACTTTCAGCAGGATCTTTTTAAACTCGTCTGCGGTTTGCAGGCGGGTTTTGCCAATGATCGTTGCGTTCAGCTCCTGGCCTTTCAGCGCAGGCAGACCACCCAGTTGACCGGAAGACACCTGTACGTTCTGCGCCGAGATCGCGGATTTAACATCCACCGGGGTCAGGTTGTACTTGTTCAACTTGGCCGGGTCCAGCCAGATACGCATGGCGTACTGAGCACCGAACACCTGGAAGTCACCCACGCCTGCCGTCCGCGACAGCGGGTCTTGCATGTTGGAGACGATGTAGTTCGACAAGTCGTCCTTGTTCATGCTGCCGTCGGTGGACACCACGCCGACTACCATCAGGAAGTTTTTCACTGCCTTGGTAACCCGGATACCCTGCTGCTGCACTTCTTGCGGCAGCAGCGGGGTGGCCAGGTTCAGCTTATTCTGGACCTGGACCTGAGCGGTGTCAGGGTTGGTACCCTGGTCGAACGTTACGGTAATGGTCATGCTGCCGTCGGAGTTACTTTCCGATGACACGTAACGCAGGTGGTCAATACCGTTAAGTTGCTGCTCGATCACCTGAACCACGGTGTCCTGTACGGTTTGTGCCGAAGCACCCGGATAGGTCACGGAAATCGAGATGGCCGGTGGTGCGATGCTCGGGTACTGGTTTATCGGCAGCTTGAGGATCGATAAAGCCCCGACCAGCATGATCACCAGGGCTATTACCCAGGCGAAAATTGGACGGTCGATAAAAAATTTCGACATGGTTTATTCCCCTTTACTGCCCGAAGCTTTATCAGTGGCCGGGGCCGATGCCGGGGTTGCGCCTGGAGTCTTGTCCATGATTTTGACTTCAGCGCCTGGACGGACGTACTGCAGGCCGTCAGTAATCAGACGGTCACCGGCGTTCAGGCCTTTTTCTACCAGCCAGTCGCTGCCAACCGTGCGCGTTGCTTGCAACACACGCAGCTCAACTTTGTTGTCCGGACCGACGATAAGGGCCGTTGGCTCGCCTTTGGCGTTGTGGGTGACACCAATTTGCGGGGCCAAAATGGCATCGCTGTTGATGCCCGCTTCCAGTTGGGCGTGAACGAACATGCCAGGCAACAGAACGCTGTCAGGGTTCGGGAACACCGCACGCAGGGTGACGGAACCGGTGGTCTCGTCTACCGAGACTTCGGTGAACTCAAGACGACCTTCCAGTGGGTATTCGCTACCGTCCGGCAGGGTCAGTTTGACTTTGGCAGCGTTCTCACCGGCTTTTTTCAGACGGCCATCTGCCAGGTCGCGACGCAGTTCCAGCATCTCTACCGAGGACTGGGTCACGTCTACGTAAATCGGGTCCAGTTGAGTAATCACGGCCAATGCATTGGCTTGGCCACTGGTTACGAGTGCGCCTTCAGTGAACAGCGAGCGACCAATACGACCTGACAGCGGCGCCAGGACCTTGGTGTAGCGCAGGTTTACCTGAGCGGTTTTCAGTGCAGCTTCGGCTTCTAGACGAGCAGCTTCGGCGTTGTCGTATTCCTGACGGCTCACGGCTTGCTCTGCAACCAGTTGCTTGTAGCGATCAGCCAAGGATTTGGCCGATTGCAGGGTCGCCTTGGCGCTCAGCACGCTGCTCTCGTAGATCGCCGGATCGATTTGATACAGCTGCTGGCCTTCTTTAACGTCGCTGCCTTCTTTGAAGTAGCGCTTAAGGATAATGCCGTTCACTTGAGGGCGAACTTCTGCCGAACGGTATGAAGTCGTTCGACCAGGAAGATCGGTAGTCAAGGTAAATGGCTGGGTTTTCAGCGTCACGACGCCGACCTGAGGGGTTTGTGGGGCAGGTGCTGCCTCTTCCTTCTTACATCCGCTGAGCAGCGAAGCTAGGGTGATGGCAGCAACCAGAGCGGTAACAGCTGGCTTAAATTGCATGAAGATCCTCGGGTCAGGCACGCGAAAGCGCACAAGAATAGTGGAAGGGTATAGAAAGCTGTTCCGGGTGGATAATGAGCTTGCTAAGGAATATACTTACATTCATGTCTGTTTGTAAACAGTGTGAACCTGTCGCAAGCCGCGTTCCAGAGTCCATTTTTGAGTCCGTAGTAGACCGGGATAAGGCAGAACAAACGCCACCCGATGCCGGTTTGGATACCGAACTGAAATTGTCCAGACCCTCCTGATTGAGGTTGTGATTGTTATGGTGCGTCGTACCAAAGAAGAAGCTCAGGAAACCCGGAGCAAAATCCTCGAAGCAGCCGAGCAGGCCTTTTATGAAAGAGGGGTTGCCCGCACTACGCTGGCTGATATCGCTGCGTTGGCGGGTGTCACCCGGGGTGCCATTTACTGGCATTTCAGCAACAAGGCTGACCTGGTTCAGGCCATGCTGGACAGCCTGCGCGAACCTTTGGAAGAACTGGCCAAAGCCAGCGAGAGCCAAGAGGAGCTTGATCCGCTGGGTTGCTTGCGCAGTTTGTTGGTCCATTTGTTTCGTCAGGTGGCGACTGATCCGAAAACTCGGCGTATCAATGAGATTTTGTTTCATAAGTGCGAATTCACTGACGAAATGTGCGATTTGCGCCGTCAACGCCAAATGGCAAGTATCGACTGTAACAGCCGGATCGAGCTCACGCTGAGTAATGCAATCCATCGCGAACAACTCCCTTCGAACCTGGATGCCCGCCGTGCGGCAATCGCTTTGCACGCCTATATAGACGGTATTCTTGGGCAATGGCTGCTGGTTCCCGACTGTTTTGAGCTCTATAAACAAGCTGAAATCTGGGTCGACACCTGCATTGACATGCTGCGGCTCAGTCCTACCCTGCGCAGCCCGGAGCTCAATAGAGCTTGAGTCTAGTTGCCTGAAGGCATAAGGCTAGTGAAGTTTTTACCCGTCGCGTGAATTGATACCAGATGGCCTTTATATATGTCTACGCTGCGGGTTTAAAGTTAGTCAGCTAAGTATTTTGTACTGTAATTGTTACCGGCCTGTTGTCCTCATCGTCCTTGAACGCAAAAAGCCCCGGCTCGCAAGAGACCGGGGCTTTTTGGTGCAGCGTGAATCAGCGTTCGAGATCTTTGATCTTGCCTGGCACGCCATCCCACTCTTCCGCGTCCGGAAGAGCGTCTTTCTTTTCAGTGATGTTTGGCCAGATTTCAGCCAGCTCAACATTCAACTGAATAAATTGTTCCATGCCGGCAGGCACTTCATCTTCAGAGAAGATGGCTTGTGCAGGGCATTCAGGCTCACAAAGCGCGCAGTCAATGCACTCATCCGGGTGAATTACCAGGAAGTTCGGGCCTTCGTAGAAGCAGTCCACCGGACAGACTTCTACGCAGTCGGTGTACTTGCACTTGATGCAGTTGTCGGTGACGACGAAGGTCATTTCTAATTTTCTCCTCAGGCGGCGGCAGCGAAGCCCTTACAGTTCGGGTTCGCAGGGCTCGGGAGTGATATCTACTGACCAGGCTAAAAGGCCAGTAGCATCCCGAACCGCGCGCGATTCTAGCAGCTTTTAAAGGCGTGTCTTTAATGTGTAGAGCAAATCAAGTGCTTTACGCGGCGTCATGTTGTCCAGATCGAGCTTGGACAGGTCATCCAGTACGGGGTGCGGCAGGCTGGCAAACAGATCGCTTTGCTGCGGTACTGCTTTTTTGCCAGGTACTGGTCGCGGTACTTCATGAGGCAGGCTGGTCGTTTCGAGTCGGCTCAAATGTTCACGTGCCCGGGTGATGACATTGGCTGGAACCCCGGCCAATTGTGCAACGGCCAAACCATAGCTTTGACTGGCCGGGCCTGGCAAGACATGGTGCAAAAACACGATGCGTTCATTGTGTTCGGTTGCGCTCAAATGCACGTTGGCGACCAGCGGTTCGTTCTCGGGCAGAACGGTCAGCTCAAAGTAGTGCGTGGCAAACAGGGTGTAAGCGCGCAAGTGGGCGAGGCGCTCGGCGGCGGCCCACGCCAGAGACAAACCATCGAATGTACTGGTGCCGCGGCCTACTTCATCCATCAGCACCAGGCTGCGATCGGTCGCGTTGTGCAGAATATTGGCTGTTTCGCTCATCTCCACCATAAAGGTAGAGCGACCGCCTGCCAGGTCATCGCTGGAGCCGATCCGGGTGAAGATCCGGTCGACCAGTGACAGTTCGCAGCTGGCAGCCGGTACAAAGCTGCCGATATGGGCCAGCAAGACGATCAATGCGGTCTGGCGCATGTAGGTCGATTTACCGCCCATGTTAGGACCGGTGATCACCAGCATGCGGGTTTTGTCATCCAGCGCCAGATCGTTGGCCACAAACGGTGTTGTCAGTACTTGCTCGACCACCGGGTGACGGCCCTGCTCGATACGCATGCACGGCTCGTCGACAAAGCGCGGGCAGTTCAAGTCCAGGTTCAGCGCACGTTCTGCCAGGTTGCTCAGCACATCGAGCTCGGCCAGCGCGGCGGCAGTGTCCTGCAAGGGCGGCAATTCCCCGATCAGGGTTTCCAGCAGCGCTTCGTAGAGCATCTTTTCACGGGCCAGCGCGCGGCTTTTGGCCGACAGGGCTTTATCTTCGAAGGCTTTTAGCTCCGGCGTGATAAAGCGCTCAGCGCCTTTGAGGGTTTGCCGGCGAATGTAGTCAGCAGGTGCTTGTTCGGCCTGCTTACTCGGCAGTTCGATAAAGTAGCCGTGCACGCGGTTATAACCCACCTTGAGGTGGCTCAGGCCGGTTCGGGCTTTTTCACGTGCTTCAAGATCAATCAGGAACTGCCCGGCGTTCTCGCTCAGCGATTGCAGTTCATCCAGCTCAGCGTCATAACCGGTTTTCAGCACGCCGCCGTCACGGATCACCGCAGGCGGGTTGTCATTGATGGCTTTTTCCAGCAGCGCCGCCAGTTCCGGGTAGGTGCTGGTGACTTTGGCCAGATGTTGCAGGTGTGGGGCTTCGAGGCCGATCATCGCATCTTGCAGTTCAGGCAGGGCACCCAGGGCATCACGCAAGCGCGCCAGATCTCGCGGGCGAGCATTGCGCAGGCCGATACGCGCGAGAATCCGCTCCAGATCGCCGATCTCTTTAAGCTGCGGTTGCAGTTTCTCAAAGCGATAGCCATCGAGCAGGCAGGTAATCGACGACTGACGGGCCAACAGCACGCTCAAGTCACGCAGCGGGCGGTTCAGCCAGCGGGTCAGCAGGCGGCTGCCCATCGAGGTCTGGCAACGGTCGACCACCGATTGCAAGGTGTTGTCGCGACCACCGGCCAGGTTGGTGTCCAGCTCCAGGTTGCGACGGCTGGCGCCATCCAGCACCACGGTGTCATCCAGACGCTCATGGCGCAGGCTGCGCAAATGCGGCAGGGCGGTGCGCTGGGTTTCTTTGGCGTAGCTGAGCAAGCAACCGGCAGCGCCAATTGCCAGGGTCAGGTTCTCGCAACCAAAGCCTTTTAGGTCTTGGGTCGAAAACTGCTGGCACAGGCTTTTAAATGCCGAATCACGTTCAAAGTCCCACGGCGCGCGGCGACGAACGCCACGGCGTTTTTCGGCAGGCAGGCCTTGCGGCCAGTCGTCCGGAATCATCAGCTCCACCGGGTTGATGCGTTCCAGTTCGGCCAACAGGTTTTCCCAGCCTTTAATCTCCAGCACCGAGAAATTGCCGCTGGTAATGTCCATCACCGCCAGGCCAAACAGACGCTCATCGCCCAGTACGGCGGCAATCAGGTTGTCACGGCGTTCATCCAGAAGCGCTTCATCGCTGACGGTGCCCGGCGTGATGATACGCACCACTTGACGCTCGACCGGGCCCTTGCTGGTTGCCGGGTCGCCGATCTGCTCGCAAATCACTACCGACTCACCTAGCTTGACCAACTTGGCCAAGTAGCCTTCGGCAGCGTGATAAGGAATACCGCACATCGGAATCGCCTGCCCGGCCGACTGCCCGCGAGCCGTCAGGGTGATGTCCAGCAACTTGGCGGCCTTCTTCGCGTCTTCATAGAAAATCTCGTAGAAGTCGCCCATGCGATAGAACATCAACTGATCGGGGTGCTGGTTTTTGAGGCGCCAGTACTGCTGCATCATCGGCGTGTGGGAGGACAGGTCGGAAGTATTCTTACTCATGAGAAGGCTTAGGCGGATTCGATTAAAAGGTGGGTGAAAAGCGGGCGTCAGGCGCGGCTGTTTCGCAATGGGCGCAAGGTTAACATGTCAGCCCCCCGCATCTACAGGTGCGTGCCGGGCGTGCTGACGCGTTGCTATAAATAGAAGAAATAGCATTTGCCATCTATAAACACGGCCAGCACTATTCTCGGCATGTCCAAACGAAATGTTTCAACGGTCTTGAAAGAACTGCTTGCCCGGCACCAGATCAGCGCGATGGCGCTGCATCGGAGCACGGGAGTCCCGCAGTCCACACTCTCACGAATTTTGAGCGGGAAAATTGTCGATCCTTCCGACAGACATATCTCCAAAATTGCCGAGTACTTCAACATCAGCACTGATCGCCTGCGGGGGCGGGATGATCGCGCCGGCTCAGGCTTTTCTGACAGCCCACCCAGGCATGCTGAGTTGCGTGACATCTCGTTGTGGGATGACGACACCCCCGTGGCCGATGACGAAGTGTCCATTGCGTTCTTGCGCCAGGTCGAATTAGCCGCAGGCTCGGGGCGTTTTGCCATTGAAGAGAGTGAGCGGGCCAAGTTACGGTTCGGCAAGCGCAGCCTGCGCCACAACGGCGTGGAGTTTGACCAGGCAAAGTGTGTGACGGTACGCGGTGAAAGCATGCTTCCGGTGCTGCGTGACGGCGCCACTGTGGGCGTCAATGTCGGCAAGCGCTCACTTGAGGAGGTCATCGACGGTGACCTGTATGCGCTCAACCACAACGGCCAGTTGCGCGTGAAGCAGCTGTATCGTCTGGCCAGTGGCATTCGTTTGCGTAGTTTTAATCGCGATGAGTATCCCGACGAGGACTATGCCTACTGTGATTTGGAGGATGAGCAACTGGTGATTTTAGGCCACGTCTTCTGGTGGGGTATGTACGCTCGTTAGCCTGCAGTTTTAAGAATGAGCCCACGTCTAAGTGCAATGCTGTTCACATAAGCGAAAGCGAACCCTGTAGGAGCGAGCTTGTCTCGCGATCTTTTGACCTTTTAAAAGCTCGCGAGACAAGCTCGCTCCTACAGTTACTCGTACGCATCTCATAAGTGAACAGCATTACACGTCTAAGTGGGCTTTTTCGTGCTTATTGAAAGACTGATCGCACTGCTCACGTTGCCTTTTCTGGCTGATAGCAGCGTTCAAAACAAATATATGCATTGGTGCATTGACTGTATATCCATACATGCATAGTCTTTGTCTCATCGCGGTTCCCCGATCTGACTCGCGCAGGGATGCGACGCGGCGGGCAGCGCGCCCGCTGTTCAGCTCAGGCCAGACACTGGCTTTTATCAGTAAGGATTCAGGAGTGATGGCACGATGAATGAGCCGCAAATATTGCAGGATATGCCGCTGCTGCTGGTCATCCTTCTCGCTTTGGTGGGCGGCGTCTTTGGCGAGATGTGGCGCGCTGATAAAGAAGGTGCCAGCGGCTGGCTGCTGGTCCGGCGGCTGGCGTTGCGTTCCGGTGCCTGCATGGTGTGTGGTGTTTCCACCTTTATGTTGTTGTACGCCGCCGGGATGTCGATTCTGGCGGCTGGCGCCTTTGGTTGCTTGACCGCGCTGGCGGGGGCCGACGCTGCAATTAGCGTGTATCAACGTTGGGCAGCCAAGCGCCTGGGGGTCGACAGCGCAGCGCCGGACTCGCGTAGCGAACGCTAGGCTTGGGCGGCATCGCCTTGCAACGCTCACCGGCTCGTGTAGGTTATGGCGCTTGGGCGCACCCACAGGAGAACCTCATGGACCCACTCTCTCAACTGGCGGCTGAACTTGGGCGCCATCTACAGACTCTTAACGCTCACGTGACAACCGCCGAGTCGTGCACGGGCGGGGGCATTGCAGAAGCCATCACCCGCATCGCTGGCAGTTCAGCCTGGTTCGAGGCGGGGTTTGTGACCTATTCCAATCAGCAAAAGACCCGGCAGCTTGATGTGCCGCAGGCGCTGTTTTCTCAAGTTGGAGCGGTCAGCCGCGAAGTAGTCGAGGCGATGGTCCGCGGCGCGCAGGCGCACAGTGATGCACGCTTTGCTGTCGCCGTCAGTGGCGTCGCCGGCCCGGGCGGCGGTTCGCCAGAGAAGCCGGTAGGCACGGTCTGGCTGGCGTGGGGCGTTGGTGACGAGGTGACGGCCGAGTGCAGGCACTTCCCGGGTGATCGCGATGAGGTCCGTCGACAAACCGTAATTGCGGCGCTGGAAGGCCTAATACGCCGAACGGTACGAGAAATAGAAAATCAGGGGTAGGCGATCGTTTAACCCTGTGGAATAATACTGGCTACTTATACAGTTATCGGCCGTCATGGCCTTATTGATTTTGAGAGGACTTTAATGGACGACAACAAGAAGAAAGCCTTGGCTGCGGCCTTGGGTCAGATCGAACGTCAATTCGGCAAAGGCGCCGTCATGTTGATGGGCGATCAAGATCGCCAGCCAATCCCTGCTATCTCTACAGGTTCGCTGGGTCTGGACATCGCGCTGGGCATTGGCGGTCTGCCAAAAGGCCGTATTGTTGAAATCTACGGTCCAGAGTCCTCGGGTAAAACTACCCTGACGTTGTCTGTGATTGCACAAGCGCAAAAAGCGGGTGCAACCTGTGCTTTCGTTGACGCCGAGCACGCGCTTGACCCTGAATATGCGGGCAAGCTGGGTGTGAACGTCGATGACCTGCTGGTTTCCCAGCCCGATACGGGCGAGCAGGCACTGGAAATCACCGACATGCTGGTGCGCTCCAACGCCGTTGACGTGATCATCATCGACTCCGTGGCTGCGCTGACCCCTAAAGCTGAAATTGAAGGTGACATGGGCGACGCACACGTGGGCCTGCAAGCCCGTTTGATGTCGCAAGCACTGCGTAAAATCACCGGTAACATCAAAAACGCCAACTGCCTGGTGATCTTCATCAACCAGATCCGTATGAAGATCGGCGTAATGTTCGGTAGCCCCGAAACCACCACCGGTGGTAACGCCCTGAAGTTCTACTCGTCTGTTCGTCTGGACATCCGTCGTACGGGTGCCGTGAAAGAAGGCGACGTGGTGGTGGGTAGCGAAACCCGCGTCAAAGTGGTCAAGAACAAAGTGGCACCGCCATTCCGTCAGGCCGAGTTCCAGATTCTTTACGGCAAGGGCATCTACCTCAACGGTGAGATGATCGACCTGGGCGTATTGCACGGCTTCGTTGAAAAAGCGGGTGCCTGGTACAGCTACAACGGCAACAAAATTGGTCAGGGCAAGGCGAACTCCGCCAAGTTCCTGGACGATAACCCGGACATCAAGGACGCCCTCGAGAAACAACTGCGCGCCAAGCTGTTGGGCCCAAAAACTGACAGCGAGCTGGCCGAGCTGAAAGTTATGCCGAAAATGAGCAAGGCTGCCAAAGCGGCTGCTGAAGAAGCAGAAGCGGCAGAAATCGAGTTCGAAAACTCTGCAGAAAACGATAACTGATACAACTCATGACTGTCGTTTTGGATAACCTCGTCGCGGTGCGACGAGCTGCAATGGACCTGCTCGCGCGACGCGAGCATGGTCGAGTCGAGCTGATACGTAAGTTGCGTCAGCGCGGAGCTTGCCCCGACATGATCGACATCGCCCTCGACCGTTTAACGGAAGAAGGGCTGTTGTCGGAGTCGCGTTACCTCGAAAGCTATATCAATTACCGTGCAGGCTCTGGCTATGGCCCTTTGCGTATTCGCGAAGAGCTTGGGCAACGCGGTTTGTCGCGTGGCGATATTGAAGAGGCGTTGCGCGAGAGTGGCTTTAACTGGCAAGAACAGCTTGAAGACACCTGGCGTCGCAAGTTCGCAGGCAAGTTGCCCGAAGATGCAAAAGAGCGTGCCCGCCAAGGCCGCTTCTTGAGTTATCGCGGTTATACGATGGACATGATTGGTCGCGTATTAAGCGGCCGAGAATTCGACGACTAGCGACTACCCCGTAGTCGCTGCCGAAGGATGCGATGGGTCGCGCAGCGGCCCTGTTTCTAATCCAGACACCCAACTCTGACGTCAGCCTTATTCCGCCAGCGATTCACACTCTGCCGACGTGGCTGCCATGTCGGTCATTTCCCAGTGTTGCGGCAGATTGATAAAGTCGACCAACTCCCGCAAACGTCCCTGATTACGCCCGCTGAATGCAAAGCTCAAACGGTATAAGTTGAGTGACGCGTCATGATCTATGCCGTCATCCGACGACTGACAAAACCCATTACTCAAGCAGATATCGGCGAATGCTTTTTGGATATGCGCCAGCGCGTGCACATTGAGCGGGTACTTCATGCGCACAACGAACGTTTTATTCAGCCAGCGGGTTGAATGGAAGTTGTTATAAAACTGATTGATCTCAGCCAATGCCTCTTCGGCACTGTAGGTAAAGCGCATCAGTTTCAGATCGTTAGGCAGAATGTACTGATTGGCTTCCAGCTCGTTGTGGACGAACTCCAGCGCACTTTTCCAATAGGTGCCGCCCGGCATGTCCAGCAACACGATGGGCACCAAAGGAGACTTGCCGGTTTGAATCAGCGTCAAGACTTCCAAGGCTTCATCCAGCGTGCCAAAGCCACCAGGGCACATGACCAGAGCGTCTGCCTCCTTGATGAAAAACAGCTTGCGGGTGAAGAAGAAGTGGAAGGCCAGCAGGTTGGCAGAGCCATTGATCGTCGGGTTGGCGCGCTGCTCAAAAGGCAGGGTGATATTGAACCCCAGGCTGTGTTCAAGCCCCGCGCCTTCGTGGGCGGCGCCCATGATGCCAGCACCGCCTCCGGTAATGACCATCATGTCGGCGCGTGCCAGTGTCGCACCCACTTCACGGGCCAGTGCATACAGCGGGTGTTCTACCGGGGTGCGTGCCGATCCGAAGACCGTGACTTTGCGGCGGCCTTTGAAGGTTTGCAGTACACGGAAGGTTTTTTCCAGCTCGCGAACAGCTTGCAACATGATCTTGGCGTTCCAGCGATCAAGATCATCGTGGGCCATGCGCAAAACAGTGAACAACATTTCGCGATACAGCGGCCGGTTGGGGCTGTCGGGTGCGACAAGCTGCAACTGCGCGTCCACGTGTTGAGCGAGGTCGAGGCCCTGGCCCTCGAAATACAGGGGCAGGGAATCACTGGATTGATCGGGCATGCATTACTCCTTCAACACAACATCCTTTAAAACGCCGCACGTGGGGCTGCCCCCCAAGACACAGCGTGTCACCATCATGCCTTGATAATGGTCCTGAGTTGTTGGCGCTGGCAACCGCTAATTGGCTGATGTAAATGAAGAATTGGAGAGGAGGAGGGTGCACGCCATTGTTATCAACGGCGTGCAACAGACGCGGAATCAGCCTTTGCGCTTGCAGTTATCGGCGCGGATGTCTTGGGTCAGTACCGATTTGTTATTGCCGTATTCCCGGATGTCGAAGCGCATGGTGGCACCACGGGCCAACAGTTTGCGGAAATTGGGGTCGCTGCAAACGCTACGGCCTAGCTGCGGGACGGCCAACTCGGGAGCAGAGCGCATTTTGGCGGCCATGTTCGGGCTGGCTTCCAGGCTGTTGATCAGTACGGTGCCATCAACCGTGAAGCCTTTATCCAGCAAATCGGGGCTGATAGCCCGTGGTTTCCCAACGTTGCTGGCTTCTGCGGTCGCTTGCAGGGACTTGTTCAGATTGAATTCTGCAAGAGAGGCCGCTTGCGCGCCCAAAGGCAGTGCCAGCATTAAGGCTACGGTTGGAATAATAGTGCGCAACATGAAACTCTCCTGTTGTACGTGACGCAGGCTTTGACCCACCATCGATCTGTGCGTTCAGTGGCGCAGGAGTATAGGTCAGCATTGTGTGTCAGGAAATGCCCGTGGTCATGGTTTGGCATGCAGGCGTGCAGCCTCTGGTAGACTGCGCGCCTTCCTCTATTGAATCCGCTTCTGCGCCAAACCGTGGCGAATCAGCGGTTGCTGGCGTAAGTAAAAACCCATGACCTTGATGACCTTTTCCCCTAACGCTGTAGCCCGTTTGCGAGACGAGCGCGAAGAGGAAAGCACTAAACCTTATTTGGCGCGTGGCTCTCGTGCACCGCGTTGCCATACCTGCCGTGTGATTGAAAGCCATTGCCTGTGCCGGTGGCGGCCAAAGGTCAACACGCGCGCGGGCGTTTGCTTGCTCATGACTAAAAAGGAAGTGTTCAAGCCGAGTAATACCGGCTGGTTAATCGCGGACGTGGTCAGCGACAACTTCGCCTTTATCTGGTCGCGTACTGAAACCGATAAAGACCTGCTGGCGTTGTTGGCTGATCCGCAGTGGCAGCCTTATCTGGTGTTTCCCGGCGAGTATGTAGCAGCTGAGCGAGTCACCCACACCGTCGAAGTCGACAGCAGCAAGCGGCCGCTGTTTATTCTGCTGGATGCGACCTGGACTGAAGCGCGCAAGATCTTTCGCAAAAGCCCGTATCTGGATGGTTTGCCGATCCTGAGCCTTTTGCCTGAAAAGCTCTCACGCTACCGGTTGCGTCGTTCAACGCGCAGTGAGCATTTGTGTACCGCCGAAGTGGCCAGTTTGTGCCTTGATCTGGCTGGCGATACGCAAGCATCGGCTGCCCTGGATGCGTACTTTGATGTGTTCAGCCAGCATTACCTGGATGCCAAAAACCAGTTGCCGGTGAATGAGTCGAGTACAGCGCATCAAGAACTGGGCTTTTTTGTAAAAGACCTTTCTCAGATCCGGGCTCAATAGACTAAAGAAGTAGCGCTACAATTTTCGAAGCGAAATAAGCGGCTGGCCCCATTCCATTTGAATGCTGGCGCAGTAATGGCTGTTACTGGACCTTGGTGTCAGGTTTTACGCTTGACCCTACAGTTTTGGCTGGGCATGCTTGGCGCCGATTCGGCGGCAGATGCTGCTCAAACGCTTATAAGTTCTAACTTCTAGCGTAAATCTTGCCCTTTGATGCACAGTTTTCAAACTGTTGCTCGAGTTGCCTTAGCGGGTTCTGGTTTTAAACTTGGCCCGCCTGAAAAACAGGATCATTTAAACAATGGCCACATACGAAATCCTGATTGCTGATGACCATCCGTTGTTTCGCAGTGCCTTGCACCAGGCCGTTGCCCTGGGTTTGGGCTCTGATGTTCGCTTGGTCGAGGTCGCCAGTATTGCCGAGCTGGAAAAACAGCTGGCGATAAAGGCCGATTGGGATCTGGTGCTGCTCGACTTGAACATGCCAGGTGCTTACGGTTTCTCCGGGTTGGTGTTGTTGCGCGGTCAGTACCCGCAAATCCCGGTGGTGATGGTGTCTGCTCAAGAAGAGGCCTCGGTCATGGTGCGCTCGCGAGAGTTTGGCGCCAGTGGCTTTATTCCTAAATCCAGTTCAATGGAAGCCATTCAAAACGCTGTGCGCACGGTACTGGATGGCGATGTTTCCTGGCCGCCACAAGCCTTTGAAGAAGTGCCGGTTTCGGCAGAAGCCAAAGCGGCCAGCGAAGGCTTGGCCAGCCTGACACCTCAACAGTTCCGGGTTTTGACCATGGTTTGCGAGGGGTTGCTGAACAAGCAGATCGCCTACGAGTTGAGCGTTTCGGAAGCGACGATCAAAGCGCATGTGACAGCGATTTTCCGCAAGTTGGGGGTGCGTACCCGCACTCAGGCCGCGCTGCTGCTGCAACAACTCGAATCTATATCGAGCCATTAAACTGTCAAACTTCACGCATTTTTGACGCGGCCTGATTTAGCTTTTTCCACTCATTTTTTACGCAGTTGCCTATCTATGTCACCTTTCAAGGGTAAAACCGGATTTAAACGGATTTTGAATGCTGGCGGTTACTCGCTGGACGGTTTGCGTGCAGCGTTTACCGGTGAGGCGGCATTTCGCCAATTGGTGCTGCTCAATGTGGTACTGATCCCGCTGACGTTCCTCCTGGATGTCAGCCGGGTCGAGCGAGCACTGCTGATAGCGGTATGCCTGTTGGCGTTGATTGTCGAGCTGCTTAACTCAGCCATTGAAGCGGCGATCGATCGAATTTCCCTCGACTTGCACCCGCTGTCAAAGAACGCCAAGGACATGGGCAGCGCCGCACAGTTTGTCGTGCTGACCCTGATTGCCGTGGTGTGGGCGGTGATTCTGCTTTAAGCGATCGCAGGCAGAACAATTTCGTCGCTGCGCTGAACCCCGGCGGTAAAGGCGCGGCACAGCTCCAGAAATTCGCGCATGGCGGAGGTTTGATACTTCTTCTTGTGCCAGATAAAGAAAAACTGCCGCGCCAGATCCAGGTCAGGGGTTTCGACCGCTACCAGGCTGCCGCGACGGAAAGCGTCACGCAGTGCCAGGCGCGAGATACAACCGATGCCCAAGCCGGACTCAACGGCCCGCTTGATCGCTTCGGTGTGTTCCAGCTCAAGGCGGATGTTAAGCGCGCTTTGATGATGGCGCATGGCTTGATCGAACGTGAGGCGCGTGCCCGAACCTTGTTCACGTAAAATCCAGGCTTCGCGGGTCAGTTCTTCGAGGGTGGCATGCCCACGGGCGGCTAGTGGGTGTTGAGGGGCGCAAAAGACTACCAGCTCGTCTTCAACCCAGCTCTGAACGTCGATGTCCGGGTGGCTGCAGTCGCCTTCGATCAGACCCAGATCAATTTCATAGTGAGCAACTTGTTGCACGATATGAGCGGTGTTTTGGACAATCAGTTTGACCTGGCTTTCCGGGTGAGCCTGCATGAAGCTGCCGATCAGCAAGGTCGCCAGGTAATTGCCAATCGTCAGGGTCGCGCCGACGGTCAGTGAGCCAAAGCCGGACTTGCCGTTGAGCAGGTCTTCGATTTCCTTGGCCTGGTCCAGCAAGGCGACGGCCTGTGGCAATAACTGCCGACCCAGGGCGTTGAGGCTTAAGCGCTTACCCGCGCGGTCGAACAGTTGGCAACTGGTTTGGCGCTCCAGTTCGGTGATTGAGGTACTGGCTGCCGATTGTGAAAGGGCCAACAAGCCTGCCGCACGGGACACGCTCTCTTGTTGGGCGACGGTAACGAACACCTGGAGTTGTCTGAGAGTAAATCGCATATCGATATAACCGATAACCCTTATCTTAATAATTCAGTTAACAGATATTGTCGTCGCCATTAGAATGCTGTGCAATTGCGCTCATAGTCAGCGCTGGCGAATTTAGGAGCCCCGTACATGAGCAACATGAACCACGAACGTGTCCTCAGTGTTCACCACTGGAACGACACCCTTTTCAGTTTCAAGTGCACCCGTGATCCGGGCCTGCGCTTTGAGAACGGTCAGTTCGTGATGATCGGCCTGCAACAGCCCAATGGCCGTCCGCTTATGCGCGCCTACTCCATTGCCAGCCCGAACTGGGAAGAGCATCTGGAGTTCTTCAGCATCAAGGTGCCGGATGGTCCGTTGACCTCCCAGTTGCAGCATTTGAAAGAAGGCGACGAGATCATCATCAGCAAGAAACCTACGGGTACGCTGGTGCTGGACGACTTGAAGCCTGGCAAGCATCTGTACCTGCTGAGCACGGGCACTGGCCTGGCTCCTTTCATGAGCGTGATTCAGGACCCGGAAACCTACGAGCGTTTCGAAAAAGTGATCCTGTGCCATGGCGTGCGTTACGTCAACGAAGTTGCGTACCGCGAGTTCATCACCGAGCACCTGCCGCAGAACGAATTCTTCGGTGAAGCGCTGCGTGACAAGCTGATCTACTACCCAACCGTGACCCGCGAGCCGTTCGAAAACCAGGGCCGTCTGACTGACCTGATGCGCAGCGGCAAACTGTTCAGCGACATCGGCCTGCCGCCGATCAACCCGCAGGACGACCGTGCCATGCTGTGCGGCAGCCCAAGCATGCTCGACGAAACCAGCGAAGTGCTGAACAGCTTCGGCCTGACCGTTTCGCCACGCATGCGTGAGCCGGGTGATTACCTGATCGAGCGCGCCTTCGTCGAGAAGTAAGCGTCGCTGCACAAAAAAGCCCGCGCTACCTCAAGGTAGCGCGGGCTTTTTATTGTCCGCGACGAAAGGACCTGTAGGCGCGAGCTCGCCTCGCGATCCCTTGATCCTGGTGCTTAACCCTGACTGGCTAAAACAACCTCAAGCACACGAATCACCCCCGGCTCCGGATAATGCCAGCGCACATCCAGATCCCAGAACTGCGCACCGTATTCACGCTCGGCAGTCGGCGTTTGGTAAGCCGGGCGTGGGTCTTGCGCCAGGCATTGCTCAATCAGCGCCACCAACGGTTCCTGCAAGCGCAACGCATGGCCGTGCGCCTCGTGCAGCGCTGAGTCAGCCCACTGCACGGGGATCAGCACCGGCGCTGCGCTGGCCATGCTGTTGCTCGCACTGCTGATAATGTCGGCGTAGGGCACATACGGCTTGATATCGAGAATCGGCGTCCCGTCGAGCAGGTCAATACCCGAAATGTGCAAGCGACCGGCTTCGACCTTATCCAGTTTGACCACCGACTGGCCGATGCCATTGGGCCGGTGAGTCGCGCGGGTGGCAAACACCCCCATGGACTTATTGCCGCCCAGGCGTGGCGGGCGCACCTTGAGCCGGGGCTTGTCTTCCAGCGCCTGGTGAAACACAAACAACAGCCACACATGACTGACCTGCTCAAGGCCTTGCACGGCATCGCCTTGGTCAAAGGGCGCAACCAGCTCCAGAACACCCCGGGCAGCCGGTGCCAGTTGGGGTTGTCGCGGGATAGCAAACTTCTCCTTGAAACAGGAGCGCACAAAGCCGACAGGCGAGACGGTGTAAGTCATGTGTTTGTCGCCGTGTCAGCCACGAACCCGCAGGGTTAGCCCCTTCAGGAAGTTACGCAGCAACTGGTCGCCACAGGTGCGGTAGTTGTTGTGGCCAAATTTGCGAAACAGAGCGCTCAGTTCTGGTTTGGATACCGGGAAGTCAACCGACTTGAGGATCGCGTGCATGTCGTCCTCTTTCAGTTCGAACGCCACACGCAGTTTTTTCAGGATGATGTTGTTGGTCACTGGCAGTTCAACCGGCTGTGCTGGACGGCTGTCGTCTTTGCCGCGCTTGAAGATCACCAGGCCATCAAGAAAATGCGCCATGACGTTGTCCGGGCAGCGAACAAAGCCTTCTTCTTCGTCTTTTTTCAGGTAGGTTTCGATGTCAGCTTTGGTGACGTCCAGACCGCCCAGTTTGATGATCTCGACAACTTTGTTGTCGCTGATGTCTAGCATGTAGCGCACGCTGCGCAGTACGTCGTTATGAATCATGTGGGTAATCCTGATAATCAGCAGTGAGCACCGCAGGCAAGGCTGCGGTGTCGAAATAGGTGGGCGCGGCCGTGTTTAGAACTTTTCTTTGGCCGTCATGTAGCGCCATTGGCCAACGGGCAGCTTGCCCATCGACACGCCGCCAATACGAATCCGGCGAATCGAAATAACGGTGAGGCCTACGGCCTGGCAGAACAATGCAATCACGCCCGGTTGCGGGTTCTTCATGGCAAAGCGTAGGCGGTTTTCACTCTGCCAGCTGGCTTTGACCGCAGGCAGCTCGCGACCTTTGTAGGTCAGGCCGTGGTTGAGCCGGTTGAGGCCATGGGGAGCCATCTCGCCCGATACCTCGACCACATACTCCTGCTCGATCTTGCTGGCATCGGCGGTCAGCTTGCGGACGATTTTCCAGTCCTGGGTGAACACCAGCAAACCGCTGGCATTGGCTTGCAGCTCGTTGCCCACGCTCAAACGCAGAAAGTGACCTTTAAGCGGGCGCTTGCCGAAGCGGTGCTCTTCGCTCAGGGTTTGAGGGCTGAGCAGTTGCATGGCGCTGTCAGTGTCCAGGCCTGCCGGCGCGTTGAGCAACAGGGTCACAGGCTCTGGCGCTGTCGCCTTGGCTTGCGGATCAAGTTCGACCTTTTGCTGGTCGACCTTGAATTGCGGTTCGTCGATGACTTCGCCATCTACCGTGACCCAGCCACCTTCAATGAACAGTTCGGCCTCACGGCGCGAGCAGCCGACGAGTTCGATGAGGCGTTTGGAGAGACGTATCGGTTCAGACATGACAGGGGCCGTAATGGAATTGGGCGGCTATTGTACCCGCCTGGCGCCGGTTAAGCCCGGCAACATTTGCCTTAACTGCGCGCCAGCGGCTTTTGGCGTTTGTAGCGCAGGTGCAGCAACGGATAAGGCTGGCCCAGGCCGTCGTTTTCGCAGCGCCCGATCACCTCAAAGCCTTGTTTGAAGTAAAAGCCGATGGCTTGCGGGTTTTGCTCGTTGACGTCCAGCCTCTCGGCATTCAGCTCGTTGATGGCGAACAGGAGCAGGCACTTGCCAACGCCTTGGCCGCGGTAGTCAGGGTGGATGAAGAGCATTTCAACTTTGCCGGCGGCAACCCCGGCGAAACCTGCAATGCGCTTGCTGGAAGGGTCTTTGCAGCAAATCAGCATCACCGCGTCCAGGTACTGGCTGATGACCAGTTGGCGCAGCAAGACAATGTAACTGTCGGGTAAAAAATCATGGGTGGCTCGAACGGACGCTTCCCACACCTCGGTTAATGCTTCGAAATCTCTGAGACGTGGCGTTTGGATGGCCCATTGTTGTTTCATCGTGCGTGTCTCCGACACTGATGATTGAGGAGCCTCCTAACAATAGCCGTAAAAAAAGCCCTGACGCATTGGCGGCAGGGCTTTTTTTAAGCGCAGCGTGTGGCTTACAACGCTTCAGCCCACAAGTCGTACTCGTCGGCGTCGGTCACGCGGCACATGATCTTGTCGCCCGGCTTGATGTCTTTCTCGGTGGCGATAAACACGTTGCCGTCGATTTCCGGGGCGTCGAAGAAGCAGCGGCCAACAGCGCCTTGCTCGTCAACTTCGTCGATCAGGACTTCAATTTCCTTGCCGATCTTCAGTTGCAGGCGTGCCGCGCTGATAGCTTGCTGGTGCGCCATAAAACGCTCCCAACGGTCCTGTTTGACGTCGTCCGGTACGATGGCAGCGTCCAGCAGGTTGGCCGGTGCGCCTTCAACGGGCGAGTACTGGAAGCAACCTACGCGGTCCAGTTGTGCTTCTGTCAGCCAGTCCAGCAGGTACTGGAAGTCTTCTTCGGTTTCGCCAGGGAAGCCGACGATAAAGGTCGAACGGATGATCAGTTCCGGGCAGATCTCGCGCCAGTTTTTGATGCGGGCCAGGGTCTTGTCTTCAAAGGCGGGACGTTTCATGGCCTTGAGTACTTTAGGGCTGGCGTGCTGGAACGGGATGTCCAGGTACGGCAGGATCTTGCCGGCCGCCATCAACGGGATCAACTCGTCAACGTGCGGGTACGGGTACACGTAGTGCAGGCGAACCCAAACACCCAGTGTGCTCAAGGCTTCGCACAGTTCGGTCATGCGGGTCTTGACCGGCGCGCCGTTCCAGAAACCGGTGCGGTATTTGACGTCGACGCCGTAGGCGCTGGTGTCCTGAGAGATCACCAGCAGCTCTTTAACCCCGGCTTTAACCAGGCGCTGAGCTTCGTCCAGTACATCGCCCACCGGACGGCTGACCAATTTGCCGCGCATCGAAGGAATGATGCAGAAGCTGCAGCTATGGTTACAGCCTTCAGAAATTTTCAGGTACGCGTAATGGCGCGGCGTCAGCTTGATGCCTTGTGGCGGCACCAGGTCGATCAGCGGGTTGTGGTCCTGACGGGGCGGCACCACTTCGTGAACCGCGTTGACCACTTGCTCGTACTGCTGAGGGCCGGTCACGGCGAGCACGCTCGGGTGCACGTCGCGGATGTTGCCTTCTTCGACGCCCATGCAGCCGGTCACGATGACCTTGCCGTTTTCCTTGATGGCTTCGCCGATGACTTCCAGCGATTCAGCCTTGGCGCTGTCGATAAAGCCGCAGGTGTTGACCACCACGACGTCGGCGTCCTGGTAGGTGGAAACAACGTCGTAGCCTTCCATGCGCAGTTGCGTAAGGATGCGCTCGGAGTCGACCAGCGCTTTCGGGCAACCCAAGGAAACAAAGCCAACCTTAGGGTTGGCTGGCGTGGTAACGGTGGACATGGCGAACCTCGGTATGTAGTGACGTTACATGCCCGTAAAGGCTGCACGACGAACGGGCGCTTGGAGTTTGCGCGCCTCTGATCAAAAAAAGTGCGCAATTTTAGCTATGGTGAACGCACTTGACCAGCGTTATACGGGGATTTACGACGAGTGCTGCGCTATGCTGCGCGCCGTTGCGAAACCCGCTTTTTAACGAAGCTGATTTCGTAGGTAAAAGTCGTGGCTAACAGTCAGAAAATCAGAGCATGCTGCACACCAAATGCGGCGCTCGCCATTAAGAAACACGGTCCAAAGTCGTAGGAGTGGTTAATGGGGCATGTCAGTAGTCCGGCAACAGAAGACGGTCACTCAAAGGCAAAACCTATCGGAATGCTGGTTGCCGCGGTTGGCGTGGTATATGGCGATATCGGTACCAGCCCGCTGTACACCCTCAAAGAGGTGTTTACCGGCGGGTATGGCGTACAGGTTAACCACGATGGTGTCTTCGGCATTTTGGCGTTGATCCTGTGGTCGCTGATCTGGGTGGTCTCGATCAAGTACGTGCTGTTTATCCTGCGCGCCGACAACGAAGGCGAGGGCGGGATCATGGCCCTTACTGCGCTGGCGCGCCGCGCGGCTTCGCCTTATCCCAAGCTGCGCTCGGTGCTGGTGATTCTGGGGTTGATCGGCGCTTCGCTGTTCTATGGCGACAGCATGATTACCCCGGCCATTTCCGTGTTGTCGGCGGTTGAAGGTCTGGAGCTGGCGTTTGCCGGGCTGGATCGCTGGGTTGTGCCGCTGGCGCTGATTGTGTTGATCGCGCTGTTTTTGATTCAGCGTCGCGGCACGGCCACACTCGGCAAGCTGTTCGGGCCGATCATGGTGCTGTGGTTTGTGGTACTGGGCGGCTTGGGGATTCATGGAATCACTCAGCACCCGGAGGTGCTTAACGCGCTGAATCCGGTGTGGGGCGTGCGTTTCTTTGTTTCGCACCCGGGCATGGGCGTGGCGATTCTGGGCGCGGTGGTGCTGGCGTTGACCGGCGCTGAAGCGCTGTACGCCGACATGGGCCACTTTGGGCGTAAGCCGATTGCCCGCGCCTGGTTCATTCTGGTGCTGCCTGCGCTGGTGCTCAATTACTTCGGCCAAGGGGCTTTGCTTCTGGAAAACCCTGAGGCGGCGCGTAACCCGTTCTACCTGCTGGCACCAAGCTGGGCGTTGATCCCTCTGGTGGGGCTGGCCACGCTGGCCACCGTTATTGCCTCTCAGGCAGTGATTTCCGGGGCCTTCTCGTTGACCCGTCAGGCCATTCAACTGGGCTACATCCCGCGCATGCACATTCAGCACACGTCCAGTGCCGAGCAGGGGCAGATCTATATCGGCGCGGTGAACTGGTCGTTGATGGTCGGGGTTATTTTGCTGGTGTTGGGCTTTGAGTCATCGGGCGCCCTGGCGTCGGCCTACGGTGTGGCCGTGACCGGGACCATGTTGATCACCAGTATTCTGGTGTCGGCGGTCATGCTCATGCTGTGGAAGTGGCCACCTGTGTTGGCGGTGCCGGTGTTGGTCGGCTTTCTGCTGGTTGACGGCCTGTTCTTCGCCGCCAACGTACCGAAAATCGTCCAGGGCGGTGCCTTCCCGGTTTTGGCGGGGATCGTGCTGTTTATCCTGATGACCACCTGGCGGCGTGGCAAACAATTGCTGGTGGATCGTCTGGATGAAAGCGCGTTGCCGCTGCCGCTGTTTATCAGCAGCATCCGTGTTCAGCCGCCGCATCGGGTGCAAGGTACAGCGGTGTTCCTGACCGCCCGGCCGGACGCAGTGCCGCACGCGCTATTACATAATCTGCTGCACAACCAGGTGCTGCATGAGCAAGTGGTTTTGCTCACCGTGGTCAACGAAGACACGCCGCGCGTGCCTGCGCAGCGGCGGTTTGAAGTGGATGCTTACGGTGAGGGGTTCTTCCGGGTCATCTTGCACTTTGGCTTTATGGATGAAACGGACGTGCCCGAGGCGCTCAAACTGTGCCATCTCGACGAGCTGGACTTCAGCCCGATGCGCACGACCTACTTCCTGAGCCGCGAGACGGTCATTGCTTCCAAGCTGGTGGGTATGGCGCGTTGGCGGGAAGGGTTGTTTGCCTTCATGTTGAAGAACGCCAACAGCAACTTGCGCTTCTTTAACCTGCCGGTAAACCGGGTGATCGAACTGGGAACCCAGGTCGAGATGTAAGCCGTCCTGTAGCGACGTTAAAACTCTGTAGGAGCGAGCGTGTCTCGCGATCTTTTAGATCAAAAGATCGCGAGGCAAGCTCGCTCCTACAGGGGGGGGGCGTATGTTACGGGGCGGTAGCTTGGTGCTTTTTGATCATGTCTACCAGGCGTTGAGCCAGGGCCGGGTAGTTTTCGTCAAAGTGGTGGCCACCTGGCAGCTTGACGCTTTCGCCTACAGTCGTTTTGGCCGTGCAGCCGCTTTCGTCTGTCTCTTCGGCGCCATAGATGCACACCACTTTGTTGGCCGGCAACTTGGACATTTCTTCGCCGGTATCGGCTTCAGCGCCTGCTTTGCCGAGCCAGCCATCAACGTGAATCTCAAAGCTGCCACTGCGGGCGAAGGCCAACAGAATAATCGCGTCTACGCGTTTCTGTTCGGCTTCAGGCAGGCGATTGTAGGTGGCGGGCAGTACGTCCGCGCCAAATGAGTAGCCGACCAGAACAAAGCGCTGGGTGCCCCACTTTTGACGGTAGTGTTGCATCAGTTCAGTCAGGTCGGTGGCGCTTTGTTCCGGGGTCTTGTGCTGCCAGTAGTAGCGCAGCATGTCGATACCGACCACCGGATAACCGATCTTGGCCATCTCGCCGGCCACGTCACGGTCCAGGTCGCGCCAGCCGCCATCACCCGACAGGAACAACGTCACGGTGCTATTTTGCTGGCCCGCAGGCACTTCAACCACAGGCATGTTGAGCCCGCCGTTGTTGTCGCCGACCAGGATCTTGCGCAGTTCGTTGCTCAGTACCTGGGGGAAGTGAATGTCATAGTCGCTGATACTGGTCTGAGCGTTCGGCTGATCACGTACGAAAGCAGCGCTAGGGTCGTCAGGGTTGTCGTTCCAGGCCACCAGCCAACTGCCGTGTGCGGCAGATTTAGGCATGGGCAGCGTGCAGCCCGGTTGTTCAAGCGCAAAACCCACCGACACGGCTTGCGCTTTGTCGTTGGTTTGCTCGGCCAGCCAGCGCCAGGCCAGGGTTGCGCCCGGGCCGATGCCGCTAACCAGCGTAGGTGGGCCTTTCAACTGCTGCAGTGCAGTTTGCAGGGCTTGTTGCTGCAGGGTGCAGTCTTCCTTGGGCAGAATGACCTGTACCAATTGCGCCTTGCCGCCACGGCTCAGCGCCGAGAGTTGAGCGTCGGTCAGAGCTTCTTCGGCCGGTGTTGCAATGACCACTTGGGCGCGCGCGGTCTCACCAGGTGTCACTTTTGTCAGGGTCGAGCCATCGGCTTGGCTCAGGTGCTCAACCGTCGGCTCGGGGGCCGGGCGATTCCAGAACCAATAGCCGCCGGCTGTCAGCGCAGCCAGTATCACCAGAATTAACAGCAAAAAACGCCAGGAACGATGTTTCATTAACGTTTCACCAATCCAGTCAAGCCGCCTGCAATCAGGGCGGCGGTATCAGCCAGCGCTACCAGCGGGTCAAGTCCGGCAGGCACGGCCATATAACGAGGTTCCCAGTCGGGCTGGAATTTGTCTTTAAAGCGACGCAAACCCTGGAAGTTGTACAGGTGCTCACCGCGCTGGAACAACATTGACCCTAGACGCTGAGTCAATGGCGCGCCACGACGGGGTTGGAGGCCAGACAATGGGACCATTCCCAGGCTAAAACGGGCGTATCCATGCTTTTTATAATGCTGAATCAGACCGACCATCATGTACTCCATGGTCAGTTTCGGCGCTTGCGGGTGGGCGCGCATCAAGTCGAGGCTCGACAGCTCATGGCTGTGAGTCTCAAGCAAGTTGGCAAAGGCTACGGGCTTACCTTCAAAACGGATGATGGCAACGCGGAAGTGCTTGATGTAATCCTCGCTGAAGCGTCCGAGCGAGAAGCCTTTTTCCCGGACATTCTTGCCGGTCAGCCATGCATCGGAAATAACCTTCAGCTCATCCATGGGCGCTTCGCCCGGTTCGTGGATCTCCAGCGACAGGCCGTCGCGGGTGCCGCGGTTCCAGGTGTAGCGCAGGTCTTTCATCTCTTTGCCCTTGGCGTCGAGATCAAAGCGGTGCAGATCAACCCGGGCTTCTTCGCCCAATTTGATCGCGGTCAGGCCGATGTCCATATAGAACGGCAGGTTCTCGGCGCGCACTTGATAAAACACGGGGCGGGCGTGGAAGGTGTCGCACAGGTCACGGAACTGCCAGATCAGCTCGGCGCGCTGTTGCGCAGGGCCGATGGGGTCATACAGCGCAACCAGGCTGCGGCCGCGGCGAGCGTACATCAAGAACGCGCTGTCGTCCGGGTGGAAGAGCAAGGCTTTGTCGCCGGTCAGGGCCAGGCCGCCATCTGGCTGGTCTGAAGCCAGCAAGATCTTCTCGGCGCGCTCCAGTTCACTGGCATCCGGCAAGTGGATGGTAGGGCGCGCCGTGCGCAGCAACCAGGTCAGGGCCACGATCACCAGTAGCACCGCCGCGCCCATCAACGAGCGCAGGCCGCGTGGGGCATCCGAGTCGAGAGTGAATTGCCACCAGAGCTGATGGCTGTAGGGCACATCCTGATAGGCAAACAGCAGCAGCCACACCGAAGCGCCCAGTACGCAGGCACTGGCCACCAGATACAACGGTGAAAACGGCAGCTCGGTCAGGCGGCTCGGGCGATAGAACGAGCGGCGGAACAGGCCCAGCAGGCTTGCGGTCAGGACCAGAATGCAAGCCTCTTCCCAGTCGAAGCCTTTAAGCAGAGACAGTACGGCGCCGACCAGCAGCAGGATCGTGGTCAGCATCCAGGCCGCTGACAAGCGACGACGCAGGCCTTGGGCCAGCAACAGACAGAGTACGCCGATCAAGCTGGCACCGAAGTGCGAGGCGTCAATCAGGCGGTGAGGGATCAGAAAGCCGATGTGTTCAAGGCGGGTATCGATTTCCGGAGTGGCCCCGGAAAACAGCAGAACCACGCCCGACATAAACACCAATACCGCCAGAATCGGCGCGGCAAGGCCGGAGGCCACACGCAAACTTTGGCGGGTCTGAATCAGGCGCTGGGCTTCATTGATCAGCAGCATCAGGCAGGCAAGCAGCAGCGGCAAGATCACGTAGATCAAGCGATACAGCAGCAGCGCGGCGGCCAAAGGTGCAGCGCCGAGTTTGTCGGCGAAGGCAGCCAGCAAAATCGCTTCAAAAACCCCGACTCCGCCCGGTACGTGGCTGAGTACACCGGCGGCCAGCGCCAGCAAGTAAACCAGCATGAAGGCGCCAAACGGCGGCGCTTCGGGAAGCAACAAATACAGCACCGTGGCTGCTGCGGCGACGTCCAGCGCGGTAATCACCAATTGCAGCAGGGTCAGCCGTGCGCTTGGCAGGCGCAGGGTGCGGCGTCCAGCTTTGACCAACAAGTTGTCCGGGATGGGTTGTTCAGGCAGGCGACGGCGATAAATGCCTAGTGCCAGCAAGCCAAACAGCAACAGCACGGCGACTGAAATGGCCGCCAGGATGTAAACCGGAATATGCAGGGCTGCGGAGGCTGCAGGCAGGTTGCTAAGGGTTGCCAGCGCGGCGAGCGGCGGCAAGGCGCAGCCCAAAGACAAGCTGGCGAACAGCGTCATGTGCGCGACTTCAGAGGCCCCTACGCCATGGCGTGCGTACAACCGATAGCGCACAGAGCCGCCGGACAAGAGCGACAGGCCAATAGCGTTACCGATGGCAAAGGCGGTAAAACCGCCCAGTGCCAGGGTTTTGGGTGGCAGTTTGACGCCGGCATAGCGACTGGCAGACCACTCGTATCCGAGCAAAATCACAAAACCTACAGCTGTTGCAGCCACGGCGCCGAGCAGGGCGGGCCTGGGGACGTCCATGATGGAGTCGTGCAAGGCGTACAGGTCGAGTTCGCTGAGCAGATGGCGACAGGCAATCAGGGCTATGGCGAACAGAAGCAGGGTGAGCGCGAGTCCAATAGGTTGGCGGTACTTGCTCAACAGGTCCAGTAAATGCAGGCGTTTGGCTGCAATCGGGTGGGCTGCTGAAGCGGGTTCTTTAAGTTCTGGCGAGTTATCGGGCATCAATCACCTCTTGAATCGTGCGCGATAGGATGGAGGCATAAACTCAAGTTACCAATCCTTTTGGTCAAAATATTTCAAAATACTGTCAAGCGTTTGCCTGATGTTCAGGTTTGGCATGTGAAAAAAAGGTAATTGCTGCCGCTCAGCATAGACGAGCCAATCTTCAGATAGATGACAGAACCTTTAAGCGCAGGAGAGAAATACTTTTTGATCACGCACAAAAAAGGCCACTCTTTCGAGTAGCCTTTTTCGATGTTTGGTTGCGGGAGCCGGATTTGAACCGACGACCTTCGGGTTATGAGCCCGACGAGCTACCAGACTGCTCCATCCCGCGTCTGT
>Ga0302347_1000661_pt1 | contig 50393 bp, 47 predicted proteins | sample PhyWR1_FD_202178 | JGI IMG/M metagenome (GOLD analysis project Ga0302347, IMG submission 202178) | Leaf surface microbial communities from wheat plants in UC Gill Tract Community Farm, Albany, California, United States - DLSL W.R1 (v2)... | ecosystem: Host-associated > Plants > Phyllosphere >... | reverse complement strand
ACATTGCCGTTGGTGGGCGAGATCCACCTGGCCAGCGCCACCTTCTTCGACCTGGGCGTGTTCGTGCTGGTCGTAGGTTCCACGATGTTGATACTGACGGCCATTGCCCACCAATCCGTACGCGGCCACCGCTACCATGCGCGCCTGCTCGATGACGACCAACTCGACGAGAACGAGAGGGCCCACTGATGGAACTCGTACTTGCCATTGCGATTGGCGTTCTCACCGGCTCGGGCGTGTGGCTGCTGCTGCGCCCGCGTACCTATCAGGTCATCATGGGCCTGTCGCTGATGGCCTATGCCGTCAATCTGTTCATCTTCAGCATGGGCCGCCAGGGCCTGGCCATCGACAAGGAGCCGGTGCTCAAGCCCGGCATTGCCCAGGATCTGGTGAATTACGCCGACCCCATGCCCCAGGCGCTGGTGCTCACGGCCATCGTCATCGGCTTTGCCTCGACCGCGCTGTTCCTGGTGGTGCTGCTGGCTTCGCGCGGCACCGCGGGCAACGACCATGTGGACGGAGTGCATTCGCGTGACGTGCAGGAGATGCCATGACGGACATCGCGAGCCTGCTCATGCCGCACCTGATGCTGGCACCCATTGCGCTGCCCATGCTCACTGCGGCGCTGATGCTGCTGATGCGCGAGGAGCAGCAGCGCCTCAAGCTCGGCTTCAACATCCTGTCGACCCTGATCGGCCTGGTGATCGCCATCGCCCTGCTCGGCTGGACCGACCAGGCCGGCGCCCCCGTGACCATGGGCGTGTACATGCCGGGCAACTGGCCTGCGCCGTTCGGCATATCACTGGCGCTGGACCGGCTGTCGGCGCTGATGCTGGTGGTGACCAGCGTCGTCGCGCTGTCGTCCATCGTCTTTGCCGCGGCGCGCTGGCACCGCGCGGGCGTGCACTTCCACCCGCTGTTCCAGTTCCAGCTGATGGGGCTGGCGGGGGCATTCCTCACCGCCGATCTGTTCAACCTGTTCGTGTTCTTCGAGATCACGCTGGCCGCCTCCTACGGCCTGCTGCTGCACGGATCGGGGCGCGCGCGCATCCAGTCGGGCCTGCATTACATCGCGATCAACCTGGCCGCCTCGTCGCTGCTGCTGATCGGCGTGTCCATGCTCTACGGCATCACGGGAACGCTCAACATGGCCGATCTGGCCAGCGCCATTCCGCATGTCGACGCTGCCGATCGCGGACTGCTGCACGCGGCCGCGTCGATTCTGGCGATGGCTTTCCTGATCAAGGCCGCGATGTGGCCGCTGAACTTCTGGCTGGTGCCCGCATACAGCGCCGCGACCGCGCCGGTGGGCGCGCTGTTCGCGCTGATGACCAAGCTGGGGGTCTATACCGTACTGCGGCTGTGGACGCTGATGTTCAGCAGCCAGGCCGGCGACTCCGCGCTGTTCGGCAGCGCCTGGCTGATGTGCGGCGGCATGCTGACCATGGCCTTCGGCGCGATCGGCATGCTGGGCTCGCAGCGGCTGACGAATCTTGCGGGCTATGCCGCCATACTTTCGTCGGGCACGCTGCTCGCGGCCGCGGGCTTCGGCCAGAACCTGCTGACGGCCGGCATTTTGTACTACCTGCCCAGTTCGACGTTCGCGGTGGCTGCGCTGTTCCTGCTCGCCGATCTGATAGACCGCTGGCGCAACGCGGGCGCGCGCACCGCGCCCTATGAAGACGACGAAGCACCTTTCCTCAACGCCGAGCTCGTGCCCACCACCGGCCTGAACCTCGACGAGGACGAGGAAGTGCTGATCGGCCGGGTGATTCCCGCGGCCGCGGCTTTCCTGGGCCTGGCATTCATGGTCTGCACGCTGGTGATCTCGGGCCTGCCGCCGCTGTCGGGCTTCGTCGGCAAGATCGCGATGCTCAATGCCCTGCTCAATCCGCTGGGCGTAGGGACCTCGGCGGGCTACCAGCCCGGCATCTGGGGCTGGACGCTGCTGACGCTGCTGATAGGCACGGGCCTGATCGGCTCGATCGCGCTGATACGCGTGGGCATGCGCCATTTCTGGGCCAGTCATGACCGCAACACGCCGCAGCTGCGCGTGGCCGAAGGCCTGCCCATCGCGGTGCTGCTGCTGTGCTGCATCGCGATGACCGTGCAGGCCGGCCCCGTGATGCGCTACATGCAGAACGCGGCCGATGCGCTGCATTCGCCAGGCACCTACATCCACGGCGTGCTGACGCAGGCGCCCGTGCCCAATCCCGCGCCCATTCTCTCCAAGGAGCAGCCATGAAAGTCCTGCTGCCCGCGCCACTGCTTTCGGTGGCACTGCTGCTTCTCTGGCTGCTGCTCAACCAGTCGCTGGGTGCCGGCCATATCCTGCTGGGCACCATCCTGGGACTGGCGGTTCCCGTGCTGCTGCGCGGCCTGCGGCCCTTGCCGGTGCGCATACGCCATCCATTGACCATCCTGCGGCTGGCCCTCAGCGTGGTCTACGACACCTCGGTGTCCAATCTGACGGTGGTGCGCTTTCTGCTGTTTCCGTCGTACCGCAAGCATGGCGCGGATTTCGTGCACATTCCGCTCGAACTGCGCGACCCGAACGCGCTGGCCGTGCTGGCGATGATCGTCTGCATCACGCCGGGAACATCCTGGGCCGAGCTGTCGCGCGACCGCTCGGTATTGCTGCTGCACGCGCTCGAAGTCGGTGACCCGCAGGCAGTCATAGACCACATCAAGACCCGCTACGAGCGCCCTCTGATGGAGATTTTTGAATGAGCCCGTATTTCGTCTGGGCGCTTTCCCTGGCGCTGTTTCTGCTGGTCGCGGCCATGGCCTGCGCGCTGTTCCGCCTGCTCAAGGGGCCGGCAGCCCAGGACCGCGTCCTCGCGCTCGACTGCATGTACACCATAGGCATGCTGGCCATGCTGGTGCTGGGCATCATGTACAGCAGCACCGATTACTTCGAGGCCGCGCTGCTGATCGCGCTGTTCGGCTGCATCAGCTCGACGGCCATGGCCAAGTTCCTGCTGCGCGGGGAGGTCATCGAATGAACGAAGTCATGATTCCCCTGTGGGCCCAGGCCGTGGTCGGCGCACTGGTGATCATCGGCGCGCTGATCACCCTGCTGGGCTCGCTGGGGCTGGTGCGGCTCAAGAGCTATTTCGAACGCGTGCACTCGCCGTCCATCATCGCCACGCTGGGCTGCTGGTGCATCATGCATGCCACGGTGCTGTTCTTCTCCGTCATGGAGCAGCGCCTGGCGCTGCACGCGCTGCTGATCGCGGTGTTCATTTCGGTGACGGTGCCGATCACCACGATTTTCCTGATGCGCGCCGCGCTGTTCCGCGCCCGTCGCACGGGCCAGAACGTGCCGCCCGCCGTGAGCCGCGTGGTCTCCAGCGATCCGGCCGACAGCATCGAAAACCGTTATTGATTGCCGGTCGATTCGCGCCATGTTGCCTGTTATAGCGATCTGCGCAGGCGCCTGTGTCGGCGCCCTGGCCCGCTGGCGCCTGGGCCTGTGGCTCAGCGTACCCAACGGCATCCCCTGGGGCACGCTGGCCGCCAATCTCGTGGGCGGCTATCTGATCGGCGTATGCGTCGCGGCCTTCGATGCGCTGCCGCAGCTGGACCCGGCCTGGCGCCTGGCCCTGGTCACGGGTTTTCTCGGCGCGCTCACCACGTTCTCCACGTTTTCGGCCGAAGTGGTGGGCATGCTGCAGCACCAGCGCTATGGCGCGGCCTTGGGCTGGACCAGCCTGCATGTGCTGGGCTCGCTGGCGATGACGGCCGCCGGCCTGGCCAGTCTGCACGCGCTCTGGCCGCGTGCCGGCTGATTGCAGCGGTCAGCCCAAAGCTATGACTTTGTGAGCGTATAGTGGATTCAGCGGCGGGCCGGCCCGCTGCGGATTGGATCCTGGTGTCCGGCGCCACCTGCGCTTTTACTTTGTTCGAGGCTACATGGAAATCTCCCATCCCCTGTCTGAAACCGACCTCGCCGACGGCTGGGGCCAATTGCACGACCAGGCGCACAACGGTGCAGTCCTGCAGCCCAACTCCCACCGCCTGGCATTTGCCGATCCGGAATTCATGTTCCGGCGCGAAACCCGCGGCATTCGCATGCAGCTCGAACTGCTCAAGCCCGATATCGCCCAGCGCGAGCGCGGCATTGAACACACTGTGGTGGTCTACGGCAGCGCGCGTTTCGTCGATCCCGAACAGGCCGCGAGCCAGCTGGAGCAGGCCCAGGCCAGCGGCGACGCCGAACGCATTGCCGTGGCCCGGCAGGCCGTGCGCAACGCCCAGCGCTACGACCAGGCGCGCCAGTTCGCGCGCATTGTCGCCACCGACAGCCTCAAGCAGGCGCCCGAGGAGCGGATCTATATCTGCACCGGCGGCGGCCCGGGCATCATGGAAGCCGCCAACCGCGGCGCCCACGATGTCGGCGTCGACAACATCGGCCTGAACATCGCCCTGCCCCACGAGCAGAACGGCAACCGCTTCATCACGCCCGGCCTGAGCTTCAAGTTCCACTACTTCGCGCTGCGCAAGATGCATTTCGTGATGCGCGCCAAGGCCCTGGTCGCTTTTCCCGGCGGCTTCGGCACGCTCGACGAGTTGTTCGAAGTGCTGACGCTGGTGCAGACCAGCAAGAGCCGGCCCGTGCCCGTGATCCTGTTCGGCAGCGAGTTCTGGAAGAAGCTGATCAACTTCGAACTGCTGATCGAGGAAGGCACGATTTCGCGCAAGGACCTGGGCCTGTTCCACTACACCGACGACCCGGCGGAAGCCTGGGCGCTGATCAAGAAGCACTACGAGATCGGCGAAAAGGCCTGAGGGCGATCAGGCGGGCCGCTGCGTAGCGACCATGAGCTGCGCAGCCTCAAAATGCAAGCCCTTCGACAAGCTCAGGGCGAACGGGTACAAACCGTTCGTGGTGAGCCTGTCGAACCATGAACGACCTGTCCTCAAGAGAAAACCACTGCTGTGTTTTGATAACGCCTGGCGAGGACACGCCTCGCTTGCATAACTCAAGGCGGCGGCAACTGCGCCACCTTTTTCTCCGGCTCGACATGCTCGGGCGTTCCCATGCGCCAGGCCGCGCGCACGCCGCAGCATACGCCCGCGCCCACGGTCCAGAACAGCGCAGATATGCCGATCACGCCGCCGGCCGCGCCGAACAGCATGGGCATGGCCACGCTCGAGGCGTTGATCACCATCAGCCGCAATCCCAGCGCTTCGCCCTGGCGGTGCTGGGGCGTGATCTGGTGCAGCATGCTCATCACCATGGGCTGGACCGAGCCCAGCGAAAAGCCCAGCAGCACCGAGCAGATGCCCATGGTCAGCGCGCTTTCCATGAACGGATAGACCACGAAGATGCAGGCCGTGGCCGCCATCGCGATGGCAATCACCGCGCCTTCGCGCAGCCGGTCGGCGACCAGCGGCATCAGCAGCCGGATCGCGGCCGCGGCGACGGCAAACATGCCCAGCAGCGTGCCTATGACCGAGGCGCTCATGCCGCGCTCGTGGCCCAGCAGCGGCAGCACGAAAGTATGCACATCCCAGCTTGCCGACTGCACCCAGTTGACGATCAGCACGGTGCGAAACGCCGGGTCGTTGAGCAGGTCCCAGGCGCGCTGGCCGCTGACCGGCGCGGGCGCGGGCGTGCGCGGCGTCTCGGCGGTCCTGCGTATCCAGAACCAGGCGACGATGGGGCTGAGCGCGAGCAGACCAAAGGCCATGCGGTAGCCGGAGATCGGGCTGTCGCCGAACGTCGCATGGTCGATCATCAGGCCCGTGAAGAACGGCCCGACGAAGTTGGCGAATGCCGGCCCTATCGCCAGCCAGCTGAACACTTTCTTCAGCTGCGAGGGATCATGCGTGGCCCGGCCCACATGGCGCTGCACGGTGATCACGACAATGCCCGAGCCGCCGCCGGTGCACAGCGCGGCGAAGCACAGCACGGGAAAGACCGGAAACAGCATCGCCGCGGTGCAGCCTATGCTGGCCATCAGCATGCCGATGAAGAACGGCCGGCGCAGCCCGTGGCGATCGGCAAAGCGGCCCGCGGGCAGCGCGAGAAACACCTGGGTCAGCGCGAACAGCGCCAGCAGCACGCCCACCGCAGGCGCGCTGTAACCCTGCTTGAGCGCGAGCAGCGGCGCGGCCAGGCGCACGCCGGCCATGGTGGCGTGCACCAGAACCTGGGAGCCTATGACCTTGAACAGCGCCGCGTTCATTGCGCGCCACCCGGCTCGTCGCCGTCGGCGTCGAGATCGTCGGCATCGGGCAGGCCCAGCACCGCGATGGTCGGCGCCACGGCCGCGGCGCCCAAGGGCAGATCCTGCACGTCGCGCAGCCTGCGCTGGATGGCGCGCGTGCGCACGCCCACTTCGTCGAACTTGCGCGCCGCGGCGTCTATGGATTTCTTGGTGGCCGCGACCACTTCGCCGAACTTGGCGAACTCGGTCTTGACCGCGCCCAGCAGGCCCCAGACTTCCGATGAGCGCTGCTCTATCGCCAGCGTCTTGAAGCCCATCTGCAGGCTGTTGAGCATGGCCGCGAGATTGGCCGGCCCGGTGATCATCACGCGGCAGTCGTTCTGAATGGCTTCGACCAGTCCAGGGCGGCGCATGACTTCGGCGAACAGGCCTTCGGTGGGCAGATACAGGATGGCGAAATCGGTGGTATGCGGCGGCGACACGTACTTGGTGTAGATCTTCTTGGCTTCGAGCTTCATCGACGCCTCGAACGCCAGTCCCGCGCTCTGCATCAGCGCCTTGTCGGCCGCGTCCTGTGCATCCATCAGCCGCTGGTAATGCTCGACCGGGTACTTGGCATCGATGGGCAGCCACACCGGCTGGTCGTCGGCATGGCCCGGCAGGCGGATCGCGAACTCGACGAGTTCGTCGCTGCCCGGCACGGTCTTGACGTTGCGCGCGTACTGCGCGGGCGTGAGCACGTTCTCTATGATCGCGCCCAGCTGCATTTCCCCCCAGGTGCCGCGCGACTTCACATTGGTCATCACGCGCTTGAGATCACCCACGCTGCCGGCCAGCGTCTGCATTTCGCCCAGGCCCTTGTGCACCTGTTCGAGCCGGTCGCTGACCAGCTTGAACGATTCGCCCAGGCGCTGCTCCAGCGTCGCATGCAGTTTCTCGTCGACGGTACGGCGCATTTCCTCGAGCTTGGCCGAGTTGTCGGCCTGGATGGCCGCGAGCCGCTCGTTGAGCGCGCTGCGCAGCTGCTCGGCGCTGCTCTGGCTGCCCTGCACCAGGCCGCCGAGCTGCTGCGTCACCGCGTCCTGCAGCACGCCGAACTGGTGGCGGATCTGGTGGCCATTGCCTTCGAGCTGGTCCTTGAGCGCGGTTGACATCGCCGTGAGCTGGCTTTGCACATCGCCCTTGAGCGAATCGAGCGTGCCGCGCGTGGCTTCGGCCAGCGCCTCGAAGCGCTGCTGTATGCGCTGCTCGAACAGATTTGCGCTGTCGGCCACCAGCTGGCGTGAGCGCGTGCTTTCGCCGGTGAGCGCAGCCGTGGTCGCAGTCAGTTCGCGGCGGAACGCGGTGAGCGCATCCGTGAGCACATCGCGCATGGCCTCGGCATCGTCGCGTGCCTGGGCCTGCTGGGCGCGCAGCTGCTGGCCCAGGCTTTCGAGCGCGCCGTCGTTGCGCGCAATCGCCAGCTGCGTCGCCTGCATGCCGCGCTCCAGCGCCTGCATCTGGCTCTGCAGATGGGCAAGATCCTCCGCGCCATTGTCCTGGCGCCGCAGCAAGGCCAGTATTTGCAAGACCACCACCAGCGCGAGCGCTGCGAGCACGACAAGGGATTCAAGAGACAAAGCGGATACTTCAAAAAAGAGGGGCTGGGCGCAGATTATCTGCCCTGCCGGCGCCCCGTCACAAGAACCAGATCCAGGTCATGAGCGCGAACAGCGGCAGCAGGATGCCGCAGGACCAAAGCATGTAGCCGAAGAAGCTGGGCATCTTCACGCCGCGGTCCTCGGCGATGGCCTTGACCATCAGGTTGGGCGCATTGCCTATGTAAGTGTTCGCACCCATGAACACCGCGCCCGCGGAAATCGCCGCCAGCGTGGGCGCGAGCGTGGTCATCAGCAGCTGGGCGTCGCCGCCCGCCGTATTGAAGAACACCAGATAGGTCGGCGCATTGTCGAGAAACGACGACAGCGTGCCCGCGGCCCAGAAATACATCGCCGGATCGGGCGCGCCGTCGGGGCGCGTGACCGCGCGCACGATGGCGCCGAACGGGCCGTCGGTGCCGGCCTTGAGCATGGCAATCACGGGAATGATGGTCAGGAAGATGCCGGCAAACAGCTTGGCCACTTCGGCCATCGGCGCCCAGCCGAACTGGTTGCGCTGATGGACATCCGTGGGCGTGATGCGCAGCGAGGCCCAGACCACGGCCAGCAGACCCAGGTCGCGCACCAGGCCCGGCAGGCCCACGGGCGTGCCGGCGATGTCGAACACCACATCCGACTTCCAGAATCCGCTGAGCAGCACCAGCGCGACGATCACGCCCAGCAGCGCGAAATTCGCCTTGCCGTCGAAACCGAAACGTTCGGCGCTGTCGCCCGCGGCGACCGCGGGCAAGGTGCATTCGCCGGGGCTGCGCAGGTACCAGCTGTCGAGCGCAAAGAACAAAGCCAGCAGTGCGCCCACCAGGAACAGCGCCTGCGGGAAAAGATGCTGCAGCGGCCAGAAGAAATCGACGCCCTTGAGAAAGCCCAGAAACAGCGGCGGATCGCCCAGCGGCGTGAGCGCGCCGCCGGCATTGGAGACGATGAAGATGAAGAACACCACGATATGCGCGGTGTGCCGGCGACCGGCGTTGGCGCGTATCAGCGGCCGTATCAGCAGCATCGACGCGCCTGTCGTTCCCATGAAGCTGGCGAGCACCGCGCCCGTGGCCAGGATGGCGACGTTGAGCGCGGGCGTGCCGCGCAGGTTGCCGCGAATGTAGATGCCGCCCGCGACCGTGAACAGCGCCAGCAGCAAAATCACGAACGGCAGGTATTCGGCCAGCAGCGCGTGCACCAGGCTGGCGCCCGCGGCGCCCACGCCGAACAGCGCCGCGAACGGCAGCAAAAAGGCCAGCGCCCAGCCCGCGGTGAGCTTGCCGAAATGGTGGTGCCAGAAGAACGGCGCGATCAGCGGCATCAGCGCGATCGACAGCAACAGGCCGGCGAAGGGAACGCCCCACCAGCCCGACAGCGCGCTGCCGTCGATGTCAGCGGCCAGCGCCCAGCCAGGCAGGGCCAGGAATGCAGCCAGAGCCGCAGCACGCTTGAGTTTCATGGAAAGCAATCCTGTTTCAGTTCGACGGAGCGATCTCGAAGACCTGGCGCAGGTAGGCCAGGTACTTCTCGTCATCGCACATGCTCTTGCCCGGCGAATCCGACAGCTTGGCTACGGGCTGGCCCGCGCAGCGCGTCATCTTGATCACCACCTGCAAAGGCTCGTAGCCCAGATCGTTGGTCAGATTGGTGCCTATGCCGAACGCCAGCACGCAGCGCCCGCGAAAGCGCTCGAACAGCGCGATGGTGCGCGGAATGGTCAGCGCGTCGCTGAAGATCAGCGTCTTGGTCAGCGGGTCGACGCGGTTGATGCGGTAGTGCTCGAGCAGGCGCTCGCCCCAGGTGAACGGATCGCCGCTGTCGTGGCGCGCGCCGTCGAACAGCTTGCAGAAATAGAGATCGAAATCGCGCAGGAATGCACTCATGCCGTAGACGTCCGACAGCGCAATGCCCAGATCGCCGCGGTATTCGCGCGCCCAGGATTCGAAGCCGAACACCTGGCTGTCGCGCAGCCGCGGACCCAGCGCCTGGCAGGCCTGCAGGTATTCATGCGCCATGGTGCCCAGCGGCGTCACGCCCAGCTTCATCGCATAGAGCACATTGCTCGTGCCCGCGAACTGGCCTTCGAGCCGGCTCGAACCCGAGCGCCGCTCGCCCGTGCCCAGGCGCGCGCACAACACACGCAGCACTTCCTCGTGCCAGGCACGGCTGAAACGCCGGCGCGTGCCGTAGTCGGCGATCTTCAGCGGCTCCAGGCCCGGGGCCTGCAGCTGCATGATCTTTTCCTCGAGGCGGCGCCGGCCTTCGGGAAAATCGGGCACCTTCTGCGTGTTGCGGAAGTACACCTCGTTGACGATGGCCAGCACCGGAATCTCGAACAGGATGGTGTGCAGCCAGGGCCCGCGTATCGTGATGTCGATCTCGCCATTGGGCAGTGCAGTCACCTCAATGTATTTTTCATTGAGACGGAACAGGCCCAGGAAATCGATGAAATCGCTCTTGATGAAGCGCAGGCCGCTGAGATAGGCGAGCTCGGCGTCGCGGAACTGCAGGTCGCAAAGGCAGCGGATCTCCTCGCGGATCTCGTTCACATACGGCGCCAGCTGCACGCCCGGATTGCGGCACTTGAAACGGTATTCGACCTGCGCGCTCGGAAACTGGTGCAGCACGACCTGCATCATGGTGAACTTGTACAGGTCGGTGTCGAGCAAACTGGTGATGATCATGGGCAAGACAGGGAACGGCTCCCCCGCTGGCAGTGGCAGGCAGCCGACAGTGTAGGCGATCCCTCCCCGGGTTTGCGGCGGTTTCAGGCCGCCGTCAGGGCCTGGAGCACTTCGCGCAGCCGCGCGGGCAAGGCACAGGGCCGGCGCGTTGCGCGGTCCACATAGACATGGATGAAGTGGCCGGCCGCGGCCGTGAGCGCTTCGCCCTGGGCGAACAGGCCCACTTCATAGCGCACGCTGGAGCTGCCGATGCGCGCCACGCGTATGCCGGCTTCCACGGTCTGCGGAAACGCCAGCGGCGCAAAGTAATTGCACTGGGTCTCTATCACCAGGCCTATGGTTTCGCCATGTTCGATGTCCAGCGCGCCCTGCTCTATCAGGTGCGAATTCACCGCGGTATCGAACCAGCTGTAATAGACGACGTTGTTCACATGGCCGTAGACGTCGTTGTCGGACCAGCGCGTGGTGATGGTCTTGAAGGCCTGGTACGCGCCGCGCTCCTGCGGCTGCGGGCGGGCGGCGGCGGAATTCCTGTCCATTGATTCCCCATTCGTCAAGCAATGCTGGGGCCTAGCTTAATTCAGCCCGGCCCCGCAAGCGCCGCACGAATGTCATGCGCGAGACATCAATGGGTGCGCATGTCGCCTTCGCCCAGATGTCAGCAGCATGTCCGCAGGGCATTCCCGACAAATTTGTTGCAATGCAACAAAAGGCTTGCATCGCCGCGCGAAATGCCTAGAATCGCACTTATGCTGCACTGCAACATGGCCTTGGGCCCCTCAGCGCAGATATCTCGCAAGCCTGGTTCATTCCATAACGCTACCCAAGGAGAAATCACATGTCGCTGACCCCCGAAGCCATTCTGAACGCCCAGAAGTCCCACCTCGAAGCCCTGTTCGGCCTGACCCAGAAAGCCTTTGACGGCGTCGAAAAGCTGGTCGAACTGAACGTGACCGCCTCGCGCAACGCGCTGTCGGAAGCCGCCAGCCACAGCCAGCAACTGCTGAGCGTCAAGGATGCGCAGCAACTGCTGGCCCTGCAGGCACAGTGGTTCCAGCCTCTGGCTGAAAAGACCGCCGCCTACAGCCGCAGCCTGTACGACATCGCCAACGGCACCGGCTCGGCCATCGCCCAGACCGTCGAAGCGCGCGCCGCCGAAGCCCAGAAGAACCTGGGTGACCTGATCGACAACGCCACCAAGAACGCGCCTCCCGGCTCGGAAGCCGCGGTTGCCATGCTGAAGAACTCGTTCTCGGCAGCCAACAACGCTGCCGAATCGGTGCAGAAGGCTGTCAAGCAGGCGTCCGATCTGGCACAGACCAACCTGCAGAACGCGTCGAAGAATGTGGTTGATGCTGTCAAGAGCAGCACGCAACAAGGCTGATAGAGCGCAATTTTTTTGCCTGAGGTATTCCCTAATCCAGGGAATACCCGCATAATGACTCCATTGTTTTGGTGAAAGCCAAAACCACCAGTTGTCTCCTTGGATCCTCTCGAAACCCCCGTTTCTTGGATCCTTTCAAGCCCGGCTTCGCGCCGGGCTTTTTTTCGTCTGCGCGCAGGCAGCGGGCCGCGCGCAAGGACAATATTAAGAACAATTCGCGTTTGGCGTATTATCCAGCGATCCCATTTCACACTGATTTGTCATGTCCAAGATTCTTCACACCTTGATTGCCGCGTGCGCCGTGGCTGCAGCCGGCGCGGCCCATGCCGATGGCGTGGTCAACCTGTACTCCGCGCGCCACTACAGCACCGACGAAGCGCTTTATGACGGCTTCACCAAGGCCACGGGCATCAAGGTCAACCGCGTCGATGCCGACGACGCCGGCATTCTGGCGCGCCTGAAGGCCGAAGGCACGGCCTCGCCCGCCGACGTGATCCTGCTGGTGGACGCAGCACGCCTGTACCGCGGCGAAGTCGACGGCCTGTTCCTGCCGATCCGCTCCAAGGTGCTGGAAGACGTGATTCCGACAAATCTGCGCAGCGCACCTGCGGCCGACGGCGGCATTTCGTGGTTCGGCCTGTCGACCCGCGCCCGCGTGATCGTCTACAACAAGATCAAGGTCAAGCCCCAGGACGTGCAGACCTACGAATCGCTGGCCGACCCGAAGTTCAAGGGCAAGCTGTGCATCCGTTCGGGTTCGCATCCCTACAACCTGAGCCTGTTCGGTGCGATCACCGAGCACATGGGCGAGCAGCAGGCCGAAACCTGGCTCAAGGGCGTCGTTGCCAACCTGGCGCGCGCTCCCAAGGGCGGCGACACCGACCAGATCAAGGCCGTGGCTTCGGGCGAGTGCGATATCGCCGTGAGCAACAGCTACTACCTGGCGCGCATGATCCGCTCGAACAAGCCCGAGGACGTGGCCGTGGCCAACAAGGTCGGCGTGGTGTTCCCCAACCAGCAATCCTGGGGCACGCACATGAACATCGCCGGCGGCGCCATCGCCCGCCACACCAAGAACCAGGCCAATGCGGTCAAGTTCCTGGAATACCTGGCCAGCCCCGCGGCGCAGAACTACTTCGCCAACGGCAACAACGAATGGCCCGCGGCCAAGGGCGTGCAGCTCGACAACCCGGCGCTCAAGGCCATGACCAACGGCAAGCCGTTCAAGAGCGAAACCATTCCAATCAGCGCCGTGGGTGCCAACATGACCAAGGTCCAGCAGATGCTGGACCGCGTGGGCTTCAACTGATAGCGCAGCGCGAGCAAACGAACCCGGCCTTCTGGCCGGGTTTTTTTGCGTGTGCGGCACCTGCGTAGCTCCAGCGACAGTGCCGGCCAGCGGTTTCTCGCCATAATGGACGTTTACGTCAACGTCAATCAAGGAGACAAACCATGGACATCGCAGGCAAGGTATTCATCGTGACAGGCGGCGCATCGGGCCTGGGCGAAGGCACGGCGCGCATGCTCGCGGCCAAGGGCGGCAAGGTGGTGATCGCCGACATGCAGGATGACAAGGGCCAAGCGGTAGCCCAGGATATCGGCGGCGCGTTCGTGCACTGCGATGTGAGCAACGAAGCCGACGCCCAGGCTGTCGTCGATCAGGCCACCAAGCTGGGCAAGCTCATGGGCCTGGTCAACTGCGCAGGCATCGCTCCGGCCGAGAAGACCGTGGGCAAACACGGCGCGCATGCGCTGTCGGTGTTCAGCAAGACCATCACCGTCAACCTGATCGGCAGCTTCAACATGATCCGCCTGGCCGCCGAAGCCATGTCCAAGAACGAAGCCGAAGCCACGGGCGAGCGCGGCGTGATGATTTCCACGGCCAGCGTCGCCGCCTATGACGGCCAGATCGGCCAGGCCGCGTATTCCGCGTCCAAGGGCGGCATTGTGGGCATGACGCTGCCCATCGCGCGCGATCTGGCGCGCAACGGCATACGCAACATGACCATTGCCCCCGGCATCTTCGGCACGCCCATGCTGTTCGGCATGCCGCAGGAAGTGCAGGACGCGCTGGCCGCCGGCGTGCCCTTCCCCAGCCGCCTGGGCACGCCCGGCGACTACGCCAAGCTCGCCTGCCATATCTTCGAGAACGACATGCTCAACGGCGAAGTGATTCGCCTCGACGGCGCCATCCGCCTCGCGCCACGTTGATTGCGGCGTGCCATGCCGATTGACAGGCATGGCGTGTTTTAACGAAGTTAAGGCAGGTTTTCGCGAAAGATCACCAGCGTTTTCGCAGGATCCACGCCCAGCATTGCATCGCGCTTCTCGCGCAGATTGGTGAAGATGCGCACGCAGCTCATCATCGCCGCCTGCGGGCTCTGGGTGATCACCGCGTCCATGCTGCCGTCAATCAGCATGGCGCGCGTGTCGGGCGTGAGGCCATGGCCTATGAACACCACCTTGTGCTCGCGCCCCATTTCCTTGAGCGCGCGCGCCACACCGTCGGACGCGCCGCCAATGTTGTAGATGCCGGCCAGGTCGGGGTATTGCTCAAGCAGCGTGCGGGTCTGCGTGTAGTTCTTCTGCGCATCGTCATGGCCTTCGCGCAGGCCCACCACCTGCAGCGCGGGAAACATCTCTTCGATCACATGCAGAAAACCGGCCTCGCGCTCCTCGTGCGCGCTGTAGCTGCGCGAGCCGGCAATCAGCGCCACCTTGCCCGCGCGCGCGCCCGGGCCTATGAAACGTCCCACCAGATAGCCCGCCGTGCGGCCCGCGGCCCGGTTGTCCAGGCCCACATAGGCCGCGCGGCGCGAGCCTGAAAGGTCCGAAATCAGCGTGATGGTCGGCACGCCCTGCTCCGCCAGCAGTGCCACGGCTTCGCGCACGGCCGGGTGCTCGAGCGCCATGAACGCAATGCCGTCGCAGCGCTCGCCCAGGCGCAGCAGGCGCGCGGCCAGTTGCTGCGGGTTGAAGCTCTCGAACTGCTCGCTGCGGCATTTGACGTTGAACGGCGCGAGATGCTCCTGCGAATAGCCCACGGTGTCGCCCAGCATGCGGATGAAGCGGTTGTTGCCGTCGGGCAGCAGAAAACCCAGCCGCATGGGCGCGGCCGCGAGAGCCGCGTACAGCCCGGTTTCGGGCAGGTAGTCGAGCTCGGCCGCGGCCTTGAGCACTTTCTGCGCGGTCGCATCGCGCACGCCGGGACGGCGGTTCAGTACCCGGTCCACGGTAGCGGTCGACACCTTGGCGGCACGCGCGATATCGGCCACACGCGCGCGCTGCGGCAAGTTCTGCAATCCATCAGGGTCAACCCGCATACATCAAAACCCATCATTTTTATGATTTGACGCCTCGCCGCTCAACACCTATCGTTGCGTGGCTTTCATCCAATGATGCATCAAAACGCATCAAAAATAAATCTGGAGACAACCATGGCCGAAGTCACCCGCCGCAGCGTTCTGCGCAGCCTGTCCGCCGTTCCCGCCGCGTCCATCGCCACCGGCATGGCCGGCTTTCCGCTGATCGCGCGCGCCGCGGAGTTCTCGTACAAATACGGCAACAACCTGCCAGTGACCCATCCGCTGAACATCCGCGCCCAGGAGGCGGCCGATCGCATCCTCAAGGAAACCAAGGGCCGGGTCGAGATCAAGATCTTTCCGAACAACCAGCTTGGCGGCGACACCGACATGCTGGCCCAGGTGCGCTCGGGCGGCATAGAGTTCTTCACGCCTTCGGCCCTGGTGATTGCCACGCTGGTGCCGGTCGCGGCCATCAATGCCACGGGCTTTGCGTTTTCCGACTACAACCAGGTCTGGTCGGCCATGGACGGCAAGCTCGGCGCCCATGTGCGCGCCGCCATAGGCAAGATGCGGCTGTACGCGTTTGACAAGATGTGGGACAACGGTTTTCGCCAGACCACCAGCAGCAAGGCACCCGTGGCCAGCGCCAGGGACCTCGACGGCCTGAAGATCCGCGTGCCCGTGAGTCCGCTGTCGATCTCGATGTTCAAGGGCCTGGGCGCCGCGCCCGCAAGCCTGCAGTTCAGCGAGGTCTATTCCTCGCTGCAGACAAAGATCGTCGACGCCCAGGAAAACCCGCTGCCCATCATCCAGGTCGCCAAGCTCTACGAAGTGCAGAAGTTCGCCTCGCTGACCAACCACATCTGGGACGGCTACTGGTTTGTCGCCAACGGCCGCGCCTGGGACCGCCTGCCGCCCGACCTCAAGACCATCGTGGCCGCGGCCATCAACGACGCCGGCATGCAGCAGCGCGAAGACATCAGGAAGCTCAACGATTCGGTGATCACCGACCTGCAGGCCAAGGGGCTGCAGATCAACCGCCCTTCGGCCGACAGCTTCCGCGCCAAGCTGCGCGAATCGGGCTTCTATGCCGAGTGGAAAGGCCGCTTCGGCAACGAAGCCTGGGGCCTGCTCGAACAGATGGTAGGCAAGCTCGCCTGACCCGCGCGGGCGGCCCGTCGCTGCCCGCTGACCCGCTCCCGAACGCCATGCCCGCGCCTGCGCGCAGGCCTCGCCCTGCCCCGAAGAAAGTTACGTTCATGTCCCACGCCCCTGCTCTTGACCCCCAAGCGCCGCCGGCCAATCCGCTCAGCCGCCTGGCCGGCCGCATCGACCTGCGCCTGGGCGCGGTGATCGAGGCCGTTGCCGCGGCCATCGTGCTGGTGGAAATCGTCATTCTGTTTGCGGGCGTGGTCGCGCGCTACGTGTTGCATGCGCCGCTGGTCTGGTCCGACGAGCTCGCGTCCATCTTCTTCCTGTGGCTGTCGATGCTGGGTGCGGTCGTGGCGCTGCGCCGCGGCGAACACATGCGCATGACGGCGCTGGTCAGCAAGGTCGGCCCGCAGACGCGCGGCCTGCTCGAGGCGCTGGCAATAGCCGCCGCGCTGGCGTTTCTGGTGATGGTCATGCATCCGGCCTATGAATACGCCGACGAGGAATCGTTCATCGTCACGCCCGCGCTGGAGATCAGCAATGCCTGGCGCGCTTCGGCGATTCCCGTGGGCGTGGGCCTGATGGGCGTGTTTGCCGTGCTGCGCCTGCTGCGTCTATGCACCATGCGCCAGATTGCCATCACCGTCGCCGCGACGGCCGTAATCATTCTCGCGTTCTGGCTGGCCCAGCCGGTGTTTGCCACGCTGGGCAAGCTCAACCTGGTGGTGTTCTTCCTGGTGGTGGTCGCGGTCACGGTGTTCTCGGGCGTGCCGATCGCGTTTTGCTTTGCGCTCGCGACCTTCGGCTACCTGGCGCTGACCACGCACACGCCCATGGTGGTGATGGTCGGGCGCATGGACGAAGGCATGTCGCACCTGATCATGCTGGCCGTGCCGCTGTTCATCTTCCTGGGCGCGCTGATCGAGATGACGGGCATGGCCAAGGCCATGATCCAGTTTCTCGCCAGCCTGCTGGGCCATGTGCGCGGCGGCCTGAGCTATGTGCTGATAGGCGCGATGTACCTGGTGTCGGGCATCTCGGGCTCGAAGATCGCCGACATGGCGGCGATCGCGCCCGTGCTGTTTCCCGAAATGAAGAAGCGCGGCGCCAAGCCCGGCGACCTGGTGGCGCTGCTGTCGGCCACGGGCGCGCAGACCGAGACCATTCCTCCGTCCATCGTGCTCATCACCATCGGCTCGGTCACGGGCGTGTCGATTGCCGCGCTGTTCACCGGCGGCATGCTGCCCGCGCTGGTGCTGGGCCTGTGCCTGTGCACCGTCGTCTGGTGGCGCTACCGCAAGGAAGACCTGAGCGGCGTGACGCGCTACAGCAAGCGCCAGATCGGCAGGTTCTTCGTGATCGCGCTGCCTGCGATCGCCCTGCCCTTCGTGATCCGCGCGGCCGTGGTCGAAGGCGTGGCCACGGCCACCGAGGTCTCGACCATTGGCGTGGTGTATTCGGTGCTTGCCGGGCTGCTGGTCTACCGCCAGTTCGACTGGCGCCGGCTCAAGCCCATGCTGATCGAAACCGCCTCGCTGTCGGGCGCCATCATGTTCATTGTGGGCTGCGCCACGGCCATGGCCTGGGGCCTGACGCAGTCGGGCTTTTCCACCGATCTGGCGCAGATGATGGCCGGAATTCCGGGCGGTGCCTACGGCTTCCTGGCGATCTCCATCGTTGCCTTCATCGTGCTGGGCTGCGTGCTCGAAGGCATTCCCGCCATCGTGCTGTTCGGCCCGCTGCTGTTTCCCATCGCCGTGCAGGCCGGCGTGCATCCCGTGCACTACGCCATGGTCGTGATCTTCGCCATGGGCATAGGCCTGTTTGCACCGCCGATCGGCGTGGGCTACTACGGCGCCTGCGCGATCAGCAAGGTCGACCCCAACGAAGGCATGAAATACATAGGCGGCTACATGGCCGCGCTGCTGGTCGGCCTGGTGCTGGTCGCGGCGATTCCCTGGATCTCCACGGGCTTCCTCAAATAAGCGCCGCGCGCGCTGCTTCTTCACCTCACTCTTACACGGAAAAAACATGAGCCGCCATTTTGGAGAAATTCGCCAGCTGGGCTACGTCGTGCACGACATCGAAGCTGCCATGGACTATTGGAGCAAGACCCTGGGCGTGGGCCCGTGGTTCTACAACCCCAAGGTGCCTATCGAGAACTACCGCTACAACGGCGAGGCCCACGCGCCGCACAACTCGGTGGCGCTGGCCAACTCGGGCTTTGTACAGGTCGAGCTGATACAGACACGCAACGACGTGCCCTCGATGTACCGCGACTTCCTGCAGGCCGGGCGCACCGGACTGCAGCATGTTGCCTACTGGACCAGCCACTACGACGCCGACCTCGAGCGCCTGCTGCGCCAGGGCTTCAAGCCGGTGATGAGCGGCGAAGTCGGCGCCAACGGCCGCTTCATCTACTTCGACACCGAGTACCACCCCGGCACCGTGATCGAGCTGTCGGAAGTCGCCGGCCCCAAGGGAAAGATGTTCGACCTGATTCGCGCTTCGGCCGAAACCTGGGACGGCGTCACCGACCCCGTGCGCCCTTTCCCCGACCTGAGCAAACTCTGAGCCTGCCGCCCCATGACCGCCGACCGCTTCGAAGCCACCTATCTGATTGAAACGCCCCTGGCGCCTGCCCACGTCGCTGAAGTGATGGCCGGCGAACAGTCCTGCGGCACCTTCACCCGCGTCGAGGGCGAGACCGATGCGCTGCGCCGGCGCGCGCGCGCCACGGTCGAGTCCATAGAGGAACTCGAATCGGTACACGCGCCCAGCCTGCCCAATGCGCTGCTCGAGCGCCAGGGCCGCGCCGGCCCCTGGCGGCGTGCGCGCGTGCGCATCTCGTTTCCCGTCGCCAATGTGGGCGCCAACCTGCCCACGCTGGCCGCCACCGTCTCGGGCAATCTCTACGATCTGGGCGAAGCCAGCGGCCTGCGGCTCGAAAGCCTGCAATTGCCCGCAAGTTACCGCGCGCAGTTCGACCTGCCCCAGGTGGGCATTGCCGGAACGCGCCAGCGCACCGGCGTGGCCAGCGGCGCGCTGGTCGGCACCATTCTCAAGCCCAATGTCGGCTTCTCTCCCGAGCAGAGTGCCGAGCTGGTGGCGCGGCTGTGCGCGGCCGGCGTGGACTTCATCAAGGATGACGAAGTCTGTGCCGACCCTGTACATGCCCCGCTGGCCCGGCGCGTTCCCGCCGTCATGGCGGCCGTGCGCGCCCACCAGGACAGAACCGGCAAGCATGTGATGGTGGCTTTCAACATCACCGACGAAACCGATGCGATGAAGCGCCATGCCGACCTGATAGAGCGCGAAGGCGGCAGTTGCGCGATGGCCAGCCTCAACTGGTGCGGCTTTTCGGCGCTGCAGACGCTGCGCCGCCACACCGGTCTCGCGCTGCATGGCCACCGCAATGGCTATGGCGCACTGTCGCGCCATCCGCTGCTGGGCATGTCGTTCCAGGCCTACCAGACGCTGTGGCGGCTCGCGGGCGTGGACCATATGCATGTGCACGGCCTGCAGGGCAAGTTCTCCCAGCCCGATGAAGAAGTCATTGCCTCGGCCCAGGATTGCTACACGCCGCTGACGCCGGAAATCGATGACCGTGTGATGCCGGCCTTTTCCTCCGGCCAATGGGCAGGCACCGTGCCCGCGACCTGGGCCGCGGTGCAAAGCGACGACCTGCTGTTCATGTCGGGCGGCGGCATCCTGGCGCATCCGGGCGGTCCGGCCGCGGGCGTGGCCAGCATCCGCCAGGCCTGGGACGCGGCACGCGCCGGCGTTGCGCTTTCCGAGTACGCGCGCCAGGCGCCCGAACTGGCTGCGGCGTTGGCCTTTTTCGGCAAGTGAGCTGGCCATGCCGTCCGCATTGAAGATCGCCTACTACGGCGACGATTTCACCGGCGCCACCGACACGCTGGCGACGGCCGCGCGCGCCGGCCTGCGCACGCTGCTGTTTCTGGGACTGCCCGGCGCCGCCCAGCTTGAGCGCGCAGGCCCGCTGGACTGCCTGGGCATTGCGGGCGCGGCGCGCGCCATGACACCCGCCGAAATGCAGGCCGAACTCGAACCCGTGGGCCGGCTGTTCGCGCAGCTGGGCGCGCCGGTCATGCACTACAAGACCTGCTCGACCTTTGACAGCGCTCCCCATATCGGCAGCATCGGCACCGCGATTCGCGTGCTGCAGCCGCACACGCGCAATGCCTTCGTGCCGATTGTCGGCGGCCAGCCCAACCTGCGCCGCTACTGTGTGTTCGGCAATCTGTTTGCGAGTGCCGGCCCCGCCATGCACCGCATAGACCGCCACCCCACCATGCGCCGGCATCCGGTCACGCCCATGCATGAAGCGGATCTGCGCCTGCACTTTGCCCAGCAAGGCCTGCAGCTGGCCTCGCTTGACTATCCAGACTATCAACAATCGGAATCCGCGCTGGATCAGCAGCTTTCTGCGCTCATTTCGCAGCAACCTGATGCTGTCCTGCTTGATATTGCGCATACACAGGACCTGGCCATCGTCGGGCGGCTGATCTGGCAAAGCGCCTGCCGGCAGCCGTTGCTGGCTGCCGGTCCTAGCAGCGTGGTCCAGGCGCTGGCCGCGCATTGGCAAGGCCAGGCGCCGCAGACCCTGCTTGCCCATGCCACGATTGCGCCGGCGCCAGGCCCGGTGCTGGTGCTTGCCGGCAGCCTGTCACCCATGACCGCACGCCAGATCAAGGCAGCCAGCTCGTACGAACAGCTGTTGCTCGATGCGCCGCGGCTGGCCAATGACATGGCTTACCGCTCTCAGATGGCAAAAGACATCGCGCTGCGGCTGCAGCAAGGCATCAATATGCTGGCCTGTACGTCCAGCGAAGGGCAGATTGCCCCGGCGGATGCGCCCGCCGATGCGCGCGCACTGGCCCTGGCCTGCGGCGAACTGCTGGCGCAGGTGCTGAAACTGGCGCCCATCAAGCGCCTGGGAGTGGCCGGCGGCGATACATCGAGCCATGCGGTCCAGGCTTTGGACGCCTGGGGCCTGTCCTATCAGGCGCAACTGGCTCCCGGCGTGGCGCTGTGCCGGCTGCACAGCGACGATTTGGCGCTCGATGGCCTGGAAATCATGCTCAAGGGCGGGCAGATGGGGGGAGAAATGCTGTTTGAGGAATTGCTTTCGGGCATTTGCTGAGCGTTTGGCGCTGACCCAGTTTGTCGGAATGCCCTGAAAGTCACGCAGCATCCGTACCGGCTGCAGATTTCAGGGCTTCGACAAGCTCAGCCCGAACGGGTTTAGTCACTGCGCCCTGATCGGGTTTATTCGCTGCATCCTGATCCCCGTTCGCACTGAGCCTGTCGAAGGGCCGGTTTTCATAAGGCCGGATGACTGAACATCTCCCTGGAAAAGCCATTCATCCTTGGACACAATCAGGAAAAACGACTTCGCTGAGAAAACGCCAGCCCAACGAAAAAAGGCACTGTGCGAAGCACAGTGCCTTTATCGTAATCAGCGAAACCAACATAAAGTCGATCCACAAATTATGGCGGAGTGGACGGGACTCGAACCCGCGACCCCCGGCGTGACAGGCCGGTATTCTAACCAACTGAACTACCACTCCTGGTAGATAGCTTTTCACCTGTACTTGATACAGGCCAAGCGCTATAACTTGGCGACCCTACGGGGATTCGAACCCCGGTACTCACCGTGAAAGGGTGATGTCCTAGGCCTCTAGACGATAGGGTCGTAACCTAAGAACTTCCGTTCTAACTTCTTGGTGGAGGTAAACGGGATCGAACCGATGACCTCTTGCATGCCATGCAAGCGCTCTCCCAGCTGAGCTATACCCCCAATCGGAGCCATGCAAACGCATACTTCCATTAACTGTGGCGGAGTGGACGGGACTCGAACCCGCGACCCCCGGCGTGACAGGCCGGTATTCTAACCAACTGAACTACCACTCCTGGCAGAAAGCTTTGTGGTGCAGCAAATAAATTTGCCATACCCAAGTGCTTCAAACTTGGCGACCCTACGGGGATTCGAACCCCGGTACTCACCGTGAAAGGGTGATGTCCTAGGCCTCTAGACGATAGGGTCGTAGCCTTGGAACTTCCGTTCTCAATTCTTTGGTGGAGGTAAACGGGATCGAACCGATGACCTCTTGCATGCCATGCAAGCGCTCTCCCAGCTGAGCTATACCCCCAAACGGATTCGTGCTGTAAGGCATGAACCCTTTAACTGTGGCGGAGTGGACGGGACTCGAACCCGCGACCCCCGGCGTGACAGGCCGGTATTCTAACCAACTGAACTACCACTCCTGGCAGAAAGCGTTGTGATTCGGTAAATATTTTTACCAAACCCAAGTGCTTCAAACTTGGCGACCCTACGGGGATTCGAACCCCGGTACTCACCGTGAAAGGGTGATGTCCTAGGCCTCTAGACGATAGGGTCAAAACCTTGGAACTTGTCCGTTTTCAACGCACGTTCTTTTCAGAACGTCTTCGACTTCTATGGTGGAGGTAAACGGGATCGAACCGATGACCTCTTGCATGCCATGCAAGCGCTCTCCCAGCTGAGCTATACCCCCCACAATTTCCATCTTGACAACACAATCAATTTCTTGCTGTGTGTCGTTGAAGACTCGAATTATAGACAGGTTTTTAGACGTTTTGCAATCTCGCAGCAATTTTTTCACGACCGAGCAATTCAAGCACTGAATCGACCGATGGCGTGTGTGCCGTACCCACGGTGAGAACCCGCACCGGCATGGCCAGTTGAGGCATCTTCAGACCCTGGGCCTTGAGCACTTCCTTGAAGGCCGCGGAGATGGCTTCACGCGTCCATTCGCAGTCAGCCAGCGCGGCGGCCAGTGCGGCAATCGCGGGCTGCACGGCTTCGGTCACATGCTTGGCGCGCTCTTCTGCATCCGGTGTCACGTCCCTATAGAAGACCTGGGCCCAGTCGGCCAGCGCCACCAGCGTGTCGCAACGGTCCTTGAACAGACCGCAGATGCGCACCAGGCGATCGTCGGCATCGAGTTCGGCAGCGGCAATGCCGCGCTTCTCGAGGAAAGGCTTGACCAGTGCAGCCAGCGTCTGGTCGTCCAAGGCCTTCAGGTGCTGGGCGTTGACCCAGCGCAGCTTGGCTTCGTCGAACTGGCCCGCGCTGCGACCCAGATGGTCGAGGTTGAACCATTCGAGGAACTGGGCGCGGCTGAAGATCTCGTCGTCGCCGTGGCTCCAGCCCAGGCGCGCCAGATAGTTGACCATGGCATCGGCCAGATAGCCTTCGTCACGGTATTGCGTCACGGCCTTGGCACCGTTGCGCTTGCTCATCTTCTCGCCCTGCTCGTTGAGCACGGTGGGCAGATGGGCGAACACCGGAACCTCGGCGCCCAGGGCTTCGAAGATGTGGATCTGGCGCGGCGTGTTGTTGATGTGGTCGTCGCCGCGGATCACATGCGTGATCGCCATGTCCATGTCGTCGACGCAGACGCAGAAGTTATAGGTGGGCGTGCCGTCGGGGCGCGCGATCACCAGGTCGTCGAGTTCGCTGTTCTGGAATTCGATGCGGCCCTTGCACTTGTCTTCCCAGGCCACGACGCCGCCTTGCGGCGTCTTGAAGCGCAGCACGGGCTGCACGCCTTCGGGCACGGGCGGCAACTGCTTGCCGGGCTCGGGGCGCCAGGTGCCGTCATAGCGCGGCTTTTCCTTGGCGGCCATCTGCTTTTCGCGCAGCGCGTCGAGTTCCTGCATGCTCATGTAGCAGGGATAGACCAGGCCCTTTTCCTGCAGCCGCACCAGCACTTCCTTGTAGCGCTCTATACGTTGCATCTGATAGAACGGGCCTTCGTCGGGCGTGAGCTGCAGCCACTCCATGCCCTCGAGGATCACGTCGACCGATGCCTGGGTCGAGCGCTCGACATCGGTGTCCTCGATGCGCAGGATGAAGTCGCCACCATTGGCGCGCGCAAAGGCCCAGGGATAAAGCGCCGAGCGGATGTTGCCCAGGTGGATGAAGCCCGTGGGCGAAGGGGCGAAACGGGTACGTACTTTGGTGCTCATTACAGGGTATCCAGTCCACGGCAGAGATCTGCCTTGATGTCTTCAAGATGCTCGAGGCCGACCGACAGGCGGATCAGGCCTTGACCGATGCCAGCGGCCTGGCGCTGGTCTTCGGAAAGACGGCCATGCGAAGTGCTGGCCGGGTGGGTGATGGTGGTCTTCACGTCGCCCAGGTTGGCGGTGATGCTGCACACGCGCGTGCTGTCGATGACCGAGAACGCGTTGGCGCGCAGCGCTTCGGGCGAGTCGCCGATCACATCGAAGGCGAGCACGCCGCCGCCCATGCCAGATTGCTGGCGCATCGCCAACGCATGCTGGGCGTGCGTAGGCAGGCCGCTGTAGTGAACGCGCGCCACCTTGGGATGGGCTTCAAGCCAGTTTGCCATTTCCAGCGCCGCGGCGCTCATGGCCTTGACGCGCAGCGCCAGGGTTTCCATGCCCTTGAGCATGACCCAGGCGTTGAACGGCGCGAGGTTCAGGCCCGCGGTGCGCATGAAGGCGCCCATCTTCTCTTCAACCAGCGCCTTGGGGCCGCAGACCGCACCGCCCATGCTGCGACCCTGGCCGTCGAGCAGCTTGGTGCCGGAGTGCACGACCAGGTCGGCACCGAACTGCACCGGGCGCTGCAGCACCGGCGAGGCAAAGCTGTTGTCCACAGCCAGCAGCGCGCCGTGCGCATGGGCCAGTTCGGCCAGCGCCGCGATGTCGCACAGATCGCCCAGAGGATTGGTCGGGGTTTCGGCAAACAGCAGCTTGGTTTCAGGGCGGATCGCGGCCTTCCAGGCGGCGACATCGGTCTGGGACACAAAGCTGGAAGTCACGCCGAAGCGCGCCATCTCGCCGCCCAGCAACTTGATCGTCGAGCCGAACATCGACTGCGAGCAGATGATGTGATCGCCGGCCTTGAGCATGGTCATCGCGACCAGCAGAATGGCCGACATGCCGGTCGAAGTGGCAATGGCCGCCTCGGTGCCTTCCATGGCAGCGAGTCGACGCTCGAAGCTGGTCACGGTGGGGTTGGAAGTGCGGCTGTAGGTATAGCCCGGCTCTTCATTGCCGAAGCGGCGCGCGGCCGTGGCGGCATCGGGTTGCACGAAGCTGCTGGTGAGGTACAGCGCTTCGCTGTGCTCGCCCCATTGGCTGCGCTCAACGGCTTCGCGCACCGCGAGGGTATCGGGATGCAGGCCGGCGGGAAGGGTTCGTTCGGTCACGGTGGTATTCCTGGTTGTCCAGCGGAGGCAGGCCGTTGCTGGCGGCGCAAAGAAAAATGAGCCAAACCCGCTGGGCCGGTCAGGTGGTGAGGCCTGACCCTTCCGCGTTTTTAGCTCTTTTCCATGACAGCCAAGCGGGCGGCGCTGCGCCCCGCTTCATTGCTTGCAATCGTTCCTAATGTAACGTGCTCAAGCGTCCTGGGCGTTGGGCAGCGATAGGCGCGAGGTATCGACATCGCCCTCTTCGGCGCCGCCGGTGCGGCCCGCGTTGAGCGCCGCGATATCGCCTTCGGAAATGTCGCCGGTCACATAGATACCGTCAAAGCACGAAGCTTCAAAGCCGTTGACGCCGGGGTTGAGCGCGCCAATCGCCTTTTTCATGCCGTCGACGTCCTGATAGATCAGCGCGTCGCAGCCGATGACCTGGCGGATTTCCTCGACCGTGCGGTCGTGGGCCACCAGCTCGCTCTTGGTCGGCATGTCGATGCCGTAGACATTGGGGAAACGCACCGGCGGCGCGGCGCTCGCCAGGTACACCTTGTTGGCGCCGGCATCGCGTGCCATCTGCACGATTTCCTTGGAGGTCGTGCCGCGCACGATGGAGTCATCGACCAGCAGCACGTTGCGGCCCTTGAACTCGCTGCTGATCGCATTGAGCTTCTGGCGCACCGACTTCTTGCGCGCGCCCTGGCCCGGCATGATGAAGGTCCGGCCGACGTAGCGGTTCTTCACGAAGCCTTCGCGGTACGGCAGACCCAGCAGCTGGGCCAGCTGCATGGCGCTGGGGCGGCTCGATTCGGGAATCGGAATGATCACGTCGATCTCGCTTGGCGGCACCGTGGAGATCACGCGCTTGGCCAGCGATTCGCCCAGGTTCAGGCGCGCCTGGTAGACCGAGATGCCGTCCATGACGGAATCGGGGCGCGCCAGGTAGACGTACTCGAAAATGCAGGGGTGCAGCGAGCTCTTCTCGGCGCACTGCTCTGCCTGGACCTTGCCGTCGAGGCCGATGTAGACGGCTTCGCCCGGCGCGACATCGCGCTCCAGTGTGTAGAGGTTGCCTTCGAGCGCCACCGATTCGCTGCCCAGCATGACGCTGCCATCGGCACCGTGGCCAATGCACAGCGGACGGATGCCGTAGGGGTCGCGGAAAGCCAGCAGACCGTAACCGGCGATCAGCGCGATCACGGCGTAGGAGCCGCGCACGCGCTTGTGCACCGCGCGCACGGCCTTGAACACGTCGACGCTCTTGAGCGGCGCGCCGCTGGTGGCACGCGCCAGTTCGTGCGCCAGCACGTTGAGCAGCACTTCGGAGTCGCTGTCCGTATTGGTGTGGCGATGGTCGGTGTCGGCGAGCTCGGCACGCAGTTGCTTGGCGTTGGTCAGGTTGCCGTTGTGCACCATGACGATGCCGAACGGCGCGTTGACGTAGAAGGGCTGGGCCTCTTCTTCGCTGGCCGCGTTGCCGGCCGTCGGGTAGCGCACCTGGCCCAGGCCGATGTTGCCCGGCAGCGCGCGCATGTTGCGCGTACGGAAAACATCGCGCACCATGCCCTTGGCCTTGTGCATGTAGAACTTGCGTTCCTGTTGGGTCACGATGCCTGCCGCATCCTGGCCGCGGTGCTGCAAAAGCAGCAGCGCGTCATAGATCAGCTGATTCACGGGTGCAGTGCTGACTACACCGACGATTCCACACATAGTTGCGTTCCATCCATCCGCGGGAAAAGTCCCGCCATTCTTGCAAGGCCGCCCGGGTAGGGCCGCCCTGCCCTCATCTTGAAGGCAAATACCTTCCCAATTCCTGCGGCAGCGCCGGCATCCAGTCCAGCAGCAGGCCGCCGAGTTGCGGCGCAATCAGCGATTGCTGCCACCACTCGGACTGCTGCAAAGGCGTATAGGTCACCACCAGGGTCACGACGACCAGCAGCAGACCACCCCGCAGCAGACCAAATACCGCGCCCAGCGTGCGGTCCACAGGCCGCAGACCCACGCCATCAATCAGTCGCTTGGCGAGACTGGAGACCAGGCCCCAGACAAACGCCACAGCAATAAACGTCACCACAAAACCTGCGGCATAACGCAGCGATACATCGGCATTGCCCATGGGCAGAAACCCGCCCATTGTCTCCGCCCCGTAGCGCGCCGACACGAAGGCCACGAGCCACCCTACGAGCGACAGGAGTTCATAGACCAGCCCGCGCCAGGCGCCGACCAGCAGCGACCCCAGCACCACGGCCAGAAAAATCCAGTCGACAGCGCCCATCACCGCGTCAGGGCTTGATCACCGACGCCGGCAAACCCAGTCCCTTGACCCGCGCCGCGGCCTTGTCGGCTTCGGCCCGGCTGTTGAACGGGCCCACGCGCACCCGCGTGCGCTGACCATCCTTGGTCGACACCGTCTGGGTGAACGCCTTGAGGCCCGCGCCTTCGAGCTTGGCGCGCACTTCACGCGCCTTGTCCGCATCGCCAAACGCTCCGACCTGGACCACGACACGATCGCTGCTGCTGGCCTCGGCGGCTGCCGGTGCCCGGCCTTCGAGCAGCGCACGCGCGCGCGCCGCCTCATCGACCTTGGGCTTGGCTGGCTCGGGCTTGGGCTCGGGCTTTGGCTCCGGCTTGGGCTCGGGTTTCGGCTCGGGCTTTGGCTTGGGTTCAGGCTTGGGTTCAGGCTTGGGTTCAGGCTTTGGCTTGACCGGGGCTTCGACCTTGGGCTCGGTTTTCGCGGGCGCAGGCTTGGGCGACTCCGCCTTGGCAGATGCGGCCGCGGGCGGCGACATCAAGGGCGGCACGGGCGGCATGGGCATGGCGGCCGCACGCGGCGCGGCCACGGGCGTGGACGATTCGAAGACTTCCTCGCCCTTGTCCAGCGATGCGTGCGTGTCCACGGAAGTGGACGGACGCGCCGCAGCCGCCGGAGCCGCCGGAGCCGCGGTTTCGCCGGGCACCATCAGCGGCGCGACATGACCGCGGTCGGGAATCTCAATCGGAATATCGACGGGAATCGGTCGGGGCTGGGTGTCGAACAGCAGCGGGAAGCCCACCACGCCGACCAGCACCAGCACCGCAGCGCCGATCAGCCGATGGCGCGCGCGACTGCGCATGACGTCGACGCTTTCCACCTGGGCAGCGCGGGAACGCGTTACGGACTTGTCCGCAGCCTCTTTTTTGCCGAACCAAGAGAACTTGAAAAATGCCATGAAGTGCAGACTCGTTCGGGCTTATTCGCCCAGATGCTTGGCTTGCAAGCGCGGCGTGCCATGAAGCAGCACACCACCCACCGTATAAAACGAGCCAAAGACCACGATTCTATCAGCGGGGTCCGCCGCGGCGACCGCAGCCTGCAAGGCCAACTCGGGAGTCGCATGCAGGCTGGTGGCCACTTCACGGCGCCCGCCGGCGACCATCTGCACCGCATTCCATTTCTGCTGCAGGCCCGCAGCCGTGTCGGCACGCGGCGTGGGCAGGTCGCAGAAGTACCAGCGATCGATCAGCGGGCCAACCTTGGCGAACATCGGCGCGAGGTCCTTGTCGGCCATTGCGCCAAAAACCGCATGGGTCGTGGGGAAAAAGCCCATGGCATCGAGATTGGCCGTGAGGGCCGCGACCGAATGCGGGTTGTGCGCGACATCGAGCACCAGTGTGGGCTGGCCGGGAACGATCTGGAAGCGCCCGGGCAGCTCGACCATGGCCATGCCGGTGCGCACGGCCTGGGCCGTGACCGGCAGGCGCTCGCGCAAGGCCTCGAATGCGGCCAGCGCGCCCGCGGCATTGACCAGTTGGTTCGCGCCGCGCAGCGCGGGATAGGCCAGGCCCGCATAGCGGCGCCCGCGGCCCGCCCAGCCCCACTGCTGCTTGTCGCCCGAAAAATTGAAATCCTGGCCAAACTGCCACAGCTGGGCGCCGATCTCGTTGGCATGGTCGATCACGCTTTGCGGCGCGACCGGATCGCTGACGATCACCGGACGGCCGGGGCGCATGATTCCGGCCTTCTCGCGGCCTATGGTCTCGCGGTCCTTGCCCAGCAGCTCGGTATGGTCGATGTCGATGCTGGTGATGATTGCGCAGTCGGTGTCGATCACGTTGGTCGCATCCAGGCGCCCGCCCAGGCCGACTTCCAGAATCGCCACATCGAGACCCGAGCGGCTCAGCAGATGCATGATGCCCAGCGTGGTGAACTCGAAGTAGGTCAGCTGGACTTCGTTGCCGCCCTGCACGCGCGCCGCCTCGACGGCCTCGAAGCTGCCCATCAGCTGCTCGGCGCTGACGATTTCACCGCCGATGCGGCAACGCTCCTCGAAATGCACCAGATGCGGCGAGGTGTAGACGCCGGGCTTGTAGCCGGACTGCAGCGCCACGGCTTCGAGCATGGCACAGGTCGAGCCCTTGCCATTGGTGCCGGCCACGGTGATCACCGGGCAGTCGAAACGCAGCGCCAGGCGCTGGGCCACTTCGCGCACGCGCTCCAGGCCCATGGCGATGTTTTGGGGGTGCAGGCGCTCGCAATAAGAGAGCCAGGCTTCCAGATTGGGGAATGTGGTGTGCATACTGCGCGCATTGTCGCCCAGCGGCGGCGGCTCGATTGGCTTCACCCGGAGTATCCCCTTCATGATCGTTTACGGCATTCCAAATTGCGACACCGTCAAAAAAGCGCGGCTATGGCTTTCAGCCCAGGGTCAGGCGCATGAGTTCCATGATTTCAAGAAGCTGGGCGTGCCGCCCGCGCAGCTCGCGCGCTGGATGGAAGCCCTGGGCTGGGAGAAAATCGTCAATCGCCAGGGCACGACCTGGCGCAAGCTCGACGCCGCCGCCCAGGCCGGCGTGCAGGACGCGGCCAGCGCCAGCGCGCTGGTGCAGGCCCAGCCCAGCCTGATCAAGCGCCCGGTGGTCGAATGGCCCGACGGCAGCATCAGCGTGGGCTTCCAGGCCGATGCCTGGCAGGCGCGGCTGGACGCAAACAGCTGAAAAGCATACAAACACTTACCGGCGTTTACCCCGCTGGCGCACGCGGTTCACCGAGCAGGCCTAAAATTTGCTCCATTGCCGGGGCATGAGTGCCGCGGTCAGCAAAGGAGCTTGAGCCATGAAAAGAATGATCTGGATCGGAGCCGCGGCCGCGCTGTCGACAGGCGCTGCAATGGCCCAGGAGCAAGGCCGCGTGCTGTCCGTCTCTCCCGTGCAGCAGCAGGTGAGCGTGCCCCAGCAGGTCTGCCAGGATGAAACCGTGCCGGTGCGCCAGCGCAGTTCCGGCGCGGGCGCGGTGATAGGGGCCGTGGTCGGCGGTCTCGCCGGCAACGCCATTGGCGGCGGCTCGGGCCGTGCGGCAGCGACGGGAGCGGGCCTGGTCGGCGGCGCGATGCTCGGCAACCAGCTCGAAGGCAACAACAGCACCCAGTACCAGACCGTGCGCCGCTGCACCACGCAGAACTACTACCGCAACCAGGCGGTGGGCTACGACGTGGTCTATGAATACGCCGGACGCCAGTACACGACGCGCACCGCCACCCCTCCGGGCGACTGGATCGCGCTGAACGTGCAGCCGGCACCGCAAGCCTACGCGCCCAGCTATCCGCAGGGCTACTACGGCACGCCGGACGCCTACTCCGCTCCAGCCTATCCCCCGGTGACCTATGCCACACCGCAGACGGTCTATACGGCGCCCCCGGACACGGGCTACAGCGCGGCCGACTATGTGGCGCCCATACTGCTGGGCGCGACGATTGCCGCTGGCGCCCACTATGTGCTGCGGCCGCGCGATCGCTGGAACGGACCGCGCCACTACGAGCGTCCGCACCACCACGGCGGCTGGCGCCGCTGAGGCAAGCCCACCTTCTCAACGCCCCTGAAGCCCGGGTTTCAGGGGCGCTTTGCTTGGCGACTCCCCTGCACGCAGCACGGAGGACGCTGGCTGGCCTAAAATCTGCGCTTTGCCCACTTTCACGGACCGCGTTCTTCCATGACCACCGAAAACTTCGCCGGCGTTACCCTCACCACCAAAGCCAACGTCTACTTTGACGGCAAGTGCGTGAGCCATAGCTTCACCCTCGCCGACGGCACCAAGAAATCGGTGGGCGTGGTCCTGCCCGCCACGCTGACCTTCGGCACGGCCGCCGCCGAAATCATGGAATGCGTGGGCGGATCGTGCGAATACCGCCTCGACGGCACCGACCAGTGGCTCAGCTCCCAGGCCGGTGAGTCCTTCCACATTCCCGCGAATTCGAAGTTCGACATCCGCGTGAGCGAGGCCTACCACTACATTTGCCACTACGCGTGAGCCCGGCGGCCGGCCTGCGGGCCGAACCCACTTAATTCTCTTACCCAGAGTGCACTGATCTATGGAAACCATCCTCAAGAACCTTCCCGTCGGCGACAAAGTCGGCATCGCCTTCTCCGGCGGCCTGGACACCAGCGCCGCGCTGCGCTGGATGAAGAACAAGGGCGCCGTGCCCTACGCCTACACCGCCAACCTGGGCCAGCCCGACGAAGCGGATTACGACGAGATTCCGCGCAAGGCCATGGAATACGGCGCCGAGAAGGCCCGCCTGATCGACTGCCGCACGCAACTGGCCAACGAAGGCATTGCCGCCATCCAGGCCGGCGCCTTCCACATCTCGACCGGCGGCATCACCTATTTCAACACCACGCCGCTGGGCCGTGCCGTGACCGGCACCATGCTGGTCGCCGCGATGAAGGAAGACGACGTCCACATCTGGGGCGACGGCTCGACTTTCAAGGGCAACGACATCGAGCGCTTCTACCGCTACGGTCTGCTCACCAACCCCGCGCTGCGCATCTACAAGCCCTGGCTGGACCAGGCCTTCATCGACGAACTCGGCGGCCGCGCCGAAATGTCGGCCTTCATGACCAAGGAAGGTTTCGGCTACAAGATGAGCGCCGAGAAGGCCTACTCGACCGACTCCAACATGCTGGGCGCGACGCACGAAGCCAAGGATCTGGAACTGCTGTCGAGCGGCATCCGCATCGTCAACCCCATCATGGGCGTGGCGTTCTGGAAGCCTGAAGTCGAAGTCAAGGCCGAGGAAGTCTCGGTGACCTTCGAGGAAGGCCGTCCCGTGGCCCTCAACGGCAAGCGCATCGAAGACCCGGTCGAGCTGTTCCTCGAAGCCAACCGCATCGGCGGCCGCCACGGCCTGGGCATGAGCGACCAGATCGAGAACCGCATCATCGAAGCCAAGAGCCGCGGCATCTACGAAGCCCCGGGCATGGCGCTGCTGCACATTGCCTACGAGCGCCTCGTGACCGGCATCCACAACGAAGACACCATCGAGCAGTACCGCATCAACGGCCTGCGCCTGGGCCGTCTGCTGTACCAGGGCCGCTGGTTCGATCCCCAGGCCATCATGCTGCGCGAAACCGCCCAGCGCTGGGTCGCGCGCGCCATCACCGGCACCGTGACGCTGGAACTGCGCCGCGGCAACGACTACTCGCTGCTCAACACCGAGTCGGCGAACCTGACGTACCAGCCCGAGCGCCTGTCGATGGAAAAGGTCGAGGACGCACCGTTCTCGCCCGCGGACCGCATCGGCCAGCTGACCATGCGCAACCTCGACCTGATGGACACGCGCGACAAGCTCGCCATCTACGCGAAGAGCGGCCTGCTGTCCATGGGCAGCGGCTCGGCCCTGCCCCAACTGGGCAACGACAAGAACTGACAGGACCGCAACGGTCGCTGAAAGCCACGCCATCGCCCGATGGACGTGGCTTTTTTTTCACCCTTCTACGGCCTTGTTTCTGTCTCCACCGCGGCGGCTCCTCCGATCAACGACATGAACACCCACCCTGACACTTCGGCCAGCCATCTCCCCACGCCGCAGCAAAGCGATCCCTTGTTCAGCACGATTCTCGATCTGCTGCTGGACGCGGTGTGCGTGGTGGATGCGCAGGGCTACTTCGTCTTTGCGAGCGCCGCCTGCGAAGCAATATTCGGCTACACGCCACAGGAAATGATAGGTCGGCGCATGATCGACATGGTGGCGCCGCAGGACCGGGAAAGAACGCTGCAGGCAGCGCACAACGTCATGGCTGGCCAAAGCCACCTGCATTTCGAGAACCGCTATGTACGCAAGGACGGCAAGCTCATTGACCTGATGTGGTCGGCGCGCTGGTCCGAAGTCGATCAGGTCAGGATCGCCGTGGCGCGCGACATTTCCGCGCGCAAGCGTGCGCAGGCGCTGCAGACCGCGACCAACGCCATTTCGGAAGCCGCCCACGAGGCCAAGGACATGCGCGAACTGCTGCAGCGCGTTCACCAGATCATAGACGCGCTGCTGCCCTGCCTCGCATTCGCCGTGGCGCTGCGTGACGAGAGCCGTCAACAGCTTGAATTCCCTTATCTGGTGCTCGACGGAGATGCCGGCACCGACCGCCCCACCCCCATGGTGCAGGCCTTCTGTGACGACATCATCCGCTCTCCCGATCCCAGGCACAGCCCGCAGCAGGTGGCCGTGCCGGGGCCGGAAGACGCGGCGTCCTGGCTGGGCGTGCCGCTGATCACGCAGCAAGGCGTGATGGGCGCGCTGGTGCTCAAGAGCCACTCCAATGCTGTGCAGGATCAGGAGACGCTGCAGTGCATTGCCACGCAGGTGGCGTCCGCAGTGGAGCGCAGGCGCCTCTACGCAAGCCTGCAGTTCATGGCGCATTTCGATCCGCTGACCGGCCTGGTCAACCGCACCATGCTGCATGACCGCCTGAGCCGGGCGCTGGAGCGCGCCGGGCGCGACGGGCTCTTTCTCTGCGTGCTGTATCTGGACCTGGACGGGTTCAAACAGATCAACGATTCCCTCGGACATTCGGCCGGTGACAGCCTGCTCAAGGCGTTCGCGCAGCGGCTCAAGGCCTGCTTTCGCAGCTACGACACCGTGGCCCGCGTGGGTGGCGACGAGTTCGTGGTGCTGCTCGAGTCGACTGCCCCCATGGATGGCGCATGGGTCATCGCGCACAAGATCGGCGCCACGTTCGATACGCCGTTCGACATCAACGGCCAGCAGCTCAACATACAGACAAGCATAGGCAGCGCCAGCTATCCCGAACACGGCAGCAACGAACACGAGCTGCTGCAGCATGCCGACAACAGCATGTACCGCATGAAGAAAGCCGGCGGCCACGGCGCGCGATGACCCTGGCCTGGCCGGCTGAGCGCGCTTATTTCTGCAGCTTCTTCTCTATCGTGGCCCCGGCCTTCTCTTCCTTCTTGCGGCGGTTGAACACCTGGCGCATGTAGCGCACATCGCTGTCGGACAGGTGTTTCTGCGCCGCGACGAACTGCTCCTGCTCCTCCTCGCGAATGTGGTGCAGGTATTCGTCGCGCAGCGCGGCGAAGCGGCGCAGCCAGCCGGGCGAGGCCATGTCGCGCGCGGCCAGGTCGGCCAGCATCTTGTCCATCTCCTTGTGCTCGCCGACTGCATGGCGCGCGTCCTCGGTGGTCTCGGGATTGCGCAGCACGCTGGACCACAGCGCCTGCTCCTCGGCCGCGGCATGGCCCTTGATCTCCCTGACCAGCTCCATGAACAGGCGCTCGCGCTCAGGCGAATGGCCGTGGGTCGCGCTGATCATCGCCAGCAGCGCGCGGTGGCGGTCATGGTCTTCGACCAGGCGGCCGAAGATGTCGGCATCGCCGCGAAAACGCGTGGCCGGCGTGCTGCCGATGTTCGCCGGCACATCCTCGGCAATTGCCTTGGCCTTGGCGATCGCAGCGCGCTTGGCTTGCAGGGGGGGAATGGGCTTGGCCTTGGCGATCGCGGCGCGCTTGGCTGGCATGGGGGGAATGGGCTTGGCGGTGCTTTTCGCCGTGGCAGTTCGGTTCATTGCGGTCCTCGTGGTGGTGCATGGTTGTTTTGGCGGTCCATCCTCACCATTGACCAAAGCTGCGAGTCGCCATGTAAGCCGAAGACGCATTGCATCCTCATCCTGCGCCGGGACTGCGCACCTTGCCGCGGGGCGGCGACATTCCTGCAGCAAAAGGAGCTTGAATCGGATACGTTTCTTCCGGTTTCCTTACAAACCATTCCAGGTCGACGCACCAAAAATGGGACTTTTCCAATCAACCGGAAGGCTCTCCATGACGGCACCTACCTATGTTCAGTCCGACCCCCTCGCTCCTTCCGCCCTTCCTCGGGCTGTCGACGGTGCAGGCGTTTCCTGGGCGGCAATTTTCGCGGGCGCGCTCGCTGCCGCAGTACTGTCTCTTGTCCTCTTCGTTCTCGGCATAGGCCTGGGCCTGTCGTCGATCTCGGTCTGGTCGGGCCGCGGCGTCGAAGGCGAGACTTTCGGCTGGACAGCTGCCGCATGGTTTGCATTCACCCAACTGGCCTCGGCCGGCGTCGGTGGCTACATCGCTGGCCGCCTGCGCACCCGCTGGCTCGGCGTGCAGGTTGACGAAGTCTATTTTCGCGACACCGCCCATGGATTCCTGGCCTGGTCGCTGGCCACTTTGCTGATGGTGGCACTGATGGGCTCGGTCGCCAGCAGCGCGATCACCGGCACCGCCAAGGCCGCGGGTGCTGTGGCGTCGGGTGCGGCCACCATGGTCGGCGGCGGCGTGCAGGCAGCGGTTGCCGGCGCAACCGGTGCGATTGCGGGCAGCGGCGACAGCCAGGGTGCTTCGGCCAATCGCTTCGGCTATTGGGTCGACAGCCTGTTCCGCCCCGCCCCCACCACCGATGGCACGACGGCCCCCGTGCCGCCAAGCCAGCGCTCGCCCGCCGATGTGGCCAAGGAAGTCACGAGCATCTACGCGAATGCGCTGCAGAACGGCAAGCTGCCGGAAGAAGACGCGCGCTACGTCGCACAACTGGTCGCCGAGCGCACCGGCCTGACTCAAGAGCAGGCCCTGGAACGCGTGCAGAAGTCGTTCGAGCAGGCGCAGCAGCAGATCGCCCAGGCCAAGGCCAAGATCGATGAAGCCGAAGTCAAGGCCAAGGAAGCCGCCGAAACCGCACGCAAGGTCGCCGCGCACTCGATGCTGTGGCTGTTCGTCGCGCTGCTGATCGGTGCCTTCGTGGCCAGCCTGTCCGCCACCTGGGGTGGCCGCCAACGCGACGCTTTCTAAACCATTTTGTCCACCGCCGGCCCTTGCGGGCCGGCCCCTCACTCCAAAGGACCATCCATGCGCTCCATTCTCCTGTTCCTGCTTGGCATTCCGATTCCCATCATCATCCTGATCGCGCTGCTCACCTGATACGCGATCCATGTGTCCCCAGCCCGCCGCGTGCGGGCTTTTTCATGGGGAATGGGCCAGCAGATGCCGCGCCAGTTGCTGCGCGGGCGCGGGCAATGCGTCGAGATCGCGCACGCACAGCATCAGATTGCGCGCGGCCCAGGCGTCGGTCAAGGCAATGCGCTTGATCTTTGCCGCGCGCGCATGGCGCAGCGCGACCGCCTGCGGAACAATGCCCACGCCTATGCCTTCGCCCACCATGCGGCACACCGATTCGAAACTGCGCAGGCGAACGCGATAGTTCAGCCGCTGGCCCAGGCGCCGTGCCTGCTGGGTGATGTGGGCCTGCAGTGCGCTGCCGTCGAGCAGGCCGACAAAGGCGCAGTCGACGATTGCCGCCAGGTCAACCGAGCGGCGCTGCGCCAGCCCATGGCCGCGCGGCACGACCAGCACCAGCGGGTCCGCACAAAAGGCAAAGCTCTGCAGGCCGTCGAGGTCCACGGAGTCGGAGACCATGCCGACATCGCACAGCCCGTTGCGCAGCGCGTCGACGATCTCGCTGCTCGCACGCTCCTCCAGATCGACGGAAATGCCGGCATGCCGCGCGAGAAAGCCGCCCAGCACCTGCGGCAGATGCTCGCTCAGGGCCGAGGTATTGCACAGCAGGCGCACATGGCCCTTGAACCCCGCGCCATAGTCGGCGAGTTCGCCCTGCAGTCGGTCCATCTGCTGCAGCACCAGGCGCGCGTGGTGCAGCAGCGTGCGGCCCGCGGGCGTCAGCTGCACGCCGCGGCGTTCGCGCAGCAGCAGCGCCACGCCCAGCGCCTCCTCCATGCCGCGCACGCGCTCGCTGGCCGAAGCCAGCGTCATGTGGCTGCGCTCGGCGCCGCCCGTGATCGTGCCCGCCTCATGGACGTTCAGGAACAGCCGCAGATCGGTCAGGTCAAAGCGCATGGCCGCAAAGTACCACATTGAGGCTCAGGAAGCGCCTGAGGCTGGCTACGCAACATCCGCATTCCGCGCCGTGCCTGGCGTCGCCAGAATCGCGCCATGCATTTCCCCATTGCGCTTTCCGACGCCGTCTGGCCGCTGCTGGTCACCCTGGTCTTCATTCTCGCCGGCCTGGTCAAGGGCGTGGTCGGCCTGGGGCTGCCCACGGTTGCCATGGCCTTGCTCGCGCTGCTGATGACGCCCGCCCAGGCCGCGGCGCTGCTGATCGTGCCTTCGCTGGCCACCAACGTGTGGCAGATCCGGCCCTGGTCGGCGCTCTGGCCCCTGCTGCGCCGCCTGGCGCCCATGCAGATCGGCGTGTGCATAGGCACGCTGGCCGGGGCCTGGGCGCTGGGTGCGCCCGCAGGTGCCTGGGCCACGGCCTGCCTGGGCGCGGCGCTGGTCGGCTACGCGGTCTGGGGCCTCACGGGCGCGCGGCTGACCGTGCGCGCGGCCAGCGAGCCCTGGCTGGGGCCGTTGATAGGCGCCGCAACGGGCCTGGTCACGGCGGCCACGGGCGTGTTCGTGATTCCCGCCGTGCCTTATCTGCAGGCACTCGGATTGCAGCGCGATGCACTGATACAGGCCATGGGCATCTCGTTCACGGTCTCCACCGTGGCGCTTGCCGCCGGCCTGTATTTCAATGCGCAGTATTCAAGCGCCAGCCTGGGCGCATCGGTCATGCTGCTGCTTCCCGCCCTCGCAGGCATGGCCGCCGGACAGCATCTGCGCCACCGGCTATCGCCCGTGCTGTTCCGAAAAGTCTTTCTGGCCAGCCTGATCGTGCTGGGCCTGCACATGGTGCTCAAGGAAATGCTCGCGCCTTGACGCGCAACAGCGCTCAGTGCGCCTGGTCCGACCAGACCGCCAGCTCGTAGCCGTCCGGGTCCTGAAAGTGAAACCGGCGCCCGCCGGGAAAAGCGAACACCGCACGGGTGATCACCGCGCCCGCGGCTTCGAGCCGCCGCTGGGCCTGGGCCAGATCGTCGGCATACAGGATGACCAGCGGGCCACCGGGCCGCACGGCCTCGCCCGTGGTGAAGCCGCCGGTCAGGCGGCCATCGCTGAACTCCGTGTAGGCCGGACCATAGTCGGTGAACTGCCAGTCGAAGGCCGCGCCATAGAACGCCTTGCTGCGCGCGATGTCAGCGACGTTGAATTCGATATTGTCGATCCTGCGATCGCGTTCGGTGGTGGTCATGCTTTTTCCTGGGTGGAGTGAATTGCCGCCATGATCGCTTGAGCGCGCCCCTGCGTCTTGGACAAATCGGCCAAGTCGGCCATATGCGGCAATGCCGGCAAGGCTAGTGCAAACGTGGATAGACCGCACGATACCGTTTCCAGACACTGTCCATCAGTTGATTGTCTTGCCGCTGAACGCGCGCATCCCCTGAAATTCCTGTTCCCCATCGCGGCCACGACGGCTGCAGTCCTTGCCACCCATCCGAGCGCCCTCGGTGGACAGGAATATGTCGACAAAGTGCTTGATCGAAATCCGTGCCCCGGGCCCGGACTTGCTCCGTAATTTTTCAACAGCAGGAGACAACATGCGACAACCCCAGCGTTCTCTAGGCCACCTGGCTTTATTACTGCCCTTGTCGGCCGTACTGGTCGGATGCGGCGGCAATGGTGACGGCGGCAGTCCGCCCGCACCGCTGCCATTGGCTTGCGCGGATCTGAACGGCATGACCATTGCCGCGGCCGACATAGGCCTGCCCACGACCGGCGCGCTGGTCACCGCCGCCGCTACGGTCGCGGCAACGGGCAGCGGCGCGGGCGCCACGCCAGAGTTCTGCCGCGTGAGTGCGTCGATTTCTCCGGTAGACGCCACGGCGCCGAAGATCATGCTGCAGGTGGCCTTGCCGGCCGTATGGAACAACAAGGCGATGATGTTCGGCGGCGGCGGCTACAACGGCACGATTCCTTCGGTGACAGGCAACGTCCCCGCAGGGCCGACCGCGCAGGCAACGCCGCTGGGCCGTGGTTACGCGACATTCGCCAGCGATTCGGGACACCAGGCCACGGCCCTGGGCAGCCAGGACGGCTCGTTCGGCGTCAACGACGAGGCGGTCCGTAATTTTTCGGGCGATGCGCTCAAGAAGACGCGCGATGTGGCGCTGGCGATCATCAAGGCGCGCTACGCCGTGGGCGCGCCGACCAAAGCCTATTTCGCCGGCGGCTCCACCGGCGGCCGCGAGGCACTGGCCGTGGCGCAGAAATGGCCGCAGGACTGGGACGGAGTGATTGCGCTGTATCCTGCGGGCGCAGCTGCAAGCCTAGACCTGCAGTTCGGCCGCATCACGCGCGCGCTGGCCCAGCCCGGCGCCTATCCCAGCCCGGCCAAGCGCAAGCAGCTGTACGACGCATCGATGCAGGCATGCGATGCGCTCGACGGCGTGGCCGACGGCCTGATCAGCGACATCAAGTCCTGCAACGCACGCTTCGATCCCATGACCGCGACCGTCAACGGCCTGCCGCTGCGCTGCGCGGGCGGCCTGGACCAGGGCGACAGCTGCCTGTCGGACGCTCAGATCGCGGCCTTCAATGTCATCAACACGCCGATCACCTTCGGCTACCCACTGGCCAGCGGCGAGACCCAGTATCCGGGCTTCAACACCTGGGGCACCGACTTCGGCATTCCCAACGCCAGCCCCTTGCAGCCCACCGTCTCGGCGCTCTCCTTGAAGACCGTCCAGCCCGCGAATCCCATGCCTACCGGCGCGCCCTATGGCAGTGTTTTCTGGGACCAGTGGGTGCGCTTTTTCGTGACGCGCGACCCCAACTTCAACGCGCTCACGCTGGACCCGCAAAACCCCGGCGCCTACCAGGAGCGCATCAGCGCGCTGAGCGCGCTGCAGGACGTCAACAAGACCGATCTGACGGCGTTCCAGTCCAGGGGCGGCAAGATGCTGATAGCGCACGGCACGGGCGATGCACTGGTCAGCACCCGCGCCACCGCGCAGTACGTCGATCGCGTGCGCACGACCATGGGCCAGGCGCGCGCCGACACCTTCCTGCGCTACTACGAGATTCCGGGCTACGGGCATGCGGTCAGCAGCGTCTTCAATGCCGCCTGGGATTCGCTGTCGACGCTCGAGAACTGGGTCGAGAAAAGCACGCTGCCGCCGAACCAGACCGTGACCGATACGGCCGGCGTTCCGGGCCGCACGCGTCCGCTGTGCGACTACCCCGCGTATCCGCGCTACAACGGCAGCGGCGACATCAACGTGGCAGCCAGCTTCAGCTGCTCCACGCAATAGCGCCGCAACGGCAGGGGCCGGCGCCGGGCAACGCCGCCCCGGTTCAAGACCGGATCTGCGCCAGCAAGGCCGTTGCGGTCATGCCGCACAATGCCCGGACTTCACGCGCCAGATGGGACTGGTCGGCATAGCCTGCATCGACCGCCAGCAGCGCCAGTCCCGCGCTGTGATCAGCGCGGGCCAGGTCCATTAATCGCTGCAGGCGCAAGATGCGCTCCAGTGTCTTGGGTCCATAGCCGAAATGATCGCGGCTATGGCGCAGCAAGCTGCGCTGGCTGATGCCCAGGCGCTCGCGCATGCGCTGCGCGCCCAGTCCACGCGCCGCCAAATGGAAGGTCTCGCGCGCGCTGCGATCGGCACCGGGGAGGTTTCCCGAAGCCGCGATCAGCTGCGCTTGAAAGACCTGCGCCCGCGCGCCTGGAGAGCAGGCATCTTCCATCCGCTGTGCGAAGTCCCTGCCCCTGACGCCCAGCAGATCCGCCAACGCCACTTCCCGGCCCACGATCTCCGACATCGGCAGGCCCAGCCAGCCGCGTGCAGCCCCGGGCTGGAAGCGCGCGCCCATGACACGCGCTCCGGGTGCGAGATCGGGATGCGCGGCGACGATGTCCGGGCCGACCACCAGCAAGCGGTCGGCGCGCCAGACGACGTCGACACAGCCGTCGGGCATGACCGCAACATCGCTGGCCTGGCCATCGGACAGCGCGCTGCTCCAGAGGCACTGGAACTGCGCCTGCAAACCGGGCGGCGGCAGATGCTCCCGGTAATGGCCGATGATGCCCGCTATTCCCGAAGTCTCCACTCCCGCACTCTTCTCACGCATTTTTCGCCGGACGCTGATTGACCGCCTCCCCGGGCCCCGCGACCCGCAGCAGCTTGCGAAATCGCGGGCATGCCATGTGCGCCGGCGCCGGGCATTCGGCGACATGGCGCAGCAGCTTGCTCAAGGTGGTCATGCGGCGGATCTGCTGATCGAGTTCGTCCGCCCTCTCGTGCAAGGAGGGCCGCGGCAGATCGGGCTGGCGGTTCTGGTCGAACATGCCGTTGATCTCATCGAGCGAAAAGCCCGCGCCCTTGCCCAGGGCGATCAACGCCAGTTGATCCAGCGTTTCCTCGCGGTACTGGCGGCGCAGGCCGTTGCGCGCCACGGACGCGATCAGGCCGCGCTCTTCGTAGTAGCGCAGCGTGGAGGCGGGCAGGCCGCTGGTTTTCGACAGCACGCCGATATCGAGAAGATTCACTCTTGACCTCAAGTTGACTTGAAGTTGCATATTAAAGCTGTCCTTCATTCCGCAGCAAGAAGTCCGCATGAAAAACGCAACTCCCCTCCCCCACAACAGGCTTGTACTGGCGACACTCGCCAGCGCCATCCTGCTCGCGTCGCTGGGCATCAGCATCGCGACCGTGGCACTGCCCACGCTTGCCAGGGCCTTCTCTGCAAGCGTCGCGCAGGTGCAATGGGTGATGCTGGCCTATCTGCTCGCGGTCACGCTGGCCATCGTCTCCGCCGGGCGCATGGGTGATCTGCACGGCCACCGGCGCGTGCTCCTGGCCGGCATCGTACTGTTCACGCTGGCGTCGGCCGCGGCAGCGCTCGCTCCCGGCCTGGGCTGGCTGATTGCCGCGCGCGCGGCGCAAGGCCTGGGCGCAGCCACGCTGATGGCGCTGCCACTGTCGCTGGCCAAGGGCCTGGTCGCCAAGGACCGCATGGGCGCGGCGATGGGCCTGCTGGGCACCATGTCGGCCATAGGCACGGCGCTGGGTCCGTCCGCAGGCGGGCTGTTGATTGGCGCCCTTGGCTGGCGCAGCGCCTTCGCCTTGCTGACCGTGCTCGGCGCGGGTCTGCTGCTGCTCGCCTTGAAAGCGCTTGCCGGCACGAAAGACCACGCGAGCGCGACGCACGCGCCGCTGGCTTTGGGCCTGCTGCGCGACCGTGCGGTCGCCACGCCGCTGGCAATGAATCTTCTGGTCGGCGCGGTGATGATGGCCACGCTGGTCGTAGGCCCGTTCTTTCTGGCTTTCGGCCTGGGCCTGACCGAAGCGCAGACCGGCCTGGTGATGGCCACGGGCCCGGTCGCCGCCGCGCTGTCGGGCGTGCCAGCGGGGCGCATCACCGACCGCATTGGCGCCCAAGCCAGCTTGCGTGCGGGCCTGGCGCTGGCCGCGGCCGGGCTGTGCGGCTTCGCGCTGCTGCCCGCCGCCATAGGCGTGCCGGGCTACATGCTGGCGCTGGTACTGGTCACGCCCGGATTCCAACTGTTCATGGCGGGCAACAACACCGCCGTGATGCGCGCCGCGCCAGAGGCACACAAGGGCCTTCTTTCGGGCCTGCTGGGGCTGTCGCGCAACCTGGGGTTCATGCTCGGCGCCTCGCTGCTGCCGCTGCTGTTTGCCGCGCTGCTGGGCGCCGATGGCCTGGCCCACAGTTCGCGCCAAGCCATGGAGCAGGCCTTTGCGACGACCTTTCTCGCCACCGCGGGCCTGTGCCTGCTGTCACTTCTTCTGGCCTTGCGCCGTCAGGCGGCGCATCGCGGCCAAACCTGAAACGCGGCGGCACTCACGGCTTGGCAAGATGCTCGACCAGCGCGCGCGCGACCGGCGGCAGGCCTTCGAACGAGCGCATGCACAGCACCAGTTGGCGCTGCGCCCAGGGCTCGTCCAGGCGCAAGGCCGTGATCGCCAGCGTGCCCGCGTACAAGGCGGCGCTCTGGCGCGGCAGCACGCCCACGCCCAGGCCCGCGGCCACCATCAGGCACAGCGCGTCGTAGCTGGTCACCTGGATGCGCAGCTTCAACGGCAGATCCACCTGCGCGGCGCTGCGCGTGAGCAACGCGTTGATCACGCTGCCCACATGCGCGCCGACGAAGTCATAGGCCAGCGCCTGGCGCATGTCGACCTGGTCGAACTGCGTGAGCGGGTGGCCGTGCGGCGCGATCAGTATCAGCTCGTCCTGGCGGTAAGGCAGATAGCACAGGTCGCCGCCATAGCGGCCCGCATTCAGAATGCCGAAATCGGCCGTGTTCTGCGCCACGGCCAGCGCGATCTCGCTGCTGATCTTCTCCTGAAGGTGGACCTGCACTTCGGGGTGCTGGGTCATGAAGCCCTGCAGCTGCGCGGGCAGGAACTGCGTGATCGCCGAGATGTTGGCCACCATGCGCACATGGCCGCGCATGCCGCTGCCGTACTCGCGCATCTGGCGCGCGATGCCGTCGATCTCCCCGAGCACGCTGCGCGCCAGGCCCAGCAAGGTATAGGCCGCGGGCGTGGGTGCGATCCCGCGGTTGCTGCGCTCGAACAACTGCACCTTGAGCTGGGCCTCGAGTTCCGCGAGGCGGCGGCTCGCGGCAGACGTGGCGATGTTTTCGCGCGCGGCGGCACGCGCAATCGCCTGCTCCTCCATGACGGCCACGAACAAACGCAAGGAAATGGGGTCGAGTCGCATGCCCGCATTTTGCTTTGCCAAAACGGCAGTGCAGCCGCATGCGTTCACGTTTTCACCTAGGGTATCTACTGATTTTCTGTTCAGCCATGCCGAAATGCGATGGCAGAGACGCAAATCAGCGTTTTGCAGCCGCGACTATCTTTTGCATCATTGCGGCCTTCGCGATGCGAATCGAAACCGCCGAGAGAGAAGGAACGAATGCAGGAAACGCAACAACATATGCCGGCACTGGACGCGGGCGCGCTCGCGGGCGTGCGCGTGATCGAGATGGGCCAGCTGATCGCCGGCCCGTTCGCGGGCAAGACCCTCGGTGAGTTCGGCGCCGACGTCATCAAGATCGAGGCACCGGGCGACGGCGATCCGCTGCGCAACTGGCGCATGATCAAGGACGGCACCTCGGTGTGGTGGCAGGTGCAGTCGCGCAACAAGAAATCGGTGGCGCTCGACCTGCGCAAGCCCCAGGGCCAGGAGCTGGCGCGCCAGCTGCTCAAGGAAGCCGACGTGCTGATCGAGAACTTCCGGCCCGGCACGCTCGAAGGCTGGGGCATGTCGCCCGACGAACTGCATGCGCTCAACCCGGGGCTGATCATTCTGCGGATTTCTGGCTACGGCCAGACCGGCCCCTACCGCGACCTGCCGGGTTTCGGCGTCGTCGGTGAAGCCATGGGCGGCCTGCGCCATCTCACGGGCGAGCCCGGCCGCGTGCCGGTGCGCGTGGGCGTGTCGATCGGCGACACGCTCGCGGCGCTGCACGGCACCATAGGCGTGCTGACGGCGCTCTATCACCGCCAGGCGCATGGTGGCAAGGGCCAGGTGATCGACGTGGCGCTGCACGAAGCGGTGTTCAACGTGATGGAAAGCCTGGTGCCCGAATACAGCGCGTTCGGCGCGGTGCGCGCAGCCGCGGGCAGCGCCCTGCCCGGCATCGCGCCCTCGAACGCCTACCCCTGCGCCGACGGCTGGGTGCTGGTCGCAGGCAATGGCGACAGCATCTTCAAGCGCCTGATGCAGACCATAGGGCGCGACGACCTGGCCGGCGCCAGCGACCTGGCCGACAACGCCGGGCGCGTGGCGCGCGTGCAGGAGATCGACGCCGCGATTGCCGCCTGGACCCAGGCCCGCAGCATCAACGAGGTGCTCGAACAGCTGGGCGCGGCGCGCGTTCCCGCCGGCCGCGTCTACACCGCCAAGGACATCTGCGAAGACCCGCACTACCGCGCGCGCGACATGATCCTGCAGCAGCAGACCCGCGACGGCTACAGCGTCGAAGTGCCGGGCATCGTGCCCAAGCTGTCGGCAACGCCGGGCACGGTGCGCAGCAGCGCGCCCAAGCTGGGCGACGACACCGACGCGGTGCTCGCGGGCATGGGCCTCAATGCCCAGCAGATCGCCGAACTGCGCGCGCAGGGAGTGATCCAATGAGCAGCACCGCCAACGTCTGGAACGGCGCGGGCCGGCGCATCTACCTCCAGGAAGTGGGCCCGCGCGACGGCCTGCAGATGGAAAAAGTCTTCGTGCCAACGGCGCAGAAGATCGCCATGGTCGATGCGCTGTCGGCGGCCGGCATGGCCAAGATCGAAGTCACAGCCTTTGTCTCGCCCACGGCGATTCCCGCGCTGGCCGACGCCGAGCAGGTGCTGCGCGGCATCGCGCGCCCGCCCGGCACCGTGATGACCTGCCTGGTGCCCAACGTCAAGGGCGCCGAGCGCGCGATGGGCGCGGGCGCCGATGAACTGAACCTGGTGATGTCGGTCAGCGAAACCCACAACCTCGCCAACCTGCGCATGCTGCGCGAGCAGTCGTTTGCGGGACTGCAGGATGTGATCGCGGTCGCCCGGCAGGGCCGGGTCGCCATCAACGTCTCGCTGTCGTGCAGCTTCGGCTGCCCGATGGAAGGCGATGTGCCGGCCGAGGTCGTGCTCGACTGGGCCCAGCGCTTCATCGATCTGGGCGTGCAAGGCATCACCTTGTGCGACACCACGGGCATGGCCCATCCAGCCCAGGTGCATGCGCTGGTCGGCGCATTCAAGGCGCGCTGGCCGCAGACCACCCTGACACTGCATTTCCACGACACGCGCGCCATGGCGCTGGCCAATGTGCTCGCGGCCATCGCCGCCGGCGCGGACCGGTTCGACGCCTCGGTGGGCGGCATGGGCGGCTGCCCTTATGCGCCCGGCGCCAGCGGCAATGCCTGCACCGAGGAACTGGTGCATGCGCTGCAGCTCATGGGCTACGACACGGGTGTCGATCTGGCGGCGCTGACCGCAGTGGCAGCGGCCTTGCCCGCGCAGATCGGCCACGACATTCCCAGCGCCATCGTCAAGGCGGGGCCGGTGCAGCAGTTGCATCCCGCGCCCGCATCGCTGCAGGAAGTTCGCGCGCGCGCGATGGAGCGGCTGCAGGCCGCGCAATCGGGGCTTTGAAGCCCGCATTACAAAATCCAAGGAGACACAAAATGACCATGACCCGCAAGCAATTCGGCCGCCTCGCACTGGCCACCGGCCTGGCCCTGGGCGTTGCCGGCACCGCCGCCGCACGCTCCGACTACCCCGTCAAGCCCATCACCATGGTGGTGCCGGCCGCCGCCGGCGGCACCACCGATCTGGCCGCGCGCATGGCGGCCCAGGCCCTGGGCCCGGTGCTGGGCCAGACCATCGTGGTCGAGAACAAGGGCGGCGGCAACGGCAACATCGCCGCGGCCCAGGCCAAGCGCGCCGAAGCCGATGGCTATACCTTGCTGATGCAGTACTCGGGCTTTCACGTGATCTCGCCCCACCTGGGCAAGAGCGCCTGGGAGCTGACGGACTTCGTTCCCGTGGCCAACGTGCTGTCCGCGCCGCAGATCGTCGTCGTGCGCCGCGATCTGCCCGTGAACACGCTGCAGGAACTCGTGGCCTATGCCAAGGCCAACCCGGCCAAGCTCAACTACGCGTCTTCGGGCAATGGCTCGCTGCAGCATGTGACCGGCGTGCAGCTCGAACAGGCCGCGGGCATTCGCATGGTGCATGTGCCCTACAAGGGAACGGGCCCTGCCTTGCAGGATCTGCTGGGCGGCCAGGTCGATCTGACGTTCGGCACCGCGCCGCCGTTCATGGCCCATATCCAGTCGGGCAAGCTCAAGGTGCTGGCCGTGACCGGCAAGGAGCGCCTGCCCAGCCTGCCCAACGTGCCGACCACGGCCGAAGCGGGTCTGCCCGGCGTCAACGCCACCTCGTGGTTTGCGCTGTTCGCACCGGCCAAGACCTCGCCCGAGATCGTGCGCAAGCTCGAAACCGATGTGCGCAACATGCTGGCCGATGCCGCGTTCCAGAAGAAGGCGCTGGACCAGGGCGCGACCGCCGACTTCAAGGACAGCAAGGCGCTGGGCGCCATGGTCAAGCGCGACTGGGACATGTGGGGCAAGATCGTCAAGGACGCCAACATCCAGGCCGAGTGATCTCAGGCCTCGATGCGCACCGCTGCGCCCATGAACTGCACGGCGCGGCCCAGCGCCTGCAGATCCTGATCCGATAGGCAGCCGAGCGGATCGCGCAGCAGGAAGCCCTGCGCTTCGTCAAACCGCACTTCGGGCCAGACGCAGGCCGGCTGCGGCTGGCGCTGCATCAGCGCGGCCAGCGCGGACTCCAGGTAGCGCTGCCTGGCCATGGCGCGCAGCTCGGGCTTGAACACCTTGCCCACATTGGTGGTCGGCAGCGCGGCAACGATTTCCACGTAGCGCGGGCGCGCGGGCGGTTCGTCGACATGGCGCGCCGCAAATTCGCGCAGCGCTTCGGCGTCCACCGTCTGGCCCTCTCTGAGCGTCACATAGGCCACGGGCACTTCGCCCGCCAGCGGGTCGGGCGCGCCCACCGCGGCGCAGGCTTTCACGGCCGGGTGGCGCTCCAGCGCCTGCTCTATCACCAGCGGGTCGATGTTGTGGCCGCTGCGGATGATCAGGTCTTTCGAGCGACCCTGCAGCTTGAGCAGGCCCTCGGCCGACAGCGAACCCAGATCGCCGGAAATCAGCCAGCCGTCCGCGGTGAAATAGCTGTCGCGCGCAATCGCGCCCAGATAGCCCGCAAACAGATTGGGCGACTGGAACAGCACCATGCCGGTTTCCCCGGGCGCAGCTTGGTCGCGCGTGACATTGCCGCTGGCGTCCAGCTGGGCGATGCGAATGCGCGCATGCGGCGTTCTGAAGCCCACATGGCCCACGCTTGCCTGCACGCCCTGCGGCGTGATCGTCGAGATGCCGGTCATCTCGGTCATGCCCAGGCTTTCGTGCACATGCAGGCCGGTGCGCGCCTGGAAGCGGCGCGCCGTTTCCTCGCTCAGCGGCGCGGCGCCGGTGCGGAAATAGCGAATCGAGGAAATGTCGGCGCCCGCCAGATCGATATCCGCCAGCATGGACAGCACCGTGGGCACGGCCGACATCACCGTGGGCCGCAGGCGGTCCACCAGCCGCCAGAAATTAGCCAGCACCTGCTTGTTGCGAAACAGCTCGGTGGTCGGAATGATGACTTCGGCACCCGCCGAAAAGCAGGCCAGCGAACCCGGCAGCACGCCGGCCACATGGAACAGCGGATAGCCGTTGATGGTGCGGTCGTTCGACGTCAGCCCCTGCATCTGCACGCTGGCCCAGGCGGTATAGACCTGGGCGCCATGGGTCTGCGCCGCGAGCTTGGGCGAGCCCGTGGTGCCGCCGGTGTGAAAGTACGCGGCGATGTCGCCGGGCGCGATCTCGCGGCCCGAGACCAGCCGGTCGGACGGTTCGCGCGCGATCACATCGGCAAAATCCAGCACGCGCGCGCCTATGCCTGCGGTATCGGGCGCCGCGCCCGCATGGCTCACGTACAGCACATGCGTGATGCCGCAAGTCAGCTGCGCCACCTTGCGCCAGATGCCGGCGTCATCGGCATCGGCCCAGGCGATCAGCACCTTGGCGCGCGTGGCGTCGAGCAGCGACGAGATCTTCTCGGCGGTGAGCAGCGGGTTGATGGGCTGGACGATGGCCGCGGCCTCGCCGCCCCACAGCGCGAAATGGTATTCGGCGCAGCCCGGCAGCATGATGGCCACGGTGTCCTGGCTGCCCAGTCCCAGGCCATGCAGCGCATTCGCGGTCTGGTTGATCTTGCCCAGCAGCTGCGCATAGGTGTAGCGCTGGGCCTGGGCATGGCCATCGGCGGATGGAAGAAACGTCAGCGCCGCGCCCGCGCCATGGCCGCGCGCCGCGGCCTCGAACAGCGCATGGGTGGACCGGGGCGCGATCAATGCATCGAGCGGCGTCTGCTCGATGGCCTCGATGTCGGCGAGGCTGCGTATGGGGCGAATGGGGTGAAACATGGGGACTTGAAAAACTCGGAAATCACGAAACAAACAAGCGGTTGCCGCGCGCAAACGCCGCGCGGCAATCGCGCACCATGCGGTCTATCAGTTCCTCGCAGGTGGGCACGTCGTCGATCAGGCCCACGCACTGGCCCGCGGCAATCACGGCGTCGTCGATATCACCCGACTGCAGCGCCGCCTTGCCGCGCTGGCCGGTCACGAGATGGCGCAGGTCTTCGAACGCGCTGCCGCCGGGGCGGCGCTCCAGCGCCACCACTTGCTGCGTCACGCTGCTGCGCAGCGCGCGCGAGGTGTTGCCCAGGCTGCGCAGCACCAGCTGGGTATCGGTCTCCCTGGCATTGACCAGCGCCTGTTTCAGCGCCTCATGCACCGGCGATTCGACCGTGGCTAAAAAGCGCGTTCCCATGTTGACGCCCTCGGCGCCCAGCGCCAGCGCGGCCGCCATGCCCGCGCCCGTGGCGATGCCGCCCGAAGCGACGACCGGGATGTCTAGCACCTTCACCGCTGCGGGAATCAGCACCAGGCCGGGAACATCGTCCTCGCCGGGATGACCCGCGCATTCGAAGCCGTCGATGGAGACCGCATCGACGCCTATCTTCTGCGCCGACAGCGCATGCCGC
>Ga0302347_1000660_pt1 | contig 50423 bp, 49 predicted proteins | sample PhyWR1_FD_202178 | JGI IMG/M metagenome (GOLD analysis project Ga0302347, IMG submission 202178) | Leaf surface microbial communities from wheat plants in UC Gill Tract Community Farm, Albany, California, United States - DLSL W.R1 (v2)... | ecosystem: Host-associated > Plants > Phyllosphere >... | reverse complement strand
GAGGGTGATCAACTCTTTGATACGAGACTGCTGTTGCGCTTTTCCGGACATAACACCCTATCCACTGAAGGTCTTGGCGGGCAAAAAACAAGCCGAGGATTATACCTTAGCTGTGACCTCACGCGCCAGTTGAGGTCGGGTTTGATGCAGGATTATTGCGACTCAAGAGGTCGCGTAACTGGTTTTTTTCCTCGGTACTAAGCTCGCCTTGACGTGCTTTTCGAAGAAGTTGCTCTAGATTTCGCTCACGTTGGCGTGCTGACAAGCTAGTTATGGTGTCGAAAAACTGTTGTTCAAGGTTATCGGCGTCAATTAGCCATTCCTTTTCCAGCAATCGTTGTAACAATCGACCCTGCTCGGTGCCGTGCCAGCGCGACAGCAACTGAATAGAGCTTAGCTTAGGATTTTTCTGTACGGCTTCTACCAGAGCAATCAGTAGTTGATTATTGGTCTGGTCTTCGGCCGCAAAGTGCCCGGCGTCCTCAACTTTTTTTGCCAGTTGGGGGTGGTGCAGCAGGGTGCGCAAGGCCGTTAGCGTGGGCGGTTCGACGCCGACCGGCACCCAGGCCTGCTCGCGCTCGGCACCGCGTTTGCCTTTTTTGTCCCAAGGTTTGTTTTCCCACTTTTTACCGCCAGCGCCAGGCTTTTTCGGGGTCCATTCCTGTTGGGGGATGTACACGTCCGGTTGCTGGAAGTCGCTGTAGTCGGGCATTGCGTCGTAATCAATGCCGGGGTCGTAAGCGGGTTGGGGCTGGGGTTTGACGGGCGCGCTTTGTGCCAGTTGGCTAACCATGTCGTGGGTCAGGCCGGTGATTTCTGTCAGGCGCTGACGCATCAGCGTGCGCAGGTTGGCGCCCGGCACTTTGTCGATCAACGGTGCTGCCAGCGTGACCATGTGGGCTTTGCCCTCAAGCGACCGCGGGTCGGCCTCTTCGGTCAGTTGCTGGAAAAAGTAATCGGCCAGCGGTTGTGCGTGCTGGTTGATGCGCGCCTTGAAGGCGTCGGTGCCTTCGGAGCGCACCAATGTGTCCGGGTCTTCGCCCTCGGGCAAAAACAGAAAGCGCGCACGGCGACCGTCCTGCAAGCACGAGAGGGTTGCTTCAAGGGCGCGCCAGGCAGCGTTGCGGCCAGCCTGATCGCCGTCAAAACAGAATAGAACGCTGGGCACCACGCGAAACAAGCGTTTCATGTGCTCTTCGCTGGTGGCGGTACCCAAGGTGGCGACGGCATTGCGCAGGCCTTGCTGGGCCAGCGCGATCACGTCCATGTAGCCTTCAACCACGATGATTTCATCGAGGCTGCGGTTGAATTTGCGTGCCTCGAACAGCCCGTAGAGTTCCTGGCCCTTGTGGAATACAGGGGTTTCCGGGGAGTTCAGGTATTTGGGCTTGTCGTCGCCGAGCACGCGGCCGCCGAACGCAATGATGCGGCCGCGGCTGTCGCGGATCGGGAACATCACGCGGTCGCGAAAGCGGTCGTAGCGTTTGCCGGTCTCGGCGTTCTCTACCAGCAGCCCGGCGTCAATCATCGCCTTTTGCTGCAGGGTGTCGTTGCTCAAGTGCTTGAACAGGTTGTCCCAGCCGGGCGGGGCGAAACCGAGGCCAAAGTCGCGAGCGATTTCGCCGGTCAGGCCGCGGCCTTTGAGGTATTCGACGGCGACTTTGCGCGCAGGATGGCTCTTGAGCGCTTGCCGGTAAAAGTCGGCGGCGGCGGTCAGAAGCGGGTAGAGCGGTGAGTCGGTAGGTTGCCGTGGCTTGTGTGAGCGGCCGCCTTCTTCTCGGGGAATCTCCATGCCGGCAGCTTTTGCCAGCTCTTCGACGGCCTGGGGGAAGTCCAGGTTGTCGTGGTCCATGATGAAGCCGAGGGCATTGCCGCCTGCGCCGCAGCCAAAGCAGTAATAAAACTGTTTGTCGGGGCTGACACTGAACGAGGGCGTTTTTTCTTTGTGAAACGGGCAGCAAGCCGTGTAGTTCTTGCCTGCTTTCTTCATTTGCACGCGCGAGCTGACGACATCGACGATATCGGTGCGGTTCAGAAGGTCGTCAATAAAGCTCTGGGGGATTAACCCGGCCATGGCGTTCTCGTCATCACGGAGCAGAAATTAACCCAGATGAGTGGCTTGGCATGATGGCGTGCACGCAGGTGCATGGCTCGATCGTGTGGCGTCTGCTCAGTCATTGTGGGGAAGTGTATCTGTCGAATCTCATCTGACTAGGGTTTTAATCAGTACGAATATGTTCGATAGGTGTTGCGCTCTGAGTCCGAATTGACCTGTGGTGGGTCTCGGGTGGCTCATAAGCAGGCACAGGAGAAGTACCTTGGGCTGATTGTCTTGGGATAATCAGGAAAAGTGTGCTCGTCGGTAGCCTTGTAAGGCTCGTCAGTAAAGACGTGCACCGCTGGTTGTTAAAACCAGGTCTGACGTGGTGTTACGCTTTGTCGCGGTCGCATCTGCGGCCTTGACGGTAGAGCGTGTAACTTGCTGCAACTGCCTACGGCCCGGCTTTAGGCCGGGCTTGGCAGAAGCTTGCAACGAACGTCTGTGTATTAGTACAGACGAACGGCGCGGCGCTGCTCGCGCTGAACTTTCTTCGCGTGACGCTTAACAGCTGCTGCTGCTTTGCGCTTACGCTCAGAAGTCGGCTTCTCGTAAAATTCGCGGCTGCGAACTTCAGCCAGAACACCGGCTTTTTCGCAGGAGCGCTTGAAACGACGCAGAGCTACGTCGAAGGGTTCGTTCTCTTTTACTTTGACGGCTGGCATCCAGAGCTACCTTCATTCATTACCGGGGTCAACGTCCCAAGGCTAAATTGCGTTGTAAGACGTCGGTTTTTAAGGGTTGCGGATGTTAACCCCTCAACGCCCGGAATGCAAAGCCTCTGATCGAAAACCGCTGGTCGGGGGCGGGAGTGGCGACTATTATGCGCGCCTTCGAATTGAGCCTCAACAAGGCGTAAACCCATGCTAGTACTGGGATTAGAAACTTCCTGCGACGAAACCGGCGTCGCGCTATACGACAGTGAACGCGGGCTTTTGGCCGATGCGCTGTTCAGTCAGATCGACCTGCACCGCGCTTATGGCGGTGTGGTGCCGGAGCTTGCCTCGCGTGATCACGTCAAGCGCATGCTGCCCTTGATTCGTCAGGTGTTGGCTGAGGCAGATTGCGTGCCTACAGAGATTGACGCCATTGCCTACACGGCAGGGCCGGGACTGGTCGGGGCCTTGCTGGTCGGGGCTTCGTGTGCCCAGGCGCTGGCTTTTGCCTGGGGTATACCTGCCCTTGGCGTGCACCACATGGAAGGCCATTTATTGGCCCCCATGCTGGAAGAGCAGCCACCTGAGTTCCCGTTCGTCGCTTTGTTGGTGTCGGGCGGCCATACGCAGCTGGTGCGTGTCGATGGCATCGGTCAATACGAGCTGTTAGGCGAGAGCCTGGATGATGCCGCGGGTGAAGCCTTCGACAAAACCGCCAAGATGATGGGGATGCGTTATCCGGGTGGTCCTGAGATCGCGCGGCTGGCTGCACAAGGGGTTGCCGGGCGTTTTGTGTTCCCGCGGCCGATGACCGATCGTCCGGGGCTGCAATTCAGTTTTAGCGGCCTTAAAACCTTCGCGCTGAATACTTGGCAGCGTTGTGTAGACGCTGGCGAGGATACGGAGCAGGCGCGTTGCGATATTTCGCTGGCGTTTCAGCAAGCCGTTGTCGAAACCCTGACCATCAAGTGCAAGCGCGCGCTGAAGGCTGCCGGGATGAAGCGCCTGGTTATTGCCGGGGGGGTGAGTGCGAACAAGGCGCTGCGTGAATCGCTCGAGAAAATGCTCGGCGAGATGAACGGTCAGGTGTACTACGCTCGCCCCGAGTTCTGCACCGATAATGGCGCGATGATTGCTTATGCCGGGTGTCAGCGTTTGCTGGCGGGCCAGCACGAGAGCCTGGCGATCAGCGTGCAGGCACGCTGGCCGATGGAGCAGTTGCCACCGCTGTAAGTGTTCAGAAATGCCGTTCGCGCCCAGCCATCAGGTCGCGTAGATTGCTGCGGTGCCGCCACACAATGAGCGTCGTCAGAGCGCTCATGGGCAGCAGCGCTGCAGGTTCTTGCCAGGCCAGCAAGGGCAGGGTGAGGGGGGCGGCAATCAGTGAGGCCAGCGAGCTCGTGCGGCTGAGCTGGAAGGTCAGCAGCCATGCGACAGCAGCCAGCAGCGCGGCGGGCGGATAAAGGCCCAGCAGCATGCCGGCAGCGGTGGCAACGCCCTTGCCGCCGCGAAAGCGGAAGTACAGTGGGTACATGTGCCCTACAACGGCGCAGGCGCCGATCCAGGCTTGTTGCTGGAGCGTGCAGCCCAGTTGATAGGCCAGCAATACCGGTAAAAGCCCTTTGCACAGATCGCCAAGCAAGGTCAGGATGGCGAGCTTTTTACCGGCCAGGCGCAACATGTTGGTTGCGCCGGCATTGCCTGAGCCACTCATTCGCGGGTCGGGGTTTCCCGTCAGGCGGCTGAGCAAAATAGCGAAGGACATAGAACCAAGCAGGTAGGCGAGCATCGCCAGTAACCAAAACATGCTAACTATTCCGGGCAAGGACGCCCTGATTCTAACGGCGCATTGCGCCCTTGTCGTGCTGCGGAGAAGAGTGCTTGGACAGAGTGTTTATCGAAGGCCTGGAAGTTGACACCGTTATCGGTGCTTATGACTGGGAGCGCGGCATCCGTCAGTGCCTGCGGCTAGATCTGAGTTTTGCGTGGGATAACCGCCCGGCAGCGGCCGGAGACGACCTGACCCTGGCATTGGATTACGCCAGTGTGTCGGCGCGCATCCAGGCGTTTGCCGAGCAGGCTCAGTTCCAGCTGGTAGAAACATTTGCCGAACGTTTGGCGCAAGTGCTGATGAGTGAATTCAATATTCCCTGGTTGCACCTCAAGCTGACCAAGCCCGGCGCCGTTGCGGCGGCCACAGGGGTGGGTGTGGAGATTGAGCGCGGATGCCGCTAACAGAGGTTTATCTCGGGCTCGGTAGCAATACCGAGCGTGAACGGCATTTGTGTGCCGGGCTGGACGCGCTTGCGGGCTTTTTGCAGGGCATGACGTGTTCGGCGGTGTTTGAAAGTCAGCCGGTGGGCATCAAAAGCGGGCCATTTTTCAATCTGGTGGTCGCGGCCAAAACCGATTTGCCACTGATGGAATTAAGCCGACGTTTGAAGTTGATTGAAGCGGATAACGGGCGTTATGCCCCGGATCGCAAAGGGCTGCCGCTGGATATCGACGTGTTGTTTTACGGCGATCTGGAGGGCGACTTTGAGTTCCTGACCTTGCCGCGAGCAGAAATTCTCAAGAATGCGTTTGTGCTTTGGCCGTTGTCGTTGATGGCGCCAAATAAGGTACATCCGGGCGTAGGTAAAACCCTTGCCCAGATGTGGGCCGAAGCGCAGATCGACCAGGTATTGGCGCCTGTGGCGTTTGAGTGGCGGGGCGTGCAATTGACGCCGGCAGAGATGCTTTGATTTTGTAGGAGCAGCCGCTCGACGCTCGATTGCCTCGCGATCTTTTGATTGTTTAAAAGATCGCGAGGCAAGCTCGCTCCTACAGACGGTCAGTGTTTGGCGGCGTCTTTGTAGGCTTGCAGGGCCTTGAGCCGTTCGTGCTTGAGGGCCTCGCCCAGTTCGGGGCCTTTGAAGCCTTGTTCGATCAGCGGTTGTACGGTCACGCCTTGTGCTGCCAGGGCCGCGCCGCGCAGATAATCCGCCTGCGGGTAAGGGCGGTTTTCCAGGCCTAAACGCCCTCTGGCGTCCATTTCGCAGGCCACCACAAACTCCTCAAAACGCTGAGGGCGGCGATACACATCAAACCGCTGCAGCAACTCCAGCAATGTCGTTGCCTTGAGCTCCAGGGCGCGATGACCATGGGTGTGGTACTCGCCCACCAGCAGCGCCAGTTCCTGGCAATCTCTCGGTACTTTGTAGCGTTCGTTGACGGCTTTGATCAGACGCAGCCCTTTGTGCTCGTGGGCAATGTGTCGTGGCCACTGGCTTTCGGGTGTCAGCCCTTTGCCCAGGTCGTGCAGCAGGCAAGCCCAGCGCACAGTCAGCGGTTGGTGGTGCAAGGCGGCTTGTTCGAGCACGCTCAGCGTGTGCAGGCCGCTGTCGACTTCGGGGTGATGAACGGGAGGTTGTGGCACGCCAAACAAGGCGTTGACCTCTGGCAGCAGCACTTCAAGCGCGTCGCAACTGCGCAGCACTTCGATGAATACCTGTGGGTGATCTTCCATGAGTGCGCGGGAGATTTCTTTCCAGCAACGCTCGGGCGTCAGGGCCTGCAGCTCGCCAGAGGCGGACAGTTGGCGCATGAGTTCCAGGGTTTCGGGAGCGATGCTGAAACCAAGCCCGGCATAACGGGCGGCAAAGCGGGCAACACGCAGGACTCGCAAGGGATCTTCGGCAAATGCGGGGGAAACGTGGCGCAGAATGCGTGCCTCTAAGTCTCGCTGGCCGTGGTTCGGGTCGGTGATGTTGCCTTCAGCGTCTTCGGCCATCGCATTGATGGTCAGGTCGCGGCGTATCAGGTCGTCTTCGAGGGTGACGTCGGGGCTGGCATGGAAGACAAAGCCACCGTAGCCATGGCCGCTTTTGCGTTCGGTTCGGGCAAGTGCATATTCTTCACCGGTTTTTGGGTGTAGAAACACCGGGAAGTCCGAGCCTACCGGGCGATACCCTTCTGCGAGCATTTGCTCGGCAGTCGCACCCACCACTACCCAGTCGATGTCGGTGACGGGTTTGCCCAGCAAGCGGTCGCGCACTGCGCCGCCCACTTTATAGATCTTCATAAAAAGCCTCCGTTAGCGCGACAGGATAACCCGTGTGCCGCGTTAGCGGAGGCCGATGTGGTTACAGGTGGACGGCGGACAAGTCCAGACGGCCGTAGTCGTTTTCACCATGCTCGCCTTTGGGCGGTACGTGCTGGACCTTCATGATCTGGTCGCCTTGCAGGGTCTCCAGATGGATATCGAAGCCCCACAGACGGTGCAGGTGTTTGAGTACCTCGTCGGTGGAGTCGCCCAGTGGTTTGCGGTCATGTTGTTGATGGCGCAAGGTCAGGGAGCGGTCGCCGCGTCGATCAATGCTCCATATCTGCACGTTGGGTTCACGATTGCCCAGGTTGTATTGCGCCGCCAGTGTTTCGCGGATGGTGCGATAACCGTTCTCGTCGTGAATCGCAGGTACCAGCAGGTCGTCTTTTTGATCGTCGTCCATGATGCTGAAGAGCTTGAGGTCGCGAATGACCTTGGGCGACAGGTATTGCAGGATGAAGCTCTCGTCCTTGAAGCTGCTCATGGCAAATTTGATGCTGGTCAGCCAGTCGCTTCCTGCAAGGTCCGGGAACCAGCGCCGGTCTTCTTCGGTGGGGTGTTCGCACATGCGGCGGATGTCCTGGTACATCGCAAACCCCAGAGCATAGGGATTGATGCCGCTGTAGTACGGGCTGTCAAAGCCTGGCTGGAAGACCACGCTGGTGTGCGAGGTGAGGAACTCCATCATGAAGCCATCGGTGACCAGCCCTTCGTCGTACAGGTCGTTCATCAGCGTGTAGTGCCAGAACGTGGCCCAGCCCTCATTCATCACCTGGGTTTGGCGCTGCGGGTAAAAATACTGGGCGATTTTGCGCACAATGCGCACGACTTCACGCTGCCAGGGTTCCAGCAGTGGCGCGTGTTTTTCAATGAAGTACAGGATGTTTTCCTGCGGCTCATCCGGGAAGCGGGCGTTGTCCTTTTCACTGGATTTGCCCACCCCTTTGGGGATGGTGCGCCACAGGTCGTTGATTTGCTTTTGCAGGTGCTCTTCGCGGTCTTTCTGGCGACGGCGTTCTTCTTCGGCAGAAATCGGATAGGGCCGTTTGTAGCGGTCCACGCCGTAGTTCATCAAGGCATGGCAGGAGTCGAGCAGGTCTTCGACGGCATCGATGCCGTGGCGTTCTTCGCACTGCATGATGTACTGCTTGGCGAACACCAGGTAGTCGATGATCGAGCTGGCATCGGTCCAGGTCCGGAACAGGTAGTTGCCCTTGAAGAAGCTGTTATGCCCGTAGCACGCGTGGGCCACGACCAGGGCTTGCATGCAGATGGTGTTTTCTTCCATCAGGTAGGCGATGCACGGGTCGGAGTTGATCACGATTTCGTAAGCCAGCCCCATCTGCCCACGGCTGTAGGACTTCTCGGTACTCAAGAAGTGTTTGCCGTAGGACCAATGGTGGTAACCCAGCGGCATGCCGACGGACGCGTAGGCGTCCATCATTTGCTCAGCGGTAATCACCTCAATCTGGTTGGGGTAGGTGTCCAGCGCATAACGTTCCGCGAGGCGGCTGATTTCGCGGTCGTAAGCCTGGATCAGCTCAAAGGTCCACTCGGACCCTGTGGAAATGGGTTGGCGTTTATGCTCTTTGGCGGTCATGTGGCTAACCTGCGCTGGAAGAGTTCACGGAAGACCGGGTAGATATCGCCGGCCGAGACCAGTTGCTGTTGAGCGAACGTGTCGGGGAACGAGTCTCTGATGCGCTCGTATTCGAACCAGAGCGCCTGATGCTCGCGCGGGGTGATCTCAACGTAAGTGTAGTACTGCACGAACGGCATGATCTGGTTGACCAGGATGTCGCGGCAAATAGGCGAGTCATCGTTCCAGTTGTCACCGTCCGAGGCCTGGGCCGCGTAGATGTTCCATTCATTGGCCGGATACCGCTCGGCCATGATCTCTTGCATCAGTTTGAGTGCGCTGGACACGATGGTGCCGCCGGTTTCCCGGGAATAGAAAAACTCCTCTTCATCGACCTCGCGGGCGCTGGTGTGATGGCGGATGAACACCACGTCAATCTTGTCGTAGTTCCGTTTCAGGAACAGGTACAAGAGGATGAAGAAGCGCTTGGCGATGTCTTTGGTGGCCTGGGTCATGGACCCGGAAACGTCCATCAGGCAGAACATCACCGCCTTGGAGCTGGGGTTGGGTTGTTTGACCAGCAGGTTGTACTTGAGGTCGAACGTATCAAGGAACGGCACGCGGTGTATCCGCGCGCTGAGTTTCTCTATTTCGGCCTCGATGTCTTTGATATCGCCGAAGTTGTCTGGTTCTTCGCGTTTTAGCCGCTCAAGTTCAGCTTTGGCTTCTTTGAGTTTTGCCCGGCTGCTGCCGGACAGCGCGATGCGCCGTGCGTGGGCCGAACGCAGGGTGCGGATGATGTTGATGCGCGACGGATTGCCTTCGTTGCTGATGCCCGCGCGCACAGTTTTGAAGGTGTCGGTGCCGGTGAGGTGGCGTTTGATCAGGTTCGGCAATTCGAGGTCTTCGAACATAAATTCGAGGAACTCTTCTTGGGTGATCTGAAAGACGAATTCGTCCATGCCCTCACCGGAATTACCCGCTTTGCCCGGGCCGCCGCCCCCTCCGCCGCCCCCTTGCGGGCGCTGGATATGTTCGCCGCTGGTAAATTCCTTGTTGCCGGGGTGAACCGTGGTTTGCTTGCCACCACGGCCGTGGTGAAGCACGGGCTCATCAATGTCGCGGCCCGGGATGCTGATTTGCTCGCCATGCTCCATGTCGGTGATGGAGCGGTGGCCTACGGCCTCTTCGACCGCCTTTTTGATGTGGTCGCGGTAACGCCGCAGGAAACGCTGACGGTTTACCGTGCTTTTATTCTTGCCATTGAGGCGTCGGTCGATCACATAGCTCATAAGGCCCTCCGGGCAGCTTCAAGTTGTCAGCTGCAAGCTGCAAGTCGAAGCACAGCGCGTGTGTTTTCTTCTTGCAGCTTGAGGCTTGAGGCCTACAACTGCCTCACTGCGATTTTCTGACTCGCAGATACCACTCGGAGAGCAGTCGTACTTGTTTGTCGGTGTAGCCGCGTTCGACCATGCGGGTGACGAAGTCGTTGTGTTTTTGCTGGTCCTCTTTGCTCGCTTTGGCGTTGAAGCTGATAACCGGTAGCAAGTCCTCGGTGTTGGAGAACATTTTCTTCTCGATGACCACGCGCAGCTTCTCGTAGCTGAGCCAGGTCGGGTTTTTGCCATTGTTGTTGGCGCGGGCACGCAGCACGAAGTTGACGATTTCGTTGCGGAAATCTTTCGGGTTGCTGATACCGGCCGGTTTTTCGATTTTCTCCAGTTCTTCGTTGAGCGCTACACGGTTGAGGATCTCGCCTGTTTCCGGGTCGCGGTATTCCTGGTCCTGAATCCAGAAATCGGCGTAGAGCACGTAGCGGTCGAAGATGTTTTGCCCGTACTCGCTGTAGGACTCCAGGTAAGCGGTCTGGATTTCCTTGCCGATGAACTCGATGTAGCGCGGTGCCAGGTATTCCTTGAGAAAGCGCAAATAGCGCTCGCGGGTTTCCGCCGGGAATTGCTCTTGCTCGATCTGTTGCTCCAGCACATAGAGCAGGTGCACCGGGTTGGCAGCTATTTCGTGCGGGTCAAAGTTGAACACTTTGGAGAGGATTTTGAACGCGAAACGGGTCGACAGACCAGTCATGCCTTCATCCACGCCCGCGCTGTCGCGGTACTCCTGAATCGACTTGGCTTTCGGGTCGGTGTCTTTGAGGTTCTCGCCGTCATAGACCCGCATCTTGGAGTAGATGTTGGAGTTCTCTGGCTCTTTGAGGCGTGACAGTACAGTGAACTGCGCGAGCATTTTCAGGGTGTCCGGCGCGCAATGGGCCTTGGCCAGCGAACTGTTGAACAACAGCTTGTCGTAGATTTTGACTTCGTCGCTGACGCGCAGGCAGTACGGGACTTTGACGATGTAAATCCGGTCGATAAACGCTTCGTTGTTCTTGTTGTTACGGAAGGTGTGCCACTCCGATTCGTTGGAGTGAGCCAGCAGGATGCCGTTGAATGGAATCGCGCCCAGCCCTTCGGTACTGTTGTAGTTGCCCTCTTGGGTGGCGGTGAGCAGAGGGTGGAGCACCTTGATCGGTGCCTTGAACATCTCAACGAATTCCATCAGGCCCTGGTTGGCCCGGCACAGTGCGCCCGAGTAGCTGTAGGCGTCGGCGTCGTTTTGCGGGAATTCTTCGAGTTTGCGGATATCGACCTTACCGACGAGGGCCGAAATGTCCTGGTTGTTCTCGTCACCGGGCTCGGTTTTGGCCACGCCGATCTGATTGAGGATCGAAGGGTAGAGTTTAACCACGCGGAACTGGCTGATATCACCACCGAATTCGGCCAGGCGTTTAGTCGCCCAAGGCGACATGATGGTGTTCAGGTAGCGTTTTTGGATGCCGAAATCTTCTTCAAGAATCGCGCCGTCTTCGGTCGCGTTGAACAGCCCCAGCGGTGATTCAAAGACGGGTGAGCCCTTGATTGCATAGAACGGGACCTTCTCGATCAGTTCTTTGAGCTTTTCAGCCAGCGAAGACTTGCCGCCGCCCACCGGGCCGAGCAGGTAGAGAATTTGTTTTTTCTCTTCCAGGCCCTGCGCGGCATGGCGGAAGTACGACACGATCTGGTCAATGCACTCTTCCATTCCGTGGAAGTCGGCAAAGGCCGGATAGCGGCGAATCACTTTGTTCGAAAAAATGCGCGACAGGCGGGAATTGGTTGAGGTGTCCAGTAGTTCCGGTTCACCGATGGCCATCAGCAGCCGTTCGGCAGCTGAGGCGTAAGCGCTTTTGTCTTGTTTGCACAGCTCAAGGTATTCCTGGAGCGTTAGCTCTTCTTGGCGTGTGGATTCAAAGCGTTGTTGGAAGTGGCTAAAAATACTCATGACGTCACCTCGCTCGATACGTGGAGCCGGCGATTGATCGGTCAGTTCGAGTGCTGGCATGCAGCAACGTTGCAGTTGCCGTGTACCCCCCAGGACACCATCAAGGGGCTTAACCCCTTGAAGTTACTACTGATGATCCATACACCGGTGTACCGGCTCTCCCCAGATTCGGATGGCCTGCGCTTAAGGATAGTTGGTAATCGGGGAGGTCAAGAAGAGATGCGCGAATAGTTGGCGCGACCGTTGGTCTGCAAGAGCGCCAGCCCGCTCAGGACGCGGGCTTGGGCGGATGAAAATATTTTTCGGGCTACTTATTGGGACGTTTCTGCGGGGTAGGTGGTGCGCCACAGTTCGAAGCCGCCATCGAGGCTGTAAACGTCAGAAAACCCTTGGCTGATCAGGTAAGCCGCTGCGCTTTGGCTGGAGTTGCCGTGGTAGCAGGTGACGATCAGCGGGGCGTCGAGGTCGGCTGCGCGGATGAAGTCAGCGATCGACTGGTTGTCCAGATGCTGTGAGCCGGTGATATGCAGGGCGGCATAGGTGGATTGGTCGCGGATGTCGACGACTACAGCACCTTTTTCGCGCAAGGCTTGGGCTTGCTCTGGGGGAATGCGTTTGAATTCGGTCATGGGAGTTTCCTTTAGCCAGACAGCGCGTGCGAATCAGGGCGCGAGCGGCGGTTGCGAAGAGGGGGTTGGAGGGCAAAGCAGTTGAGGGGCCGGGTGCCCCTGCTCATCACAGTCGCAGCTCAGGCGCTGGCCGGTATCGACATTGAGCAAGGTCATCGCACCGCCCCAGACGCAGCCGGTATCGAGTGCGAACACGCCAGGCTCAGAGCATTGGCCTTCAAGTGCCGCCCAGTGGCCAAAGATGATCTTGGTGTCCCGGGTTTTGCGTTCTTTGTAGCTGAACCATGGCGCAAATCCCGGCGGCGCGGTGCCCAGACCTTCTTTGCTCTTGAGGTCGAGTTTGCCGTCGCGGGTGCAAAAGCGCATGCGGGTGAAGTAGTTGGTGATGACCCGCAGGCGGGTGATACCGGTGAGGTCGCTGTCCCACTTGGCCGGATCGTTGCCGTACATGCCGTCCAGGAACGGCTTGATGAGGCTGTCATCGCGCAAGGCGTGTTCAACTTCACCGGCGTATTTGAGGGCTTTTTTCAGTGACCACTGCGGCGGTATCCCGGCGTGCACCAGCGCCGTATTGCGCTCGGCGTCGTAGTGCAGCAGCGGTTGCTGTCGCAGCCAGGTAAGCAGGTCGTTGCAATCGGGCGCTTGCAGGATGTCGCGCAGCGTATCGCCCTTTTTCAGGCGTTCGATGTTGTAGGCAACCGCCAGCAGGTGCAGGTCGTGATTGCCCAGCACGCACACCACAGATTCGCGCATGTGGTAGAGAAAGCGCAGGGTTTCGAGTGATTCCGGACCGCGGTTGATCAGGTCGCCCACCAGCCACAGTTTATCGTTGGCCGGGTCGAAGGCCACTTGCTCCAGCAGGCACTTGAGGGGCTGCAAGCACCCTTGCAAGTCACCCACGGCATAGACCGCCATCAGTGAAGCGCTCCGGGTACGGCCAGGCGGAAGGGCTTGATGATGGCTTTGAACTGATGGCCGTCATTTGCCAGCATCAGGTAGCTGCCCTGCATGGTGCCCACTGTGGTGGTGAGCACCGAACCGCTGCTGTACGTGTGCTGCTCGCCGGGCTCGATCAATGGCTGTTGCCCGACCACTCCGGCTCCGCGCACTTCTTCGACATGCCCGTCACCATCGGTAATCACCCAATGCCGGGACAGCAGTTTGGCCGCCACGGTGCCTGTGTTGCTTACTGTAATGGTGTAGGCAAAGGCGTAGCGCTGATGCTCGGGTTGAGATTGTTCTGGCAGGTAACGCGTGACGACGCTGACGTCGATCACATAGCGGGGCTCATGCATGCGAGAGGCCTTACTGAAAAGCACAGACAACGTTCGGAATAAAACAGCTGCCTGAGTCTAGGCTAGAGGGCGGGTGCCCGGCCAGAGGCTATGTCTGGTACGGGCACCGTTTTTTCTCAGTAATCAGTCAGCGACGGGCGCGTTAGCCGCTTTTTCGCTGAGTGTGTCGGCCAGGCGCACGAAAGCGGCGAGGTCGAGTTGCTCCGGGCGCAAGCTGCCATCGACGCCGGCGGCTTCGATTTCGTCGTTGCTGAGCAAGGCTTTAAGGGTGTTACGCAGCGTTTTGCGGCGCTGGTTGAAGGCTTCACGCACCACGCGCTCCAGCAGGCGGTGATCCTTGGCCGGGTGGGGCAGTACGTCGTGTGGCACCAGGCGGACAATCGCCGAGTCAACTTTTGGCGGCGGGTTGAAGGCGCCAGGGCCGACGTTGAACAGGTGTTCGACGCGGCAGTGGTACTGAACCATGATCGACAGACGACCCCAGTCTCCGCCGCCAGGCCCTGCTGCCATGCGCTCAACCACTTCTTTTTGCAGCATGAAGTGCATGTCGCGGATCAGCTCGGCGTTTTTCAGCAGGTGAAAAATCAGCGGCGTGGAGATGTTGTACGGCAGGTTGCCGACGACACGCAGCGTGCGTGGCGCAGCATTGAGCGTGGCGAAGTCAAACTTCAGCGCGTCGCCCTGGTGCAGGTTGAAGTTGCTCATGCCGGCAAATTGCTGATTCAGGATCGGGATCAGGTCTTTGTCCAGCTCGACAACGTCCAGTTGCCCGCCGCTGCTGAGGATGCCTTGGGTCAGTGCGCCCTGGCCCGGACCAATCTCCAGCAGGCGGTCGCCCGACTTGGCATTGATCGCGCGCAGGATGCGGTCGATAACGCCCGCATCGTGCAAGAAGTTTTGGCCAAAGCGCTTACGCGCCTTGTGTTGGTATTGCTCGGTCATAGTTGTGTCTCGGCCATCTGATAGGCGGTTTCCAGGGCGACTTGCAGACTGCCAGTGTCGATCTTGCCGCTGCCTGCCAGATCCAGGGCGGTGCCATGGTCAACAGACGTGCGGATGATCGGCAAGCCCAGGGTGATGTTGACGGCGGCGCCAAACCCTTTGTACTTGAGCACGGGCAGGCCTTGGTCGTGGTACATCGCCAGCACTGCATCGCAGTGCTCCAGATATTTGGGGGTAAACAGAGTGTCGGCAGGCAATGGGCCGCGCAGGTCCATGCCTTCGCTTCGCAGACGCTCCAGGGTGGGTTCGATGATGTCGATTTCTTCAAAGCCCAAGTGACCGCCTTCACCGGCGTGGGGATTGAGCCCGCACACGAGGATACGCGGCTGGGCGATGCCGAACTTGTGTTGCAGGTCGGCATGCAGAATTCGGGTTACCCGGGTTATGCGCTCAGGTGTGATTGCATCGGCCACCTGACGCAGCGGCAGGTGAGTGGTCACCAACGCGACGCGAAGCCCGCGCGTGGCAAGCATCATCACGACTTGCTCGGTGCCGGTCAGGTCTGCCAGAAATTCGGTGTGGCCAGAAAACGCGATGCCGCCTTCGTTGATCACGCCTTTGTGCACGGGCGCGGTGATCATGCCTGCAAAGTCGCCTGCAACACAGCCAAGGGCTGCACGGGTCAGGGTTTGCAGTACGAACGGGGCGTTGGCTTTGTCCAATGTGCCTGCGGTGACAGGGGCATTGAGCGGCGTGTCCCAGACATAGAGGCTGCCTGCAGGTGCCGGTTGATCGGGCCAGTTGTCCGGGCTGACGGGCAGCAAACTGACAGCCACGCCCAGTTGCGCGGCCCGCTCGTGGAGCAGGTCGCGGCTGGTAATGGCAATCAGGGGATGTGGCTGGCGTTGCGAGGCGAGAAGCAGGCACAGGTCGGGACCTATGCCTGCCGGCTCGCCGGGTGTCAGTGCAAAACGCTGTGTTTTCACTGTGCTGGGTCTGCGCTCTCTGCCTGGTTGGTTGCGCCAGGGAGTTTGATTTCTACGTAGGCTTCGTCACGGATCTGACGCAGCCAGCTTTGCAGCTCTTCGTCGTACTTGCGGTTACGCAAGGCGTTCATGGCTTGCTGCTCGCGGGCCTGGGTGGTGCTGTCAGTGGAGCGACGGCCCAATACTTCCAGAACATGCCAGCCGTATTGAGTACGGAATGGCTTGGACAGGACGCCTTGTGGGGTTTCAGCCATGACTTCACGGAACTCCGGCACCAGCGCGTTCGGGTCGATCCAGTTCAGGTCGCCGCCGTTAAGGGCTGAGCCTGGGTCTTCCGAATAGGTTTTGGCCAGGGTGGCAAAGTCTTCGCCCGACTGAATGCGGTCGTAGAGTTTTTGTGCCAGTTCCTTGGTTTGCGCTTCAGTGCGGATTTCGCTTGGCTTGATCAGGATGTGACGAACATGAACTTCGTCGACCATCACGGTCTGGCCGCCGCGCTTGTCGAGCAGCTTGAGAATGATGAAGCCACCAGGCGTGCGGACCGGAGGCGTAATGTCGCCTGTCGGCATGCTGCTCAGCATACGATCGAACGGAGGTGGCAACTGGCCCGCTTTACGCCAGCCCATGTCGCCGCCATCCAGAGCGGTATCGCTGCCGGAGCGGGCGATCGCCAACTGGGCAAAGTCAGCACCTTGTTTGAGTTGCTTGTAGAGGTCTTCAGCCTTCTGGGCCGCCGCCTGGACTTCACTTGAACTCGCGCTGTCAGACGTCGGGATCAAGATGTTGGCCAGGTGGTATTCCTCGGACAATTGCGCCTTGCCCAGGTCAGAGGCGAGGAAGTTTTTCACTTCCTGATCGGTCACCTGAATACGCTCGGCCACACGGCGTTGACGTACACGGCTGATGATCATTTCGCGGCGAACCTGCTCGCGCGCATCGTCATAGGACAGGCCGTCGTGGGCCAACGCCTGACGGAACTGATCAAGGGTCATGTTATTGCGCTGGGCAATGGTGCCGATGGCCTGGTTCAGTTCTTCGTCAGTGATACGAATGCCCGAACGCTCGCCGATCTGCAGTTGCAGGTTTTCGACAATCAGACGCTCAAGCACTTGTTGGTCCAGAACGCTGGCAGGGGGGACACCCTGCCCGCGCTTGGCGATGGTTTGCTGAACTTCATGGACACGCTGGTCCAGCTGGCTCTGCATGATCACGTCGTTATCGACGATGGCCACCACCTTATCAAGGGGCTGAACTGCAGCGTGTGCCGCCGCAGTACCCAGGAACAATGCGCCCAATACTAGGGGGCGCAGACACTCAGAAAGCTTGATCTTCACGTTCACGATAACCTTGGATGCCTTTGTCGAGGAAGCTCTCTACTTTGGCGCCTGTAACGCCGCCGAGACCTTTCAGCACAATTTGAAGGAAGATCCCATGGTCGCCCTTTTCGTTTTGCGGGGCTTCTTGGGTGTATTCGTCGTTGGAAACCCAGTAGCGGCTGATCAGGCGCATTTTCCAGCAGCAGTTGTCGTACTCAAAGCCACCGAAGGCTTCCAGGGTACGGTTGCGGTTGTAATCGTACTGCCAGCGGCTGATGACGCTCCATTGCGGCACGAGCGGCCAGATCACCGAGAAGTCGTGCTGCTGGATTTTGTAGTAATCCTTGATGTAGCCGTCCTGCCCAGGAGACAGGTAGTCACCGCCGAATTGCCACTTACCGGTGTACTGGTTGTACACCACTTGGTCGTTGCGATAGCGATAACCCAGGTTGACGACCTTATTCGGGTTGTCTTCTGGCTGGTAGTGCATCATCGCGCTGCCAGAACGTGGGCTACGGGTTTCCGGGTCCCAGTTGTAGTCAGCGGTTGCACGCCAGTCGCGGTTGAAGCGGTAAGCGTATTCCAGTGCATATGGAGACACACGTGACGTCGAGTCATCGCGATCGTCGCTCACGCCTGGCAACTGAACCTTGCGGTCTTTGAAGTAGTACGCCTGGCCAATGCTCACGCGTTGACGCTCAAAGCCGTTTTCTTCGATCCAGCGGCTGGTCAGGCCCAGCGACAGTTTGTTTTCGTCGCCGATGCGGTCAGAGCCGGTGAAGCGGTTGTCACGCCACAGCGAGGAATAGCTGAACGAGCTTTCGCTGGTGTCGAATACAGGGATGTTCGCCTGGTCACGCTCAGGCACATACAGGTAGAACGCCCGTGGTTCCAGGGTTTGGCGGTAGTTGGTGCCGAACCAGTTGGTGTTGCGGTCGAAGTACAGGCCGCTGTCAACGCTGGCGATCGGTACGCTGCGGCTGACCGAACTGTCGAACTTGTCGCCAGCCGTGACCATTTGCGTTTTGCCACGGCCATCAAGATCCAGATCGTACTGGGTGTACGCGTACTTGAGGGACGGGGTCACGAAACCGTAGCTCGAAGTCATCGGCAACGACATGGCTGGCACGAGGTTCAGACGTGTGCCGTTGGCGCGCGCCAGGCCTTGTACGTTGTTATCCAGACGCGGCGTGGTGACGCCGTATTCGTCGGTGTAGTTGCCGTTTTCCAGGTCACGCTCAAACCGCACCAGCTCGGTGTTGTAGGAGAAGTTCACGCCACCCGGGTGATACGGCAGGCCACCATTGAAGGTGAGCTGTGGCATCTGGTTGTACGGCGTGACCTGGGTCACGGTCGCCAACTGGTAAGCGTGCACGTTCAGCTTGGCGGTGAAGTCATCGCCACGGTAGCTGACAGCTGCTTGCTGGTTCAGGTAGTCACGGCTTTCGACGCCGACCTGATCACTTTGCAGATCCTGGAAGTAGTACGGATCGCTGATCTTGGTGTAGTCAACTTCGGTCAGCACGCGCGAATCAAGCCCGCCCTTGTGCTGCCAGTTGTACATGTAGCGGGTTTTTTCGTAGTCGGTCTGCAGCTTGCGATCGTCGTTGTCGTCGTTGAGGTACGCGGCACCGAACTGTCCTTCGCTGGACTCGGTCAGGTAGCGGAACTCACCTTCCATCAACAGACCGCGCTTGGTCATGTAGCGCGGGTACAACGTGGCATCGTAGTTGGGTGCCAGGTTGAAGTAGTACGGGGTCACGAGCGTAAAGCCGGTGTCGGAGCTGCTGCTGAAGGACGGCGGCAGGAAACCGGACTGACGGCGATCGTCGATCGGGAAGTAAATGTACGGGGTGTAAAGGACAGGAATGTCTTTAACCCGCAGTGTCACGTTGGTTGCGGTACCGAAACCGGTGGCCGGGTTCAACGTGATGTTGTTGCCTTTGAGCTGCCAGGCGTTGCTGTTCGGCTCGCACGTGGTGTACGTACCGTCCTTGAGGCGGATGATCGCGTCTTCGGCACGTTTGGCGTACAGCGCGCTGCCGCGAATGCGCGACTTATGCAACACGTACTCGGCGTTGTCGACCTTGGCGGCACCGGTGTCCAGCTGCACATCGGCGTGGTCGCCAACCAGCAGTGCACCGTTGTCACGCAGACGCACATTGCCGCTCAACTCGCCACGGCTCTCGGCCTGGTACAAGTTGGCTTCGTCAGCCTCGACCTGCATGCTGCCCTGGCGCATGACCACATCACCGGCCAGGGTCGCGATTTGCTCTTCCTGTTGGTAGCGGGAAGCTTTGGCGCCAATGAAGGTCGGCGAATCGCTTTTGCTGGTGGTGTCGCGCATGCCGGGACGCGTAGGCTCGATATAGGCGCCAGAGCAATACGGGCCGGTTTCAGCCAGTTGCGCCGGCGTGAGCTTGTCACGCGGGACCCAGTCAAGGTGGCTGTAGTCAGCACTGCGCGCCTTGAGGCCACGACCTTTGGCGGATGTCACCAGCGGGGTTTGCTCACCTTGCTCGCCAGACTCACCATTGGCTTGCGCCACGGTGCCGTTGTGCGATGGGCGTGGTGGCAATTGCGCAGTATTTGCTTTCGGCGCGCAATCCCAGCCACCCGAAGCCGATGCGGAACAGTCATACTGCTCCTCGGCAAATACGAATGGCACGGCTAGAGGTTGCATGGCCAGCAGACTGCCAGTTACCAGCAACGGAAATTTTTTACGAAACGCGGGGGATTTCAATGCCATCTTATTAGTCCGGGCTTCCTGCGTGCCATCAGCCCGCGGTGGGGGGACCGCACGCCTATCGATGGTCTGGAAAAGATTCTGGATAATAAAGCATGACCCGCTTGACGGCTAGCGCCGTCGGAGACCCTTGTAATGCCTGACCAAGATGTACGCTTGCAACACCTGAATGTTTGGCTTGATGAACAGTTGCACACCTTGTTCGAGAACGAGGGGTGGGGTCCCGTGCCCCCGGCCACATTGACTGCGGCCAGCAGTGACGCGAGTTTCCGACGCTACTTCCGGTGGGAGGGCGAGGGCCGCAGTTTTATCGTGATGGACGCTCCGCCGCCCCAGGAAAACTGCCAACCTTTCGTCGAAATCGCAGATTTATTGCGTACCAGCTGGATAAATGTTCCAAAAATTTACGCTCAAGACCTGGAACGCGGGTTCCTTTTGCTCAACGATCTGGGCAATAAAACCTTTTTGGACGTGATCAACAGCAGCAACGCCGATGAGTTGTTCAAGGACGCCATCGAAGCCTTGCTGGCCTTCCAGCAATTGCCGATGACGGCCCCTTTGCCCAGCTATGACGTGGCCTTGCTGCGCCGCGAGCTTGAACTGTTCCCTGAGTGGTACGTGCGCCGCCATTTGGGCGTCGAGTTCACCGAGCAACAATTGGCGGCCTGGCAGCGTGTCAGCACGCTGTTGATCGACAGCGCATTGGCGCAGCCCCAAGTGTTGGTGCACCGCGACTTTATGCCGCGCAACCTGATGCTCAGTATTCCCAACCCCGGCGTGCTGGATTTTCAGGATGCCGTGTATGGCCCGGTGACCTATGACATCACCTGCCTGTTCAAAGACGCGTTCCTGAGTTGGCCCGAAGAGCGCGTGCGCGCCTGGCTGGAAGACTACTGGAAGCTGGCCTTGCCGCTGGGTATTCCGGTGGGTGCCAATTTTGAAGAGTTCTTGCGGGCCAGTGATTTGATGGGCGTGCAGCGCCACTTGAAAGTGATCGGCATCTTTGCCCGTATTTGCCACCGTGATGGCAAACCCCGCTACCTGGCCGACGTGCCGCGCTTCTTCTCTTATATAGAAGCGGTTCTGGCGCGCCGTCCTGAACTGGCTGAGCTGGGTGAGTTGTTCGCCAGCCTGCGCCTTTCGGCCGAGACCCCTGCATGAAAGCGATGATTTTGGCTGCGGGCAAAGGCGAACGCCTGCGCCCGTTAACCCTGCACACGCCTAAACCGTTGATTCGCGCAGGCGGCGTGCCATTAATCGAGTACCACCTGCGCGCGCTAGCAGCGGCAGGTTTTACCGAAATCGTGATCAATCACGCCTGGCTCGGCCAGCAGATCGAAGACCACCTGGGCGATGGTGCACGCTTTGGCGTGAGCATTCAGTACTCCGCCGAAGGCGAGCCGCTGGAAACCGGTGGAGGCATTTTTAAAGCCTTGCCGCTGTTGGGCGATAAACCTTTTGTCGTGGTTAACGGCGACATCTGGACCGATTACGATTTCGCCGGGTTGCGCCAACCCCTGGCCGGGCAGGCGCATTTAGTGCTGGTGGACAACCCGGCGCATCATCCCGCCGGCGATTTTTCGCTGATTGATGGTCGCGTGCAGGACGCGCTGCCCGGTGCCGACACGCTGACTTACAGCGGGATTGCGGTCTTGAGCCCGACGCTGTTTGACGGCTCGACAGCGGGGGCATTCAAGCTGGCGCCTTTGCTGCGCACCGCCATGGCTGCAGGTGCAGTGACAGGCGAGCGCTTGCAGGGGCAGTGGGTGGATGTCGGTACACATGAACGGTTGGCAGAGGCTGAGTTGTTGATTAAGGGCAAACACTAAGATGCTGTGGCCAGGGACTCTGATCGGAGCCGGGGCTGGCTTTTTCATCGCCAGCATTCCGGGGGCCATGCTTGGCGCCTTGTTGGGGCAAGCCCTGGACCGGCGCTTGCAACTTCACAGTTGGGCGCAATTGCGTGAGCGTCTGGGTGGCCGCCCGGCCTTGCGCAATGATGAGCTGCTGTTTGTTTTACTCGGTCGGCTGGCCAAGAGCGGCGGGCGGGTTGTGGATAAACATATCGAACAGGCGCGCCAGGAAATGCGCCAGCTCGACATGAATCCGGCCGCGCAGCAGCGTGCGATTGCCGCGTTTAACCGGGGCAAGTCCGGGCATGACTCGTTGCGCGGTTATCTGCTGCGCCTGCGGGCTCAGCCAACGGCGGCCGAAGGCGTGTTGCGGGCCTGTTGGCGAATGATCGTGGCGGACGGGCGGGTTGACCCCAAAGAGAGAACATTAATTTTTCAGTGGGGCCGTTGGTTGGGCTGGGCCCCGCAGCAAGTGCAACTGCTGGGGGCCGATTACGAGCCGCAGAAAAAAACGCCCGCGACCCGAGGCGGCACGTACCAGCAGGCGCTGGCCTTGCTCGGCGTGACCGCGAGCACCGACCCCGAGCACATCAAACGGGCTTACCGGCGTTTGCTCAGCCGTCACCACCCGGACAAAGTGGCGGGCGCCGGTGCAACCCCGGCGCAGGTGCGTGAGGCCACCGATAAAACCCGTGAGCTGCATCACGCGTATGCGTTGATCCGTGAGTACCGCGGTTTTCGTTAGTCTGGCTTATCCACTGCCTTCGGGCTGAGCCAGCCGCGAATCCTGCGCAACAGTTGTTCCTGCTCAGCCTCGCGATTGCCGGCAATAGTGTCCAGGCCCACCTGGTTAAAATTTGAGCGATCCATGCGTTTGCTGGCGTGTAGCCGTTGCAAGGCGGCTTTGCGCATGAGCGGTTTGTCTTTGTAGAACACATCCAGAAGCTCAACCGAGAGCGCCGGGGCCAATACATTGATATCGGGTTCGACCTGAGCGGGTGACTGCGCCGATACCAGGATCAGCTTTTGCACCTGCTTGGGCTGCTTTTCGTTCAGGTAACGCGTTGCCCAATAAGCCCCCGTGCCGTGCCCGAGCAGCACAATACTGCGCATGTGTTGCTGTTGAGCGAAGGCAATGGCCGCGTCGATGCGGGCGAAAATGCGCTCGGCGTCAGCGTTGGTCAGCGCTTCCAGGGTTTGCTCGGGTTGCAGCTCGGTTTCCGGGTTCTCGGTACCGACACTTGCGGCCTGCTCGATGGGTTTGGCTGTGGTGCTGGCCTCTTTACTGCTACTGTTCGGCGCGGGCTCTGTAAGAATTTTCTCTGGTTCGGCCGCGCGCGGTTGGCTGGCTTCGCTGCGCAGGTCAGGCAAGCTCAGGCTCAGGCTGGCCCAGTAGGCGTCTGGCAGTTTGTTGCGCAATGGGCCTACGACCCGTGGCCAGTCGGCGCTTTCACCGGCACCGGGGACGATCACCACGACGCCGCTGGGGTCACTGCTGTTGGCCGGTTTCCAGAGCGCCAGAAAAGTATCCTGCGCGGCTTGCAGGTGTTGCTGCTCAGCAGCCGGCACTTGTCGTTCAAGTGCAGTGGCATCTTCCTGGCTGCGTTCAGGCAAGGGTTGACGCACCACGGGTGCGGGTTGCGCGGGTGTGGTGTCGGGAGCTGGCTCGGCCGCCAGGACCGGTAAGGCAGATGACAGGTACAACGCCGCCAACGCCAGGCGCAAAGAAGACATAAGTAATTCCAGGCCAGAAGTTATCCCGGCAGCGTAATGGGTGTGAGTGTTGCGATGAAGCGTTTTTGCTATCTGTTGGTTATCGGCTGGTTGTGGCTGCCCTTGATGGGGCACGCGACGTCCATCCCGGCGGCGCAATTAAGTCCCGAGCAACAGCAATGGCTGGCGCAGCATAAAGCGCTGCGGGTCGGCCTGGTATTGCAGGCGCCTTATGCCACGTTTGACCAACGTTTGCAGCAGTTGTCCGGGGCCAATGTTGAGCTGATGAAATGGCTGGCGCAGAGCCTGGACATTGACCTGACCTGGCGCACCTACCCGGACCTTGAACAGTTGGAGAAGGCCGCGCGTGAGGGGCAAATCGACATCGCGCCGGGGCTCAAGCAAACCCCGGCCGGGCTGCGCGTGTGGATTTTTTCTGACCCTTATATGCGGGTCCCGCAATTGTTGGTCGGTGAACGCAATGGCTCGGGTTCGGTAGACCTTGATCGCATCGACAGCAAAACCCGTGTCGCCGTGCGGATGCCCGGTGCGACGGCAGATTTTTTGCGCTCCAGTTATCCGGGGCTCAATCTGCAAGGCGTGCCGCTGGAGCGTCAGGCCCTGCAACTCCTGCTGAGTCAGCAAGCCACCTATGCGGTGATTGATGAAGCGCAACTGGCGCGGCTTTCTGCCGAGCCTGAGTTCACAGCGTTGGCAGTGGTTGGCGACATTGGCTTGCCGCAGCTTTTGCGGGTGGGTACGCGTCGGGACTTGCCCGAGCTGGCCGGCATCGTGGAGCGCGGGCTCCACGCGATTCCTGCGCGGGACATGGAGCAACTGCACACGCGCTGGTTGCAGCCCAAGTTCGCGCGCTCAACCCATTCGCCCGGCTTCTGGCAAAACCTCGTGCTGTTGTTCGGGGCGCTGATGCTGGCCAGCATGGCCATTGTGGTGTGGCAGCGCCGCCAGCAGAGTGTTCTGGAGCAGGCGCTGTTGAAGGCCCGCGAAGACCTCGCCGAGGGGGCCGCCAGCGCTGAGGCTCTGCGTCTCACGCAGTTTTCCATCGACAAAAGCCCGGTGGGCATTTTATGGGTTAACTGGGACAGCCATGTCCGGTATGCCAATCAGGCGGCCGAAAACATGCTGGGATACTCGCCCGGCGCGGTACTCGACCGACCATTGAGTGATTTCGAGCCGGGCCTGGACATGGACCGCTGGTTGGGCTTGTGGCGCCGCGCGCGGGGTAACGAGGACACGGCGCAGCGCATGGAAGCGATTTGCGTGCGGGCTGATGGCAGCGAGTTCCCGGCTGACGTGACGTTGAGTTTCCTGCGTTTCAAACAGGCCGAATACCTGGTGGTTTACCTGCATGACATCACCGAGCGCCGCCGTGTGCAGGCCGCGTTGCAAGAAAGTGATGCGCGCTTGCAAGGCATTGCGGCCAACGTGCCGGGGCTGGTGTTTCGGCTGGAGCGCTCGTTGCTGACGGGTGAGCTGGACTTCCCTTATATCAGTGAAGGCAGCGAGAGCCTGGTGGGGTTTTCTCCGGCGACCTTACGCCGACATGACGTTGGCCTGCGCAGCCTCGTGCACCCGGATGACAGAGCCGATTACCATCGGGTGCAGGACGTGGCCATAGACAGTGACAGCGATTGGTCGTGGCAAGGGCGAATCCTGACCCGCGAAGGGCTGCAACGCTGGGCCGAGATCAAAGCCATTACCCGCCGTCTTGAAGACGGTACGGTGGTCTGGGACGGGATTGTCTGGGACATCAGCGAGAGCAAGCGCATTGAGCTGGAACTGGACAGTTCACGCGGTCAGTTACGTGAGCTGTCGGCGCATCTGGAGAGCGTGCGCGAGGAAGAAAAGGCGCGAATAGCCCGCGAGGTTCATGATGAGCTGGGGCAAATGCTCACGGTGCTTAAACTCGAAACCTCGATGTGTGAGCTGGCGTATGCGGACCTTGATCCGGGGTTGCGCGAGCGGCTCAATAGCATGAAAAAACTCATCGCTCAGTTGTTCCAGCTCGTGCGTGATGTGGCCACGGCCTTGCGCCCGCCGATTCTGGATGCCGGGATCAGCTCGGCGATTGAGTGGCAGGCCCGTCGTTTTGAAGCACGCTCGAATATCCCGTGTCTGGTACAAGTCCCTGAACAACTGCCGCCGTTGAGTGCGGCCAAGGAAGTGGGCCTGTTCCGGATTTTGCAGGAAGCCCTGACCAACGTGCTGCGCCACGCCGATGCGCAAACGGTTGAGTTGACCCTGAGTGTCGAAGGCCGGGAGTTGTGCCTGACCATCAGTGATGATGGCCGGGGCTTTGAGCCGACGGCCGGGCGCTCTACCTCCTTCGGCCTGGTGGGCATGCGCGAGCGCGTCCTGATGCTTGGCGGCACCCTGGACCTGCACAGCGAACCGGGCGAGGGCACTACCCTGGCGGTGCGCGTGCCATTGATTCAACGCCAGCCAGACCCAAGTGACTCTGAATAAGGAAGGACCTGTGATTCGTGTACTGGTAGCAGAAGATCACACCATCGTGCGTGAAGGTATCAAGCAATTGATCGGCCTGGCGAAAGACTTGTTGGTGGTGGGCGAGGCGAGCAATGGCGAGCAGTTGCTTGAAACCTTGCGCCATGTGCCGTGTGAAGTGGTGCTGCTGGATATCTCCATGCCGGGGGTGAATGGGCTGGAGGCCATCCCGCGGATTCGTGCGTTGAACAACCCGCCGGTTATTTTGGTGTTGTCGATGCACGACGAAGCGCAAATGGCGGCCCGTGCCTTGAAGTTTGGCGCGGCGGGCTATGCCACTAAAGACAGCGACCCGGCACTGCTGTTGACCGCCATTCGCAAGGTGGCCGCGGGCGGGCGCTATATCGACCCGGAGCTGGCAGATCGCATGGTGTTTGAGGTGGGACTGACGGATGAGCGGCCGCTGCACGCGTTGTTGTCCGAGCGCGAGTTTTCGGTGTTTGAGCGCCTGGCCCAGGGGGCGAACGTCAACGACATTGCCCAGCAACTGGCGCTGAGCAGCAAGACCATCAGCACCCACAAAGCGCGGTTGATGCAGAAGCTCAACGTCACTTCGCTGGCGGAGCTGGTGAAGTATGCGATGGAGCATAAGTTGATCTAAACCGTAGGAGCGAGCTTGCCTCGCGATTTTTAGAAGGCAAAAAAGATCGCGAGGCAAGCTCGCTCCTACAGTTTTTTTGGGAGTGCATATCTGTTTGCGACAGTTTTGTGGCGGCTCTCAACGCAGGCGCTGGGCCGGGTGGAAGGAGGCGTTCTGTTTGCGACATTGCTATAGGGCAATCCCTACAAAAAGCCTTCCAACTCGCTGATGTAAATCTCTCCTGCGCCCCGATTTCTGTGGGCTGGCACCTTCTTTAGTCTTGGACTACAGCAGTCCAAAACAAAAGGTGCGGTTATGAGTGAGGTCGGTGCAAGCGCTGGGGCGAGTGATGTATTGGTCAGCTTCCGTGGCGTGCAAAAGAGCTATGACGGCGAAAACCTGATCGTCAAAGATCTTAATCTGGATATTCGCAAAGGCGAGTTTCTGACCTTGCTCGGACCGTCCGGTTCGGGCAAAACCACCAGTCTGATGATGCTGGCCGGCTTTGAAACGCCGACCGCAGGCGAGATTTTGCTGGCCGGACGGGCCATCAATAATGTGCCGCCGCACAAGCGCGACATCGGCATGGTGTTTCAGAACTACGCCTTGTTCCCGCACATGACCGTGGCCGAAAACCTCGGGTTTCCGTTGACGGTGCGCGGCCTTAACCGCACCGATGTCAGCGAGCGGGTGAAAAAAGTCCTCAGCATGGTCCAGCTCGAAGCGTTTGCGCAGCGTTATCCGGCGCAACTGTCGGGTGGCCAGCAGCAGCGTGTTGCCCTGGCGCGGGCGCTGGTGTTCGAACCGCAGTTGGTCCTGATGGACGAACCATTGGGCGCACTGGACAAACAGCTGCGTGAACACATGCAGATGGAGATCAAGCACCTGCACCAACGCCTGGGCGTGACCGTGGTGTACGTGACCCACGACCAGGGCGAAGCGCTGACGATGTCGGACCGGGTGGCAGTGTTCCATCAGGGCGAGATCCAGCAAATTGCCCCGCCGCGTACCCTTTACGAAGAACCCAAAAACACCTTTGTGGCCAACTTTATTGGCGAAAACAACCGCCTCAGCGGCCGCCTGCACAGCCAGGACGGGGAGCGCTGCGTGGTCGAGTTGAGCCGTGGCGAGAAGGTTCAGGCGCTGGCCGTGAATGTGGGCCGCACGGGCGATCCGGTGACGCTGTCGATTCGTCCCGAGCGCATCACCCTCAAGGACGCGAGCGAGTCCTGCGCCAACCGTTTCTCGGGGCGTGTCGAAGAATTTATCTATCTGGGCGACCACGTCCGGGTTCGTCTGGAAGTCTGCGGCAAGACCGATTTCTTTGTGAAACAGCCGATTGCCGAGCTGGACCCCACCCTGGCCGTCGGCGATGTCGTGCCGCTGGGCTGGCAAGTCGAACATGTACGTGCGCTGGACCCTGTATTAGAGGCGAATTGATCGCCCGGCTTCACCCACCCTGCACAGCGGAGAACACACAATGCACAAGACTTTAAAGTTAACGGCTCTGAGCCTCGGCCTGATGTTTGCGGGCAGTGCGCTGGCCGCGACTGACCTGACCGTGGTGTCGTTTGGCGGCGCGAACAAGGCGGCGCAGGTCAAAGCGTTTTACCAGCCGTGGGAAACCAAGGGCGACGGCAAAATCATCGCCGGTGAGTACAACGGTGAAATGGCCAAAATCAAGGCCATGGTCGACACCAAAAGCATCTCCTGGGACCTGGTAGAAGTTGAGTCGCCAGAACTGGCCCGTGGTTGCGATGAAGACATGTTTGAAGCGTTGGACCCTGCACTGTTCGGCAACCCGGACCAGTACGTCAAAGGCGCAATCCAGACTTGCGGCGCGGGCTTCTTCGTGTGGTCAACGGTACTGGCTTACAACGCAGACAAACTGAAAACCGCACCGACCAGCTGGGCGGATTTCTGGGACACGCAAAAATTCCCGGGCAAGCGCGGTTTGCGTAAAGGCGCCAAATACACCCTCGAATTTGCCTTGATGGCCGACGGCGTGGCGCCGAAAGATGTGTACACCGTGCTGGCGAGCAAGGACGGGCAGAACCGCGCCTTCAAAAAACTCGATGAGCTCAAGCCTTTCATCCAATGGTGGGAAGCGGGCGCTCAGCCGCCGCAGTATCTGGCCTCTGGCGACGTGGTCATGAGCTCGGCGTACAACGGCCGGATCGCTGCGGTACAGAAAGAAAGCAATCTGAAGATCGTCTGGAATGGCGGCATCTATGACTTCGATGCGTGGGCCATCCCTAAAGGCCTGAGCAAGGCTAAAGCCGACGTGGCGAAGAAGTTCATGGCTTTCACCTTGCAGCCGCAACAGCAGAGCCTCTACTCGCAAAACATTGCGTACGGCCCGGCGAACAAAGAAGCCATGCCTTTGCTGCCTAAAGACGTGCAGGAAGACATGCCGACCGCCCCGCAAAACATCGTTAACCAGGTGCAAATCGACGTCAGCTTCTGGGCTGATAACGGTGAGCAACTGGAGCAGCGTTTCAACGCCTGGGCTGCCAAGTAAGCAGTACGCAACTGCGGCGTGGCTGTTCTGGCCACGCCGCCATCGTTTAAAGATTTCCGGAGTTCGCCATGGCCATCGCCGTTCCCCTGAACGAGGTCTCCAACACGTCGTTGAAAAAACGCCTAAAGCGTGCCGAACGGGTTAATCGCTGGAAAGCGCAGGCCCTGATCGCACCGTTGGTTATTTTCTTGTTGCTGGTGTTCCTGGTGCCCATCGCGGCCCTGCTCTACAAAAGCGTCGGTAACCCGGAAGTGGTGGAAGGCCTGCCGCGTACGGTGGTGGCCGTGCACAGCTGGGACGGTAAGGGTTTACCGGCTGAGCCGGTGTACCAGGCGTTGAGTGAAGACTTGGCCGAAGCCCGCAAGAATCAAGTGCTGGGTGATTTGTCCAAGCGTCTAAATATGGAATTGGCCGGCTACCGCAGCCTGCTGATGAAAACCGCCAAGGGCTTGCCGTTCAAAGCGCAGCCAGCGTCTTACAAAGACGCGATGGAAGGCCTGGATGAGCGCTGGGGCGACCCGGCTTATTGGCAGGCAATCAAGCGCAACACCTCAAGCGTTACCCCGTTTTACCTGTTGGCCTCCGTTGATCACCGTATCGACGACTTGGGCGAAATAGCCCCGGCCACTCCGGATCAGTCGATCTATCTGGACATTTTTGCGCGTACGTTCTGGATGGGTTTTGTCATCACGTGCATCTGCCTGGTGCTGGCGTATCCGCTGGCGTACCTGTTGGCCAACTTGCCAGCACGCAAAAGCAACCTGTTGATGATTCTGGTGCTGCTACCGTTCTGGACCTCGGTGCTGGTTCGGGTCGCCGCCTGGATTGTCTTGTTGCAATCGGGTGGCCTGATCAATAGCGGTCTGATGAGCCTGGGCATTATTGATAAGCCGCTGGAGCTGGTGTTCAACCGCACCGGTGTCTACATCGCGATGGTGCACATCTTGTTGCCGTTTATGATTCTGCCGATCTACAGCGTGATGAAAGGCATTTCTCCGACCTATATGCGCGCAGCGATCTCACTCGGTTGCCATCCATTTGCCAGTTTTTGGCGAGTGTATTTCCCACAGACCTATGCCGGTGTGGGCGCGGGTTGCTTGCTGGTGTTCATCATTGCGATTGGCTACTACATCACCCCGGCCTTGCTGGGCAGCCCGAACGATCAAATGGTCAGTTACTTCGTGGCGTTCTACACCAACACCAGCATCAACTGGGGTATGGCGACGGCATTGGGCGGCCTGCTGCTGTTGGCGACCGTGGTGCTTTATCTGATTTACAACTGGCTGGTAGGCGCAAGCCGCCTGCGCTTGAGCTAAGGAGACCGCCATGCTGAGTCCTTATATGTCGCCCATTGAGCGGGTGTGGTTTTACAGCTTGCGCATTCTGTGCGGGTTGATCCTGTTGTTTCTGATTTTGCCGGTGCTGGTGATCATCCCGTTGTCGTTCAACTCGGGCAGCTTTCTGGTGTATCCGTTGCAGGGCTTTTCGCTGCACTGGTACCAGGATTTCTTTGGCTCGGCGGAGTGGATGCGGGCCTTGAAAAACAGCGTGATCGTGGCGCCTGCCGCGACCGTGCTGGCCATGGTGTTTGGTACGTTGGCGGCCATTGGCCTGACCCGGGGGCACTTCCCGGGCAAGGCGCTGGTGATGGCCTTGGTCATCTCGCCGATGGTGGTGCCGGTGGTGATTATCGGTGTGGCCAGCTACCTGTTCTTTGCGCCGCTGGGCCTGGGCAACAGCTACTTTTCGTTGATCGTGGTGCACGCGGTGCTGGGTGTGCCGTTTGTGATCATCACCGTGTCAGCGACCTTGCAGGGCTTCAACCAGAACCTGGTACGTGCTGCGGCCAGCCTGGGGGCTTCGCCGCTGACGGCGTTCCGCCGGGTGACCTTGCCACTGATTGCACCGGGGGTGATTTCGGGGGCGTTGTTTGCCTTTGCGACCTCGTTTGATGAAGTGGTCGTGACCCTGTTTTTGGCCGGGCCCGAACAAGCGACCTTGCCACGGCAGATGTTCAGCGGCATCCGCGAAAACCTCAGCCCGACCATTGCCGCCGCAGCGACGTTGTTGATCGCCTTCTCGGTGGTGTTGCTGCTGACCCTGGAGTGGCTGCGCGGGCGCAGCGAAAAAATGCGCACGGCCCAAGCATAAGGGTTACATCCAGCACGCATCCCATAAGGGATAGTCCCCGATTCGTGCGGCCAGGCCCGCACGGATCGGGTTTTGTACGATGTAGCGGGCGGTTTCTTTGAGGTCATCTTCACGGCGCAATGCCCTGTCGTGATAACCCTTTTGCCATAGTCGACCGCTGGACTGGCTGGCGTTGTTAACGGTCACGCTGCTGCGTGACTTGATACGGCACATTAATTCGCCCAGTGTTTTGTTGTTCAGTTCGACTAACCAATGAAAATGGTCCGGCATCACGACCCATGCCTTTGATGTCACGATGCCTTCGTCATGGGCTTGTTTAAATTGATCGACTAAAAGCCTGCCTAACTGAAAGTCTTCAAACACTGGACGCCGTTGATCAGTCACCGTGGTGAGTAGATACAGTCGTCCTGGTTCGCAGTAGCGGCCTTTTAATAGGCGATTGCTGGTATAGCAACGCGGCATTCCTTTGCCCTCGTCTAGGTCCGTGTTTTTTAAAACTAGCCGTTGGGCGTAGACGGAGCCGCCTTCTTTATTCGCAAGATATTGCTGGAAGGTCCTTTGGCCCTTATCGCAGCCTGCGGCAGCGACTACATAGGTATGCGCCCTGTAGTCGCTGCCGCAGGCTGCGATCGGGCGCGAAGCGGTCGTGAAGTTGGCTTTGGGCGCCAATCATCACGGTGCGGTGGCGCTTCTTGGCAGGGCGTATACAATGCCCGCCACCGTGATTTGCTTATTAAAAGGTGCGTTATGCAGCCCTTCGCTATTGCCCCATCGATTCTCTCTGCCGATTTCGCCCGCCTGGGCGAGGAAGTCGACAATGTGCTCGCCGCGGGCGCTGATATCGTGCACTTCGATGTCATGGACAATCATTACGTCCCCAACCTGACCATCGGCCCGATGGTCTGTGCCGCGCTGCGCAAGTACGGCATCACCGCGCCCATCGATGCCCATTTGATGGTCAGCCCGGTCGACCGGATCATTGGCGACTTTATCGAAGCCGGGGCGACTTACATCACCTTCCACCCCGAAGCCACTCAGCACATTGACCGCTCTTTGCAGTTGATCCGCGAAGGCGGCTGCAAGGCGGGCCTGGTGTTTAACCCGGCCACGCCGCTGGATGTGCTCAAGTACGTGATGGACAAGGTCGACATGGTCTTGCTGATGAGCGTGAACCCGGGCTTCGGCGGGCAGAAGTTCATTCCCGGTACGTTGAACAAGCTGCGTGAAGCCCGTGCACTGATCGACGCTTCGGGCCGTGATATCCGCCTGGAAATCGATGGTGGCGTGAACGTCGGCAATATCCGTGAAATCGCTGAAGCCGGTGCCGACACCTTTGTCGCCGGTTCGGCCATTTTCAACACGCCGAACTACGAAGAAGTCATCCAGAAAATGCGCGCCGAGCTTGCGTTGGCACGCCCATGAGCCGTTTTGAGCAGTCGCTCCAGGGGCCGCTGCCTAAACTGGTGATGTTCGATCTGGATGGAACCTTGATCGACTCGGTTCCAGATCTGGCCGTCGCCGTTGAGAGCATGCTGCTCAAACTGGGGCGTCCACCGGCGGGCATCGAGAACGTGCGGATGTGGGTTGGCAACGGTGCGCCGTTGCTGGTGCGCCGTGCGCTGGCCGGCAACATGGACGCAAAGGGCGTCGATGACGCCGAAGCCGAGCAGGCGCTGGAGATTTTTATGGAAGCCTACGCGGGCGGCCATGAACACACCAAGGTTTACCCGGGTGTGCGCGAAAGCCTCAAGTGGCTGCAAAAGCAGGGCGTTGAAATGGCCCTGATTACCAACAAACCCGAGCGGTTTGTGGCGCCCTTGCTGGATGAGATGAAGCTGGGCCGGTTTTTTCGCTGGATTGTCGGCGGCGATACCATGCCGCAGAAAAAGCCGGACCCTGCAGCGCTGTTTTTTGTCATGAAAATGGCCGGTGTTACTCCGCAAGAGTCGCTGTTTGTCGGCGATTCGCGCAATGACGTACTGGCGGCCAAGGCCGCAGGTGTGCGCTGTGTTGCGCTGAGTTACGGCTATAACCATGGTCGACCGATTGCCGAAGAATCACCAGATGCAGTTATTGATAACCTGCAAGAGCTGATAGCCGGTTGCTTAGATTCGGCGCCTGAGATAACGTTGGGCGCTCCTGTTCACCCCTCTCAAAGAGATTCCATCGTGGTGGTCACTCGCAAACTCTGGATGAAAGTTATCAAGGCCCTGGCCCGTTGGCGTTGGCGCGCCTGACTTTTATCTGGCCGCAGATCCGGCACGTTTGCATACCTGACTGTTTTACCTCAGACCACGAGGCACCTCATGATCCGCGAAGAATTCCTGCGCTTGGCCGCTGCTGGCTACAACCGTATCCCGCTTGCACGTGAAACCCTTGCCGACTTCGACACGCCGCTGTCGATCTACCTGAAACTGGCCGACCAGCCTAACTCCTATCTGCTGGAGTCGGTGCAGGGCGGCGAGAAGTGGGGGCGTTATTCGATCATTGGTTTGCCATGCCGCACGGTGTTGCGTGCCCATGAGCAGCAGATCCGCATCACCCACGACGGTGTAGAAATCGAAGCTCACGAGGTTGAAGACCCGTTGGCTTTCGTTGAGGCGTTCAAAGCGCGTTACAACGTACCGACCATTGCCGGTCTGCCGCGTTTTAACGGCGGTCTGGTGGGCTATTTCGGCTACGACTGCGTGCGTTATGTCGAGAAGCGTTTGGGTAAATGCCCGAACCCGGACCCGCTGGGTGTGCCGGACATTTTGCTGATGGTGTCGGACGCTGTCGTGGTGTTCGATAACCTGGCCGGCAAGATGCACGCAATTGTGCTGGTGGATCCGTCTGAGGCCGATGCCTATGACGAGGGTCAGGCGCGTCTTGAGGCGTTGCTTGAGCAGTTGCGCCAACCGATTGCCCCGCGCCGTGGCCTGGATTTCACCCAGCAGCAAGCCGCTGATCCGGTGTTCCGTTCCAGCTTCACCCAGGCCGATTACGAAAAAGCCGTTGATACGATCAAGGACTACATCCTGGCGGGCGACTGCATGCAGGTTGTGCCGTCGCAGCGCATGTCGATCGACTTCAAGGCCGCGCCGATTGATCTGTACCGCGCGCTGCGTTGCTTCAACCCGACGCCGTATATGTACTTCTTCAACTTTGGTGACTTCCACGTGGTGGGCAGTTCGCCGGAAGTGCTGGTGCGGGTGGAAGACAATCTGATTACCGTGCGCCCGATTGCCGGGACTCGCCCACGCGGCGCCACGGAAGAAGCGGACCTGGCGTTGGAAAAAGACCTGCTCGGTGATGACAAGGAAATTGCCGAGCATTTGATGCTGATTGACCTTGGTCGTAACGACACGGGGCGCGTCTCGGAAACCGGTTCGGTGAAGCTCACCGAGAAGATGGTGATCGAGCGTTACTCCAACGTGATGCACATTGTGTCTAACGTCACTGGCCAGCTCAAAAGCGGCCTGACCGCAATGGACGCGTTGCGCGCCATTTTGCCTGCGGGCACGTTGTCGGGTGCGCCGAAAATTCGCGCGATGGAGATCATCGACGAACTGGAACCGGTCAAGCGTGGCGTGTATGGCGGCGCAGTCGGTTATTTCGCCTGGAACGGCAACATGGACACGGCCATCGCGATTCGGACCGCTGTGATCAAAGATGGCGAATTGCACGTACAAGCCGGCGGCGGGATTGTCGCTGACTCGGTACCGGCCCTGGAGTGGGAAGAGACGCTGAATAAACGTCGCGCGATGTTTCGTGCCGTAGCGCTCGCTGAACAAACCCCCGCATCCGACGCCTGAGGAGCTTTGCCATGTTGCTGATGATCGACAATTACGACTCTTTTACTTACAACGTTGTGCAATACCTCGGCGAGTTGGGTGCCGAGGTCAAAGTGGTGCGCAACGACGAATTGACCGTGGCCCAGATCGAGGCGCTCAAGCCTGAGCGCATTGTGGTCTCGCCCGGCCCGTGCACGCCTAACGAGGCGGGCATTTCCCTTGAAGCGATCAAGTACTTTGCCGGCAAGCTGCCGATTCTGGGTGTGTGCCTGGGCCATCAGTCCATCGGCCAGGCTTTTGGCGGTGACGTAGTTCGCGCCCGGCAAGTGATGCACGGTAAAACCAGCCCGGTCTATCACCTGGACACGGGTGTATTCCAGGGCCTGAACAACCCGCTGACCGTGACGCGTTACCACTCGCTGGTGGTCAAGCGCGAAACCCTGCCGGAGTGCCTGGAGCTCACGGCCTGGACGCAACACGCCGATGGTTCGGTTGACGAGATCATGGGCCTGCGCCACAAAACGCTGAACATCGAAGGGGTGCAATTTCACCCGGAGTCGATTCTGACTGAGCAGGGCCACGAATTGTTCGCTAACTTCCTCAAACAAACTGACGGCACGCGCTAAGGACTTCTTATGGATATCAAAACAGCCCTGAGCCGTATCGTCGGTCACCTTGATTTGAGCGAAGCCGAGATGCGCGATGTGATGCGCGACATCATGACCGGCCAATGTACCGAAGCACAGATTGGCGCGTTCATGATGGGCATGCGCATGAAGAGCGAAAGCATCGACGAAATCGTCGGTGCCGTCACGGCCATGCGTGAGTTGGCGGACAAGGTCGAGCTCAATACCCTGGACGGCGTGGTGGATATCGTTGGCACCGGGGGCGATGGCGCGAACATTTTCAACGTCTCCACGGCGTCTGCCCTGGTGATTTCTGCTGCCGGATGCACGGTGGCCAAACACGGTAACCGTGCGGTGTCGGGCAAGAGCGGCAGTGCCGACCTGCTCGAGGCTGCCGGTGTGTACCTGAACCTGACACCTGTTCAGGTGGCGCGTTGCATCGACAGCGTCGGCATTGGCTTTATGTTTGCCCAGTCCCATCACGGCGCCATGAAGCACGCGGCGGTCCCGCGTCGCGACCTGGGGCTGCGCACCCTGTTCAACATGCTTGGCCCGCTTACGAATCCGGCTGGTGTGTTGCATCAAGTGGTCGGGGTGTTCAACCAGGCGCTGTGCCGGCCGCTGGCTGAAGTGTTGCAGCGTCTGGGCAGCAAACACGTGTTGGTGGTGCATTCGCAAGACGGTCTGGATGAGTTCAGCCTGGCCGCACCGACGTTTGTGGCTGAGCTGAAAAAAGGTGAAATCACTGAGTACTGGGTTCAGCCAGAAGACTTGGGTATAAAGAGCCAGAGTTTGTTTGGCCTGGTGGTGGATAGCCCGGCGCAATCATTGGAGCTGATCCGCGATGCCTTGGGCCGTCGCAAAACTGAGGCTGGCCAGAAGGCCGCTGAAATGATCGTACTCAATGCAGGCGCTGCGTTGTATGCCGCTGACCTTGCCTACACGCTCAAAGAGGGTGTGGCCTTGGCCCACGATGCGTTGCACACAGGTCTGGCGCGAGAAAAACTCGAAGAGCTGGGCGCCTTTACCGCGATCTTCAAGCAGGAGAATGAAGCATGAGTGTGCCTACCGTTCTGGAAAAAATTCTGGCGCGTAAAGTTCAAGAAGTCGCCGAGCGCAGCGCACGCGTGAGCCTGGCGGAGCTTGAAGGTCTGGCGGCTCAGGCTGATCCTGTACGCGGCTTTGCCAAAGCCTTGTTGGCTCAGGCCAAGCTGAAGCAACCGGCTGTGATTGCCGAAATTAAAAAGGCATCGCCGAGCAAGGGCGTGATCCGCGAAGATTTTGTTCCGGCCGACATTGCCAAAAGTTATGAGCTGGGCGGCGCAACGTGTTTATCGGTATTGACCGACGTTGACTACTTTCAGGGGGCCGATGCTTACCTGCAACAAGCCCGTGCGGCGTGCAAGTTGCCGGTGATCCGCAAGGACTTCATGATCGATCCTTATCAGATCGTTGAAGCGCGCGCATTGGGGGCGGATTGCGTTTTGCTGATCGTCTCTGCGCTGGATGACGTGAAGATGGCCGAGCTGGCTGCCGTTGCCAAAAGCGTCAATCTGGATGTGCTGGTTGAAGTGCACGATGCCGATGAGCTGGAACGTGCCTTGAAGACCCTGGATACCCCGCTGGTGGGTATTAACAACCGCAATTTGCACACCTTTGAGGTCAGCCTGGAAACCACGCTGGACTTGTTGCCTCGGGTGCCGCGTGATCGCTTGGTGATCACTGAAAGCGGGATTCTCAACCGGGCCGACGTTGAGCTGATGGAAATCAGCGAGGTGTATTCGTTCCTCGTCGGTGAGGTGTTTATGCGCGCTGAGCAGCCAGGTGTTGAGCTGCAGCGTTTGTTCTTCCCGGAGCGCAGCGTGCACGTGACAGGCTCGACGCTGGACTAACCCGTTTTGTGTCAGGCAGGTCTCTATGGCGCTTATCCGGCAACTCACCGTCGAAGCAGGTCTTAAAGCCGAGCAGGATTTACTGGCCTCGGTGTGTGCTGGGAATGAGGAGGCGGGTTTGCTGTTATGGCAGCCTACTGACCGGGCGCTGGTGATGCCTCGGCGCTTGAGCCGGTCGGCCGGGTTTGATGAGGCCAGTGTTGAATTGGCCGCCAGTGGTTGGCCGATTCTGCTGCGTGAGACGGGCGGAGAGCCTGTTCCTCAATCGCCTTCTACCGTCAATATCGCGCTGGTGTATGCACCGCCCCGCAGCGAAGGCGATCACGGTCGTATCGAAACGGCCTATCGCCGCTTGTGTGACCCGATCTGTGATCTGTTGACGGCTTTGGGCGGCACGGCGTCTTTAGGCGAAGTCGAAGGCGCCTTTTGTGATGGCCGTTTTAACGTCAATCTCAATGCCCGCAAACTGGTTGGCACGGCTCAGCGCTGGCGCCAAAGCCAGGGCGGCCAACGGCCTGTAGGTCTGGTGCACGGTGCATTGCTGGTTGAGGATGAGCGTGAATCGATGGTGGCTGCCGTCAATCGTTTCAATCAGCGCTGTGCGCTGGATCAACACTGCCTCGCTGACAGCCATATTGCCTTGCATGAAGTGTTTGCCGCGCCCGATTTCTTCGAGCGCCTGGGTGCCAGTTATCAACAAATTCTGGCGCCCCTGCTGCGCCCTTAGCGGGTGCCGTACACCACCATGGTTTTGCCTTTGACGCTGACCAGGTTTTGCTCTTCAAGACCTTTGAGCACACGGCCGACCATCTCTCGTGAACAACCGACAATTCTGCCGATCTCCTGACGCGTGATTTTGATCTGCATCCCGTCCGGGTGGGTCATGGCGTCGGGTTGTTTGCACAGGTCCAGCAGGCAACGCGCGACTCTGCCTGTGACATCAAAGAACGCCAAGTCGCCCACCTTGCGTGTGGTGTTACGCAGGCGCTGAGCTATCTGGCCGCTCAAGGAGTAAAGAATCTCGGGTTCTTGTTGTGCGTACTCTCGGAACTTTACGTAGCTGATTTCTGCGACTTCGCATTCAGTCTTGGCTCGAACCCAAGCGCTGCGGGGTTGTTCTTGCCCTGCCTGTTCAAACAAGCCCAGCTCGCCAATGAAGTCGCCTGAGTTGAGGTAGGCAATGATCATCTCGCGCCCTTCGTCGTCCTCAATCAGGATGGTGACAGAGCCTTTGAGAATGAAAAACAGCGTGTGTGAGTGTTCGCCTGCGCAGATGATATTGCTCTTGGTTGGATAGCGTCTGCGTTGGCAATGAGTCAAAAATTTGTCGAGATTCTTGATCTTGGATAGGGGGGTAATAGCAACCATGGTTGTATCCCGAAAGCGTACACAGTAAGGGGCAGATCTATTTATATAGAGAGCGCTGGCTGGCTGGCGCCAGTGATTTGGCGCCAGCTTAACAGACAGATTCTGTATGGTTTGTAGATTTTTTATTATGAGCTGACGGATAAAGCCTTTGGTGCGGTGAGTCACCGCTTTCAGGCCCTGTGCTAAGCTGGCGCCCCTTTTAGAACAGTGGAGTCTGGGTGATGAAGGCACGCATTCAATGGGCTGGTGAAGCCATGTTTCTGGGCGAATCTGGGAGCGGCCATGTGGTTGTCATGGACGGCCCTCCTGAGAGTGGCGGTCGTAACCTGGGCGTACGGCCTATGGAAATGCTCCTGCTTGGGCTCGGCGGCTGCAGCAACTTTGATGTCGTCAGTATCCTTAAAAAGTCGCGTCAGCCGGTTGAAAGCTGTGAGGCTTTTCTGGAAGCGGAACGCGCCACTGAAGACCCAAAAGTGTTCACCAAAATTCACCTGCACTTTGTCGTCAAGGGCCGCGGCTTGAAAGAAGCTCAGGTCAAGCGTGCGATCGAGCTGTCTGCCGAGAAATATTGCTCGGCGTCGATCATGCTGGGCGCAGCAGGTGTAGCTATCAGCCACGACTATGAAATTGTTGAGCTAGGCTGAGCCGACATCCAATTTACATAAAAGCATTGCAGACTCTGGCGATCAGAAGCTGACGTCTGCATAATGCGCCACTTTTTTAAGGGCAGTGGCAGGGAATAACCCCGGCTCACGTCCGAACAAATAACCAAAATCGCCATCGCGAAGAGGTGTTAACCGTCCTACGCAGGTGCGTCCACGCACTTGACGGGCATGCTGGATCACGCGGCCGAGCCGCATCGACATAGAGAGTTTTATAACGGTGAAAAGCAAACTCAAGCTCCACGGGTTCAATAACCTGACAAAGACCTTGAGCTTCAACATCTATGACATCTGCTACGCGGAAACTCCGCAAGACCAGCAGGCATACGTTGAGTACATCAATCAAGAGTACGACGCAGAACGCCTGACGCAGATCCTCACAGATGTGGTCGATATCATTGGGGCCAATATCCTGAACATCGCTCGTCAGGATTACGATCCACAAGGCGCCAGCGTCACTATTCTGATTTCTGAGCAGCCGGTAACGCCTACCGAAAGCCAGATCGAAGAATCCCCTGGCCCGCTGCCAGAGACCATTTTGGGTCATCTCGACAAAAGTCATATCACTGTGCACACCTATCCAGAGATTCATCCTGTGGACGGTATTGCGACTTTCCGTGTGGATATTGACGTGTCGACATGCGGCGTTATTTCACCGCTTAAAGCTCTCAACTATCTGATCCATCAGTTTGATTCGGATATCGTGACGGTCGACTATCGTGTGCGTGGTTTTACCCGTGACGTAGAAGGCAAAAAGCACTTTATCGATCACGAGATCAACTCGATCCAGAACTACCTCTCCGAAGACACCCGCGACGGTTACCAGATGACCGACGTGAATGTGTACCAGGAAAACCTGTTCCACACCAAGATGCTGCTCAAGAACTTCGAACTGGATAATTACCTGTTCGGCGACGCGACCAGCAATCTGTCGGTTGAACAACGTGCGCAGGTCACTGAGCGCGTGAAGCACGAAATGCTCGAAATCTTCTACGCCCGCAATATGGGGTAAGGCTTCGCGCAACAAAAAAAGGCGGCTACCGAGAGGTAACCGCCTTTTTTATGGCTTGTATGCCGGGATCAGATGCGATAGGTGCTTTTGGTCATGACTTTCGCCAGCAGGCTCATGCCAAATTTTACCGGCGCCGGGAAGCGGTAGCCGCCTGCATTCAATGCTGACTCGGCGTGTTGTTCTTCGTCGAGGCGCATCTGCTCGAGGATAGCGCGGGATTTTTCATCTTCGGCAGGCAGTTGCTCAAGGTGCTCGTTGAGGTGTTTGCACACTTGGTCTTCAGTCGCGGCAACAAAGCCGAGGCTAACTTTGTCGCTGATCAGGCCGGCGACGGCACCAATGCCAAATGACATGCCGTAGAACAGCGGGTTGAGCACGCTGGTATGGCTGCCCAGTTGGTGGATACGGTGTTCGCACCAGGCCAAGTGGTCGATTTCTTCTTCAGCTGCATGTTCCATCGCTTCGCGCACGTGCGGTAACTTGGCGGTTAAGGCCTGCCCTTGGTACAGCGCTTGGGCGCATACCTCACCGGTGTGGTTGATGCGCATCAGCCCGGCCACGTGGCGGGCGGTTTTTTCATCGAGCGGCTTTTCGGTTTTGACAATGGCCGGGGAAGGGCGATGCGGCTGACCACTGAAGGGCAGCAGGGTGCGCATGGCGGTATCGGCTTGCAACAGGAGACGGTCAATCGGCGAGTAGTGACGTTGGGTAGTCATGCTTACCTCCGGAAAAAATCACGGTGGCCAGTTTACCTCAAACGCGCAGGCAGGGTTTGCGTTGGATCATGCGTCGGCGTGGGAGCAGTGGCTCCCACGGTGTGTACGGTCGGGCAGGGCAATCAGCCCGGCGGCCAGTTCATCTGGCGTTGACCCAGAACGTGCATATGAATGTGGTAAACCGTCTGGCCTCCATTTTCATTGCAGTTCATCACTACGCGAAAACCGTCTTCGCAGCCCAACTCTTTGGCCAGGCGCTGCGCGGTAAACAGAATGTGCCCGGCCAGCGGTTTATCTTCTTCGGTCAGGTCATTGAGGGTGGCGATGTGTTTTTTTGGAATGACCAAAAAGTGAATCGGCGCTTGGGGGGCAATGTCGTGAAAAGCCAGCACTTGATCATCCTCGTAGATGATCTTGGCCGGTATTTCACGGTTGATGATTTTGGTGAACAGAGTATCCAAAGCGTTGTCTCCGTGAGTGAAGTCCGGTCTGAGTGTACTCACGGACACGGATTACGCCCAGTCTCGTTAACGCGGGCAGTAAGATTTGTTCACTGAGGCTGCGATTTTGCGGGTCAGCCAGCGAGAAAGCAGGCGTGGCATGCGCGTGAGCCAGCGGTTGCGCCAGCCGGGCATGATAATCGCCTTGTTCTTGTCGAGTGCGCGCACGGTGTAAAGGGCAACTTCTTCAGGGCTCAGGGCACTTTTATTACGTTTGACGGCTTCCGGGTTCATGTTTGCCGCGTCGAAAAAGCCGGTGCGGGTGACTCCGGGGCACAGCACTGAGACTTTGATGCCGGTTTTTTTCACTTCTTCGCGCAAGCCTTCGGAGAAATGCAGGACATACGCTTTACTCGCGAAGTAGGTGCTGAGCCACGGGCCGGGCTGGTAGGCGGCGATCGATGAGACGTTGAGGATTTGCCCGCCACCCTGCACGGCCATCATGTTGCCAATGGCATGGCACATGCGGGTCAGGGCCAGGATGTTGAGCTCGATCAGGTCTTGCTCGGCGCTCCAGTCATGGGCGAGGAACGGACCGCAAGTGCCAATGCCGGCGCAGTTGATCAGCAGGTCGATTTGCCGGTCACCTTCCTCCAGCTCCAGCAAAAAGCCGGACAGGCGCAGGGGTTCGCCCAAGTCACAGGCGCGGAACAACACCTCGACACCGAAACGCTGGGTCAACTCAAGCGCAATGCTTTCCAGCGCATCGCGCTGACGCGCTACAAGGATGAGGCTGCGCCCGCGGCGGGCAAGTGCTTCTGCCAAGGCCAGGCCAATGCCGCTGGAAGCACCAGTGATCAAAGCGTAACGGGTCATGTTTCTCTCCATCGCAACGGTACAGTCCGGTGACAATGATGTCCCTGGCGTTAACGCGTTCATTTAGCTGCGCAGTTTACAGGGTGTTGCTGGTGGCTGCGTTGATCAACGTTGCCATTAAGCCTAAAGCGAAGAGCGCCGCCATCACGAACAGGCTCAAACCGATGAAGAAAATGATGATCCACGCGCCGATGGTGACTGAGCGGCTGTTGGGCGGTGGCGGCGGGCCGTATTTGTTCGGGCCTTCTGTGCCGGGCATCAGGAGCATCATGACCGCGAGTACCAGGTTGGCCATCGGTACCAGATGAAGCAGCAACATCCAGGCGGACCAATTGAGGTCATGCAGGCGCTGGGCGCCAATTCTCAGGCTAATGAACGCATAAGCAATGGCCAGTGTTGCGCCGCAGGTAATACCCAATGTGGGTGAAACATTGACGGCCAGCAGTACCAATACCCCGGTCACGATAGCAATGAGGGTGATCACGGTGCTCCAGACCAAAAATCGCAAACGGCCGATGCGACCGTCGAACCCCAGAGGGTCCAGCGTGGCGAAAGGTGTTTGTGAGGGTGTATTGCCCAGGCTCGGTTCTGGCATGGTGGCTTCCTTGTCGGTGTGTCTTTAAAAAAGCCCGCCGGGTGGGCGGGCTTCGAGGTGTCAGTGTCGCGGCCAATGCTGGGCCAGTTGTGAGGTAAGGCTTAACGCTGTGCGGTACTCCTCGTCCATGCGGGTAATTAATTGCTCGGTTGTCGGGAGATCGGTGATTTCTCCTACACCCTGACCCGCGGACCATACGGTTTTCCAGGCTTTGGCTTCGTCAGTGAGCGGCTTGAGTTTTACTTCGCCCTGGGTTTTAAGGGCTGCCAGATCAAAACCTGCATTCTCAAGGCTTTGACGCATGAAACTGGCGGGTACGCCCGATACCGCCGCAGTGTGGATGATGTCGGCGGCATGGGAGGCCACTAGCATCTCTTTGTATGCGTCAGGGGCATGGCTTTCCTGAGTGCTGATAAAGCGTGTACCCAAGTAAGCGAGGTCCGCGCCCAACACTTGAGCGGCCAAAATTTCGTGGCCGTGGTTGATGCAACCGGCCAGCAAAAGGGTTTTGTCGAAGAACTGACGAATTTCTGCCACCAGCGCGAGCGGGCTCCAGGTGCCAGCATGGCCACCGGCGCCTGCGGCCACAGCAATCAGGCCATCTACGCCCGCTTCAGCGGCTTTTTCGGCATGGCGGCGGGTGGTCACATCGTGGAAAACCAGCCCGCCATAGCTGTGGACAGCATCAACGACCTCTTTAACCGCGCCCAGGCTGGTGATGACGATGGGCACTTTATGCTCGATGCAAATCGCCAGATCCGCCTGCAGCCGTGGGTTGCTGTTGTGCACAATCAGATTAACGGCGTAGGGCGCCGGGTTTTCCAATGTCGCCAGCCCGGCTTCGATTTCTTCAAGCCAGGCTTTGAAACCACTGCTGTCACGTTGATTGAGCGCCGGAAAGCTGCCCACGACACCATTGCGGCAACACGCCAGGACGAGTTGCGGGTTGGAAATCAGGAACATGGGCGCGGCAACTACCGGCAGGCGCAAGCGTTGATCCAGCAAGGCAGGCAGTGACATTGGATAACCTCAAGGTTGGGAGAGTTGAATTCAGAACGGTTTGACCACCACCAGGATGACGATGGCCAGCAGGAATAAAACAGGGACTTCGTTGAACCAGCGATAAAACACGTGGCTGCGTGTGTTCTCGCCACGGGCAAAGCGTTTTACCTGAGCGCCACACATGTGGTGATAACCGATCAGCAGAAACACCAGGGTCAGTTTGGCGTGCATCCACCCTTGGCTGAGAAAGCCCGGGGTCAGGTAGAGCAGCCAGCCGCCGAAGATCAGTGTGGCGATCATTGCAGGGCCCATGATGCCGCGATACAGCTTGCGTTCCATGAGGCTAAATCTTTCTTTGCTGACGGAATCTTCGCTTTGTGCGTGGTAAACAAAGAGGCGAGGCAGGTAAAACAGGCCTGCAAACCAACAGACGATGCTGATGATGTGGAAGGCTTTGATCCATAGATAAAGCATTTTTAGTTATTCCCAGGTTCACGGTAGACCAAATAGTAGTAGTAGAGCGTCTGAGAGTCACCTTGACGGTTGTCGCAGGGGCGCGGTGTCCCTATTATCGAGGGCTTTCCAGTGGGTTCGTTGAGGGCAGGTTATGGTCAAGGTCGGTATTGTCGGCGGCACGGGTTACACCGGTGTCGAATTACTGCGTTTGCTGGCACAGCATCCGCAAGCTGAAGTGGTTGCCATCACTTCTCGATCCGAGGCGGGCCTGCCAGTTGCCGATCTGTACCCGAACCTGCGCGGTCACTATGACGGCCTGGCGTTCAGCGTGCCGGACACTCAGACATTGGCGGCCTGCGACGTGGTGTTTTTCGCCACGCCTCACGGCGTTGCTCACGCACTGGCTGGCGAATTGCTGGCGGCTGGCACCAAGGTGATCGACCTGTCTGCAGACTTCCGCTTGCAGGACGCGGATGAATGGGCCAAGTGGTACGGTCAGCCGCACGGCGCGCCAGAGTTGTTGAAGGAAGCTGTTTATGGTTTGCCTGAAGTTAACCGCGAGCAAATCAAACAGGCCCGCCTGATTGCGGTGCCGGGTTGCTATCCAACGTCCGCACAACTGGGCTTTTTGCCGTTGCTGGAAGCCGGGCTGGCTGATACCTCTGTGCTGATTGCTGACTGTAAATCGGGTGTCAGCGGTGCCGGGCGCGGTGCGAGTGTCGGCTCGTTGTATGCCGAGACGTCCGAAAGCATGAAAGCTTATGCGGTAAAAGGGCATCGCCATTTGCCAGAAATTCGTCAGGGCCTGCATCGTGCTGCAGGTAAAGACGTGGGTTTGACCTTCGTCCCACATCTGACGCCGATGATTCGTGGTATTCATTCCACGCTTTACGCCACTGTGGTGGATCGTTCGGTCGACTTGCAGGCGTTGTACGAAAAGCGTTATGCCAACGAGCCTTTTGTTGACGTGATGCCTGCCGGCAGCCACCCGGAAACCCGCAGTGTGCGCGGGGCGAACGTATGCCGTATCGCGGTGCATCGCCCACAGGACGGTGACTTGGTCGTGGTGTTGTCGGTTATCGATAACCTGGTTAAAGGGGCTTCTGGCCAAGCGGTGCAGAACATGAACATTCTGTTCGGTCTGGATGAGCGCCTGGGCTTGTCTCACGCCGGGATGTTGCCGTAAGAGCAGCTGTAAGCTTCACGTTGTGCGCGGCAAGCGTGTAGCTTGAAGCTTGCCGCTGCTCCCTTAATAGTTGACCGCTTTTCTAGGAGAAGCGGATAATGCGCTTCATCACGCATTATGGCGGCATAGCGCCGGGAGATAGTCAGCATGAGCGTCGAATCCTTCACCCCCACGGCTTTGCAATTCACCGAAGGTGCTGCGCACAAGGTGAAGAGCCTGGTCGATGAAGAGGGTAATGATCGTTTGAAGTTGCGCGTATTTGTAACGGGCGGCGGTTGTTCCGGTTTTCAGTATGGTTTTACTTTCGATGAAGACGTGGCCGACGATGACACCATCGTTGAGCGCGAAGGCGTAAGCCTGGTGGTCGATCCGATGAGCTTCCAGTACTTGGCAGGTGCCGAGGTGGATTATCAGGAAGGCCTGGAAGGTTCGCGCTTTGTCATCAAGAACCCGAATGCGACCACGACCTGTGGTTGCGGATCATCGTTCTCGATTTAAGTTCGCGATACCTGCTACACCCTTAACGCCGCGTTGAATCGCGGCGTTTTGCTGTCTGCGATCAGGCGGGGTATATAGCGCCTAGAACACGCAGGCCGCGTGCCCCGGTGACGCTTGGGCGGTTGGTGGGGATGTTTTCAAGGCAGCAGTGCGCAAGCCATGCAAAGGCCATCGCCTCAACCCAGTCAGGATCAACGCCTTTGGCCTGGGTGCTGCTGACTTGTGTTTGCTGCAGTAACTGAGCGAGGCGGGCCATCAATGCACCGTTATGCGCTCCACCCCCGCAGACTAATAGTTCGCTGGTACGCGCTTGGGCTGCCTGCAGTGACTGCACGATAGTCTGCGCGGTGAGCTCCAGCAGGGTGGCCTGAACATCTTCTGCGGCAAAGGCCGGAAGCGCGCTCAGGTGATTCTGCAGCCATGGGAGGTTAAACACCTCGCGGCCTGTACTCTTTGGGCCCTTTGTTTGAAAGAAAGGGTCATTCAGCAAGGTGCTAAGCAGAAGAGGGGCGACATTGCCGCTGGCTGCCCATTGGCCATTTCGGTCATAGAGTTGATTGCGTTGCGTTTGTATCCAGGCATCCAGCAGAACATTCCCCGGGCCGCAGTCGAACCCTGCGACGGGGTTTTCAGGAGTAATCAGACTTAAATTGCTGAAGCCTCCTACGTTCAATACTGCTCGGTAGCCTACATCATCGGTAAACAAGGCTTCATGGAAGGCTGGAACCAGCGGTGCGCCTTGACCGCCAGCGGCTACGTCGCGACGGCGAAAGTCACTCACTACGCAAATATTGGTGAGCTCTGCCAGCAAGGCAGGGTTGCCGATCTGGACGGTGAAACCTTGTGCAGGCTCGTGCCGGATCGTCTGGCCATGGCTGCCAATGGCGCGGATGGCATTGGGCGATAGCTGCTGCTGCTTGAGCAGGCTATTGATGCCCTGAGCGGCCAGTTCGACCCAATGGTTTTCAGCGATGGCACAACGGGCTATTTCGTTTGGTCCGCTGCTGCACAAGCCCAGTAGTTCACTGCGCAGTGCGTCTGGCATGGGCGTGTAGTGGGTGGCGAGCAGTTTGATGCTCGCTCCCAGCTCTATAAGTGCAATGTCCAGACCGTCCAGGCTGGTGCCGGACATTACGCCTATATAGAGAGCCATGGCTTAGCGCTTGCTCGAAGCCAGGAGAGTGGCTTTCTCTTGGTTCATGCGGGCCATTAACGGTTGGCTTTGTTGCAGGAAGCGGGTGCGCTCTGCTTTTGCGATCGGGTCGGCCATTGGCAGCTTTTGGCCAAGCGGGTCTACGTGAACGCCATTGACCTGGAACTCGTAATGCAGGTGCGGTCCGGTGGACAGGCCCGTTGTACCGATGTAACCAATCACTTGGCCTTGCTTCACTGTGCCACCGGTTTTAATGCCTTTGGCGAAGCCTTGCATGTGCCCGTACAGGGTGCGGTAGGTGTTGCCGTGCTGGATGATGACGGTGTTGCCGTAACCACCTTGGCGGCCTGCAAGGAAGACTTTGCCATCGCCCGTTGCCTTGATCGGTGTGCCGCGCGGAGCCGCATAATCGACGCCTTTGTGGGCACGGATTTTGTTCAGGATGGGGTGCTTGCGGCCTGAAGAGAATCGCGAGCTGATACGGGCAAAATCAACCGGAGTACGGATGAATGCTTTGCGCATGCTGTTGCCGTCAGCGGTGTAGTAATTGCTGATGCCTTGCTTGTTGGTGTAGCGCACTGCGGTGTAGGTTTTGCCGCGGTTGGTAAAGCGGGCAGACAGGATGTTGCCGGTGCCGACGCTCTTGCCGTTAATCACTTTTTGCTCGTAGATGATTTCGAACTGGTCGCCAGGGTGGATGTCCTGAGCGAAGTCGATGTCGTAGCCGAATACCTTGGCCATTTGCATGGTCATGCTGTGCGGCAAGCCTGCACGCTGGCCGGAGGCAGACAATGAGCTGGTGATAACGCCGTGTACGTAGGCGGATTTGAGAGTCGGTTGTGCGGTCACGCGGCGAAACGTATAGCCCTTGGCACTTTTGGTGAGGGTAATGGTTTCAAGATCACTTACTTGGCTGTGCAGGTTGTTTAGCTGACCGTCAGGGCCCATTTCAAACTCAAGTTTCTGGCCGTGTTTGAGCTGGCTGAATTGCTTGGCTTGTTTGTCGCTGGCCAAAATTTCATGAACGGAGGACGCGGGCAGGCCTACTTTTTCGAATAGAGTAGACAGCGTATCGCCTTTGGTGACGACCACTTCACGATGGTTTGGGGCTTTGGGTTCTTCGACTTTGGCGGTGGCTTCAGGGGTGCTGTCTGGCTGTTCTATTTGAGCAAAAGGCGCTGGGGTAGCGTCGTTGGTCGTCTGGACCAGCTCTTCGCTGCCTTGGTCTTGCTTGAGTTGCTCGGCAGGGGTTTCCAGTTCGAGGCTCAGGGTTGTTCTTTTTGCTTCTACTTCGCTCGATGGGAAAACCAACAGGGCCAAGCTTAAAAGGGCGGCGATACCACTTGCGGCAAGCAGGTGGGTCTTCGGATAAAGCGGTGGCGCTTTAGGCGGTTGACTGGTCATAGATAATTTGACTTTGAATAAAGGATGAATTGGAAAAGATGACTGACACGGTAAAGATGAAATAACTGTATAAAATATAACCAAATCACCCTTGAAGCAAGTCGACGAACCTTTCCTGGGCGGATGGTCGCCGTATGCCGGGCAGAACTTGTAATTAGTCTCTGATCTTGTATGGTTGGTTCCTTTTTGAATTTGAGCCTTACGGGTCTGATATGAAGTCGGTTGAAGAGCAGCTAGCGCTAATCAAGCGTGGTGCCGAAGAGGTGCTGGTCGAGTCTGAATTGGTCGAGAAACTCAAGCGCGGCCAGCCGTTGCGTATTAAGGCAGGTTTCGACCCGACGGCGCCGGATCTGCACTTGGGGCACACCGTACTTATTAATAAGCTGCGCCAGTTCCAGGATCTGGGGCATCAGGTGATTTTCCTTATTGGGGACTTCACCGGGATGATTGGCGATCCAAGTGGCAAGAGTGCTACGCGTCCGCCGCTGACGCGTGAGCAAGTGCTCGATAATGCCGAGACTTATAAAACCCAAGTCTTCAAGATTCTTGATCCGGCCAAGACCGAGGTGGCGTTCAACTCCACCTGGATGGATCAAATGGGGCCTGCTGACTTTATTCGTCTGACGTCTCAATACACCGTTGCTCGTATGCTCGAGCGCGATGACTTCGACAAGCGCTACACCACCAACCAGCCAATCGCTATTCATGAGTTCCTTTATCCGTTGGTGCAAGGTTATGACTCTGTTGCGCTGAAGGCTGATGTTGAGCTGGGTGGTACTGACCAGAAGTTCAACTTGCTGATGGGGCGTGAGTTGCAGCGCGGCTACGGCCAGGAAGCTCAGTGCATCGTGACGATGCCGCTGCTTGAGGGGTTGGACGGTGTTAAGAAGATGTCCAAGTCTTTGGGTAACTACGTCGGGATCCAGGAAGCGCCGGGCGTGATGTATAGCAAGCTGGTTTCTATTCCGGATGCGTTGATGTGGCGTTACTTCGAATTGCTGAGCTTCCGTTCGATGGACGAAATCAATGCTTTGCGTGCTGATGTTGAGTCGGGGGCTAATCCGCGTGACATCAAGATCAAGCTGGCTGAAGAGATTGTGGCGCGCTTCCATGGTGAAGAGGCGGCAGCTAATGCTCATCGCGGTGCGGGTAACCGGATGAAGGATGGCGAGTTGCCGGATGACTTGCCTGAGATTGAACTCGTGTCGGCAGAAGACATGCCGATTGCGGCCGTCCTTAATAAAGCAGGCTTGGTGAAGAACTCTGCGGTTGCGCGGGATTTGCTGGGCTCGGGTGGTGTGCGTATAGATGGTGAGGTGGTTGATCGCTCCTATATATATGCAGTGGGTTCGACTCACGTTTGCCAGGCTGGCAAGAAGTCTTTTGCGCGAATTACGCTAAAAGCTGAATAAAACTGAAATTAGTGCTGGACGGCGCATTTTATTAGCCTATAATGCGCCCACTTCCGGCGCAGTCGAAACGGAAAACTCCTTGAATATCAATGAGTTGGGTTGTTTTGACGGTGTCAGCTTCAATTCATCGAAGCAGGAAATGAGGTGTTGACAGCAGCGTGTAACGCTGTAGAATTCGCCTCCCGCTAACGAGAGATCGAAAGCGCAAGTGGTTGATGTTACAAAGGAAGCTTTGAAAACATCTTAAAATAACCGCTTGACAGCAACAGAGGCTGCTGTAGAATGCGCGCCTCGGTTGAGCGAAAGCTTAACCAACCGCTCTTTAACAACTGAATCAAGCAATTCGTGTGGGTGCT
>Ga0302347_1000658_pt1 | contig 50501 bp, 47 predicted proteins | sample PhyWR1_FD_202178 | JGI IMG/M metagenome (GOLD analysis project Ga0302347, IMG submission 202178) | Leaf surface microbial communities from wheat plants in UC Gill Tract Community Farm, Albany, California, United States - DLSL W.R1 (v2)... | ecosystem: Host-associated > Plants > Phyllosphere >... | reverse complement strand
TCTTTAACTTTTGACATAAACGTACTTCCTTGTTTGCAAGTGCATCAGTCTTTGATCGATAGGAACCCCGCGGGCGAGATCGTCCTATCACTCGCCTCTTTTGAAGGCGTAAGAAAACTGACACAACTTGAAAACATTCGTCTACATCTATTTAGGCGGCAAAAACATGCTGTGTAAATAACATCAGCCAGTGCAAGGCCGTATTTATTGGGCGGATTCAATTTTGTCCGACAAAAGACAGGGGCACTTATTTAAATATTAAATAGAGGTAAAGCCGCCCAAGTTGGGCGGCTTAGTTGAATAATGGATCCAATTAATTGCCACAGTGCCATTGGCAACATTAAACAGCCACTACCCCTACTTAAAATCTGAGTTGACCCCTATAACCGGGACAAGCATACAATCACTGTCGCCAGTTCAGCGACCGGTACGAATGGTGTTCCACACCCGCGTACGCACCCGATCGATATTCAACGGCATCGCCTCCAGCGCAAACAACTTGCCCATCATTTCCGGGCTCGGGTACACCTTGGTATCCGCCTTGATCGCCGGCTCCACCAGGCTGTCAGCGGCTTGGTTGCCATTGGCGTAGTGCACGTAGTTGGTGATGCTGGCCATCACTTCCGGGCGCAGCAGGTAATTCATGAACGCGTAGCCGGCTTTTTCGTCAGGCGCATCGACGGGCATGGCGACCATGTCGAACCAGATCGCGGCGCCTTCCTTGGGAATGTTGTAGCCAATGTTCACACCGTTCTTGGCTTCCTTGGCACGGCTTTCGGCTTGCAGGATGTCGCCGGAGAAGCCGACGGCCACGCAGATATCGCCGTTGGCCAGGTCGCCGGTGTATTTCGAGGAATGGAAATACGCCACGTACGGCCGCACTTTCATCAGCAGCTCTTCGGCCTTCTTATAGTCCTCGGCCTTCTTGCTGTGGTGCGGCAGGCCCAGGTAATTCAGCGCGGCGGGCAGCAATTCCGGGCCGTTGTCGAGGATCGCCACGCCGCATTTTTGCAGCTTGGCCATGTTCTCGGGCTTGAAGATCAAGTCCCAGGAATCTACCGGGGCGTTGTCACCCAGCACCGCCTTGACCTTGTCGATGTTGTAGCCAATGCCGGTGCTGCCCCACAGGTACGGGAAGCCGTGGGCATTGCCCGGGTCGTTGTTTTCCAGGGCCTTGAGCAAAACCGGGTTGAGGTTTTTCCAGTTGGGCAGTTGGCTTTTGTCGAGCTTTTTGAGTGCGCCGCCCTGGATCTGCCGGGCCATGAAATGGTTGGACGGGAACACCACGTCGTAACCCGATTTACCGGTCATCAACTTGCCGTCCAGCGTTTCATTGCTGTCGTAGACGTCGTAGGTAAAACCGATGCCGGTTTCTTTCTGGAAATTCTTGGTGGTGTCCGGGGCGATGTAGTCCGACCAGTTGTAGATTTTCACCGTCTCGGCGGCCTGGCTGATAGAGGCCACCAACATCAAGGGCAACAGGGCAATGGCTTTCATGGTTCGATTTCCTGGCGGTTTTAGGGCTTTTTATGGCAGGCGATCAAGGATCAAAGCGTTACAGAATCAATACGTAGGTCTTGCGCACGGTTGCCTGGATATCCCAGATCCCGGTGCTGTTGGCCGGCAACATCAGTGCATCGCCGGCTTCTATGTGAACGGTTTCACCGCTGTCGGGGGTGAAGGTGCAGCGGCCCTGGATAAAGTGGCAAAACTCCTGGGATTTGATCTGTCGACGCCAGCGGCCCGGGGTGCATTCCCAGATGCCGGTTTCGACGCCGTCGGTACGCTCCACGCTCAGGGTCGAGGCCACGGCGACTGGCTCGCCCAAGGGCACGGCCACCGGTGAGGAGTCCGGCAGGTGGGCGTTCAGGGTGTCTTTGAATTGAGTGATGCTCATGGGTTTTCCCGTGTGAGTGAAACGACTTACTGCATGAAACCTTCCATAAAGCCGGCCACGCCGGTAGCCAGCTTGCGGCGCCACGGCGCGCTGTTGGGGTTGGCCAGCACTTGGTCTTCATGGACAAAACTGCGGATGATTGCGTTGTAGCCAAGCCAGCGGCAGGGTTCGGGCTCCCAGGCCTTGAGTGCGTCCAGGCCGCGCTCGCGGATTACCCAGGGCTGGTGAGTCAGTGGCGTATCGCGGCCGAGGATCAGGTCGGCCAGGGTTCGGCCGCCCAGGTTGGTGGCACCCACGCCCTCCCCGCCGTAGCCGCCCGAGAGCGCGATGCCGGTGTTGGGATCGCAGAGCATGTGCGGTCGGAAATTGCGCGACATGCCGAGGTTGCCACCCCAGGAATGGGTAATCCGCACGTTCTTGAGCTGTGGGAAGAGTTCTCCGAACAGGTAGCGACGCAGCTCCACCTCGCTGTCAGTCAAATCGAAGTTATGCCGCAGCTTGCCGGCAAACTGATAGCCACCCCGGGCGCCAAACACCAGGCGGTTGTCGGCCGTGCGCTGGCCGTAGGTGACCTGGCGGCTGCTCTCGCCAAAGGCCTGGCCGTGGCTCAGGCCAATTTCATCCCAGGTACTGGCCGGCAATGGCTCGGTGGCCACAATCAGGCTTTGCACCGGCAGTTGGTACCTGCCCAGCGGCGGCAACGTATTCGCGTAGCCCTCCACGGCGGGCACCACCCAGGCCGCGCGTACACTGGCGTTGGCGGTGCGCAGGCTGCCGGACTGCCAATGGGTGACCGGGCTGTTTTCATAAATCGGCACGCCCATGCTCTCGACCACCCCCGCCAGGCCGCGCACCAGCTTGGCCGGGTTGATCGTGGCGACATGGGGTGCGTAGATACCGCCATAGGGCTTGGCGATGCGGATCTGTTCGGCCAGTTGCTGGGGGCTCAGCCAGCGGTAGTCGGCTTCGGTGAGGCCCTGGGCGTGGAGTTTGTCCAGATAGCGGCGCAGGCTGCCCTCCTGCTCGGGGTAGCGCGCGGCACAGTAGAGCGCGCCGCCTTTGCGGTAGTCGCAGTCGATGCCTTCACGGGCCAGCACCTGGGCGACTTCGTCGGGGATGGCGTGCAACAGGTCGTAGGACGCGCGGCGTTGTTCGGCCGCCAGGCCTGCCAGCAGGCGGTCTTCACCCAGCAAGTTGCCCATCAACCAGCCGCCGTTGCGGCCCGAAGCGCCGAAACCGGCGGTTTGCGCTTCGATGATGGCGATCTTCAGTTCAGGCGCCTGGCGTTTGAGGTAGTAGGCAGTCCACAGGCCGGTGTAACCGGCGCCGATAATGGCCACGTTGACGTCCAGGTCATGCTCCAGTGCCGGCCGCGCCTGCAGCGGGTCGTCCAACTGGTCCATCCATAAACTGATATTGCGCCATGCCGGCATGCCAAGCTCCCCTACCTCGTTACGATAGGGTTGATCCTAGAGCGCGTCGTCAGGGGCTGTCTTGCGCGCGTGCACGCAGGGAAATTTGTTTGACGTAGGCCTTGGGCGACTGGCCCGTGTGTTGGCGGAACGCACTGTAGAACGCCGACAACGAGTTGAAACCGGCGGCGAAGGCCAGGTCGTCGACCTTGATCGGCGGCAAGGCTTTATCCAGCGCAGCCAGCAAATGCTGGAGCCGCGACTGGTTGACGTAGCGGTAGAAGCTCAACCCCAGCACCTTGTTCAGCAGGTAGGAAATCTGATTACGGCTGTAGCCACACTCCCTGGACACGCGCTGCAGGTCCAGTTCGGGGTCCAGGTAAGGTTGCTTGCGTTCGAAATACTGCTGCAGGTCATTGGCCATATGCCCCAACTGCTGGGGTGACAGGCCCAGGCGGCTCACCGTGGGGCGGCGTGTCTGGGCCGGTTGCTCATGCACCAGGGACGCGTATTCATTGACCCGCCAGATCAGCCCGTCGCGCACGGTGATGGCCTCGCTGGTGCGAAACGACACCAGGCCCTGGCTACCGCGCAAGGTGATGCGGTACTGGATAAACGCGGTATCGCCATCGGCACGGATGCGGTCGGTGTGCTCGATCGCCTCGTCGGCCTCGCGGGGCATGCTGGCTTGCAGGTAGTCACGCAACTCGGCGTAACCGATGACACGGTTCTGGAAAAAATCGTGGTACTGGATATCCGGGTGGTAGTAGGACATCACCCCTTCGAGGTCGCGATGACGCCAACACAAGTGGTGGCGCAACACCAGGTCGCCCGTGGCTTGGGTGTGCTGGCAATCATCGTCTGGGGCGATGTCGGGCATGGAAGGCTCTGCGGCGGGTAAACCCTGGAGATTGCCGAATTTTACCGGCACCTTCAATGACTGATTGACGCTTCGGACTAATGGCCTATTGCCTGGTTTTATGGCGGGACATGACCCACGTCAACTTAATGAAAAACAACCGCCGAACGGGGCAAAAAAAGTGCGCTCGGGTTTGCGCACGAATGCTATTTTGAATGCTTCAACGCCACGACCAGTGACGGTCATGGCCCCCTGCCGCGAGCTAAAGGAAGCGCTCAATGAACAAGGTGGGCAACATGAACAAAGTGACGTTCCCCAACGCCTGCCAGCTGATGCGCTGGCATTTCCATCCGATGGGTTTCGAAGGCAGCATGGACGCGCCGGGCAGCATGGTCGCCCGCCTGTTCGACCGCGCGAGCGGTGAGACGCTGATCGCGATCGCCGGCATCCCCTGCGCCACGGTGATGAATGCCGCGGATGTGGAGCGCATTATCGAGGCGGTGGAGGATGAGCTGGAATGCTTTGTGCCGCCGCTGTCATTGCGGGCTTGAGCACAGTCCTACAGGTATAGAGGGTCAAAATGTGGGAGGGGGCCAGCCCCCTCCCACATTGGAACTGCATTCACTTACTGACCGCGCCGGTCATCAAAGAACACCTTTCTGCCATCCACCCGCTCCGACGCCTTCGGCACATTCACCGCCTGCCCCTCGGGCTTCTCCACGTACCAATAGCAATAGCTGACCGCCCGGGTGATACCGACATAGGCCAGGCGCAACACCTCGTCTTTTTGCGCCGAGTCATACGGCTCGCTGTCACCGTCCTTGCCCAGGCCCGCCATGCGATAAACCTGGTTCTTGTAGGGCGAGCTGGTCAGGTGCTGGCAATCCCCAAGCAGAAACACTGCATCCGCCTGCAGGCCTTTGGCGCTGTGATAGGTCAGTTGCTTCAACCGACGTGCCTGGGGTGGCAAGCTAGAATCCACATTAACTACATATTTAATATGCTCTTGTATCAATAGCTTATCGCTACTTTTTCGATACAACATTAATACCGATTCACCTTTTTGATAGTGCTCCAGTAACTGCCGGCCCAATGCAGCATCGTCGCGCTCCTGCACCACCACCGGCACCAACGCCTTGGGAGTACCGCTGGCCTTGGCCTTTTTGCCCGGGATCGCCGGCGCGGCGCGCACGATATGCTCGGCCGCATCGATGATGTGCTGATGGCTGCGGTAGTTCTCACCCAGCATCACGCGGGTGGTGCTCGGCGACGGGAATTGTTGATTGAACTCCATGAAGTACTTGGGCGAACTGCCGCGCCAGCCGTAGATCGACTGCCAGTCATCGCCCACGCATAGCAGCGAGGAACGCTGCGCGCCACGGCCTACGTGCATCGCCGGGCCGCGACTGCGGATTTCGCGCAAGCTGGCGCGAATCCAGGAGACGATCTGCGGCGAAACGTCCTGGAACTCATCAATCATCAGGTGCGACATCGGCCGCAGCAGCGGGTCACTGAGCAGCTTGAGGTTTTCCGGGGTGTTTTCGCCGAACAGCGAGAACATCCGGTTGTAGGTCATGATCGGCGGCGATTGATCGAGCAGGTGATCTTCCAGGACTTTCCAGAAGATGCTCAGCGCTTCAAAGAAGAAGCGGTCCGGGTCGTCCCTGGCGAAGCTCATCTGGCCAACGGCAGTTGGCACGTCCAGCCCAAGGTTTTCGATAAAGCCGGCTGCGGCGACAAAACTGTCCAGCAGTGGCGCCGAAGCCAGTTCGCCTTTGACCTTGTAATCAAAGCCGGGGCCGGCGCTGGCGTCACCAGCGAGGCTGCTTGGAAGGCGCTTGGATGACTCATAACTATCTAGCCATATCAGTGGCTTACGGCAGAAAGCTTGAAACAGTGTGCGCTTCACTGCCCACTCCGCGCGCACCGACAATTTTGCATTCGGGCGGCTGAGCTGGGCGTTTTCCCGCGAATCGAAGCCCAGCACCACCCATGCGTCCAGTTCGGCAATGTAGCCGTGGCAGTGAAACTGCGCGCCGTTGATCTCAAAGGTCTGACGGCTTGGCTCGATGCCTTTGATCGGCCAGGCGCCGGCGCGAAACCATAGGTCCTCGATCACGTCGCACAGTTCTTCGTCGCGTTTGGCGGCCAGTTCGGTCACCGCCACGCGCTTCTGCACGTCCGGGTGGTCGCGCTCCAGCTCCCGCAGCTGCAGCCCCTGGCGGGCCAGCGGCGTGATCAGCTCGCGAAAGCGCGCATGCCGGCCCTGCAGCCGGTGATAGCAGGCGTTCATCTGTTGGCGCTGGGCGTCGCTGATGCGTAGGTCGAACGGGTTGCTGTCGGCGTCTTCTACACCTGCGCTGAGGTTCTCGAATGCTTGCAGTCGTTCAAAACCCGGCAGGCTGCGCACCATCGGCAGGATACGTGAGTGAAAGGTACGCACCACCGCCTGGGCCTCTTTGAGACCAAGGGGTTGGCCCCACAGGCTGAGAATCTCCATGAGCTTGTTGACGAAGTCTTTGCGCGACTCACGGGTGAAGGTCACCACCGTCATCGAGCTCAATTCAAAGCCCAGGTAATGGGTGAGGAGCAAGATACGCAGCACCAGCGAGGTGGATTTACCCGCGCCGGCGCCGGCGATTACCGAGGTCGACGGCGTATCGCTGAAGATCATCTTCCATTGCGCTGCGCTGGGTTGGGCGTGGGCAGGCAGCAGGCGCGCCACGTCGGCCTTGATGCGCTTCTTGATCTCGGCGGTCAGCGGCAGGCGCCAATCATCGAACAGGCTGTCGTCGACACCCGGTGCGCGGTGTTCGTCCGGGCGAAAGTCGCGAATCAGCAGGACCTGCCGGCCCTCTTCAATGCCATCAGCCTTGCCTTCACGGTAACCGTATTCCACACCCGCCTCATGGCCGCTGCGAAAACCGTCGGCCTGCCCATGCAGCCAGGAAAACCGGTGCTGGGCGCGCAGGCGTGTCAGGCCATGGCCAAACAGGCGCGCGGCAAGGCGCTTGAGCAGCGGCATGTCTGCCAAGGGGCGCAGTTCGGGAGGCAAATCTGGCTTTTGTTGCGGCACGCGGTCTCCTGCGATGAGCTGGTTTCAACAAGTGCGCCATGGTCGCCGGAATCGGCGTTCAGTTCCAGCCAATTGCTTTGCCGTCATGCAGTTAGGCGATGAAGTGAAAGTCAAAACGCCAGCAACCAATCTAATCCATAGATAGGAATTAGGCATTTTTTACGCTTTTTATCGATCATGGGCTATTGGATCATAGGCGCCATCAACAGGAGACAATCATGCTTGAACTTCGACCTTTCAACAGCTTGGGCGGCGCCCACCATGGCTGGCTTGACGCCCATCACCACTTTTCGTTTGCCGAATACCACGACCCCAAGCGTATGCACTGGGGCAACCTGCGGGTGTGGAACGACGACATCATCGCCCCCGGCACCGGTTTCCCCCAGCATTCGCACCGCGACATGGAAATCATCACCTATGTGCGTGAAGGCGCCATCAGCCACGCCGACAACCTGGGCAACAAGGGCCGCACCGAGGCTGGCGATGTGCAAGTAATGAGTGCCGGCACCGGGATCGCCCACAGCGAATACAACCTGGAGGCGAAGCCGACCAAGATTTTCCAGATATGGATTATCCCGAATGAGGCCGGTTTACCGCCTTCCTGGGGTGCCAAGCCCTTTCCACAAGGCGAGCGGGAAGGCTTTGTAACCCTGGCCAGCGGCAAGGCCGGTGACACTGAAAGCCTGCGCATCCGCGCCGATGCACGCCTGGTGGCGGCTAACCTGAAAGCCGGGGAAAGCGCCGAATACCGGCTGGACAGCGGGCGTCGGGCGTACCTGGTGCCTGCCACCGGTGTGATTGAAGTCAATGGCTTGCGTGCGCAAGCTCGAGACGGGGTTGCGGTGGAGGATGAGCAGGTGTTGCGGGTTACGGCGATTGAAGACAGCGAGATAGTGCTGGTCGACCTGGCCTGATCTCAAGCCTGACCCAAAACAACTGTGGGAGGGGGCTTGCCCCCGATGGCGGTGTATCAGTCAACATGGATATCGACTGATCTACCGCTATCGGGGGCAAACCCCCTCCCACACTTTGACCAGCAGTGTTACTGGGAGATTGCGCCGTCTACCAGCACCTGTGCCTCTTCCACCAACTGCTTGAGGTGATCTTCACCTATAAAGCTCTCGGCGTAGATCTTGTAGATGTCCTCGGTGCCCGATGGCCGCGCGGCGAACCAGCCGTTTTCGGTCATCACCTTCAAGCCGCCAATCGCCTGATCGTTGCCTGGCGCGTGGCTGAGGATCTGCTGGATGCTTTCACCGGCGAGCGTGGTGGAGGTCACCTGCTGCGGCGACAGTTTGCCCAGCAAGGCTTTTTGCGCCGGAGTGGCCTTGGCGTCGACACGAATGGCGAACGGCTCACCCAGGGCGTCGGTCAGCCCACGGTAGATCTGGCTTGGGTCCTGGCCTTTGCGCGAGGTCATTTCTGCCGCCAGCAACGCCGGGATCAGGCCGTCTTTGTCGGTACTCCACACAGTGCCGTCCTTGCGCAGGAACGAGGCGCCGGCGCTTTCTTCACCGCCAAAGCCCAATGATCCCTCGAACAAGCCGTCGGCGAACCACTTGAAGCCTACCGGCACCTCATACAGGCGCCGGCCAATGCGTGCGGCCACGCGGTCGATCAGGCCGCTGCTGACCACGGTCTTGCCCACGGCCGCGTCGGCGCGCCAGTCGGGACGGTTCTGGAACAGGTAGTCGATGGACACGGCCAGGTAGTTGTTTGGCGCCAACAGGCCGCCGGTCGGGGTGACGATGCCGTGACGGTCGTGGTCCGGGTCGCAGGCGAAGGCCACGTCGAATCGGTCCTTGAGGCCGATCAGGCCTTGCATGGCGTAGCTGGAGGACGGGTCCATGCGGATCTGGCCGTCCCAGTCGACGCTCATAAAGCGGAAGGTAGCGTCGACTTCGGTGTTCACCACCTCGAGGTTCAGGCGATAGTGCTCGGCAATCGCCGACCAGTAGCGCACCCCTGCTCCACCCAACGGGTCGACACCCAGGCGCAGGTCGGCGCTGCGGATGGCGTCCATGTCGATGACATTGACCAGGTCAGCCACATAGCTGTTGAGGTAGTCATGGCGGTGGGTGGTGTCGGCCTTGAGCGCCTGGGCGTGGGTAATACGCTTGACCCCGGCCAGCTTATTGGCCAGCAACTCGTTGGCCTTGGCCTCGATCCATTTGGTTACATGGGTATCGGCCGGGCCGCCATTGGGCGGGTTGTACTTGTAGCCACCGCTTTGCGGCGGATTGTGCGACGGAGTAATCACAATACCGTCAGCCAGGCCGCTGGTGCGGCCACGGTTGTAGCAGATGATGGCGTGGGAAATCGCCGGAGTCGGCGTGTATTCATCGCCTTCGGCCAGCATCACGTGCACGCCGTTGGCGGCCAGCACTTCCAGGGCACTGGCACCGGCGGGCGTCGACAGTGCGTGGGTATCCAAGCCTACGAACAACGGGCCGTTGATGCCCTGGGCTTCGCGGTACAGGCAGATGGCCTGGCTGATGGCTAGCACGTGCCATTCGTTGAAGCTCAGTTCGAACGAGCTGCCGCGATGCCCGGAAGTACCAAAGGCCACGCGCTGGGTGGAGATTGCTGCATCAGGCTGGCCGGTGTAATAGGCCGTGACCAGTCGCGGGATATCCACCAGCAACTGGGCTGGCGCCGGCTTGCCCGCAAAAGGACTGATTGTCATGCATAAACCTCGGAGAGAATGATTCGGAAAAAATGGCAGTTTACTGAGTGTTGGACTGCTGCGCGACGGTATCGATCCTACATCATCAAGAGAAACTTCACGCAGTCAGCCTATCTGTGCCTGACGCAACGCATCGCCCAATGCCGCCAGGGCGATATTCAGGTTGGGCTGCCCGTGAAAGGTATGGCTCAAGCGCAGATGCTGGTGATGCAGGCCGCCGACACTGAACAGCTCCCCGGGCGCCAACACCACCTGCTGGGCCAACATCAGTTGGAATACCTGGCGCATATCCACGGCCCGCGCAGACTCCAGCCAGAAGGCCGCCCCGGCGGCCGGCGGCCGATAGGTGACTTGTTCGCCCAGGTGCTGATCCAGGCGCAGGCTCACTTCGGCTGCCTGCGCGCGCAGTCGCTCGCGCAGCACGAGCAGATGCTGGTCAATCCGCCCGCTTTGATACAAGCGGGCAATGGCGCGCTGGCGAATCGATGAGAGTCGGAACGAGCGCAACAGAAACTGACGCTGCAGTTCACTGCTCATACGCCGCGAGAGCAGATAACCATAGGGCGCTTCCGCCCCCAGCACTTTCTCGAATGAAGAAAACACAATCAGCCGCTCCGGGTTCACCAGCTCTCGCAGCGCTGTATGCGGCTGCTGGAAACCCAGCTCGCCAAAGGTGTCGTTTTCCAGCAGCCAGCAGCCATGCTGCTCCAGCAGTTGCGCGACCTGCTGGCGGTCGCCGGCCGGCATGGCCACCCCCGCAGGCAGGCTGACCACCGACGACAACACCAGCAGGTGCACCGGTTCACTGCGCAACAGTGTTTCCAGAGTAACCAGATCCAGTCGCCCTAGCGGCGTCCAGGGCAATTCGATGATGTGCACCCCGGCGTCCTGGAACAGGCGCAGGATCAGCCAGTCGCAGGGTGATTCCACAATCACCGTGGTACCCCGCAGGCCTAACACCTCGACCAGGATATCCAGCACACCGCGCAGGTCGGCGCCGATATAGACGTCATCGGCGTGCCAGCAGCGCGTGGGAGACGAGGTGTAGCGCGCTGCCAATACCGCGCGCAACTCCCATACGCCGCAGGGCTGGGACCAGGGTTGCAAGTGCCGTGGATACTGGCGCACCAGCTCCCGTTCGAGCCGCAACAGGGTTGGATCCAGCGAGGCCAGCAGTGCGGGTTCATCGCCGCTGAGCACCACCATGCCAGGGCGACGGGCTGCTGCGTAGAGGCGATCGAGCAGATCACCTCCCACCCCGTTCGCCGGGTTAGCCGACAGGGGCCAGGCGTAGTAGCCCGACTTCGCCACGGAATAGACTCTGCCCTCCTTCTCCAGCAGCGAATAGGCATACTGGATCGTCGAAATCGAAACGTTCAGGCGCTCGGCCAATTGCCGCAGGGACGGCAGCTTTACCCGCGCATCGGTGCTGACTTCATTGATCAGCCTGATCATGTAGCGATAGACCGCCTGATACGCGAAGTCCGCCTGCCGCTCGCCGCGCAGAATCATCGGCCGGACAATTGAAAGGCCTGCGAAGTGCCGCGCGGCGTTGCAGCAGCGTTGCGCAGCTTGCCCTGCGCAACGGCCTGCGGCCGCTTGCGGTACAGGTGCTGCAATAAGGTCATGGGCAAGCCGCTGGTATCGGTGACCCACTGCTGCAACATTTCTGCGGACGGTTTGCCCTGCAGCACCTTGTGCAACTCGGGCAGGGCCACCAGCATGCCCGGATGGCATTGACGCAAGTAGCCTTCCAGCCGCTCGCCATGATGGATAAATGGCGAGAACAGCATGCAGGTCAGTTGGGTTTCATCCAGGCCAAAGAACTGGTTGGCGTAGGCGCTCGACAGCATGCGACCTTCACAGGTGCCTGCCTCGGCAAGCAAGTCCTCGCAAAGGTGCAGACGGCGCATGTAGGGACGTACCTGCTGGATAAAGCCTTCCACCCCTTCGTCATAGTCCAGCTCGCGCAGGCATTGGGCTTGCAACCCACGCAGGTGAGCCATCAGCAACGGATTGGAAAATGACGGGTAGCTGAAGTGAAAACCCAGCGGATCGGGGCTGTAGGCCATGAACTCGGCGAGCAACGGCGACGCGTCTGGGTCGATGTCGTCCAGCAGGTCGGCGATGCCGATGTACGCCAGGTTGCGATGGCCGACCTTGCTGGGGTTGTCCGAGGCCACATAATGTTCGCCGAACAGATCGTGGTAATACCCGATGCTCCACTCCTCCATTCGCGCGAACAGACCATTGAGCGACAACGGCCACCCCTTGGCGACAGGAACGCCGGCACCCTGGGCGCATTTCTTCAGCCATGCCAACAGGTGGCTTTGCTTGCGCGGTGAGTCGCCACTGACCAGTGCATGCACCCCGCCATGCCAAGTGCTGGCCCGCTGGTAGAAATCACCCAGGGACAGGTAGGTGTCATTGCACAACGTTGCGCGACAGTCCCCGGAGGTCAGGTGCCCCACCATCAACATATTGCGCTGGCTGATTTCACGCCCGACGGCAGAGGCCGGGCGCAGGTGGTTGAAGGGATGTACCTCCTGGTTTTCCACCATCAGCAACTCAACCCTTGGGTCATCGTGCAGGAACAGTCGGCTGTAGCCTCGGTTGAGGGTTTCAAGCCGGGCCTCGGTCACACCAGGGTGTCGCAACGTGGCAACCCGCAATTGAAAGGTGCGCGGGGCTCGACCGGCAATCGACAATTGGGCCGCCCGCAACAACGCCAGGGTGTAACTGCTGACTTCACCGCCTCCATGGGCGATCAACACTTTGTAATCTCCAACCTGTTCCATGCCCCCCGCCGCCACAATAATTCGCTGGATCAACAACTGGAGCGCAGTACGCTCAGCGCGATTGAAGTGCCCAATCAAACGTTGCAGAACTTGTTGGTAAACATAGTTCATGGCCTGCTCGTGAATAGTGCTCATCGTTCTACTACCTGAGTTGAAATATCAGTTTCAAGCAACTGCTGACAGTGTTGCTCGAGTTATTACACGCTTAGAAGTTCGCTCGCCGTTACATGCGCTGATCAATAGACGTTAGCACCAAGTAACAAAAGGGCACGTTGACCTTTGGATACGGACTCTCTCACGCAAACCCGCCAACCCATTGATTCAATGGGGCTGCGCTGACCAAAATATAAGCCCTAGGACCGTTCCGACAGGCTCCTACACTTCATTAACTAACCATTTAAAGAAGTGCCCGACAAAATAGCCCGAGCAACTTCCTCATTTGCCGGGCTACCTCACCGTGGCAGTACCTGATTCCATGATGCCGCGTGGATGCCGCCGTGTTAGTTCGAGCAACTCGCGACGGGTGTGTTAGACATTCAATCATTGCTCAATCCTTGAGATGAAAGTGAAGGCGCAATTATCAGTGCTGGAATAATGATTAATAGATACAGACGCCAGGCAAAAACCAGTGCAGATCGGCGACACGCCAACTATAAATGGCGCACACGCAACGACGCCGCGCTGAAATTCAGGGCGGCGTCCGGGAGTAACGTCAGGGATCAGGGGCTAAAACGCGAGGTGGGCAGCTTATCGACGGCGCAGGTTCAGCCCTGTCAAATGGCGCATTTGCCCCATGCGCCAGTAGTCAGGAATATTCGTTTACGAATATTCCTACGCTTTAAACAGCTTCAACCTGCAACGCCACACGCTCACGGCACGGGCATTCGTCCATGTAACGGTGCGCTTCCACGAACTGATTGAACGGAAAGACCGTGGTTTTCAGCGGCACCAGCACGCGGTCGGCAGTGAGCTGGTTGATATCACGCAAGGCACGTTGCAATGCCACCTGGTCCTGGATAATGCCCAGCTCTGGCTTGCCGGTGAAGTTACCGATGCAGTGCACAAAGAACTGAATGTTCTTCTGGAACGCTGCACACGCCGGGAATGGCGTCTGGTTGCCACCCTGCAGGCCATAAAGCACCAGGCTGCCACGGGGCGCCAGCACGTCACCGAGCAACGACATCTGCGGGCCGCCCAAGCCATCGAACACCACGTCTACGCCGCGATTGTCGGTGAACTTGTTGATTTGCATCAGCAGGTCCTGCTCTTCGGTAACGATGACCTTTTCCGCGCCCAGGGAGAGCAGATACTCGCGCTCCGCGCTGTCCTTGGTGGCGGCGATCACTCGCACCCCCAAGGCTTTGCCCAGCTGCACAAACGAAGGGCCGGCGCAGTGGCTGGCGTCGGTCACCAGGGCAAACTGCCCGGGTTTAACCCGTGCCAGGTCCACATATGCAAAGTAGGCGATCAGCAGCGGCGTGTAGTGCACACTGGCTTCGATAGGGCTCAAGACATCCGGGTAGCGGGTCAGGGCCGAACGGGGCAGGACGATCTGTTCGCCATACACCGGGTAATCATTGGGGCTCTCGGCCGGAAAACTGGCCACTTTATCGCCCACTGCCAAGTCATCCACGCCGTCGCCCACGGCGACCACAACCCCGGCCATCTCATGGCCAAGGCCGGAAGGCAGACGTGCATGGGAAGACGCCAGGTTCTGGCGCCACAAAATGTCATACCAGCTGATGCCAATCGCTTCGACACGCACCTGCACTTCGCCCGGTGCGGGCTGCGCGGCTGCATGCTCTTCGCACTTGAGCACCTCGGCCGGACCAAACTTGTGAAAACGGATCGTGCGGGACATCGCAAACCTCGTCAAAGTAACCTCTAATGCCATGAACTCTATCTGGGCTTTCCGGGTAAGACCACCGGTCGCCGTTAATAGTCGACATGCCTGTCATTGATTCCGCATCTGAGGAATAACCCTCAAGTATCGTAGGAAAACTCAATTAGCCGGTGCAGAGTACCAGCCTTTCCCCGTAAGATTCATGCCGGTCATGCTTCTGATGGACCCTTAGGGTTCTCAATATGACTGCTCTCGTCAAGTTTGCTGACTCTTCCAGGACCCAAGATGAACCGTAACGACCTGCGTCGTGTCGACCTTAACCTCTTGATCGTATTCGAAACCTTGATGCATGAGCGCAGTGTGACCCGCGCGGCCGAGAAGTTGTTCCTTGGCCAGCCGGCCATCAGCGCGGCGTTGTCACGCCTGCGTGGGCTGTTCGATGACCCGTTGTTTGTACGCACCGGGCGCAGCATGGAGCCATCGGCCCGGGCAGTGGAAATCTTCGCCCTGCTCTCCCCGGCCCTGGATTCGATTTCTACTGCCGTGAGCCGCGCCGCCGAGTTTGACCCCGCCACCAGCACCGCCGTATTCCGTATCGGCCTGTCCGACGATGTCGAATTCGCCCTGCTGCCGCAACTGCTCAAACGCCTGCGTGCCGAAGCGCCCGGCATCGTGCTGGTGGTGCGACGCGTCAATTACATCCTGATGCCGGGCCTGCTGGCCTCCGGCGAAATCTCCATCGGCGTCAGCTACACCGCCGACCTGCCGGCCAACGCCAAGCGCAAAGTCTTGCGCCGCAGCCTGCCCAAACTGCTGCGCGCCGACAGCGTACCCGGCTCCCTGAGCCTGGACGACTTCTGCGCCCGTCCCCACGCGCTGGTGTCGTTTGCCGGGGACCTGAGCGGGTTTATCGACGAAGAGCTGGAAAAACTCGACCGCAAACGCCACGTGGTCCTGGCCGTACCGCAATTCAACGGCCTGGGCACACTGCTGGCCGGCACCGACATCCTGGCCACCGTGCCGGATTACGCCGCCGAGGCACTGACCTCGGCCGGCGGCTTGCGCGCAGAAGACCCGCCACTGCCGGTGCGGTCGTTTGAACTGCATATGGCTTGGCGTGGGTCGCAGGATAATGATCCGGGGGAGCGGTGGTTGAGGTCGAGGATTCAGATGTTCTTTGGGGACCCCGATAGCCTGTAATGTAATTCCACTAAATTCCATAAAACCTTTTAATAACAACAAGTTATTGGTTGGTCAAGTCCATAGCCGTCTGTCTAAATCCAATGGATTCCACGACTCATGGGGGCATAATTGGGGGCAAATTTCGGTTCCTTAAAAAGGATGCCCCCACCGATGCCCCCAGATAATGCGGTTGTTTTCAAACGAAAACTCAGCGATGCCTTGATCCGCTCACTGACCGAACCTGGCAAACACGCCGATGGCGAAATTCCTGGCCTCTACTTGGAGGTGAGGGCGTCGAGTAAGGCCGGCAAATCCCCTTCCAAGGTTTGGCGATTGAAGTATCGGCTGCATGGGAAGGAAAACCGCTTCTCCATCGGCGCTTACCCCGAGATTAGCCTCAAGGAGGCGCGCGACATTGCCCGCGGCGCACGCCGCGACGTGGCTAACCACACCGCTCCGCTCAAGGCCAAGACCGCCAAGATCGAGGCACAGTTGCTCAATGAAGAGCGCACCTTCGCTTACGTGGCCGAGCAATGGTTGGCATTCAAGTCTGCCGAACTGGTGACCAAATCCATCTCGGGCTTTACCGGAGCGCTGAACAACCACATCTTGCCTGCCATTGGCAAAAAACCGATCAGCGAGATCAAGTTGGAGCACATCACTACGATCATCACTGAGTTGCGCCGCAAGCGCACCATGGCCATGGCCCGGCGGGTGCGCACCATCATACGTGCCGTTCTGGGCTTTGCCGAAGGTCGCGGCTGGGTGGAGCGCAACGTGGCGCTCAGCAACATTGAGGAGTTGAAGATTCGCCACATCGTGACCAGCAACCCGGCGATCGAAAGGCCATCCGACCTGGGCAGGTTTCTTCTACGCCTTGATGACTGCAACGACGGCAGCGTTGCCACCGCAATGCGCCTGCTGGTAATGTTGCCGGTCCGCCCAGGCGAACTGGTTCAGATGCGCTGGGAAGATGTCGACCTGGTGGGCGCCGATTGGCGTTATGTGGTGAGCAAGACCAAGCATTTGGACAAGAGCAAACACATCGTGCCGTTGCCTGAGCAAGCCTTGGTTCTGTTACGCGAGCTACGGAAAACCCGCGTGGTTGATGACGAAGGCAAAGGCTGGGTGTTCGTCTCGCCGGTCTATCCGGGACGTCCCATAAACCCGACCTCTATGCTCAAGTCCTTTCAGCGCATCTGGCCAGAGTACGACATCACAGCCCACGGCTTTCGTGCGACCTACAGGACTATTGCCCACGAGCATTTGGGTATAGATCCTATCGTGCTTGAACTGTCTTTATCCCACCGAATGCCAGGGGCGCTGGGGGCAGTATATGCACGGGCTCAATTGTTGGCGCAACGCCGAGAGGCTGCCCAACAATGGGCGAACTACCTAGATCAATTGCGGCAAAACGCAGCATGTGTGACGACAGGTTGACGCTACTCATGTCTTCTTCGTTAATCACATGAGGAGCGCCGGCCAAATCGTCTCATTGAGTAGACCTGCACTGGCAGGCCAGCCCGGTGGAGTTAACCGGGCCGGATCGATGGCGGCATCAACATTGTGCCAAGGTTCGGCAGAGGGATGTCTTTTCAGTCCGCTACTGTAGCTACCGATCGCCGTCCAGATCGGGGCACAAACAATAATGTCAGCCCCGGCCATCAACGCTCATCTCAGGGGTTTTGGGTGTGATCGAAAATCAGGCATGTCGTGGTGGCGTGCGCGTATAGCCTCCCATCGGGGCCGACGATCCGCCCCTCGGCCGTGGCGACCTGGCTTCCAACATGAATCACCTTGCCCTCAGCACGCACCAACGGCACCGCATCGGTCAAGGCACGCACCACATTTAGCTTCAGTTCAAGCGTGGTGTAGCCTCTGCCTACCGCCAGAGTTGTATGCACGGCGCACCCCACCGCCGAGTCCAGGAGCGTCGCGAACCAGCCCCCGTGCACGGTGCCCAATGGGTTGTAATGCCTGCCCCCGGGCCGACCTTGAAAGACAGCGAGTCCGGGTTCCATGTGAATGGGCACAAAGTCGAGGGTCTCTCCGATAGGTGGAGGTGGCAACTCCCCGGCAAAGATCGCCTCAAAGACTTCCATACCCGTGAGGCTGAAAGCCTGTCCTCTGGGCATCACATCAGCGGCCTGAAGACGAGCGCGGACGGCCTGCTCTTCCTCAATCCATCGCGCAACAACCTGATCAACATCCATCAGCGACTCCTTACTCACATACTTGTATATGCAATAGTTGTAAGTACACTATACCGCATGAAGACACCGATCAAGCCACAAGGCTGCACCAACCTTAAGCTTCGCCAGCTCACTCGCATGGTGACGCGCCACTACGACCACCAGGTCGCAGAAACCGGTTTAAAAAACACGCAGTACGCGCTGCTATCGCATGTCGTCAGACTAGGGCCAATTCGTCCGAGTGATTTGGCAAAGCGCATGCAGATGGATGCTTCGACTTTGACCAGGAATCTTCAGCCTTTGGCTGCCCAAGGCTTGCTGAAGGTGGGTGCAGGTGATGATTCTCGCAGCCGCCTCGTCGAGGCGACTGAGGCTGGACACACTAAGCAAGCTGAAGGACAGCGCGCCTGGAGGATCGCGCAAACGGCACTCAACGAGCGATTAGGCATCGAGCGCGTGGCCGAATTGCACACTCTTCTGGATGCCTGCATTCAGTGCCTTGGCGACGATGCGGATGACACATCAGGGACATGATTTTTCGCGCCCAAGCTTGAATTTAAATGCCCTTGAAAATAAAAAATCCATAGGATTCAAGTCCATCATGACAACTTTTGTCCGCTCTTCAACTCAAGTGGCCTGTCAAAAGCACATCCTTCGCCTATCGAAAGGTTGGCGTCCAATTCGATGCCCTTCAGTCATTTTATGCAGCACGCACGGGAGATGACGCATGGAAGCTAAGGGCACAATGGCGGTTGCCGTAGCGCAATTACCGCCAATTAGTCAGCCACTGACCGGGAGAATTGTGGCGCTGCTTGCAGGTTTAGCGGCTATCAGTACGCTGTCCACGAACATCATCCTGCCGGCGTTCCCCGTCATCGGTGAAGACTTGGGGGTAGGCCCTCGCGAGCTCGGCTTGACACTGTCCAGCTTCTTCATCGCCTTCGCACTGGGCCAGTTGGTGGTCGGGCCACTGGCTGACCGCTATGGGCGAAAGAAACTGGTGCTGGGCGGACTCGCGATCTTCGTAGTGGGCACCGTCATTGGAGGCCTCGCCACCACACTCGATACGCTAATTGCAGGGCGCGTCATCCAGGCATTGGGGGTGTGCGCCGCCTCTGTGTTGTCGCGCGCAATTGCACGGGATCTGTTTGAGGGAGAGGCACTCGCTCGTGCCCTGTCGCTGACCATGATCGCCACCGCCGCAGCGCCAGGTTTTTCACCACTGGCGGGTAGCCTGCTCTCGGTCACACTTGGATGGCGTGCAATTTTTATCCTGGTAGGGCTAGCCGCTATAGCGCTCGCCTTTTTCTACGTTCGCGGCCTTGGTGAAACCCATCCGCCCGACCGACGCGCGTCGCATTCAGTCACGACTGTGATGCAGTCCTATTGGAGGTTGACGCTGGATAAGCGCTTCATCCTGCCAGCCCTTTCGATGAGCCTGCTGATGAGCGGACTCTTCGCGTCGTTTGCCGCCGCCCCCGCTATTTTGATGAAAGGGATCGGCCTGACGTCCTTGCAGACAGGTCTGTACTTCGCCTGCACGGTATTCGTTGTGTTCGCAGCTGGCATGGCGGCCCCGCGCCTGGCGCACCGCTACGGTCCTAAATGTATCACCACTCTCGGCATTGCCTGTGCACTGACAGGCGCAGGGCTACTCGTCGCAGGTCCGTCCGCTCCGAGTCTTGGGTGGTATGCCCTCTCGATGGTCACGTTTCTTTGGGGCATGGGCCTGGCCAATCCACTGGGCACAGCCATCACCATGGGGCCTTTCGGTAAAGAAGCCGGGATGGCTTCTGCCCTGCTGGGCTTTTTTTCCATGGGGGCGGCGGCACTGACTACCTGGCTCGTATCGGTACTGACTGTTGCGCCGGTCACGGCACTGGGCGGTGTACAGACGACAGCCTGCCTGATCGCACTTGCGCTGTTCCTCCTACGAAGCAGTCTCGCGAAATAAAAACGCGAAGGCGCTGAGACCTTGTTTCGCTCTTTTTCCGCAATAAGAAACAACGCCAGACTCTGTATGCGGATCAAAGGCGGCGTGGCGTTGGTGAACGGCGCCATCTTTGACCAGCGCAAGACCTTCGTGCGGTCGCTGTCCGTAACGATGTGAAACGTATGCTGCGGTACCGCCAAGCCAGTCGAACTCGGCAGGTTTCTTCTCCACTTGGATGACTTCAGTAATGCCACCGCTTTGTGTCTACTGTGCATGCTGCAAGACCGGCATAGAGGGCTCGTGCAGATGCGCTGGGAAGATGTCGACATTGCCACCGCCGCAGCGTACGCAGCGAGCAACACCAAGCCCCTGGACAAGAGCAAGATTGTCGGGCCGTTGCCTGAGCCAGCCTTAGTCCTATTGCGCGCTAAATGAAACCTGTTTGGCAGATGAACTAGGTAAAGGATGGGTACGCATCTTGCCGGTTCATTGAGGTCGCCCCGCCAATCCGACCTCTATGCTCCAGTCCTTTTCGGTGTATCTGGATATAGGTGGCATTCGGCGGACTACAAGAACTTCCTGGAACCGGTTAATCCGTTACACATTACCTTCAGAGATGTAAGTACGGTTATCCAGCGAACAAATTCACCCCTCGCCTTAAATGATGGCCCTGATCAGAGTTCGTAAAGCACTCTCACTCACCCAATAGCTTCAAGACCATGTGACATGGTTGCCAACTACCCCGTTTAGATCGAAACATGTGGCCTTCATGTGCCCCCCGTGAAAGGACACGTGCCACCTGAGATTGGAGAAAATAACTCTACTGTGAAACAACTTATAGAAAATGAACCCCTTGAGAGCCTGAGACATCAGACATGTTGTCGACTGTTTAGGAGTTTGCAACATGCAAAAAATAAGCAAAACGCTAATTCTAATCTTGTGCATCGCTGGAGCCATGTCGGGGTGCTTTGACAATTCTGACAGTGAGCAGGGAACGAAAAAAAATCCCAATGACGGCTCGTCGGTAAGAATGGAACAGCACTAAGCAGGATTTACCACCTGAATTAATGATTAGATATCCAACTAAGGATCTACGTATGTCCTCGTTAAAAATAGCAGTATTAGGTACCGGGTTAATGGGATATGGAATGGCGATGAACATCGCCAAATCAGGTCATCAGACAGCTGTATGGAACAGAACCCAAAGTAAGGCTTACCCCCTCTCTGAATTTGATATCAGTATCGCCGCAGACCCCGCCAGCGCGGTAAGCGAAGCGGATATTGTTGTGACTATGCTGATTGACGCGCAAGCTGTGATGGAAGTGATGAACACCGCCCTGCCCGCTTTGAAGAAAAATGCGATATGGCTACAGTGCAGCACAGTGGGGTTGGAGGGCACATTACAGCTTGCCGCTATGGCAAAGAGCTACAGCATTCCGTTTTTCGATTCTCCTGTGCTTGGAAGCAAGGACGCCGCAGAAGACGGTTCGCTCATCGTGTTGTCATCTGGCCCGAGTGACCTTCAACATACCGTTACTCCCGTTTTCGAAGCCATAGGATCTCGTATCATTTGGATGGGGGAAAACCCCAACGATGCACATCGCCTGAAACTCGTCATGCAATCGTGGGCACTATCTGTAACCGCCGCTGTGGGCCAGGCTTTCGCGCTTGCTCAAAATCTAGGTACGGATCCGGATTTGTTTCTTTCCGCTATCAAGGGCGGCGCTCAGGACTGTCCATACGCGCACATGAAAGGTGCGGCTATGAAAGAAGGAAAGTTTCCTCCAGCCTTCACTATCGACGGCGCAGTAAAAGATGCTGGCCTGGTATTAACTGCCATGAGCCAAAGCGCGACCTCTTCCCACGTCATGCGGTCACTGCACGCCACCTACCTCAATACCGCTACCCATTTTGATGGCCGTGAAGACATGGGCGCCATTTTCAGAGCGTTCAAAAGTGGTACATCCGAACAAGGGGCAACCTCATGAATAGCCCATTGAAACAACCTGAGCTTTTAGCCGCCTACTTTACATTGTCCGGCGACGTGCATCCCTTTGGCCCGACGGAGGTGAGTCCGTTTGCCTTTCGTGACCGAGTAGAAGCGGCTGCGGAGGCAGGATACCTGGGAATAGGGATCGGATACGCGGACTTGATGTTTGTAGGTGATCGTCTCGGTCTCAAAGAAATGCGCTTGATTCTTGAAGGTAACGGCATCAAGCATATCGAGTTCGAGCTTTTGACCGACTGGTACGCCGAGGGTGAGCGGCGCCGTCAGTCCGATAAGCAACGCCGCGAGTTTCTTGAGGCTGCCCAAGCCTTAGGCGCGCGCGGAATCAAGGTGTGGGCAGACAAAGGCGACAGGGTCGAAGATCAGCCCAAAATGGTGGAGGAATACGCAGCGCTATGCCGCCAAGCCAAAGAATATGGAACAAAATTCATGTTCGAAGTCACTCCTTTTGACACCGTGAGAAGTATTTCAGGAGCACGCAGACTCATGGAGGACTGTGGAGAGGATAATGCAGGGCTATTGCTGGACATCTGGCATTTGTCCAGAGGCAACATGGACTTCGCTGAGGTTGGAAAGCTTCCAGAGGGCATGATCCACTCTATCGAGCTTGCAGATGCTGATCGGTACTCGTTAACTGATCTAATTGAAGATACTTGTCACAGGCGCCAGCTCTGCGGAGAAGGAACTTTCGATTTGACCGGTTTTATCGAATCCGTCAGGTCCACCGGTTACAACGGGCCTTGGGGTGTGGAAATTCTTTCGGAGAAATTCAGAAAAAAACCTTTAGAAGAGCTCGCAAGTTTGTCGTTCTCTACGTCAATGAGCGCGCTAGACTATAGGCCGTAATTCGCATTGTGGAAAAGCCGTACTGGGCACGTTAATTGAGCAAACTGCCAGGTGATTCAAGGCTGAGTGAGATGTCAAGGAAGCACTCACCTATCAGGATGCCAGCACTATGCAACTGTAGCCTTGCAAGGCATTTGCTATGACGTGTTTGCGATACTGCCGGTATTGGTTACGTGCGTGCTAAAGCAATACGTAGTCGCCCAGTCACAGACGGGCGGCTACATGTCCGGTTCTAAATAGCGAGTAATGCACAATAAATCTCAAACTACAAAACGGCAATTTCTTCGCATGCGCGCTAGTTTTGGCTTTGGCCTGCATGTTCGATGACATGATCAGGCCAGGCTTATTAGCATCATTTCTCCTCTTGAAGCTCTTGCTCAAGCGTTGAATTGGCTTACTCGCTGAAGAAGCTCGCCACTCGCCTCCAGCACCACACCACTGCGCCCTAGAACATCCTGCGAGTGGTTAACGACTGACTCCGATAAGGTATGGATAGCGGTGACGTTGCGGCTCACGTTAACGGAAACAGACGTCTGCTCTTGGCTCGCGATTGCGATTTGCTCGTTCATTTGCCTAATTAGCAGAATGTCGCTGCGGATCTTTTCCAGCGCCTGACTCACGCTTTCAGAGGTGACTATCGCCATGTCAACTGCCTGGCGACTTGACTGCATTGATTCGTGCGCTTCGACCGCTGCATTCTGAAGGCTAGAGATGATCTCCTCGATCTCCTCAGTCGAGGCTCGAGTTTTTTGCGCAAGTGCACGTACCTCATCGGCCACCACCGCAAATCCCCGCCCTTGGTCCCCAGCACGAGCAGCTTCAATGGCAGCATTGAGCGCAAGGAGGTTGGTCTGCTCGGCGATTGCCCGAATCGAAGTGGTCACCGTTCCAATACGATCTCCCCACTGACGCAGGGTCAGGATTTTATCGGAAGTTGTTGCTATTCGTTCAGTGAGTTGCTGAATCGACCGCAGATTATCCTCAACTGCAGCGCCACCATCATGAGCGATCCGTTCGGATGCCTTGATACGGCCTGCAGTTGCTGTCGCGTGCGTAGAAACTTCGCCGGCCGTCTGCGACAACTCTTCTAATGCTGTCGCAACCATGGCGATTTCGCCCATTTGCCGCTCGGAAGTCTCCGCACTTTCGATGCTAGCCTCCTTCATCGAGATCGCGTTCGTAGCAACTTGCTGGGCCATGTCAATGACATCGCGTATCAGACCTGAAAGATGATCCAACACCTTGTTAAAGCTTTGTGACAGCTGCCCGATCTCATCAGTGCTTCGAACAGGCAGTCGGCGAGCCAAGTCTCCACCTCCCGACGCAATCGCCTCCAGCGATGTCCTGACGGCTAATACAGGTCTGAGAACCAATCGCCGGAGCAACAAATACACAACTAGAATGCCCGTGCCCAACAGCACTGCAACCAAGCAAAGATTACTATACAAACGATCCTGCTTGGCCTGCTGTACCTGAGAAGTGTTGAACGCCAAGGTCAATTCACCTACCGAAGCGCCCTCCCGTTGTATTTTCGATGCGGGAGCCTGGACAATCATCGAGTTATCGTCCCCCCGCACATTCGCGAGCTCTTTTCCACGTTGGTCAGTAACGCTGATAGAGGCAACCCTAGCCGTACCAATCAGGGCTTTTGCGATTTGCTCGACCTGTTGAAAGTCATAAGCATATACAGGCTCACTGAGTGATGCCTGAGCGAGCTCGATGGTGGAGCGCACATCCGCCTCAAATTGCTCCTGAATTTGACGCTCATTGATGGCATAGCCCGCCGATAAAACGACGATAGCAGCGGTAATCATCGCTGTTAGAAGATACGTTAAAGCCTTTCCAATAAGAGAGCTGGTCATCGTGCTTCACCTTTGTGCTGCTCAGGGTTAAACCATAATTCGGTTCGGGACAACGGAGTATCCTCATGCAGGTTCGTGTTGTTTATCCGAATGGCACGTCGTCCCTTGAGGTTTGCATCCTTCAGAACACTTTGAATCATCGGGTTTGAATAGAAGTACCGATCAAACTCACCCTTCTCGATTGCGACGTTAAGCCCATACTCAATATCTTTGGCGAGCTGGGGGTTATTCCGAGAAACAAAGAAATAGGCTGGAGACGGGTAAACCAGCATTAACTCTTGCTCGACGACGAGATTCAGATTCGGGTGTCCCTTGACCTCATCCCACGGCTCAGGAACGCCTCGCGGCATATAGTCGAAACGGCCACCATCAAGCATGTAGAACAAACCCTCGTCCTTGGTGGAGGTCGCTACAGCAAGCCCTGCCGTTCGCAAGATTTGTGTATCACTCCAGTACTGGCCCTGACCTGCCGTCAGCCCCTGTAGGTCTGCCAAGGTACGAACTTTTGTAAATTTCGGTTGGTCCTCTTCTCTGATCAGAAAAATTCGATAACCCAGAAGACCTTTGTATATGGGAATTCGAATGGGTTGATATTGCGCCTCAAGCTCCTTGGACGTGCTTGTCCAGAAAACACTCAGACTTCCTTCACGAACCATTTCTTCCTGGCGTTTGGCAGTAGGAGAATCGGGAAGAAATACGACGTCGTAGTGTTTTTCGCTCAGCGACAATGCCAATTTCAGAAGCCCTATCGGGTATGCGCTTTTCGCGTTTGTGTCAGCAATCAGCGTCACCTTTTCCGCCATGGCCTGTGCCGCAAACCCAAGCAGTAAAAACAATAAAAAAATTCGGTTGCGAACCATGTGCAGATCTTCCTTACAACTCAATAGTCGAAGCCCTACCTAGACATAGCTGGCGGTAGGGCTTCCCAGATGTCAGTAAACTTAAACCTGTTGGCTGACGCGCCTATTTCCACCAATACTCAAGCTGCACACCAACATTCGAGCCATGCAAGGCGTTACCAAAGGCACCTGTATCCGAAAGCGCTGACCCGGCAGCCATTTGATTCGCTGCGCGTTGGGCTGCCTGGTTCCAGGACGCATAGGTGTAATACAAGCGAACCTCTGGACGATTCCAGTAGCCAGGTCCTGCAGGAGACCAGGTTGGCGCGATGGTGAACTTCGTCAGTTTGCGCGTCCCACCAGGGGCCTCCACTTGGTCTCGACCGATTTCGGTGCTCAACTTAAATTGTTCAGTGAACGCGTAGACCGGACGTACCCCCAGCGAAAGCCAGTTTTGATCATCACCGTCCGGACGCTTGTCCTTCTGATAGACGATCTGGAACTGCCCACTGAATTGCGGAGTCATTTGCCAATCGAAATACTCCACCATGCGCCAACTCTGGTTTGCGTTGTCCAGGGTTGGGTCGCCGGTGTAACTCAAAGCCGTTCCTGGGCCTCGTCCGTATTGCACCGCAAAAGTATTGAGGCTACCCAGGAAGCCTTTCTGTTTGTGCTGGGCAATGGCCGACCAACCCGTATGGGAATCATCCCTGCTGTCCGGCTTGTCGAGAAAGCTTACGCCCAGTTGCAAGGCGCCATCCGGGTTGGTGTCGAAGCCGCTGACGGTAAAGTCGTGGCGGTTGACGTAGTCCTTTTGGAATAAATTGTCCTTGCGAGAAAAAACGTAGCTATATTTGAGATCACCTATACCTACTTGATCAAAGCCGAAACCATTAGAGCTCTGGTTCCAATAGAAGTAGTCACTCATTTCGATGCTATTTCGATTGTAGTAACGGCGACCTGCCCAAAAAGAGCCTCCGTTAAGCGCGGGCATTTTGTTCCATTCAGCATACATTTGATTCATTCGTGCAAAGCCATAGTCCCCGGTAAACTTCGGCGTATGGCCGTACTGGTTGTACAGCTGAGCCATACCCTCGACACTAATGGCGGAGCCATCATCGAGTTTGAGAAGTTCCTGGCGCAGATCAAACTCAAAGTACTGTTCGCACTCGTTACCCAACCGGTACTTGGATTGCGCGCCCGGAAGCTGGAAGCAGGACTGACGGCCGCCATCAAGGGCGTTACCCGTACCCGTACGAAGATAGCCGCTGAAATCCAGCGCATTTGCAGACAGGGGCATCGCTACAGCCACACCTACACTCCAGAAAACAGTCTTTAACCTCATGTAGCATCTCCACTTATTATTTTTATTGGGTTTTCTCGGGACAGCCGAACCCTGCCCGGAAGATTTCTCTTCCAGCGACGTGGGCTTTTCTCAAGTTGCATCGTGTGTATACAGCCTGGAGCCAACCTTGCGAGGTCGACCGTTAAAGACACTTACAAGTACGGCTCCAGTGGAAGGACAAACTTTCTATAGTGCTTCAGCCAATCATGATTTGCCTCTGGATTTGGCATACGTATCGAAACCGACAGCCAACACGATGATGATTCCAATCACCACTTGTTGGTAATACGCGGACACGTTCATGATAACCAGGCCATTGATGAGTACGCCGATGAGCAACGCTCCGACAATCGTGCCGCCGACGCCACCTAAACCACCAAACAGGCTGGTACCACCGATCACCACTGAAGCGATAATGCGCAGCTCGTAACCCGTGCCGGCAACGGCCTCAGCGGATCCAAGTCGGGCGGAGAGCAGGAATCCAGCCAGCCCAGCAAGGAAGCCGGTGATGACATAAACACTCAGAACGACAGATTGAACACTCAATCCTGAGAGTCGCGCTGCTTCGGGGTTACCGCCAACGGCATAAACCTGCCGGCCATATCGGGTGTAGCGCAGCGCGATGTATCCCACCAGAGCGACCACCAGAAAGACCAGGACAGGAACCGGTACACCCAGTACGTCCCCTCTTCCCCACCAGCGGAAGGCTTCATTGAAACCGCTCACAGGCGCGCCATCATTCACAATGAGTGTCGCACCGCGCCATACGGTCAGACCGCCAAGCGTCACGATGAATGCGGGTACGCCAAACCGCGTCACCACCTTGCCATGGAGGTATCCCGCCATCGTGCCGACAGCGCAAGCTGCGAGCATCGCAACGAGCCATCCCATGAAGAAGTCGCCGCCCAGTGCCTGCATCAAAAATGCACCGCTGATCGCTGCGAATGCGAGCAACGACCCCACCGCAAGATCGATTCCCCCCGTGAGAATCACATAGGTCATTCCCACACCGATGATCCCGTAGATCGACACTTCGGTAAGGATGTTTTTGATGTTTCGCGCCGACAGGAACATTGGGTTGTACAGGGTAAAGATGACGATGAGTGCGACGAGAAACAACAACACGCCATACTTCTCAAAGAACCCGACTATCTCAATCTTTTTCCCGCGTTCCACGACTGATTCACTCGATGCTGGCTTGATCATTTTTATTTACTCGATAGACGATGCGGGTGCGACCCGTTCAGGCCACGCCTTGCTGCGAAAACGATGAGCTCACGCCTTGAGCCATACGCGCCATGAGAAGCTCTTCAGTTGCCTCATCAGCCGAGACAATGCCGGTTATCTGTCCTTCACGGAACGTGACAATCCGGTCGCTGACCGCCATGACTTCAGGTAACTCGGAAGAAATCACTATCACCGCGACGCCGGCACGGGCCATGTCGAACAGAAGTTGATGAACTTCCGCCTTGGCCCCTACGTCGATGCCGCGCGTTGGCTCATCGACAATGAGCACCTTCGGCTTGAGGGCCATGCAGCGAGCCAGGATCACTTTCTGCTGGTTGCCCCCAGACAGCGTTCCGATGGCCACGTTGTCGTTAGCCATCTTGATGCGCAGTCGCTTCTGGTAGTCCTGGATGAGCTGGGTTTCGGCCCGGTCATCGATAAACATGCCCCAACGCTGCAATCCGCCCAGACTTGGCAAACTCATATTCCAACGGATTGAGTGGCTCAAAAAGCAGGCCTGTTGCTTCCTGTCCTCAGGAACAAGCGCAACGCCAGCGGCGATACCTTCTTTGGGAGATTTGAATGGAGAGACTTGGCGTCCATTGACGTAGATCATCCCTTCATCGCATCCGTCGGCACCGAAAATCACGCGAGCCAACTCAGTGCGGCCTGCTCCCACCAGCCCAGCGAAACCAACAATTTCCCCTGCCCGTACATCGACGGACATATCGAGCAATGGCGTCGCATGAAGACTCCTTCCTCCACCAGCCGCTGTTCTGGAAACACTTTGCACCTTCAGCATCACCTCACCTGGTGCTCCTGTGAGCGGTTTGCGGACAAACTCCACGTCCCGGCCAACCATCAGTCGAACAATGTCATCAACACTAACGTCGCAAACGTCGCCAGAGGTGATGTAGGCTCCGTCGCGAAAAATGGTATAGCGATCACAACACGCCTTCACTTCGTTGAGCTTGTGCGACACATAGATGATGCTGATCCCTTTAGCCTTCAAATCTGCAATGATTTCGTGAAGCTTGTCGACTTCACGGCCACTGAGCGCAGCAGTAGGTTCATCCATGATGATGAGCTTTGCATTCATGGTGAGCGCCTTGGCGATCTCGACCATTTGCTGCTCTGCCACGCTCAGCTTGCGAACCATTGTCTTTGGCGTAATGTGCAAACCAAGATCGTCCAGCACATGCTGTGCGTCACTGAACATCTGCTTCCAGTCAACGAAACCATGTCGTAGTGGTTCACGACCCAGGTACATATTTTCGGCGACTGACATGTCGGCGATAAGATTGAACTCCTGGTAGATCGTAATGATGCCTACCTCCTGGCGATGTATGGGGGTGTCATGCTCCCCAAGCACGTGACCATTGAATTCAAGTGAGCCTTGACCAGCATCCGCAGGCTGAGCCCCGGCCAGTATCTTTAGAATGGTGGACTTGCCGGCGCCGTTTTCACCCAGCAAAGCATGGGCCTCACCTTTCCCGACTTCGAGCTGTACGCCGTTGAGCGCGACGACACCCGGAAAGGTCTTCTTGATATTGCGAACTTGCAGCAGCCTATCGTTCATCTCGATGCCTCCCAGCCCTGGTTTCGCTATACACGGGAGGAAGCATTGCTCCCTCCCCCATTGCCTTCAAAAGCGTGACCCCATGGACTACTTGATAGCGCTGAACTGCTCGGCCTGATCAAGGTTTTCCCGCGTGACCATGAATGGCGTAATGGTCACCGACTCGATCTTGGTGCCGTTTCTGATGTTGTCCACAGCCAGCCTCAGTGCTGTGCGAATTTGCTTGCTTGGGCTCTGCTCGACGATGCCTGTGATCTCACCAGCCTTGATGCTTTTGAGCACTTCGGGATAGGCGTCATAGCCAATAATCTTTATCTTGTCGCCCAGCCCCATGCCGCGCACCGCTTCGACTGCTCCAAGCGTCATATCGCCAGTGGAGCAGATGATCACATCAGGTGGATTACCTGCCGAAGCGGTGAGAATGTTCTCTACCACCGACATCGCCTTGGCCCGATCAGCCTCTCCGGATTGTTCAGCGACGAGCTTGAACTTGCTGCCGGCAGCGCTCAGTGATTGATGCACGCCCTTCGCACGATCCATCGCAGTCGTGGAACCGATCTGACCGGTGATGAGCACCACATTGGCGCCTGTTGGCAGGTTCTTTACCACCCAGTCGCCCATAAGCCGACCACCCGCCACGTTGTCTGCTGTTACGAATGGCACGGGTGAAGAGGTTCCCTCTACGCGCCGGTCAACTGCAATTACCGGCACCTTCTCGTCCAATACATCATTGATCGCAGGCGCGAGCGCCGTGACATCGTTTGGCGTCAATACAACCGCGGCGACGCCTTGTGTCAGCGAGTTTTCGATATCTGAGCTCTGTTTGGAGGATGAAGCCTGGGCATCCTGAACAAGCAGCTTGACATCTAATGTTTTAGCCTCTTGAACAACCTGCTCGTGCATGAAGATGAAGAAGGGAATTGAGAGCGTCTGGAAGCTCACTGCGATCTTTTCACCAGCAGCAAAAACGGAAGTGTTCGACATCAAGAAAGCAGTGGCGAATGCAGCAGTCAGCACTCGACATTTATTGTTCGTTTTCATTCTTGAATTCCTCAAATTGCATAGGTACACCAAGCATTCGGATTGCTGGGCGTAGCACAGCCGGGCTATTGAATGGCGCTGTATTGCTCTGCCTGACTCAGGTTTTCCTGGGTGACCATGAATGGCTGAACGATGACCGTTTCAAGCTCAGCCTCGCCGCGTACTTTCTTCACCGCCATCCGAAGGGCCGTTCTGATTTGTTTACTTGGGCTTTGCTCCACTATGCCGGCGATATCTCCGTCACGGATGGCTCGGAGCACCTCGGGGTAGGCGTCAAATCCGATCACTTTGACTTTGCCTTTCAGCCCCATGGCCCGCACAGCCTCCGCAGCGCCGAGAGCCATGTCGCCGCTCGCACAGATAATTGCATCGGGAGGGTTTGCACTCAGCGAAGTCAGGATGTTTTCTGCCACCGACATGGCCTTGGCGCGTTCCCACTCCCCTGACTGTTCAGCCACGAGTTGGAATTTCTCCCCGCCAGCCTTGAGTCCATCGTGAACGCCTTTAGCGCGGTCAATGGCGGTCGACGAGCCTGGGGTACCGCCGATGAACGCTACACGAGCACCATCTTTCATGTTCGATGTGACCAACTCGGCCATAAGTCGGCCACCTGCGACACTGTCCGCAGTGACATAGGGCACTGGGGCATCGGTTCCTTCGACGCGGCGGTCGACCGTCACCAAGGGAACTTTTTCAGACAGCACTTCGTTCAAGGCAGGTGCCAAGGCGGTCACATCATTGGGTGCGACGACCATTGCATCAACACCTTGAGTCAAGGCGTTCTCGACATCAGAGGACTGCTTGGTCGAAGAGGACTGAGCATCCTGCACAAGCAGTTTTACATTCAGTGCCTTTGCTTCCAGCGAGGCCTGTTCATGCATGTAGATAAAGTAGGGAATGGATAACGTTTGGAAATTGATGAGAATCTTTTCACCGGCTGCGAATGCTGGTGATAGCTGGAACGTCAAACCAGCTGCCAAAACAGCACTGCACAACAAACCACCTTTCTGCGCTCTCATTATTTTTGTTCTCCTCAGAGGGGTATCAAACTTACAACACAGGTTGCCAGTGCTCCGATGCAAGTTCTGCGCGAACAGAGCAATCAGGGGGTTGTGTAACCTCCGTCGACTGCAAGCTCTGCCCCAGTAATAAAACTCGCTTCATCACTGGCAAGAAACAAAGCCGCATAGGCAATTTCTTTAGGATCCGCAGCACGTTTCATAGGCGTCGCTGCAACTACGGCTGCCGTGATATCAGCAGCTTGGTGATCAATCATTGGTGTTGCGACCAGCCCCGGATGCAGCGAGTTGACGCGAATACCATTGGCCACGTAGGACAGAGCGGCGTTCTTGCTCATCATGCGCACCGCCGCTTTGCTAGCCTGGTACGCCGACACACCACTGGCACCGACAATGCCCCAGATCGAAGACACGTTAACGATGGAGCCCGCTTGCTGACGCTTCATGAAAGGGATGACGGTTCTCATCCCGTAGAACACACCGTTCTGATTGACATCGATGACTCGGTTCCAGTCATTGAGGGAGATCTCATCGATGGGAAGATAGGAACCCACCAAGCCCGCATTATTCACCAGTACGTCAACCTTTCCGTATTCACGCACTACCTCCGCAACGAGAAGCTCCCAGTCCTCCAGCTTTGAAACATCCAGGTGTTTGGCAACAACGCTATCGTTCTTATAGGGCTCAGGTTGGTGCACATCGCCAACAATGACGGTGGCTCCTTCTTCAGCGAAAAGCTCGGCGATAGCACGTCCAATCCCCATCCCGCCGCCAGTCACCAACACCACTTTGTTATGTAGTCGATTCATATTGATTTTCCTGATCTGAAACTTGACGATCACCAGCTGACAAATATTTGGGCAAGCCGGACCCGCTGTAGTAGGCCCTGCCCTGCAGGGCCTACTACACGTTGTTGCTCGAAACTTGAGTTAGTGCGCTTTGAAAGTCGCCGTCACGGATGGCTGATTCAGCCCGTACCAGGCGATGACAGCGAAACACGCCAGCGGCACATAAAACGCCGCGGCAATACCGAAGTGATCGGCAAGTGCTCCCATCAGCAATGGAACAAAGGCACCACCGACGAGCGTCATCACCAGGCATGAACCGGCTTTTTTAGTTTGCGTGCCGAGCCCACGAATGCCCATCGCGAAAATCGTTGGGTACATCACTGACATGAACAGATAGATAGCGACAACCGCGAAGATCGAGATTCGCTCAAATCCAGCAATGGCAACGATGCACAGCACCATGCTCACCAAGCTATTGAGGATCAACAATAAACGTGCGGGAACGTAGCGCATTACCCACGTGCCAGCGAATCGACCGATCATATAAGCCAGCATCCCAAGCGACAGCAGGTAGGACGCTTTCTGAGCAGAGATCCCTTGCCAGTGATCAATCGTGTAATTGATGAAGAACGCACCGATACCGACGTAAGCACCTACGTTACAGAACTGAGCAACGAGCGCACCGGTAAAATTGCTCTTCTTCCAGAGGCTGACTTCCCTGGCGCGTGGTAAGAGCACGTCAGCGGTTTTTTCATTGCGAATTTCAGGAAGTTGAATTCGAGCAAAGGCGACGAACATCAACATCACAATGACGGCCAGCACCCCATAGGTCACTGAAACCAGATCAACGCGGCTACCGTTGAACTCAATGGGGGGCGCGAAGAAAACCGCGCCACCAATGACCGGCCCGATGAACGCCCCGAGACCGTTGAAAGACTGAGCGAACGTCAGACGTTGTTCCGATTTTGCAGGGTCACCCAAGGCAGCTGCATATAGGTTTGCAGCGGTTTCCAAGCAGCCTAAGCCGCAGGCCAGGACAAACAACGCAACCAAAAATGGTGCGAATGTACCGGCGATAGACGCCGGAATAAACAACAGCGCCCCGACAGCGAACAATGCGAGTCCTGCCAGAATTCCAGCCTTGTAGCCAAAGCGTTCCATAAACAGACCGACGGGCAAGGCGATGATGAAGTAGGCCCCGAAATAGGCCGTTTGAACCAGTCCTGACTGCCCGCGCGAGATATGGAGGGTGTCTTGGAAGTGCTTGTTCAGCACATCGAGAAGTCCATGGGAGAGCCCCCACATAAAAAACAGACTGATCACGAAAATAAACGCTAACCGGGTCGAGGAAAGCTTTTCATGGTTATGAGCTAGCCCGCTAAGGGCTTTTGTATCTGTGTTCATGACCGGTACCTTTATTTGTATTGTTAACCGTCATCAGTGCACGCCAGGCGATCCCTGGTCCAGGGCGGGTGTGCCAGCCCTTGCAACTATGTTTTGCTGCGTCAGCCTCAAACATCCGTTCTGGTTTTGGTGCTCCGTAAAGGCGGAGCCCCTTGTGGGGCTAGGGCTCACGACCTGGAAAGATTAATGATTCCCTACGCTCACAATCTTGCCCGTCTCAGCCGACTCACTCGCACAGTTCGCCAAGCGAAGCGCGCGCAGGCCATCACGCGGTGTTGCTGGCATCGGGCTGTTATTCTCAACCGCATCCAGGAAGCTGTTGAGCTCGATCTTGTACGAGTCGGCATGACGCTCCAGGAAGAAATTGAGAAGAGGATCCGCCACGTCAGTCGCCTCTGCGCCATAACGACGAACACTGTTCGTACGATGGTTCTCGTTCAACAGCATGCCCTTGGAACCGGAAACCTCCAGGCGCTGATCAAAGCCATATACGGCCTCACGGCAACAGTTGATGTGGCATTGACGACCAGAAGCCGTGCGCATGAGCACCATGACACTGTCGTAATCCGGAATAGATTCGAGCGTCGGATCCACCAGTCGATTACCGACTGCAAAAACCTCGACGGGCTCCTCGCCAAGCAGACTCCGAGCCATGTCGAAGTCGTGAATGGTCATGTCGCGGAATATGCCCCCAGACGTTTCCAGGTAGGCCCTTGCGGCCAACGCCGGATCACGACTGGTGATGATGACTTGTCGAACCACCCCGATTTCACCATCGTCGATTGCACGACGCAGGCGCAGATAGTCGGGGTCGAATCGGCGGTTGAATGCCAGCATCACCCGACCATTCAGGCGTTCAAGCTCATCGACAGCAGCCCTCGCGCGCTCGTAATCCATATCGATTGGCTTTTCGCAGATAACTGGCTTGCCGAGCCTCACAGCCTGCAGCATCAGTTCGATATGGAATTCGGTGGGAGTGCCGATGAGTACAGCATCGACGTCAGCACGCTCAATGGCCGATGCATAGTCGTAGACTGCCTCGCAACCTAGTTGCAAAGCCAGCGCATTAACCCCCTCCTTCCAAGGGTCAGCGACCACAACCAGTTTGGTCCGAGGATTTGTAGCGACGTTAGCGGCGTGGATTTTTCCGATACGCCCAGCACCCAATACGGCAATTCGCAACATGATGGTTTTTCCCTTGACAGCCTAGCTGCCTATTATTTTTAGGGGGGACGCGGTGGATATTTTCCACCGCGCAAAAACATGCAGATCTATTAGCGTTACTTGAATTGAGACATGGTGGTTTCGAAGGTTCGCTGAGCCATCTCTTGCAGAGGCAGCTTGCGCACGACTTCCGACAGCACTTCCACACCCCATGGACCGGCATACCCGGTATCCTGAATAGCCTTGATAAAGCCAGGTACATCGAGGACGCCTTCACCCGGCAGACGACGGCGATGAATAGTGTCTTGCCACAGCGGCTCAACGGCGTATTTATCAGCGTCATCCAACTCGACAGAGCCAATGAATTTTGCTGGGATACGAGCAATCTCACTGAAGTCGACGCCACCACGCGCCAAGTGCCAAATGTCCAGCAACAGCTTGCCGTTGTCGTGGTTCGCGCCCTGAACCAGAGCCAGCGCAGTATCGATCGTACGCACGTTACTAAACGGCATGATTTCCAGAACGATGTCGGTACCGAAGGTTGCAGCTTCAGCGCTCAGGTTTCCAAAGTGCTCAACCATCAAAGGGATATTCGCTTCTTCCTGGTGTAGCCCTGGCGCGGTCTTGACCGCACGAGCACCCAGCTCCTGGGCTGCGTTGAAAAGCTCTGCACGCATTTTATCGGAGGCGCGGCGCGCCTCACCGTCCAGGTACCAGTCGGTCAAGAACTCAAACTCAATGTGCTTGATTCCATTCGCTTCGAGGATGTGGCGCATCTCGCGAAAACCGATGCGATCAACTGTCGACATCAGGTCAACGTGAATCAGGCCCACACCCTTGTAACCGGCCTCAGCCGCAGCCTCTACACGATCCCGAAATGCGAATGGGCTGATTTCGGTTGGGCCGAACGGGTACACGTCACCCGACAGAGTGAAGTAGGCGGCCAACAATTCGACGTTTTGATTGCTCATGTGTAACTCCTGAGATGCAGTTGCAAAGATTGAGGCGTGCGAGCCCTGCTAGGTCCAGGACAAGCTGTAAAGGGAAACGCGTTTCCAGTTATCGCACTTCAATACCAATTGGGTACCGAAGAGGCGCTCGCGAACGATCTTCCGCCAAGCGGGATCGACGTATTCCGGGAAAAATCCGAGGGATATCCCGATTTACGCCAAGAGGAAAGATGGATGTTGAATAGAGATTGCGCTGCTTCGACCGACGTAGCGTTAGCCGCCCACACGGTGCGATGCATATTGGATACAGGAATCAACAACGCCTTCGCAGCGGCGATGAAGATTTGGAGGAAGGCAAGGAGCAAGTACATAGCTATGTCTCCGTTCTTGTTTTATTGCAGCTTGAGAAGCTGTCGTTGTGGGGACGATCTTAGGCATGCGTTTTAGGAAGAAAAATACCAGAAAGTGAAATCTCTTTTTCACTCAGCGGAAGAATCCAAACCATAGAAAAGGGTCGATGGACCGTTTCTGATCTTTGAGGGTGCAGCATTGGGCCGACTTCGGGCGCTTCTACTCACTAGGAACCAGAATAAAGCAGGCTCATAGAATATTTTTCCACCTATGAAATAAAGATTTCCAAAAGCGAGGTTTTATAAGCCCATTCGTAATTATAGGCTGGGACTGACCGGAAGCTGGGAAGGCCAGCTTCCGGTGGCTACAAGAAAAGGGCATGCCTCGACACTCGCTCACATGCCCACGAGAGACCCCAAGAGGCCTAGCATGAAAAACCATAACGCAGTTGAAGAATTAATTCGCGAGCTTGAAAGCAAGCGCTACGAAGCAATCATCGCTGGCGATTTCAACGCCTTCAAAGCTTACGCGCATCCTGATTTGAGCTATGCCCACTCCACTGGAGTCGTTGATACGCTTGAGAGCTACCTAGACAAGTGCCTGGGTGGATTTTATGTCTATCACCATATTGAACATCCGATCGAGTCCATCAAAGTCGTTGGGGACATTGCGCTCGTCTTCGGCGAGATGAACGGTGAAATCACGGCAGGTGGCGTCCGCAAGACGCTGCGCAATAAAGCCTTGGCCGTCTGGGAACAGCGCGACGGCGAGTGGAAGCTGCTCGCTTATCAGCCGACGGCTATCCCAGCGTAAACGCGCACTGCCAGAGCGGATCTCTACTGCCTGAGAGATTGCCGCGCCAACTCTCAACGATAGGAACACCTGACAAAATGAAAAACTTTACCTACACCGGCCTGCCAGCTCGCGTGATCTTTGGCAAAGGATCCCTCCAACAGCTGGAGGCAGAGATTGACCGCCTCGAATCCCGGCGCGCCCTTGTGCTGTGCACACTCGAGCAACGTGATCAGGCTGAGCGAATCGCCGATATTCTGGGCAAGCGTGCTGCCGGCATCTTCGATAAAGCAGTGATGCATGTCCCCATCGAGACCGCTCGTGAAGCGCGGGAAGTTGCGAAGGAACTGGGGGCTGATTGTGCTATTGCCATTGGCGGCGGTTCCACTACCGGTTTGGGTAAGGCAATCGCGCTGGAATCAGGCCTGCCAATTCTGGCAATCCCCACGACATACGCTGGCTCGGAAATGACGCCAGTGTATGGGCTGACCGAAAACGGCATCAAGAAAACAGGTAAAGACCCACGAGTCTTACCGAAGACTGTGATCTATGACCCAGAGCTTTCGGCTACCCTCCCCCTGGGCATGTCGATCATGAGCGGCATGAACGCCATCGCTCACGCTGCAGAGGGTCTCTATGCCCAAGATGGAAACCCTGTGATGTCGCTGATTGCAGAAGAAGGCATTCGTGCGATGGCCGAGGGACTGGAGCGCATCAACCAGACGCCTGACGATCTGGATGCCCGCAGCGATTGTCTCTATGGCGCATGGTTGTGCAGCACCGTGCTTGGCCATGTAGGCATGGCCCTGCATCACAAGCTGTGTCACACGCTGGGTGGCAGCTTCAACCTCCCCCACGCCCAGACACACACTATCGTGCTGCCCCACGCTATCGCCTACAACGCCAGCGCTGCTCCGGACGCAGCTGCGCGCATCGTTCGAGCCCTGGGCGGGAAACATGATTCAGCCGGTGGCGCCTTATTCGATCTCGCGCAAAAACTCGGTGCACCCATGAAGCTGAGCGAACTGGGGCTGACCGAGGCGGATCTTGATCGCGCGACAGACATTGCCCTCAGCAATCCTTATTGGAACCCGCGACCGATCGAGCGCGAGGGGATTCGCCAATTGCTGCAAGATGCATATGAAGGAAAACGTCCTGCTTAGCTAACTATTGCCTTACCCACTCGGTGACCGTGAAGGAAGTCGAGTGGGTTTTTTCATCGCGTCCAGTAACGCTCGTAGTCACTACGCTTGAAGTGATCGAGCAAGAAGTCGATGAAAAGGCGAGTCTTTGCGGGCATGTGACGTCGATCCTGAAACGCCAGATTGATGGTCAATCGAGGCAGATCCCAATCATCCATCACGGGTATCAGTCTACCGGCTACCAAGTCGTCATAGATGATGTACTTGGGCTGTACCAGTATGCCTGCCCCCGCCAGTGCTGCTGCCCTGACAATCTGACCGTCGTTCGTCTCCAGGGCCGGTTGCACCTTGATGCTTTCATGCACCCCATCCCGAGTGAACTCCATCGTGTTGGGATGGTTCGCAAGGCTATAGATCAGCACATCATGCTCGGCCAAATCCTGCACGGTCCTGGGGATCCCCTTGCGCTGGAGGTATTTGGGCGAAGCTGCGAGTACACGCCTGGTCTCGGCCAGCCGACGGACAGTAATGTTCGAATCGGCTTCGTATTCACGCGTTCGAACCGCTAAATCAATCTCACTGTCGATGATGTCGTAGTACCGGTTGGCGCCGATGATCCTGACCTTGATTCCGGGGTAGCGGCGCTGAAACTCAGGCACGATGGGGGCGATATGCAACATGCAAAAAGAGATGGTGGCGCTGATCGTCAGAGTGCCCGTTGGCTCAATCAGAGCAGCACTGACCGTGGCCTCTGCATCCGCTAACTCAGCGAGCAGGCTTTTGCATTTTGCGTAAAAGTCATGCCCTGAGTTGGTAAGTGATAAACGGCGCGTACTCCTCTCCACCAGTCGAACTCCGAGCCGTGTTTCGAGCGCGGCGAGGTGACGACTGGCAGCGGCATTGGAAATTTCCAGCTTTTCAGCCGCGCGACTCAGCGTTCCCAGTTCAGCCGTGTATACGAAAAGCTCGAGCTCAGTAAATCGATCCATCCTTAGGCATCCACACAAGAAGGGGGAGATTATTTCTGTGGCGAAAGAAAGATTTTCATTTTTAGTATTTTATTCCACCGCCTGTGACTTTAGCGTATCGCTATAGTTTCGGGAACAGGCATCTGCCAGCCAACAGCTGATGTTCCCCAGGGAGTAGGTCACCTCAGGTCTCTCCTGACTCAAATAAAAAAAGGATGCATCTCCATGCGAAACCTAGATGAGCAGACGATCACACAAGCTGTCCTCACTCGAAATGCCGGGACGGAAAATCAGCGCCTACATGAGATCGTGACTTCACTCGTTCAACACCTCCACGCATTTGCGCGGGAGACTAATTTGACCGAGGAGGAATGGGAAAAGGGAATCGAGTTTCTGACCGCAATCGGTCATATCACGACCGACAAACGACAGGAATTCATCCTCCTGTCCGATACGCTGGGCCTGTCGACGTTGGTTATCGCCCAGAATCACAAGAAGCCGGAAGGCTGCACTGAAGCCACGGTTTTCGGCCCCTTCCATGTCGCCAACGCCCCTCGTTACGACTTGGGCGAAGACATTAGTGGTGGGCTTCCAGGCTCGCCCTGGTTTGTGAAGGGCACCGTCACGGCCAAAGATGGCACCCCCATCCCACATGCGACCATCGAAGTCTGGCAAGCCGACGACGCCGGCTTCTACGACGTTCAGAAGCCAGATATGGGGGAGTACCACGGACGGGCGATCATCCAGGCCGACGCCAATGGGCATTACCACTTCCGCACGATCGTCCCTGAGTGCTACCCCATCCCCCATGATGGCCCGGTTGGCAAGATGCTGGAGGCGTTAAATCGGCATCCATGGCGCCCTGCCCACCTGCATTTCATGATCACTGCCCCTGGCTATCAGCGTCTAGTCACCCACGTGTTCCGAGAGGGTGGCGACTATCTGGATTCGGATGCGGTATTCGGTGTCCGTTCGTCCCTGATTGCAGACTGGGTTCGCCATGAGAGTGGAATCGATCCGTACGGTAACTCGATCGACTCCCTTTATTACACCCTGGATTTTGACTTCATCCTGCACAACGCTTAGCGCACATACATTTCTTGTCTACCAGGCTTGCAGTGTGCAGGCCATAGCCAGTACTCGCACACTTACCTCGGAGAGGACTATGCGACCCGTCAAACACATCGTCATGTGGAACTTGCTTGGCGAAACTGAGCATGAGCGCTCAGCCAATATAGAAAAGCTCAAAAATGCTTTCGAAGGTCTTCGCAGCGTAATTCCTGGCCTTCTCAAGCTAGAGATCGGCGTCGACTTCAGCAAGATCGATTATGCCTGCGATGTGGTGTTGTATTCGGAATTCGATTCCATGGAAGCGTTGCAGGGTTATGCCACGCACCCTGCTCATTTGCGAGTTCGCGAAGAACTCGGAAACGTGCGCACCGCCAGGCACCAGGTTGACTACTTCATGTAATAAACACCTGTTTTAACACTGAACTTCGAATCAATAAGAAACGAGCACCACGTGCTTCAACAGCTCAAAAAAGAAGGTATCAGATATGAAAACTAACCTTGCCGGCAAGATCGTGCTCATCACCGGCGCAGCGAAAGGTATCGGTCGCGCCACAGCGCTGGCGTTTGCAGCCGAAGGCAGCCAGCTCGCATTGTTGGACTGGGATGAAGGAGCCCTCGCAGAACTGAAGCACGAGGCTGAGGCTATGGGCGCCACCGTGGCTGTCAGTAAAGCTGACCTCAGCAGTTTGAGCGGTATGAACGATGGCATCGATAGCGTTCTGGCCATCTACGGCGGCAAGGTTGATGTGCTCGTCAACAACGTTGGCTCTGGCGCCGTGCGGATGTTCGACGACCTGACTGACGAAGACTGGGAAGCAACCATGCAGCTCAATTTCATGAGCTACGTACGTGCTTGTCGCAAAATCCTGCCGGTGATGCGCGCTCAACAAAGCGGCGTCATTATCAACAACGCCTCCGACCTTGCCCGACAGCCAGAACCCTGCCCGCTTGACTACTCCGCCTCTAAAGCAGCTGTTCTCGCCGTAACCAAAGGCTTGGCCCGCAGTGAAGGCCCGCACATCCGTGTCAACGCCGTTGCGCCGGGCCCTATCTGGACGCCTTTCTGGACCAAGTCGGGCGGCTTCGCTGAGACCATGGCCAAAGTCCACGGGATGGAACCTCAAGCCGCAGTGGAGCATGAGATGTCGCTACGCCAACTCCCTCTTGATCGCCTTGGCACTCCGGAAGAGGTGGCTAACGTTATTGTCTTCATGGCGTCTGATCTTGCGTCCTTTGTGACCTCCAGTGTTTGGGGTGTCGACGGTGGCAGCATCCGCTCAGTGATATGACCGCCCACCAACTTTGGCACGCGCGCCCGGGGAGCAAGACTCCTGGAAGCCTCTGCCATACGTGGCATCCGTACTGACCACAAAAACAAAAGGATAGATGATGGCTACCAAGATCGACAATCAAACCAAGCTCGGCGTGGCATGCCTGGGAATCACCCACCCTCACACGTCAGGGCGGGTAAAAGCCTTCCAGCGTATCCCGGGTGTAGAGTTTCTCGGGGCCTACGACGACAGTCCGCTGCTCGAACCATTTGCCGACGCACTGGGCCTTCAGGCGCGCAGCAAGGAAGACATTTTAAGCGATCCCAACGTACACATCGTCCTGGTGCATCCCAAAAGTTATTTGATGGCTGACTGGGCCATCGAGGCACTGGAAGCAGGTAAGGCGGTGCTGTGTGAGAAACCTGCAGGTCGCCACTCGACCGATACCTTGCGCATCGTGGAAGCGGTTGAGCGCACCGGCAACCTCTTCCAGGTTGGTTACTGCTGGAGGTTCTCGCCGGCAGTGGAAAAAATGCAGCAAGTGCTCCAAAGCGGAGAGATCGGTAAGGTGCTTCAGGTGCGGGCTCATGCAGGTTGCTCGCACGACGAGGCCGACACCAACCACATGAAACAGCCAGGAGACCTGGGTGGCGCCTTCTACGTGATTGGCTGCCACACAATTGACCGGATCTTGCTGCACTTTGGTATGCCTAAATTCGTGAACGCCAGGATCACCAAGTTTGCAGGTCAGATGAGTAACTCTGCGCGCGAAGACGCCGCCGTCGCGATACTGAATTACGATGACAAAGTCGTCACCATCGACTTCATGTCATGGGATCCCATGCCCTGGACGGAAAGCTGGGACGTGACAGCCTACGGTACGCACGGTGTGATGCACTCCACCCCAATGCCCGCCTCTTACAAGCTGTATCACGATGGAAAGATTGGTCACTCGCAAGGCTGGACCCATTGGAACGAAACGAGTTTCCCCGAAGTATGGGCTGTGCGAAAAACCGTGTATTCACCTGAGATCGCTGAAATTGGCAACCCGGTTTATTTTGATCGAGAAGCTGCCGCCTTCGTTAAATCGCTTACTGAAGGCTTGCCATCTCAAGTTCCCGCAACTCAGGCACACAATATCAACCTGATCCTCGAGGCGCTTTTCAAATCGTCAGAACTTCTCGGGCAGGAAGTAACCTTGGTCTGAAGTTATTTTTGCTGCCCAGACCCAGCCTGGGCAGCGGAATACTCCCCATGACCGATAAACGCCACTGGGGTTTCCTGCTGGCGCGCATTCGAGATCACAAAACGCTATTCAATCCAGCGCCCCACGCTCTGCCCGCAGTACGAGTTCATCCACGACACGCCGAACCTTCGGTAGCAGGTGTCGTGTTTGGGGCCATACCGCATGGATCTCCACGTCACCTGGATTGTATTTTTCAAGAACCTGAACGAGCCGCCCCGCCTCAAGATGATCTCGAACTAAAGAGCTCGGCATCTGGCAAATACCCTGCCCGGCAACCGTCATGGAAACGATGGCATCGCCATCTCCAACTTCATGAGTTCCGGGTGGAGTGATGCGTGTGAGTTCTCCGTCCCCATCCAGGACGCTCCAACTCACCCGCTGCCCACGTCGGTAATTCACGATGCAACTGTGATTCTGCAGCTCCTCCAGAGATTCAGGGCAGCCGTGCTTGGCGAGATACTTGGGTGAGGCACATATAAGCTGCTTCTGCACGGTAAGTCGACGAGCTACAAGGCCGCTGGAATCCTTCAATGTCCCAAAGCGGATACTGAGATCGATCCCCTCTTCGATCAGGTCAATGACGGCATCGGTGAAGGTCACCGTCAACTTGAGGTCAGGATTTGCATCCAGAATTTCCAGCAGCACCGGCAGCACAACGCTCCGGCCATAGGCGGCAGGCAGATCAACCCTCAGGCGTCCACTGGGCGTTTGTTGGTGGCTGGTCAATGACGCCTCTGCAGCAAGGATTTCATCTACAGCAGCCGAGCAGCTTGCGAAGTAGGCCTCGCCATCTACGGTAAGGCCCGAGCTGCGTGTTGTTCGATGAAAGAGTTTGCATCCGAGCCTTTCTTCGAGCTTCGCGATGCTTTTCCCCACCGCTGACTTGGTGATGCCAAGTCGATCAGCAGCCACTGTAAAGCTTCCAGCCCGTGCGGCCGTCACGAAGATCAGCACACCACTTAAGGCCTGTTCAACCTGTGCCATTGTCCACCTTTACTCCACTATGAAAGGAGCTTAATGAGGTTTATCGCAACAAAGCTCTACCTTAATCTGTTCCCAAGTTGATTCCAACCCTAAAGAGGACAGAGAAAATGAATACTCAAAACATTGAGCTGCTTGCTGCGTATTGGACTATCGCTGGTGACATCTATCCGATGGGTCCGACCGAGGTCAGCCCGTACTCGTTCGAAGACCGTATGGAAGCTGCCGGTAACGCTGGCTTTAAAGGCATCGGTCTGGTTCACAACGGCATGATGGATACCGTCGACAAAATTGGATATCCCGCCATGAAAGCCATTCTCGAAAAGAACGGTATCAAGCATGTCGAGCTGGAATTCCTGGTTGACTGGTATCACACCGGCGAACGTCGTCGTCAGTCAGACAAGGTCCGCCAGGAACTGCTTGAAGCAGCCAAAGCCTTGGGCGTGCGCTCCATCAAGATCGGCCCTGGCATCGGAGAGGACACTGCCGACATCGACCTGATGGTCAAAGAGTTCACCCTGCTCAGCCAACAGGCTGCAGAAGTCGGTGCCAACATCGTTCTGGAAATCATGCCTTTCAGCAACGTACGCACCATCGAAACCGCTTTGGCCATCGTGGAAGGTGCAAACCAGCCAAACGGCGGTCTGCTGCTCGACATCTGGCACCTGCAGCGTGGTGGCGTCGACTTCAATGATATCTCCAAGATTCCTGCTCGCTTCATCAAATCGATCGAGCTCAACGATGCACACAAGTACGCCATTGAGCCGCTGTGGATGGACACCATTCACAAGCGTGTCCTGCCGGGTGACGGCACCTTCGACATCCCGGCATTCATCAAGGCTGTTCAGGCTGCTGGCTATGAAGGCCCGTGGGGTCTGGAAGTGTTGTCTGACACCCACCGCAAGCTCCCTCTGGAACTGATGGCAAATAGTGCCTACGAAAAAACCATGAGCCAATTCGGCAAATAATTCACTCGGCGTACCTTCTTTCAGCTCCCCACACGGAGCTGAAAGCCCCCTTTTTCTTAATCGGAGCCGCGAAACCGTGAGCACTGAAAAAACCCTCGAAGTGATCCGCACCCTTTTCGCAAAAATCTCGTCCGGGCAAAGCCCGCAAGCCATTGCGGAGTGCTTTAGCCAAGATGTGGACTGGAGCATTCCGGGTGCGTCTGACATAGCCCCCTGGGTTGGCGAGCGCAAAGGCCGTGCTGCAGTGGCTGCGTTTTATCGCGATTTTGGAACCTACTTGCAGCCCCAGGAATTCAACATCAAGTGGCTGATGGCCGATTACGAACGCGGTGTCGCATTGGGCTCTCTCCAGTGCCAGGTTATTCGTACCGGCAAAACCATCACCAGCGAGTTCGCGATCGAATTTGAAGTCGTCAACGAGCTGATCACGCGCTACCGCTTCTTCGAAGACTCCTATGGCGTTGCGGTGGCTGCCCAATGAGTTTTGGCGTCGATCTGGGTCACCACACTGGATTCGAGCGGGCCTTCCAGCAGGGGCACCTCACCCTTGGCTTCATCATGGCGATCGAGTCCTACAAGGGCGCAGTACCGACACTGGCGAACCACGCAGAACTCGCCTGCCGGGCTGAGCAACTTGGCTTTGCAGCACTCTGGGCTCGCGATGTTCCGCTGCTCGACCCAAATTTTGGCGACGTCGGCCAGGTATTTGACCCTTTTGTTTACCTGGGATACCTGGCCGCCAAGACCGAATGCATAGCGCTCGGGACATCCAGCACCGTACTACCGCTGCGCCATCCGATTCACCTGGCGAAAGCCGCTGCATCGGTCGATCAGTTGTCCGGTGGACGACTGCTGCTGGGCGTGGCATCCGGTGATCGCCCGGTCGAGTACCCCGCTTTTGATATTGATTTCGAGACGCGAGGGCAACGGTTTCAAGACACCTTCCACGCATTGCGGCAACTTACAGAAGAAACGTTTCCGAAGTTTTGTACCAAGGGCCTGATCAGCATGGATGGGCAAACGGATCTTCTGCCCAAACCAGTCCATAACCGTATACCGGCGCTGGTGACAGGCACGAGCCGACAATCACTGCCATGGATCGCGGAACACGCCGATGGTTGGCTCTACTACATCCTTGACCACCAGACGCTCCGCGCTGCAGCTAAGGACTGGCAAGCCCTTGTTGCTGAGCATTGCCCAGGTAAATTCAAGCCCATGCTTCAAGGCATGAATTTCGACCTGGCAGCGAACCCGAATGAGATGCCTCGGAAGATTCACTCAGGCTATCGGATGGGCCGAAATGCGCTGATTCAGTTCCTGAAAGAGGATGAGCGTATCGGCGTTTCGCATATGGCGTTCAACCTCAAATATGGCTCAAGGCCGGCAGATGAGGTCATGGAAGAGCTCGCCGAATTTGTCCTTCCGCACTTCCCTAGTCACTAGTCTTCAAGCCAATGAGTTCTGATTAATGTCCGTGTCACGCCCTCTGTGGCTTTACATTTTACTGTTGGGTGCCGTCACAGCGCTGCCACCACTCTCAATCGATATGGGGTTGCCTGCAATTGCCGACATCAGTCGTGCGCTTGGTGTCTCTTTAGCGTCCGCTTCTCAAACCCTGAGCGTGTTTATCTTCGGATTTGTACTCGGGCCATTGCTCTTTGGGCCACTGTCCGACCGTATCGGTCGTCGCCCTATCCTTCTTGCCGGCTTGGTGGTATTCACCATCGCAGGCATTGCCTGCACCTTTGCCCAGAACATAACCCTGTTGCTCAGTGCGCGCTTCCTGCAAGGATGCGCAGCCGGAGCGGCTGCAACGCTTCCCATTGCCATCGTCCGAGACCGATTTGAGGGTGTTCAAGCCCGCAAGCTGCAAAGCCATCTGGCACTGGTCAATAACCTTGCGCCGCTGATAGCACCACTGCTCGGCTCAGCGATTCTGGTAGTGGGTAACTGGCGGTTGATCTATGCCGCGCTGGCGGTATGCGGTGTGATTCTCTGGCTCCGTGCCCAAACAAGTTTTGATGAAACTGCTACAGGTAAAAGCTCCAATGCCGCCGCTTCACTCCTCACGTCCTACCTGAGCGTTCTGAAGAGCAAGAGGTTCTTGGTTTCGACCTTGATCATGGCTTTCAACTTCGCAGGTATGTTCGCCTATATCGCAACTTCGCCCCTGGTGTTCATGAACAACCTTGGTATGACCAGCGCTGGCTTTGCTTCGCTATTTGCTCTGACAGCCATGGGCACAATCGCAGGCTCTTGGGTCAATGGGAAGTTGATACACGCAGGCTTTGCAGAGCACCGGGTGCTCGGCGGGGCTTTACTCGCCAGCTTGCTGATCAGCCTGGGACTGGTGGTCGAGTCCCAACTGGCCATTTACCCGCTTTACATTCTTACTGCGCTGGTTGTCTTCAGCAACGTGTGTACCGGCATTGTCATGCCAAACGCGACTCACTCGGCGCTTGAGGATCTTTCTACAACTGCCGGGGCCGGTGCAGCGCTGCTACGCGCCACTCAAATGCTCGGCGGGGCCTGCGCAAGCCTGCTGGCCAGCGCGTTCTATGACGGCCAATCATCTCATGCCATGGCCGGTGTGATGCTCGCGTGTGCGGTGCTGGGTGCCCTAACTTTCGTGATCGGCTACCGCTCAGTCATGCCACACCCATTCGGCGAACAAGCAGGCTGATTCTTTCTTCATCTCCACTTATAAGGACTTCAAAATGCAACCACTGCGGTTTGTCATACTCCTCGGTAGCCTGAGAAAAGCCTCGTTTCATGCCACATTGGCACGCTCGCTACCGTCCCTGGCGCCTGAAGGCGTTTCGATCGAATTTCTGGGATCTGTGGGGGACATCCCGCATTACGATGCGGATGTTCAGGCCGAAGGTTTCCCTGAGTCAGTAGTGAAGATGGGCAAGGCCATCAAACAAGCCGATGCCGTCATCATTGTCACACCTGAGTACAACTACTCAGTGCCTGGCGTGCTGAAGAACGCCCTGGACTGGATCTCGCGTCTCCCCCGACACTCCATTTGCCGGGAAGCCCGTTGCGATTCAAACAGGGTCACCTGGCCTGATCGGCGGGGCCCGCGCGCAGTATCACCTGCGGCAGGTTCTAGTGTTTTTTGATGCACTCGTGCTCAACAAACCTGAGGTGATGGTGGGCCAGATCCCCAGCAAGGTCGATCAGGAAAAAGACGAGATCAGCGACTCCGCGACTCGTGATTTCATTGCCAATCAGCTGGTTGCCCTGAGCAAAATGGCTGCGCTGCATAAGGCATGACGTCTGCCAAGGGTGTGGCGACCAAGTCGTCGCACCCTCCTTCTTAATTAGAAAAAGCATTTTGGAGCAACACTGACACGAGCAACCCAGAGCCACTTGCCATTTAGGTAAAGTGGCCAGGGTCATACCAAAATCCATGTAGCGCTTTACTCAACTCTGAAGCGAGTTGGATGGCATTTATAAACATTCCTTCAACTGCGACACTGGGTACCATGTTTTTTAGGAGCGTGAACCCATGACTGCACTGTCCATCCTTGACCTCATTCCCATCAACGCCGGCAGCACTCTGGCTCAAACCTATGAGAACTCAGTAAAGCTTGCTCAGCATGCCGAGGCATACGGATACCGGCGGTACTGGCTAGCCGAACACCACAACATGCCAGGCATCGGCTCCTCGGCAACTACACTACTAATGAGCCATCTCGCCGCAAACACCAGCTCAATCCGCATCGGTTCCGGGGGGATCATGTTGCCGAATCATTTGCCGCTCACAGTGGCTGAACAGTTCGGCACCCTGGAAACACTTTATCCAGGTCGCATCGACCTCGGGCTCGGCAGGGCACCAGGCGCAGATGCTGTGACCATGCGAGCGTTGCGACGATCAACTGAAACCAGCGCCGACCAATTCCCACGAGACGTCGTCGAAATTCTCGACTACTTTGCCGACAACGGTCGCCAGCCTGCGCGCGCGGTCCCTGGCGCAGGGCAAGACATTCCTGTCTGGATTCTTGGTTCGAGTACCTACGGGGCAAGCCTGGCCGCACACCTGGGGCTGCCCTATGCCTTCGCCTCCCACTTTGCTCCCAGGTTGATCGAGGAAGCTCTGGAGGTGTATCGCTCGCAATTCCAGCCATCCCACTACCTGGACAAGCCCTACGTGATGGCCGGGATCAACGTCTTCGCTGCCGAGACGCGCGCTGAAGCAGAATTTATCGCGAGCTCGCATCGTAAGTGGGTCGCAGGCGTTCACACGGGGAACATTACGCTGCTACCGGAACCTGTTGAGGGCTACATGCAGGGTATCCACCCGAGCCTTCGCGCAAGCCTTGAGCGCGAGCTCGCCTTCACAGCAATCGGTACGCGGGAGGACGTGCGCACAACGATGATGGAATTCATCAAATTCACCGGTGCTGATGAACTCATGGTCGACGCCCGAATATTCGACCCGGCAGCGCGGCGTAAATCCTATGAGATAGCTGCTCAAGCGCTCGCTGATCAGCTCGTTTGAGGGATAGGTCGAGCGGTGATAAGCCGCTCGACTTGTTGGTTTCTTGGAGTCGATTTTTACTCACGACAATCAACAACCGGCAGTAGAAAAACAATCAACTCAGTTGTGACTAATCACCCATTTATCAGCCTAGAAGATATGCGCCTTGATATCATCGAAGCATTCCGACAATATCAATATAATTGGTAAAAGCCAAAAAACAAGTATCGAATTGATCATCTCACTAGCTCTGTCAAGCACTTCCAATCAGAGTTACTCGCACGGCCGCCGCACATAATTCTAGCGGCTGTTTCTGCGTGGAGAGACACTTACCAATCGCCTTCCCGCTAGCATGCAGATAACTTTTTGGAATGAAGCCTTAATAAAGCAATATTAAAGGAACTCTATATTGAGTTATTTAAATAAGATTGGAGGTGTAAGACTTTTGTACGACGCAAGTAGAGTAAAAGGATACTCATAGTCAACCTGCGGCCCATTGTTACAATATGGGTTTATGAGACCCTATAGGCTTTCGAGCCAAGGGTCTTACCATGAATAAAACTCCTCAGTCTTACACCAGCCCTGCGAAGTTTCTCCATTGGTCTATGGGGGGGATTTGGATTGCGGTCTGGGTGATTGGAGTTCTCGCGGTGTATTTCCGCGACACCTTGAATCCGTCGCACGGGCTGACTTACTGGCACAAGGCTTTTGCCAGTGCTCTGCTGTTGCTCCTAGTATTGAGAGTGGCCTGGCGGTTGACGCATCAACCACCTCGCATGCCAGATCAGATGTCTGCTCTAATGCAGCGTGCAGCGCAGGTTGGTCACTTGCTGCTTTATGCTCTCGCTCTTACTGCGCTCCCTATCTCAGGGTGGGTGTGGAGTTCAATCGCCGCTAAGCCAATCATGGTACTCGGCATTTTCCAGCTCCCGCCAATTACAGCTCCACAGCCAGATGCTTACGATCTGGCCAAATGGGTACACATCACTTTCGCCTGGAGCTCAGCGGCTTTGGTTCTTGGCCACGTTGCAATGGCGCTCAAACATCACTGGGTCGATAAAGACCATGTACTCTCCAGCATGCTACCTAAACTAAAAGTAAATAAATGATCTGCTGATCATACCCATACGCTTTGCCTCCCCCAAGTGGCGCAGCCGATCATGCGCCGCACTTGGCGAGGCATGGAGTTTGTTAGTAGCCAGCCTGTTAGCAGTAACAGTGGGGGGGGGGGGGGGGGGGGGGGGGGGGTGGTTTTGGGTTGGTGATGGAGAGGTT
>Ga0302347_1000657_pt1 | contig 50608 bp, 35 predicted proteins | sample PhyWR1_FD_202178 | JGI IMG/M metagenome (GOLD analysis project Ga0302347, IMG submission 202178) | Leaf surface microbial communities from wheat plants in UC Gill Tract Community Farm, Albany, California, United States - DLSL W.R1 (v2)... | ecosystem: Host-associated > Plants > Phyllosphere >... | reverse complement strand
TACGCGGTTGTGCTCAAAGACCGCGTAGCCTGAATCGCGAGCAAGCCCGCTCCCACAGGGGGTAGATGTGTTGTGGTCAATCCAGATTGCCCATCACCCGCCCGGCAAAGCCGAACACCCGGCGCAATCCGGCCAGTTCCACCAGTTCCACTTCCCGGGTTTGCCCCGGCTCAAATCGCACCGCCGTGCCGGCCGGGATATTCAGGCGCATGCCGCGGCTGTCACCACGGTCAAACATCAGCGCGTCGTTGGTTTCGAAAAAATGATAGTGCGAGCCCACCTGGATCGGCCGGTCGCCACGGTTGGACACGCTCAGGCTCAAGGTGCGGCGGCCGACGTTCAGCTCGATCTCGCCGGATTCAATGCGGTATTCGCCCGGAATCATTGCGGCTCACTCAAGGTTTTAAAGTAGATGGCCGTCGGGCTGTAATGGCCGTTGGGGCTTTGGCAGTAGTTGGGCAACTCGCCGACCCGGGTATAACCCAGGGCGCTGTAGAAGTTCTCGGCGGGGGAGCCGGCTTCGGTATCCAGATGCAATAGGCCACGCTTTTGCTCGCGAGCGCCTTGCTCCAGGGCGTGGATCAGTACCTGGCCCAAACCGCGGCGGCGGACCTCATTGAGCACCAGCAGTTTTTGCACTTCGGCCCGGTTCAGGCCATTGGCCTTCTGGCACAGGATCAGTTGCACGCTGGCCAGCACGCGCTGGTTTTCCACCAGTACCCACAACAGCAGGTTGCCTTGCTCAAGTTGTGCATGCACCTCGTTGAAGTATCGGCTGGCCTGGGGCAGGTCCAGGTCGTTCATAAACCCCACCGATGCACCGTGCTGCACGGCATCGAGCAGCAGCACAATCAGCTCTTCACGGTATTGGGCAAAGCTCTGCGCGGTGACGCGTACCACCTGTTCGCTGTTCATTGCGCAGGTTCCTTTGGCGGCAGGGCGCCGGGGTTGAGCATCAGTTGCATAAAGGTCAGGTCGAGCCAGCGGCCGAACTTGATACCCACTTGCGGCATGCGCCCGCTGGTGACAAAACCCAGCTGTTTATGCACATGGATTGACGCCGCATTGGCGCCTTCGATGGCCGCCACCATCACGTGCTTGTTGCAGGTGCGGGCGCGTTTGATCAGTTCCGCCAGCAGTTGCGGCCCCAGGCGCTTGCCCCGTTGCTCGGGGTGGACGTAGACCGAGTGCTCAACGGTGTGGCGAAAGCCTTCAAAAGGGCGCCAGTCACCAAAGGAGGCATAACCCAGGGCGAGATCGGCATCGTCGACGATCACCAGGATCGGATAGCCCTGGGCCTGGCGGGCATCGAACCATTGCTGGCGGTTGGCCAGGTCGACGGTTTGCTCGTTCCAGATGGCGAGGGTGTTGAGCACCGCATCGTTGTAGATATCGCGAATCGCCGGCAGGTCGGCCGCGACAGCATCACGAATAACGTAAGACATAGGTGCTGCCTCAGGCGATGGGTTGGTGGACGGTGACCAGCTTGGTGCCATCGGGGAATGTGGCTTCGACCTGGATATCGGGGATCATTTCCGGGATGCCCTCCATCACCTGCTCGCGGGTCAGCAGGGTGGTGCCGTAGTGCATCAGTTCGGCGACGGTGCGGCCATCGCGGGCGCCTTCGAGCAGGGCAGCGGAGATATAGGCGATGGTTTCCGGGTAATTGAGTATCACGCCGCGGGCCAACCGTCGCTCAGCCAACAGGCCGGCAGTGAAGATCAGCATCTTGTCTTTTTCGCGTGGGGTCAGGTCCATGGTGGAGTCCGTATCAAATAAGTTTAAAAGTGCCCTGTGGGAGCGGGCTTGCTCGCGATGGCATCACCGCGGATTCACTGGCAGACCGCGGTGTCTGCATCGCGAGTAAGCCCGCTCCCACAGTTGAATTGCATTGTTCTCAAGTACTCCAGATCCTCGGCGCCAACGCCTCGCGCCCCAGCAACGCCGGACGCAGCAGGCGCCATAAATCAATCAGCCAGCTGCGCGCCTGCAAGGCTTCCCCCGCCAGACAGCGGGCTACCAGTAAACCCGGTAATTGGGTCAAGTCACCACGCACCGGGTGGGCCAGGTTGCGGCAGGTTTCCAGCAGTTCGGCACCGATTTCACCCGTTACCAGCAAGGTCGCAAACACCGGGTTACCGTCCAGGCCGATCGGTGAATCCAGCAGTCCGTCGCCTCCTACAATGCGCTGGCGCTCATGCCAGAGCAACTGGCCATCGCGGCGAATATCCAGCCGCGATTGAAAGTGCCCGCGCTCAAAACGCTCGTCGCTGGCCAGCCGCCCCAGCGCCACCATGTCCCAGTAAAACAGCCGGGCATCGCCTTCAAGTTCTATACGGGTAGTGAGTTCGGCCTGGGCCGCGCTGAACACGATGGTTTCTTGTGGCAGCCATTCCAGGGTTGCCCCAGGGGCAACGTTCAACACCAGATTCTGATAAGCCGGACCTGCAGCGCGATACCACTTGGCCGCACCGGGGCTGGTCAATTGTGCCCAGGCATCGGGGCCGATGCTGGCGCTGATATTGAGCTGGTCGCCACCGGCAATCCCGCCCGGTGGGTGCACGATAATGTGCTGGCACACCTCGGGGCCTTCGGCATACAGGTGCTTTTGCACCCGCAGCGGGCCAAGGTGGCGACGCAGGGTCGGGCGCGTGCTGTCGCCAAAACGCCCATAGCCCAGCTCCAGCTCGGCGAGCCAGCTGGGGGTGAACAATGCGGGAGGGGCCGGCAGGTTCATATGTAGGAGTTTTCGCTTGGAGGATGACGCAGATTAAATCGTAACAAGCCCGCGCACACCTTCTGTTTGCATATTTTCACCTCGGCCCTGCTGCACGATTTCGCCCCGTGACATCACCAGATACTGGTCGGCCAATTCCTCGGCAAAGTCGTAAAACTGCTCCACCAGCAAAATCGCCATATCGCCGCGTGCGGCGAGCATTTTGATCACTGCGCCGATCTCCTTGATCACCGAGGGCTGGATGCCTTCGGTGGGTTCGTCGAGGATCAGCAAACGTGGACGGCTGGCCAATGCGCGGCCAATCGCCAACTGTTGCTGCTGGCCGCCAGACAAGTCGCCGCCACGGCGATGTTTCATTTGCAGCAATACCGGGAACAGCTCGTAGATAAACCCGGGCACCTCCTTGGCTTCGGAGCCGGGAAAGCGCGACAGGCCCATCAGCAGGTTTTCTTCCACCGTCAGGCGCGCGAAAATCTCCCGGCCCTGGGGCACATAGGCGATCCCGGCGTGTACCCGCTGGTGGGGTTTTAGCGTGGTGATGGCGTTGCCTTCCCACTGCACATTGCCTTCCTTGACCGGCAGCAAGCCCATCAGGCACTTGAGCAAAGTTGTTTTACCCACGCCGTTGCGGCCCAGCAGGCAGGTGACTTCGCCGACTTTTACCTCGAATGACAGGCCGCGCAGGATGTGGCTGCCGCCGTAGAACTGATGCAACTTTTCGACGTTAAGCATGTTAGGAATCTCCCTATACCCCTGTGGGAGCGGGCTTGCTCGCGATAGCATCACCGCGTTATGACTGACTGACCGAGTTGCCCGCATCGCGAGCAAGCCCGCTCCCACAAAAGCAGGTTTTTTTAGCGGCCTAAATACACTTCGATCACCCGCTCATCCGCCTGCACCTGTTCCAGCGAGCCTTCGGCCAATACGCTGCCCTGGTGTAACACCGTGACGTGGTCGGCAATCGAGCCGACAAAGCCCATGTCGTGTTCCACCACCATCAGCGAATGCTTGCCCGCCAGGCTTTTGAACAGCTCGGCAGTGAACTCGGTTTCGGCATCGGTCATGCCCGCCACGGGCTCATCGAGCAGCAACAACTGCGGGTCTTGTACCAGCAGCATGCCGATCTCCAGAAACTGCTTCTGGCCGTGGGACAGCAAGCCTGCAGGCCGATGTGCCGAGCTGGTCAGGCGGATGGTGTGCAGCACTTCGCCGATACGGTCTTTTTGTTCGCCGCTCAGCTTGGCGCGTAGGCTCGCCCATACCGATTTGTCGGTCTTTTGCGCCAGCTCCAGGTTTTCAAACACGCTCAGGGCTTCGAATACCGTGGGCTTCTGGAACTTGCGGCCGATCCCCGATTGAGCAATCTGCACCTCGCTCATGTGGCGCAGATCGAGGGTTTCACCGAACCAGGCTTGCCCTTCGCTGGGGCGGGTCTTGCCGGTGATCACATCCATCATGGTGGTCTTGCCCGCGCCATTGGGGCCGATAATGCAGCGCAATTCGCCCACGCCGATATACAGATTGAGGTTGTTCAGCGCCTTGAAGCCATCGAAGCTGACGCTGATGTCCTCAAGGGTCAGGATGGTGCCGTGACGGGTATTCAGACCCGGCCCGGCAGCATGACCAAGGCCGATGGCATCGCGGCTGCTGCCTGCGTCCTTGTTTGGATCGAAAGTGGGGTCGAGGATAGGTTCGAGCATGAAATGCCTCATTGGTCGGTCCTTTTCTTCAACAGGCCGATCACGCCTTTGGGCAGGTACAGGGTCACGACGATAAACAGCGCCCCCAGAAAGAACAGCCAGTACTCGGGGAAGGCCACGGTGAACCAGCTTTTCATGCCGTTGACCACGCCTGCACCCAGCAGCGGGCCGATCAGGGTGCCGCGTCCGCCCAGGGCGACCCATACGGCGGCCTCGATGGAGTTGGTCGGTGACATTTCACCGGGGTTGATGATGCCCACTTGCGGCACATACAAGGCCCCGGCCAGGCCACACAGCACGGCACTCAGCACCCAGACAAACAGCTTGAAGCCGCGGGGGTCATAGCCGCAGAACATCAGGCGGTTTTCCGCATCGCGCAGGGCCGTCAGTACCCGACCAAACTTGCTGCGCGCCAGCCGCCAGCCGAGGAACAGGCTGACCACCAGCAACAGCACAGTGGCGAAAAACAACGCGGCACGGGTGCCCGGTTCGGTGATGCCAAAGCCCAGAATGCTGCGAAAGTTGGTGAAGCCGTTGTTGCCGCCAAAGCCGGTTTCGTTGCGGAAAAACAGCAGCATCCCGGCAAAGGTCAGGGCCTGGGTCATGATCGAGAAATACACGCCCTTGATCCGCGAGCGAAAGGCGAAAAAGCCGAACACTAGCGCCAGCAAACCGGGGGCCAGCACCACCAGGCACATGGCCCACCAGAAGTGCTCGGTGCCCACCCAATACCAGGGCAGTTCGGTCCAGGACAGAAAGGTCATAAAGGCCGGCAGCTCATCGCCCGAGGCCTGCCGCATCAGGTACATGCCCATGGCGTAGCCGCCGAGGGCAAAGAACAAACCGTGGCCCAGGGACAGCAACCCGGCGTAGCCCCACACCAGATCCAGCGCCAGCGCGACGATCGCGTAGCAGAGGATCTTGCCCACCAGCGTCAGGGTGTAGGCAGAGACCTGCAACGGGCTGTCGGCGGGCAGCAGCGAGAGCAGCGGCAGGGCCAGCAACACCAGCAAAATCAGACCGCCCACCAGCGTTGTGACTTTGGGCCCGGCCTTTTGTGCAGCAGTCACCATCAGAGGCTGATTCATCAGTCGATCACCCGTCCTTTCAACGCGAAGAGTCCTTGCGGACGCTTCTGGATAAACAGAATGATCAGCCCCAGGATGAGGATTTTGCCCAGTACGGCGCCGATCTGCGGTTCAAGAATCTTGTTCGCGATACCCAGGCCGAAGGCCGCGTAAACCGTGCCCGCCAGTTGCCCGACACCGCCGAGCACCACCACCAGGAACGAGTCGATGATGTAGCCCTGGCCCAGATCCGGGCCGACGTTACCGACCTGGCTCAGGGCCACGCCGCCCAGTCCGGCAATCCCCGAGCCAAGGCCAAAGGCGAGCATGTCCACGCGCCCGGTGGGCACGCCACAGCAGGCGGCCATATTGCGGTTCTGGGTGACGGCGCGCACGTTAAGGCCAAGCCGGGTTTTGTTGAGTAGCAGCCAGGTGAGGAACACCACGGCCAGGGCAAACACGATGATTACCAGGCGGTTGTATGGCAGCACCAGATTGGGCAGCACTTGCAGCCCGCCCGACAGCCAGGCCGGGTTGGCCACTTCGACGTTCTGCGCGCCGAACAGCACGCGTACCAGCTGGATCAGGATCAGGCTGATACCCCAGGTGGCGAGCAGGGTTTCCAGCGGACGGCCGTAGAGGTGGCGAATGATGGTGCGCTCCAGAATCATGCCCACCGCCGCGGTCACGAAGAACGCCACCGGCAAGGCCAGCAGCGGGTAGAACTCGATGGCGCCGGGGGCAAAGCGCTGGAACAGCAACTGCACGCAGTAAGTGGAGTAGGCGCCGAGCATCAGCATCTCGCCGTGGGCCATATTGATCACGCCCAGCAGGCCGAAGGTGATGGCCAGACCCAAGGCGGCCAGCAGCAGGATCGAGCCCAGGGACAAGCCACTGAATGCCTGCCCCAGCAGGTCGCCGATCAGCAGTTTGCGTTTGACTTGCGACAGGCTGGTTTCGGCTGCGGTGTGCACTGTGGCATCGGTTTCGACGCCGGGTTGCAGCAAGGCTTCGAGGCGGGTGCGGGCCAGTGGCTCGCCAGTCTCACCGAGCAGGCGCACGGCGGCCAGGCGTACGGCCGGGTCGGGGTCGACCAGTTGCAGATTGGCCAGTGCCAGGCTCAGGGCGGCATGCACATCGCTGTCGGTTTCACTGGCCAGTTGTTGGTCAAGGAATTTTAGCTGCGCCGGTTTGGCGGATTTTTGCAGCTGTTGGGCTGCGCTTAAACGCAGCTTGGGGTCGGCTGCCAGAAGCTGATGGCTGGCCAGCGCTGTGTCAATCAGTCCGCGCAGGCGGTTGTTCAGGCGCAGGGTTTTAGTCTGGCCATCGACGCTGATCTGGCCCTGTTGCAGGCTGTTGATCAGCTCGACGCGGGCAGGAGCGGGTTGTGCGGACCAGCTTTCGAGCAGTTGTGCCTGTTGGCTGTTATTGGCAACGGCGAAGTCGCTGGCGTCATCGGCGTTGGCGGCCAATGGCAGCAACAGCAGCAACGCCAGAATGAGGCGATAGAGGGCAATAGGCATAACATATGTCCTGATCATGCACGGACGCTGTGGGAGCTGGCTTGCCTGCGAGGGCATCGCTGCGGTGTATCAGAAACACCGAGTTGTTTGCATCGCAGGCAAGCCAGCTCCCACATTGACCGCACCAGACAAAAAAGTGTGGCGGGGGCTTAGTTGCTCTTCACCGCGTAATCCGGCTTTTTGTCATTGCCAGGAATGTACGGGCTCCACGGCTGGGCGCGGATCGGCCCTTCGGTCTGCCACACCACGCTGAACTGACCGTCAGGCTGGATCTCGCCGATCATCACCGGCTTGTGCAGGTGGTGGTTGGTCTTGTCCATGGTCAGGGTGTAGCCCGATGGCGCGACAAAGGTCTGCCCGGCCAGCGCTTCGCGAACTTTGTCGACATCAGTGGACTTGGCTTTTTCCGCCGCCTGCGCCCACATATGAATGCCCACATAAGTGGCTTCCATCGGGTCGTTGGTCACTGCCTTGTCGGCTCCCGGCAGGTTGTGCTTCTTGGCGTAGGCCTTCCAGTCAGCGACGAATTTTGCGTTGACCGGGTTCTCGACGGACTGGAAGTAGTTCCACGCTGCCAGGTTGCCCACCAGTGGTTTGGTGTCGATGCCGCGCAGCTCTTCTTCACCCACCGAGAAGGCGATCACCGGAACGTCGGTGGCCTTCAGGCCCTGGTTGGCCAGTTCTTTGTAGAAGGGCACATTTGAGTCGCCGTTGACCGTGGAGATCACCGCGGTTTTGCCGCCTGCCGAGAATTTTTTGATATTGGACACGATGGTCTGGTAATCGCTGTGTCCAAACGGGGTGTAGACCTCTTCGATGTCCTTGTCGGCTACGCCCTTGGAGTGCAGGAAGGCGCGCAGGATTTTATTGGTGGTGCGCGGGTACACGTAGTCGGTGCCCAGCAGCACAAAGCGCTTGGCGCTGCCGCCGTCTTCGCTCATCAGGTATTCAACTGCCGGGATCGCTTGCTGGTTAGGCGCTGCACCGGTGTAGAACACGTTGGGCGACATTTCTTCGCCTTCGTATTGCACCGGGTAGAACAGCAGGCCGTTGAGTTCTTCAAATACTGGCAGTACCGATTTGCGCGACACCGACGTCCAGCAACCGAACACCACGGCGACTTTGTCCTGGGTCAGCAACTGGCGGCCCTTTTCCGCGAACAGCGGCCAGTTGGACGCCGGATCGACCACCACCGCCTCCAGCATCTTGCCGTTGACCCCACCCTTGGCGTTGATCTCGTCGATGGTCATCAGCGCCATGTCTTTCAGCGACGTTTCAGAGATCGCCATGGTTCCGGACAGCGAATGCAGAATCCCGACCTTGATGGTTTCGGCGGCCTGAAGAGTCCAGGACATGCCCATGGCGGCAATGGACGCCGAAAGGGTGAAGGCTTTGATCAAGCTGCGACGCTTCATGGTGCGATCTCCAGGAATCTGATTTTTTAATGGTCGATCCGAATACGCAGAAGGCTTTTGCAAGGGATGTGCCGGGATTGAAAAAAGGCTCTGCAACGGGGCTTTGCGCGAAAAGCAGGCGGGCTTGCGCACCAGATGGGGGCTTTTAATACGGGCTGGTGCGCGGCGTGCGCTGCCTTGGTGCTACGTGCACCACGGCGGTGAAGTATTTAGTTAACACCGATGCAGGGAGGTGGCGGTGAAGGATGAAAGTCCTGTTATCAAGAGATAAATCAGCATGGAAACTTCAAGCCAGCAGTACCCCGGCATGAACGTACAACTGCCGACCCTGACCCCGCCCTTTTTAAGCGCAGACGATGCGGCACTGTTTGCCCACCGCTTGATTGGCGATCACCGTGACGTGCAATACGGCGGGGCCATAGTGAAAAACAATCTTGGCCAGTTCTTCGCGACGCGGCCGGTCAAGGCCCACGGCGCCTTGTTCAAACCCGAGCGGGTGATGTCGAAGGATGCATCCGGCAAATTCAGGCACCCGCCGGGTTATACCTGCGTGGCCTTCTATCACTCCCATGCCGATACTTACGAACAACTTGAGGTGATCTACGAGGGCTGGCCGATAGAAGACCTTTACACCCGGGCCAGTTTTTTCTCGCCCTCAGACGTTCAAACCATGTTGAGCATCGCCAGCTTTGCCCCCGCCAGCTACCTGTCTGGTCTCAACGGCTCATTGATCAAATATCAATGCAGTGGCTCAGCCGCTGAAAAAGAGTTCGCCGCGATAATCACCGAAGCCAAAAAATATGCACTGCCGCCATTCGACAAGTTGATTGATGTCGTAAAGAAAATGGTCGAGATCGGCACGGTAAGCGTTATTCAGGCCAATGAAATATGGGGGCAGAAAACCGGTCCGCTGGATATGACGTTTAGTGTATTCGAGCCTGTTGAGAGCCTGGATATAGCCCCTGTCATTGTTCAACGGCCCGCTTTCGGGCCGATTGTTGCCAGCGTCGGGCAAGCGCTGGACTATCTGCGCTCGCGTGTTGATCAAACCCCTGAAAGTCATTACGGGGTGATCCTCAAACACTCGCAGCGCGATGCGTTTGTGGTTTCGGAACCCCTGACCGGGGAGATGGATTTTTCCCTGAACCGGGTGTTTGAAAAGTCCCGCGATGGTGGGCTGGTGCTGTTTGCGGGTTATGAACTTTTTGCGCTGTATGGCAGCGATGGCGAGCACCGTGACCCTACGCTGTTACCTGCAGAGCAGGCGTCCTTGTTTAAAAACCTGATGCACCCGCAATCATTGGAAAATGGCATTTTGCTTGCCCAGGTACTGGGCAGGCCGCAAGAGCACCGTGCGCTGCCTTTCTATATCGCGGCCCGAGATGGCGCGTTGCTGAAGTACGTGTCGCGTTACACCCGTGATGAAAACAACTTGTTCGGTAAGTTGTCCCAAGCGGAAGGCGGTGGCATGGAGCTGATCAGGAATCTGCTGGCCGATGTCGAAAACACCCTTAACTATATTCATCTGTTGGCCCATGCCGGTGAATTAAGTGTCGTGCATACCAGTGACGTGTGGAGCAGGGCCGGGCGTGTTCAAACCACCTGGCAACCCTTTGTCGGTTTTATGCGACGAAATCTTGGGCCTTCATTTATCAGTGCCGACGATGCGGCGCGATACGCCCATGAACAAATTGGCGGGCGGCTCGATGCGGTATATGGCGGTTTGATCTTTCAAGTCGGGGAGCGTTTTTGCGCCTCTGAACCGCTGGCGGTGCATACCGAAACCTTTGATCCGCAGCGGGTCATTCCTCCCGAACTGCCGTCGTTTACCCCTTATGGGGCGACTGCCGTTGCGGTCTATCAGTCGCATCGCATTTGTCCTTTGCACTTGTGGCGTTCAGCTGTTGAAGAGCAGGTTTTGCGCAATATGTTCGATCCGCACGAACTCTGCACGGCGATCAAGGAACGTACCTGGGCCAAGGTTCGTTATTTATCAACACTAGAGGGCGCATTGCTCAAATACACGCCCAGCGGTTCGGAACCGGAATTGAAATTTCTGGCCCGCATCGCTCCGCCTGTGGAGCACCCCGAACAGGTGCGTAAAAATTCCATCGAGTTAAAGCTGCGCGCCAATAGACTCAAGCCGAGTGAGTATGTGACGCAAGTTACGCGCGTGGGCGACCTGGAAGTGGTGGTAGGCAGCGCGCTGTGGGGCAACCGGGGCCAGGTGACGCCCGCCTGGAAGCCTGCACAGCCCCGCTCTGACACGAGTGATGCACAGGTGTTGCCTGCGTTCGGGCCGATTTTTACCCAGGCCAGTGATGCCATGCGCTATGTGCATGAACGCATGGGGGCGCGCAGACAGCGTCAGTTCGGGGTTATCCTGAAGGCGCTTTACGAAGATGAGTTTATTGTCACCGAGCCGCTGTACGCTCACGCCAATGCAGTTGAACTGGCGCGGCTTTTCCCTCGACCGTTCGCATCACAGCGGCACTTGCTGCCTGATGGTTTCGACTTTCACTCGGTGTATATCGCAGCACCGGACAAGCCCGAGCAACCGGTTGCCGGTGATGTGTATAGCAATTTCATCGCGCCCGGGGACTTGGCGGACATGGCGGTACTGATGTCCACGATTCGGGATAAATTGCCTGCAGGTGCTAGTTATCCTCGCTTGTTTATTTCAACCCGTGACGGTGCTCTCTTGAGTTATCAGACGCAAAACCTCAGCACACTGCTGAGTCTTGAGGGGCCATTTTCTTCACAGTCCTCGATGTTACTCGGGTTGCTCTCGGGCAAGGTCCGGCCCACCGAGTATGTGCGTCATGTGGCAGGCAACGGCCAGCTGGAGGTGCTGATTACCAGCAGCATGTGGGCCACCGAAGGGCGAGCCAATATGGCATGGCGGCCCAACGCTTTTGACATCCCGATTGCTAACGGCTCAAAACCTCATGGAGTGGCACTGGGCCCGCACTTTATGCATATCGACGATGCGGCGCTGTATTGCCATCGGCGGCTGGCGCATCCCCATGACAAAAATGTTGTGGGCGCAATTTTCCGCACGGTTTTTGAAAGGCGATACGTGCCTCTGGAACCCGAGTTCAATGGCATGGCAGCGAATGCTCAGGAGCGTATTTTTATAAACCCATTGCAGGAGAAATCCTCTGCCAGCCCTCGATTGCAGCCCAGCGCACCGCACGGGCTTGAGCCCTGGGCGGTGTATTACGCTCATCAACCGGTCACGCCGATATTCGCCCGGGCCCATCCCCAAGAGTGGATTGATAACGCCTTTCGCCCCGTGGATATTTGCTACCTCACCAAGAGCCTTGTGCGTCTGGAATTCTCGCTGGATATCGCATTTCTATCGGGCAATGACGGCGCGTTGCTGAAATACGTGCGTCGGCGTGGCAAAGCTGAAAATGACCTGTGTGAGCGTGTGGCCGGGTCTGATTATTGGGAAAACCTGTATCTGGAACAGGAGTGGCTCGACAGGGGGCAGGAGACCGAAAGCCAGTACCTCAACAAGCTGCTCAAGGCGGGGGAACTGGTGGTGGTCAGTGCGAGCAGCAACTGGTCGCGCATTGGTCGGGTTACGCCCGCCTGGAAAGCCGATCAGCCCGCCAAGGCACAACCCCTCAGGTCATGGGCAGGTTCTGCGACAGCACAAGATAAAGACGAGCTCTAATTATCTACCGCTTTTCATGACTCCATTGTCTTGATGATGCAAAGGGATCTGGCTTTCGCCGATCCCCTCTATTTATCAAGGAAGTGATGGTTATGAATAACGATGTCAGCCGTGAAAAGCGGCTAGCAAAACCCGGTATTACGGCTCAGTTACCCGCCTTGAGCCCGGCCTTTGTCAGCCCGGATGATGCTGCCCGCTACGCGCATCGATTGATCGGCGATTTTCGCATGGGTGAATATGGCGGCGCCATTTTGAAAGATGCGCAGGGCTTCTACTACGCGACGCGCCCGGTAAAAGGAAAAACCGGTTCCTTCGATCCGACCCTGGTGATTTCAACCAACCGGCAAGGCCACTTTATTCACCCCCCCGGCTATACCTGCCATGCCTTGTATCACTCTCACCCGGATAACTATGATGATCTGCAACGAGGCTTCGGGCGCTGGACAGAGGTGCAGGTACATATCGCACTGAATTTCTTTTCCAACATCGATTTATTGCTGAACAACCAGAATGCCTATTTTGCTCGCGTGCACTATTTGTCGGGGGTCAATGGTTCGTTGCTGAAATATGTCGCCAGCGGCTCGCCCAACGAACGGGCATTGGCAGAGCGGATTGCTGCGGATACGGAAAAGGGCGTTCTGACCTTCAACAATGCAGTGGGGTTTATTAACGCGGCTATAAACCTCGGTGATCTGAGCGTGATTCAGTCCAGCGAAATCTGGGATGGCAAGACCGGCCCGCTGGGCCCCGATTACCAGCCCTTCACGGCCAAAGCCTTGCAGGACATTGCTCCGGTTATCATTGCCCAGCCAGCCTTTGGTCCGGTGTTCAGTCGTGTGGAGTTGGCCCTCAAGGATGTCCGGGCACGTATTCATCGGACCAGCGAAAGCCTGTATGGGGTGATCCTCAAGCGCAAGGGCATGGGGTTTGTGATTGCCTCGGAGCCGGTGACCGGTGAGACGGACTTCTCATTGCAGCGCATTTTTGGCCGCGATGCTGCCGGCAGGCTGCGTTTCCCCGAGCAGTTCGACTTGCTGGGTTTTTATTGCAGCGACGGGTTTTATCGCGACCCCAGCCTTATGCCCGCCGAAGAAGTGTCGATATTCAAAAACTTTGTATTCCCGCAGACCCTGGCCAAAGGCATCGAGATGGCCCGCACGCTGGCTGGCCCGGCCGCCACTGCCTTGTTGCAATACGTCTCGACCTTTGCCGCGAGCGAGCAGAAATTTCTGGCCAGGCTGCCAGAAGGCGAAGGCCAGGGGTTGGCCATTTTGCGGGACATGCTGGGGGGCGCTTATAAAAGCACGACCTATATTCGCGAGCTGGCCGCTGCGGGTGAACTGCATGTGCTGCACACCAGCGATTTATGGCGCTACGAGGCCTGGTTGATATCAACTGGCAACCCTATGAGGGTTTTTACCGCCGCGAACTGGGACCGTCCTTTGTAACCGCAGACGATGCCGCCCGCGATGCCCATGAAAAAATAAACAGGCTCAAGAGCGGTGTCTATGGCGGCTTGATTTACCAGCGGCTGGACAACCGGTTTGTCGCAACTGAGCCCCTGATGGCTAAAAACGAGACCTTTGACGCCTCGATGGTGTACCCGCCCGAGCTGGCCAGGTTCGTGCCCGCGGGCTGCTCGGTGGTGGCGGTGTATCACAGCCATCGTGTGCATCCGTTGCAATTGTGGCGTTCACGGGATGAAGAGCGCCTGTTTCGCAATATGCTTGAACCCCATGAGGTTTATGACGCAATCAAAAACCGTGAGTGGGCCGCGATTCGCTATTTTTCGGCGCAGGACGGTGCATTGCTCAAATACACGCCCAGCGGTTCGCCCCAGGAGGCACTGCTGGGGGTGCATCTGTCACCACCCACAAACCACCCCGAACGGGTGCGGCACAACACCTTGGCAATGGCCATGCGCGGCAACTCGAAAAAGCCTGGCGAATACGTCTCGCTTGTGGCCAAAACCGGGGATTTGCAAGTGCTGGTCGGCAGTACCCTGTGGGGTAACCCCGGCAAGGTGATCGAGGGGTGGCGACCTGGAGTCGATCACCCGCCGCAGGCACAGGCACCTGCATTGAGCCCGGTGTTTGCACAGGCCGAAGATGCCTTGCGCCATGTCCATGTGCATATGGGCGCCCGCCAGTCCGCCCAGTACGGGCTGCTCCTGGGCAGTACCCACAGTGAGGAATATGTAGCGACGCTGCCGCTGGAGGGCAGCGATTTCAGTATGGACAGGCTGTATCAGATGGATGATCTGACCGGCAGCTACAAGCTGCCTGCGGGTTTTAAACCGTTGGGGGTGTATGTCGTAGCCCCCGGGCAGATCGACCTGCCGGGCCATCTCCCCGACAAGCGGGTTTACGCGGGGTTTATCTCGCCGCTGCAACTGGTGAAAGGGTTGCAACTGGCGATCAGCCTACAGCGCCACAGTGGCGTACTGGGGAGCAACTCGGTCTTGTATATTTCGACCGCAGACGGGGCCTTGCTGCGCTTTCTCAGCACCCTGGATGCGACCCAGTTATCTGCGGGGATTTTCAAAAACGCCGGGCAGGCGCTGCTGGACCAATTGCAGGCGGGCAGGCTGACAGCCGTTGAATACGTGCGGCAGGTAGCCATGGCTGGCCGCCTGGAGGTACTGGTGACCAATGGTGTCTGGGCGCATGCCGATCCGGTGTCGTGAGGCTGGCAACCTTTCGGTGCACAAATCGGGGTCAGACCCGAGCGCTCGATCAGGCAGTTTCCCGCAAGCCCGGTATTCAGCCATCAGGACGATGCGGCCCGGCATGTCCATCACCGGATCGGCCAGCCCCATACGCTCAATATGCTGGGCTGCATTTTGCATAACCCGGCTTACAACACTTATGTGGCGCTCGACCCTGTGGTCAATGGCGATCCGGTCAATGTTGCAGAGACCCTGCTTAAAACCCATCGTGTCACGCCCGGCGAGGCTTCGCCCAGAGCAGTGCTGCCCGATGGCTTCAAGGTTGTCAGCCTGCATTACGCGCGCGATGTGCGCAGCTTGAGTGCTTCCCAAGCGATTGAAACCCGGTTGCTGCGCAATATCCTGTGGCCGGAGGATATTTGTTACGCCACCCATACCCTGGGGCTGCGGGGGTTGGGGGTCGATTATCTGTATGTGTCGACCGACGATGGCGGGCTTTTAAGGTACTGGCGGGGTAGTCAGCAGGCCAATTACCAACTGTGCAACAAAGTGATTGGCTATGGCTGGACGCCCCAGGGCTATTTCGAGGAGAACGATCAGGCAACACCACTGAAAATGCTGCCCAGCGATATCCTGACTCGCGTTCTCAACTCCGGTGGGCTGCGTGTACTGCTGACCAGCAGCAGCTGGCCACTGGCCGGGGTTATTGCCACAGAGCACAGTGTATCGAGTGAGCCTGAAGCCTTTGATTACGAGGGTACGACCCCGGGCTTGCCGGTGGCGGACCTGAACATCGGCCCTCTGCGCGACGAGCTTTAACGCTTGCGCATCAGGCCTATAAAGAACAACCCGCCTATCGCCGCCGTGGCGACACCAATGGGCAAATCTTCGGGGGCGATCAGGGTGCGTGCTGCGACATCGACCCATACCAGGAACACACTGCCCAGCAGTGCCGAAACAGGTAGCAGGCGGCGGTGTTCGGCGCCCACCAGACGCCGGGCGATATGCGGGATCATCAGGCCGACAAAACCGATCGAACCGCTGATGGCCACCAGTACACCGGTCATCAGCGAGGCGATCAGAAACACTCGCAGGCGTACATTGCGTGCATTCAGGCCGAGGGTCACGGCAGTCTGTTCGCCCGCCATCAAGGCGTTCAGCGGGCGGGCCATGCCCAGCAGCAGCACGAGCCCCAGCAGTACGCTGGCGCTGGGGATGGCCAGCAGTTCCCAGCGTGCCAGTCCCAGGCCACCGAGCATCCAGAACAGTACGGCGGAGCTGGCGCGGTGGTCGCCCAAAAACAGCAGGGTATTGGCCACGGCCATCATCACAAATGACACGGCCACGCCGCACAGCAGCAGGCGGTCGCTGTCGAGCCGGCCATGACGGCTGGCGATGGCCAGCACCAGCAGCATGCTCAGCAGGGCGCCGATAAACGCGGCGATGGGTAAGGTCAGCAGGCCGACGATTTCACCTACATGCAGCACCACAATCACCGCGCCCAGCGTCGCGCCGCTAGTAACGCCGAGCAGATGCGGGTCGGCCAGCGGGTTGCGGGTGACGGCTTGCAATACTGCGCCGATCAGCGCCAGCCCGGCACCGACCAGGGCACCGAGCAACATGCGCGGCACGCGGATCAGCCACACGATATGTTCCTGGCCTGCGTTCCAGCTCACTTCACCTATGCCGAACAGCTTGTTCAGCAGAATGTGCCACACCACGTCCACCGGCACCCGCGCCGGGCCAAAGCCCAGCGACACTACGCACGACACCAGCAACAAGGCGCCGAGACCGATCAGCAACAGGGCGTAGCGGCGAGCCATCATTGTGGGTGGAACCCTTTGGCCAGGGTTTCAATCGCCAGCACGTTGTCGATGCCCGGTGTGGCCTGCACATAGGGAATGACGATAAAGCGCTTGTTGCGAATGGCGTCTACCGATTGCAAGGCAGGATTGGTTTCGAGGAAGCGCTGTTTTTGCTCGGCGGTGACTTCGCTGTAGTCGACGATCACGATAACTTCGGGGTTACGTTCGACCACGGTTTCCCAGTTGATGCGGGTCCAGCTGGCGTCGATGTCGCTGAGGATATCGTTGCCGCCTGCGGCTTCGATCAGGGCGTGGGGAATCCCCAGTTTACCTGAGGTCATGGCGCGGTCTTCGCCGCTGTCATACAGGAATACCCGTGGTTTGGAGGCGGGCAGGGCCTTTTGCACGTTGGTGATTTTTTCCTGCATCTGTGCGATCAGGGCATTGGCGCGGTCTTGCACATCGAAGATCTTGCCTAGGTTGCGCAGGTCGTTGTAGGTGTCTTCCATGCTGGCTGGCGGGCGCTTCATCACAAACGCGCAGGACTCGGTCAACTCGTACACATTAATGCCCAGCGGGGTCAGGGTTTGCGGGGTGAGGTCGCCGCCCACGCGCATGCCATAGTCCCAACCGGCGAAGAAGAAATCGACGTTGGCATTGAGCAGGGTTTCTACCGAGGGATATTTGCTCGCCAGTTCCGGCAGGCCATCGAGAATGGCCTTCATTTCGGGTGTCACCGACTTCCAGCCACTGATGCCGCTGTAGCCCGCCATGCGCGGCTTGAGTCCGAGGGCGAGCATCATCTGGGTCATGTTGATGTCATGGCTGACGGCGTGTTGCGGGGCCTGGGTAAAGGTCACGTCGCGGTTGCAGCTTTTGACGGTCAGCGGGTATTTCGTGGCTTCGGCCTGGGCCAGTTGGGCGCCCAGCAATACGCAAAGGCCGAGAGCGAGACGGATCAGCTTCATGGTCGGGTTATCCAGGTAATGCGCGGGTAGCCGGACAGCGGGTGATCGTCGATCAATGCTTCAACGCCAAAGACATCGCGCAGCAGTTCGACGGTCAGCACTTCGCGCGGAGTGCCGCTGGCGATGATTTTGCCGTGGTTGATCACATACAGCCGGTCGCAGAAGGCGGCGGCCAGATTGAGGTCGTGGATGCTGGCCAGGGTGCCGATGTTCAGGCGCTTGACCAGTTGCAGCAGCTCCAGCTGATAGCGCGGGTCGAGGTGGTTGGTCGGCTCGTCGAGGATCAGCAGTTCGGGTTGCTGGGTCAGGGCGCGGGCGAGGATCACCCGTTGTTTTTCACCGCCCGAGAGGGTGGCGAAGGCGTGGTCTTCAAAACCGTGCAGGCCGACAGATTCGAGGGCGTTTTTCGCCAGTTGGCGATCGGCTTCGGTATCACCGTCGAACAGGCCCTTGTGCGGGGTGCGGCCCATGGCGACCACTTCATCGACGGTCAGGCCAAAGGCATCGGGGAATTCCTGCAACACCACGGCGATGCGTTGCGCGCACCAGCGCGGTGATTGCTGCCAGAGATTGTGCGGGCCAAGGTGAACCTGGCCTGCCTCCGGTTTGCTGAAACGGTAGGCGCAGCGCAGCAGACTGGTCTTGCCGCTGCCGTTGGGCCCGATCAGCCCTACAAACTCACCCGCCGCGACGTGCAGGTTGGCATCACGCAGCCGGAACTGGTGATGGCAATGGCCGTGGCCCAGCGGGGTCCAGGCGAGTTGGGTGAGGGTGAGATTGCTCATGGAAGTTCCAATGTGGGAGCTGGCTTGCCAGCGATTGCATCAGTGCGGTCTGACGGTAAGCCACGTCGTCTGCATCGCTGGCAGCCCGCTCCCACAGGTTAAAAGGTGTAATCAGCGGTCACAAAAAACGAACGCGGCTCGCCCATGATCCACTGTTGGCCGCCATTGTATTGGCTAACGGCATACTGGCGGTCGAACAAATTGTTCAGGCGCAGGCCCAGGGTGGTTTTGGGCAGGGCTTTCCAGCTCACAATGGCGTCGACCACGGTGTAGCTTGGCAGTTCGACATTGTTGGCCGTGTCGGCATAGCGCGAGTCGACATAACGCACACCAGCACCGGCACTCACGTCGTCACTGATGGCCTTGCTCAACCACAGGTTGGCAGTACGACGCGGTACTTCGGTGGGACGGTTGCCTTTGCGCGAAACACCGTCTTCATCGAACTTGTCGTACTCGGCACGTACTACCGAGGCGTTGGCCTGTAGCTGCCAGCGGTTGGGCAGTTGCAGGTCAAGGCTGGCCTCCAGGCCTTTGGAGGATTGCTCGCCCACTTGCCGGGTAATGTCCGGGTTGAACGGGTCGGTGGTCAGCAAGTCTTTCTTGATGATGTGATACGCCGCCAGTGTCCACTCGCCACGCTGGTCCCAGAACATCTGCTTGAAGCCCACTTCGCTCTGACGCGCATGGGCCAGGCCGAAGTTTTGCTGCTTCTGGCTCAGGCTGATCAACCCCCCCACGCCATCCACGCTGGTGGCTTGCTGGGCATAGACCGACATGTCCGGGGTCAGCTCGTACACCAGACCGACTTTCCAGCTGTTGGCCGACAGGCTGCGGTCGCTGCGTTCAGTGGCTTTGTCGAGGTAGAAGTCATCCCGATCCAGATGCACCATATCGCGGCGTACACCGGTCACCAGCGACAGCTGATCGGTCAGTTCGGTGCGGTTTTCCGCGAACAGCGACACCTGCTGTGTCGTGGTGGTGAACTGGTCGCGGTACGGCGAGTTACTTTCAAACTCGCCACGGTCCGGGTTGTACAGATCGATAGGTTGGCCGCCCGTATTCACATCGGTATACGGCGAGTTGCTGTGCAGGCTGAAGTGGATACGGTTGTAGTCCGCGCCCACCAAGGTCCTGCTTTTAAGGCCGAACAGGTCATGGTTGAGGGTAAAGGTCTGGCGATCACCCACCTGTTCCTGATCATGCTTGATGCTGAAGTAGCCGCTGCGCAGCAGGGTTTGCTGGCTCTCGCTCCAGGCGTGGTTTTCGGCGTTCTGCCAGCGGCGCTGGGCCTTGAGGTAATACAGCTCGTTGCTGGCAGTGAGGTTGTCGTTGATCTGCCATTCGCTGTTGAGGCGCGTCCACTGGTCGTTGTAGTGCAGCTTGGCGTCACGCACGTTGTAGTTCTTGTCACGCAGGCTCTCGTGATAACGGCCATTGATCAACGGCACGCCGAAGTCGTTTTGCGGCTCCTGGTCGCCATAGTCGTGGCTCAGGGTAAACGCCAGGTCATCGCTGGCCTGCCAGCGCAGGGCGGCGCTGATAAATACGTTTTCTGAATCACCGTGGTCAATCCAGCCATTGCTCTGGGTGTGGTTGATGTTCAGGCGGTAGCTCAGGGTATCGGTCAGCGAGCCGCCGCTGTCCAGCGCCTGCTGCTGGTTGTCGTAGGAGCCGTAGCCCACGCGGATATGGTTTTCGATTTCGCCGGTAAACGGCTTTTTCGGAATCACGTTAATGACCGCACCCGTAGCCCCTTCGCCATACAGCACCGAGGCAGGGCCGCGCAGCACATCGATGCGCTCAACCGACCAGTCGTCCACCGGGAAAGTCACGGTGCCCGCGCCGCTGTACATGCGCGTGCCATCGTAAAGCTGCATCACCGAACCTTCGCCGACAAAACCGCGGGCCGAGTAGGCCGCGCCACCGTTGCCCGGTGAACCGGTGTAGCTGATGCCAGTCGTGCGGGTAACGGCGCTTTGCACGCTGCGGTCGCCCCGGGCGCGGATTTGCGCGCCGGTCAGGCTTTCGACACTGGCCGGGGTTTCCAGGCTGTTGAGGTTCAGGCGTGAACCGGCGCTGGTGGCGGTCTTGAGGTCGATGGCCTCAGCGTCAACTTCCGGGGCCGTGATACTGGCGGCGGGCAGCATAAGGGACGGGGCGGTGTCATCGGCCTGGGCGTTGTTGAGCGCCAGCAGGCAGAGGCTGGACAAAAGGTACTTGTTCATCGGGGCAGTGAGTCGCTTTTTTCGAGAGGTGTACCCGCTGCCTCCTGGCGGCGGGTGATGGAGCTTAAATAGATTGTTATATAGTAACAACTATTTTGTGCCTGATACTGGCGCGCCAGTATAGGGATCGCTCTGCAATGCGCCTCTCGGATCACTCACGTTAATTATGAGAGGCGCTCATGTTGACGTTTTGATCGAAAAATCTGCAGCAAACGGTCAAGCACCCATACGCCAATCAGTGAGGCGCCCACCAGCGGGAACAGCACGGCCAGCGCGAGCATGATCACCACGCCGGTCTTCCAGGTCGGCAAGTCGTGACGCAGTGGCGGCACGCCCAAACGGCCCTGCGGGCGACGTTTCCACCAGATCACCAGGCCGCTGACCGAGCTGAGCAGGATCATCAGACACACCAGCAGAATTGCGATCTGGTTCAGTGAGCCAAACAGCTTGCCTTCGTGGAGCATCACGCCCATTTCCGTGGCGCGGGCGACGTTGCTGTAATGCTGCCAGCGCACGTCGGCCAGCACTTCGCCGGTGTATTGGTCGACATGCAGGGTGGCGTCGTTGCGCGGGTCATCGGCAAATACCGCGATGGTGAATACGCCGGTCGCGGTGGTGGGCAGGGTGATGCTGTAACCGGGTTCGACCTTGCGCTGGCTGGCAGTGTCGACCACGTCCTGCAATTTGATGCCGGGCGCGGCGGGACCGCTGGTCATGGCGCCGTGGCCCATATGTTCGGCGTGGGCGCCGGAGACCGGCATTGGCGTGTTTTCCAGTGCCCAGGGCACGGTCTGGCGGCTGGCGGTATTGAGGCTGCCGGCTTCAATATCGGATTGGGGGACGTTGTTCCACATCGCTGCCGGGAACTGGTTCCAGACATCGGCGTATTGCTTGCCCCAGAAACCGGTCCAGGTCATGCCGCTGACCAGCATAAACAGCAACAGGGCCGCACCCCAGAAGCCGGTTACGGCGTGAAAGTCGCGCCACAGCACGCGACCGCGACGGCTCAGGCGGGGCCAGAGTATCCCGGCGGCCGATTGCCCCCGTGGCCACCACAGGTACAGACCGGACACCACCAGCACCACGCCCCAGCCAGCGGCCAGTTCCACCAGGCGGTCGCCGAGGGTGCCGATCATCAACTCGGCATGCAGCGCACGGGCGATGGCTTGCAGGTTGAGCTTGGCATCCTGTTCGCCCAGCAATTCGCCGTTGTAGGGGTTGATAAACACATTGAGTTCGCGCCCGCCGTTGTGCATCACGAACTGGGCGCTGCGCTGAGGATTGACGGGCGGCAGGTACTGGCTGATCTGAGCCTGTGGATAAGTGGCTTGCACGCGCAGCAGTTGCTCGTCGGCGCTGAGGCTGTGATGGGCAGGCGTGACGTTGAGCAGGTGATCGTAGAGCAAGGGATCAAGCTGGGGTTTGAACAGATAGATAATCCCGGTCAGGGCCAGCAGGATCATAAAGGGGGCGACAAACAGCCCGGCATAGAAATGCCAGCGCCAGGCCAGGTTGTAGAAAGACGGTGTTGGTTGGCTCATGTGAGCGGCTCCGCAAGGCTAAATTTTTATGCTGAATCTGATCTTGTGGGAGCGGGCTTGCTCGCGATGGGATCGCCGCGGTGTATCAGTGAAACCGCGTGGCCCGAATCGCGAGCAAGCCCGCTCCCACAGGAGGAGTGGTGCTGTTTTAGAAGCTCACATCAACCTTGGTCCACAGTGTGCGGCCCGGTTCATTGATCGGGGTCGGGTCGTTGGCCGGGTAGCCGTAACCGGCGTTGCCCGCCATGTTCAGATGCTCGCTGTAGTTTTTGTCCAGCAGGTTGTCGACCCCGGCGCTGACCTTGAGGTTTTTGTTGATACGGTACGCACCGTTAAGCGAGAACACGCCAAAACCGGCGCTCTTGTCGAAGTCCTTGCCCACCACGTTGCCCGCGTTGCGGTCGATACGGCCCTGAGGCGCAACCACTCGCCACAAGGCGCCTGCGCTCCAGTCGTCTTCGCTGTAGGTCAGGCCCATGCGTGTATCCAGGGGTGGCATTTGTGGCAACGCTTTACCGTCAGTGGTGTTCTTGCCCCAGGCGTAGGCCAGGGTGGCATCGGCTTTCCAGTTGGAGGTCAGTTGGTAGGCGGCACCCAATTCACCGCCCATGACCCGCGCATTGATGTTTTGTGCCCTGGACGCACCACCGCTGTAGTCGAACAGGATGTAGTCGCGGATTTCACCGGCGTACACCGAAGCCCAGGCTTCTGTTTTTTCGCTTTTGTATTGCAGGCCAGCGTCGAGCTGGGTGGTTTTTTCCGGCTTGATTGCATCGAAGGCATTTACCGAGCCGGCCGGGCCTGAGCTTGGCGAAAACAGCTCCCAATAGTCAGGGAAGCGCTGCACGTGGCCCAAACCTGCATACAGCGTGGTTGGGCTGTCAGCCAGGTCATGCTCGTAGCGCACAAAGCCGCTGGGCAGGGTGTCGGCGCGGGTCTGGTCAAGGGTCGGGTTGGGTTTGCTCATCATTCCCGAGCCGAGACGGGCGCGGTAATCCTTGGCCGAAGCACGGTCCAGGCGGGCACCGGTAATCACCCGGTCGCGCTCGGCGGCGTACCAGGTCAGCTCGCCAAAGGCACCGTAGTTGTGGAAGTCGGCATCTTTGCTCCAGTTTTGCTCCTTGTAGGTATCGATGCCCATACCCATGCGTTTGCGGTGTTGGTTGGTCTGCGCGTCGATGCCGCTGATCAACTGGTAATCGGCCCAGCGCCAGGTGGCCTTGATCCGCGCGCCGAGGGTGCGGCGGTCGACGTTGGAGGCCATTGGCCCGGCCATCATGCCGGTGCCCGACGGGGTGCGCAGGCTGTAGTTGTCCATCACATGGTCGGCGTAGTTGTAGTAGACCTGTGCTTCGATCTTGTCGAGAACATCGCCGATATTGGATTTTTCAAAGCGCAGGCCCAGGCTTTCGCGCTGGTACTGGCTGCCGTCCATGCCGCGTCCGGCGGAACGCGCTTCGCCATCGCCCTTGCCGGCGGTGAGTTCCAGCAGGGTGTCGGCATCCGGGGTCCAGCCGAGGGCGATATCGCCGTTCCATTTGTCGTAACGCGACGGCACGGTGTCGCCATTGCCGTCCTTGTAATCGTCGGAATGGGCGGTGTTGCCGATGACTCGCACATAACCCAGCGGGCCACCGGCGGCGGCGTCGACGGTCTTGTCGAAGCGGCCGTTGGAGCCCGCCAGCAGGCTGGCATTGACCCGCGTGCCCAGCTCACCGAAATGCTCGGGCTCGCGCTCGAACAGGATGGTGCCGGCAGAGGCGCCCGGGCCCCAGAGTACGCTTTGTGGGCCCTTGATCACGGTGAGCTTGTCGTAGGTTTCGGGGGAGATATAAGAGGTGGGTGCGTCCATGCGCCCAGGGCAGGCGCCGAGCATTTCGCCGCCGTTGGTGAGGATATTCAGGCGTGAGCCGAACATGCCGCGCAACACCGGGTCGCCATTGGTGCCGCCGTTGCGGATCAGGGCAAAGCCGGGGATGGTCTTGAGGTAATCGCCGCCGTCACTGGCGGGCACCGGCTGGCGCGGGTCCTTGGGGTTGGTGACCACGGTCAGGGGTGAGCTGGGGGCGATGGCGGTAATCACCAGCGGGCTTAGTTCATTGCTGTGTGCAGCATGTTCGTCGGCCACAGCCGTTGAGGCCAGCAATGCACAGCACAGGGTGCTCAGGGCAAAGGGCAAAGGGGAGGCAGCAGTAAAACGGGACATAAGCATTCCAATATTCAGACGAATACAACGCGGCCGTGCACCTGCGGCTGTCTAAAGCAGCGCCTGCAGGTTGGCCAGGTGAAGTGTTGTGTCGGGGCTTAAAGGAATGCGGGTGGCGCGCGGGAACGGGCGCCGGGGAATACCGGTTGCCGGGCATGGCCCAGGCGGGGGTTGGAGGCCAGGTAGCGTTTGGGCGGCGGTGCATCGAACAGGTTCAGGCCAATACTGCCGGGCAGGGCCGGGCAGCTGAACAGCAGGGTGCAATAGCCGCACTTTTCCCAGATGGCGTGGTGGTCGGCGGCAGGTTGTTTATGATCGGCGTGCGCGGGCATGTCCATGCTCATATTCATCGACATGGACATGGAGTCGTGATGATCCATCGGCATCGCCTGGGAAATCAGCGGGCCGATAAAGATCATCAACATGGCAAACAGGCTCAGCCAGCTGCCGCGAATCTGCGACATGGAGTGCCTGGCGCGAGGTTCGCGCACGGGGTTCAGAAACCTTGGCCGTTAGTGGGCGTGCATGTGTTCCATGCTGTCGGCCGGGGCCACTTTTTGCACATTGACTTCAACCGGCACGGCGCCGGCCTTTTCAAAGTTCAGGGTCAGCGGGAAGTGCTTGCCGTCTTGCAACAGGTTGCGGTCCTTGATGCCGAACATCATCACGTGGTACGCCATGGGCGCAAAGGTCACGGTTCCGCCCGGCGGGACTTCGACGCTGGGCACGGGCAGCATCTTCATCAAATCGCCTTCCATGATGTGCTGATGCAGTTCGGCTTTTTCGGCAATCGGTGTGTCGACGCTGAGCAGGCGGTCGGCCGTGCTGCCGGTGTTGTTGATGATGAAGTACGCGGCCACAGTCGGGGCGTTGGGCGGCAACTCCTGCGACCAGGGGTGGGCGATTTGCAGGGCGCCGCTCTGGTATTCGTGGGCGTTGGCAAAACAGGCAGGCAGCAACACAGCCGCCGCAATCAGGGCGTGCTTGAACAATGGCAAGTTCAACATGGCAATTCTCCGGAACGATTCAAACGCAAAGGGGTTGCGAGGCAGAATCAGACCAGGGGTGAGGCGCGGGGGTTGAGACTCGGCCATTGCTGGCGCGGGGTGGGGCGTTTGAGGTGATCGGGGATCAGGCTGTGGCCACGTTCGATGGCCGCAAAGTACAAGGTGGGGATATGCGCAGGCAGTGCCACCAACGGTGCGGAGCCCGAGCAGCACCAGCAATGCTGCATGGTGGAGTGATCGTCTTGCTGGCTGTCGCCTGCATCAATCTTGCCCAGCGACACAGCGACCATCTTGGTGCCGGTGGAAGTGCAGAAGCTGCTCCACATGAACTGTTCGGTTGAAGTTTGCTGCGCGCCGCCCATGGCCCCGGCCGTCGACATGGCGAGCATGTTGAACAGCACTGCAAAGCAGGCAATCCAGGCAAATGCAAACCGTTGTCGGGACATGAGCAATTCCATGAGTGAAGCGATCAAGAGGGCTATTTAGCCAGATTGACCAGTGTAAGTAAAAATAGCAGGTGTGGCGAAGTGTCGCGTGGGTGTAGCAGTCCGAATTTTGTGAGCAGCGCAAAACCTGTGGGGCTGGCTTGCCTGCGATGGTATCAGTGTGTTGTCACAGACTGTCCGTGGTGTCTGCATCGCGGGCAAGCCCGTTCCCACAATCCTCAAGCTGCAGTGCCTTGAGCAAGCAATCCACCGTTCCAAATTCCCGATCAACCATCGCCAGCTGCGGCCGCTTGAGGATCAATACCGGCACCCCGCGTTCACGGGCGACTTGCAGCTTGGGTTCGGTGGCGCTACTGCCGCTGTTTTTGCTGATCAGTACATCGATCTGGCGTTGTTCGAACAACTCGCGCTCTTGGTCGAGCATAAACGGCCCGCGTGTGCCGATCACTTCGCAACGCTTATTACCGGGGTACTGGTCCAGGGCACGCAAGGTCCAGAACTGTTGCTCGGGAATCTCATGCAGATGTTCCAGCGGCTCACGGCCCAGGGTGAACAACGGGCGTTTGAAGGGCCTCAAGGCTTCGACCAGTTCAGCCCAGTGCGCCACTTCCCGCCAGTTATCGCCGGCTTGTGCTACCCACGCCGGGCGGCGCAAGGCCCAGCAGGGGATGGCGCTGGCAGCAGCAGCCCGGGCTGCGTTCTGGCTGATTTGCGCAGCGTAGGGGTGCGTGGCGTCCAGCAGCAAGTCGATACCCTCGTCGGCAATAAAGCGGGCCAGACCTTCAGCTCCGCCATAACCGCCGATCCGCACCTCGCAGCGCAAGTCGGTGGGCACGCGGCCCACTCCGGCCAGACTGTAGACGTGCTGGGGGCCCAGCGTGCGGGCAATGGCCAGGGCTTCGGTGACGCCACCGAGCAATAAAATTCGCTTCATGCAAAGACTCCGGCATGGCCAACGATGCCGCCCTGGCGGTCGATGGCAAACACTTCAATCTGTACCTGGGCAGGCACCACGCTGCGGGCAAAATCCAGTGCGTGCTGGCAGACCGCATCGCCCAGGGCGATACCGGCCGCGCTGGCCATCGCCAACGCTTGCTGGCTGGTGTTGGCCTGGCGAATGGCGGCTTGCAGTTCGTTGTCGGCACCGATGGCAGCGGCCCATTCGGCCAGTTGCGGCAGGTCGATACTGGAATGGCGGCTGTGCAAGTCCATATGCCCGGCGGCCAGCTTGCTGATTTTTCCGAAACCGCCGCAAATGCTCAATTTATCCACAGGCACTTTACGCAGATGCTTGAGTACCGCGCCAACAAAGTCGCCCATTTCGATCAGGGCAATTTCCGGCAGGTTATACACCCGGTGCATGGTGTCTTCGCTGGCATTGCCGGTGCAGGCGGCGATATGCAGGTAGCCGTTGGTTTTCGCTACGTCGATGCCTTGGTGGATCGAGGCGATATAGGCCGCGCATGAGAACGGTCGCACGATGCCGCTGGTGCCGAGGATCGACAGGCCGCCGAGAATGCCCAGGCGCGGGTTCATGGTTTTCAGGGCCAGGGCTTCACCGTCCTGCACGTTGACGGTCACTTCAAAACCGCCGCCGTAACCCAGCTCGGCAGCCAGTTGCTGCAAGTGGTCGGTGATCATCTTGCGCGGCACGGGGTTGATCGCCGGTTCGCCTACGTTCAATACCAGCCCCGGGCGGGTCACGGTGCCGACGCCGCGCCCGGCGACAAAGCCGATGCCCGTTTCGGGCCGCAAGCGTACCCGCGAGTACAGCAGCGCGCCGTGGGTTACGTCGGGGTCGTCGCCGGCGTCCTTGATGGTGCCTGCTTCGGCGCCGTCTTCACACAGGCGGCAGAATTCCAGGCGCATGGTGACAACCTTGCCTTTGGGCAAGGTGATGGCTACCGCGTCATGGCTGACGCCGCTGAGCAGCAGGCGGGCTGCGGCCAGGCTGGTTGCCGTGGCGCAGCTGCCGGTGGTCAGGCCGCTGCGCAGCGGGGCGGGTTGTTCGGCAGTTTCGTCACGCATCGAGGGGTTTGGTCAAGTCCAGAAGGGTAATCGGCAATGCCTGACGCCAGGTATCGAACTCGCCCAGCGGCTGGGCCTGGGCGATATGAACTCGCGTCAGTTCGCCGCCATGGCGTTCGCGCCAGCTCATCAAGAGCATTTCGCTTTGCAGGGTTACGGCATTGGCCACCAGCCGCCCGCCCGGCTTGAGCTGCTGCCAGCAGGTGTCGAGCACGCCCTCGCGGGTAACACCGCCGCCGATAAAGATCGCATCCGGGCGCTCCAGTCCGGCAAGCGCTTGCGGGGCTTTGCCGCGAATCAATTGCAGGCCGGGTACTCCCAGGGCATCGCGGTTGTCTTCGATCAATTGCTGACGGCCCTCATCAGCTTCAATGGCCAGGGTGCGACAACTCGGCCAGGCGCGCATCCACTCGATACCGATGGAGCCGCTGCCCGCGCCCACGTCCCACAACAGTTGGCCGGGCAGGGGGGCAAGGCGGGCCAGGGTGATGGCGCGCACATCGCGTTTGGTCAGTTGGCCGTCATGCTTGAAGGCCGAGTCGGGCAGGCCGCCACGGGACAAGGGCCGGGCCGTGGCATCGGCCTGGCATTCAATGGCGATCAGATTGAGGGCAGCGATTGGCGGGTCGCTCCAGTCATTGGCGCTGGCTTCCATTCGGCGCTCCAGCGGGCCACCGAGATGTTCCAGCACTGTCAACCGGCTTGGGCCGAAACCCCGCTCGCGTAACAGCGCGGCGATAATGGCCGGGCTGCGACCATCGTTGCTCAGCACCAGCAGGCGCACACCGCTGTGCAGATGGGCATTGAGTGCAGTCACAGGGCGTGCCACCACGGACAACGTGACCACATCCTGCAAGGCCCAGCACAGTCGCGCAGCGGCCAGCGAGAAGGACGAAGGCGCCGACAATACCTGCATTTCATTGCTCGGGATCAGCCGCGCCAGGCTGGCGCCGACGCCAAACAGCATCGGGTCGCCGCTGGCCAGTACGCATACCGGCTCACCGCGCAATGCCAGCACGGGCGCCAATGAAAACGGGCTTGGCCAGGTTTGGCGCTTGCCGCGGATGCAAACGGGCAGCAGGTCGAGCTGGCGCTGACCGCCCACCACGGTGTTCGCATTCAGTAGCGCACGCCGCGCAGTTTTGCCCAGACCGCTGAAGCCGTCTTCACCGATTCCCACAATTGTTAGCCAGGGCGACATGCCGATCCTCAAGGTGAACGCTGATTTATCCAGCTGTCAGCAGGTTTGAAACACCGGCAGACAGGGGGCGCATGATAGCGCGCCTTGGCCTGCAGGTGCCTTGCGCATAAAGCCGCTGGGCAGGTGGTGCATATGCAGTGCATCAAGGGACCGGTTCTGCGCCATGTTTTGCCCTGCCATCAGGGCAATGACAAGGAGCGATCATGGATGAGGTGACCCCGGACGACGATTGGGCGCGGGCCATGCAGGCGGGCTTTTCAAAGGACCTGGCCCGGCTTGACGCGGCAGGTGAACTCACCGCAGCCGAGCGGGTTTGTTTGCAGCAAGTACTACAGGAACCACCCCGGGATGTGTATCGGTTGCGCGTCGCGGCAGCGGACGGCCCGGTGGCGGAGCTGGCCGGGTATTTTCTCGTCACCCTGACCGACAGTCCGCTGTCGGGCGGGTTTCTGTATTCACCAGTAGCCGGGCTGGAAAAGGTCGCGAGGGCAGGTGGGCTGCTGGTGATCTTGAAGGCGCGGTTGGCCGATCCGCTGTTGCGTGAAGACCTGCTGCGCTTTGTGCCGATAGAGGTGCGCGAGCAACTGACTGCGCTCCGTACCCTGAAACTGCAGCGGGCGCTGATCAAGACCGGCGTGTTTGAAAACCGCTATCAGTCGATCATCGACTTGCGCCTGCATAACCTTGAGTTGATGAGGGATCGTTTGCTGGGGTTGCCATCCCTGCGCGACATGCTTGATCAGCAGCCCCAGCAGTTTGCGCTATCGAGGGCGCCGATGCCCGAGTGGATGGGGCTGCAGGTCAAGGCGTACTGGGCGCTTGAAATCGAGGGGTTTAGCCTGCAGGCACTGGCCCGTCATGTAATGGGCGAGCGCTTTTTCAACCAGCTGTTGCAGGCACGTCATCTGGGCTGGATTGATCAGCTTCAGTTTGACGGGCTCAAGACTCTATGCCCCTCGCTGCGCGTTGCCGATTCCGGCCCGATGGGGCAATGGCAGCCTTTGCAACTGTCGCTGCTGGAACAGGACACGGCCGAGGCGACTCTGGCCGGGTTGTTCAATGCCTATGCGTCTGCCGGTGGCCGCGAGATGTTCTTGTTCAGCTCCCGTGCTGGCCTTGAGCGCTTTGCCAGCCCTGCTGCGCTCAAGGCTGATGTACTGGCACGGCTCAAAGACCCCAGGCAGCTCAATAACCTGCTCAACCATGTCTCACGGGACCAGCAGCCCGTGCTGCGCCGTCTGCATACCGTGATCGTCGAAGTCGAAGTGATTGACGGTGATCTGTTCGCCAACCGCGTGCAGTCGATTATCGACAAACAGGTACGTGACCTTGGATGGCTGATAAACGCTGTTAAAAATACCGGGTTTGATGCAAACGCCGTGGTCGATCATGCGCTGGATGTGCGTACTTTGCTCGACCCCAGATTGCTGGTGCTGAGCACCCAGGGCCGCTGGAGCACCGGCCTGGCGCTGACGCGAGAAACCACCGTGGCACCCATGCCAGTCGCCGATATCGAGGCGCTCGGGCTGCTCCAGAGCAAACTGCAAGCACTGGGCGCGCAAGTGAACCTGATGATGTTCGACCGGCCCAGCCTGCACAGCATCGCGCAGGTGCGCCTCAAGGCTGAACTGGCGGCTGCCGGGGCCGGTTTTTTAATGCCCGGCCAGTTGCAGGTGCAGACCTACGCTTCATATTCGCGGCGAAAGACGCAGGAGCCGCTGCACGTCGCCTCGCTGCATGACACGCTGCTGGAGCGCGTCACCGGTGCCAATCCCTTGCCAGTCGATGGCGCTTATATTCGCCTGGGCGCGCAAAAAAACAGCCCCGAAATCAAACCGGTGGACAGCCTCAGCGGTACGCAGTTACTGCCATTGCTGGACCGTGCTGGCGAAGGCTTTATTGACGACTTCAACCAGCGACTGCGCACGTTTTTTAACGAGGTGGCAGCCGGGTTGTCACGGTTGCGAGGTTCGGCGCTGCGTTACGAAGTTCAAATCAAGCGTGCCGGGCATCGGCTGACTGACCTTGAAAGCCTGATGATCAATACCGTGCTCGACCGGCCCTTGCGCCACGAGCGTCGGACCTTGAATGGCTTTGTCCCCGATGTGTGCGAGTTATCGTTGGTACTGCCGGGCAGGCGGCAGGCGGTCAGCCTGAGCAACTGTTTTGTGCTGACCGAACGCGGGGGTACTGATACCAAAAACAGCGGACGGGCAGTGCTGTGGACACCGATAAAAGGCCTTGAAGGCCATGCTTCGCTGAGCCGTTGCCTGGAGTCGCTGCAAACCCGGTTGCAGGAGCCGCATTGGGCATTGCTCGACACCCTCAGCCTTTACCAACGCCCGGCTGTGCTGGCGGCTGCAGCCGATGCCTTGTGGGTGCCGACGGTGATTGAGGGCGACTGGCTTGGCATTTGTCAGCAGCGGGTCGAGGAAAAGAACCTCAGTAATATCGAGTTGCTGGTGCAGCAAGGCATCGTGAGCCACGCCTCGGCGCAAGTGCTTACGCAGCAGGTGGCACGTTACTGGGCAGAGCAAACCGGTTTTAACCTGCAAGGTATTGAAAACGAGCTGCGTGACTGGCTGTTCAACGAAGGCTTGCCCGACTGGTTGAAGCACGCCAGCCCTGCCGATCGCCAGGACTATGCCGACCTCATGCTGCGCTTTCGTCAGGCCGGGGCCCAGAGCTACTCAGAGGGTGTGCCCGAGCTGCTGGACTATGCCCGAGAGCAATTGACGGCCCGGCTTAAAGCAGACTTTCCCGATGCCGCTCTTGACCCCGATAACATCCTGATCAGCGTGGTGCAGTTCAGCGGCCCGGCGGGGGGGGAAATCGCCGGGCCTGCGGCCGTTTCACGACTGAGCCATACCCTGACCTACTTTGCCCTGAGCAATTTTTTCAACGTGCAATCGGGTCTGCGCAGTTACCGATCCATAGGCCCGCAGCCTTTGCCTGCCGGGCTGGATGATCACTATGTGCGCGAACTGGTGCGTTCGCTGGATCTGGCGACACGCTATCAGACGTTATTGATCGAGAAACTGACGCCCGGGCGCGAAGGCGTTGCCCACCGTCAGGCACTGTTCAGCCAGCAATTGCCGCCTCAACTGCTCGAAAATGCGCTGCAGGCCAAGCTCAAGGGTGAGCTGGACGAGACGGCATACGAGTACCTCAAACATGTGTTCAACAGCCCAGATGCCAGGGCCCGTGAGCCGTTCAAGGGCCTGGAACTGGTGTTTCGGCCCTTGGCCTTTCGGGCCATTGCGGGACGTAATCCTGATATCGCCCAGGGTATGTACCTGATCGGCCCCGCGTCACTGGATGCCGGGCCGCAGGTCTTGTATGTGCTTTACAGCAGGGATTACCTCCTTAAAGGATTTGCGCATCAGCAGGCGTTTTTCGATCACTTGCATCAAAGCACATATTTTCAGGGGTTGGTACTGGAGCGACTGGCGCCCGAGGTCAGAAAGATTTACGCCCATAATGGTTTTGTTGAACCGCATATCGGCTACTTCGACCCGACGCTCAGTTCACCCGCCGAGGCCAACCCGCCTGCCACGCTGGGCAGGCAAGAGCTCGGCAGCAACCTGCTGGCCAGGTTGTACACCGACACCCTTGAACTGCGCCTGGCCCAGGCCAGGCATCAATCCCACAGCGCGGCTCAGGCAGATTGGGTGTCGCTGGTCTATGTGTTGTCGCTGCTGGCCGATATCGCGTTGTTGATATTGCCCGGCAAGTTGAGCGTGCCCTTGATGGTCTGGCAAGGTGAAGCAAGCGTTCAGGCTGCAGTGCAAGCGGTGGCCGAGGATCGTTGGGGCGAAGCGCTGTTTGATTTTGCCACCGCGCTGTTAATGATAGGTATGGCCCGCGCCGCCGTGACCCCTGCCACCCCGCCGACTCTGATGGCACTGGAGCCCCCCGCCTGGCGCCTGGCCCCGGAGCAGCGTAACGGGTTGCGGCCTTATGCAGCCAATCATGTGTCCCTGATCGACCTGCTCGAAGATCCCGGCACCGGGCTTTACAGCCAGGCGTCAACGGGCCGGCGATATATAGCGCTGGATGGCCAGGTGTTTGAGGTCGTGGCCTGGCAACAGCGCTGGCGTATTTATATTGGTGAAGGGCGCGACGGGCCATTGCTCAAGCGCGACGCTGAACAGCGCTGGGCACTGGACCTCAATGAGCCTTTGCCGGGTGGCGGCCAGGCCCTTGGCAGCCTGTCTGATGCGCCTTTACCACCGCCCTCGGCCAGCGGGCGCACGATGACGGCCATCGGCATGGGCATGATTGAACGGTTGCAACCGCGCAAGGCGCGGGTGATTCGAGAGGCACACGAGCAGGCAGTTCGTTACACCCGCGATTGTCTGGAGCACTTGCAATCAGTACGGGAAGTCAGTGAGTTCAGTCACGAAACGCAGCGTTTTTTAGCGCGGGTGTTTAGCGTGGCAACGGTGGAAAAAGCGCTGCTTGGCAAACTCAAGCGCGCCGTCGATAAAATACTCGCAACCTTGCAGTCAGCGGAATATTCGCCGATCAACTCTGCGCGCTACGGCCTGTTTTTCAGCCCGGATCAACGCAGCATCGCCATGACCAGCAAGATGGGGTTGCTGATCAAGTACAAGGCGGTTTTTTTGGGTGATCGGTACTTTGCCAGCGCAGAAGATATTTTTGAACGCTCGGTGATCGGTCGGGACGGTCTTGAGTTTGACCGTGTAAAGCATTACACGGCGGCCATTTTGATTCATGAGTTCAGCCATGTAGCGTTGAACACGATTGATATCAACTACCTGGGCGTAAGCCATCCCTTTGAGGAACTGCTGGTGCCCGAGCCCTCGTTGCAAGGACCGGTAAGCAAGTTGAAGCGGCAGATGCATGACCACCGTTACAAGCAGTTGACCACCGAAGTTCCCCGGCTCGATCTGTTCAAGGAAAAGGCCACCAACCGGCGGACCTACTTTGCCATGGATTTTCGGCTTGAGTATGTGTTGATGAAAAAGACCCATTGCCAAACGATCGACCAGGTGCGCTCTAGGTTCTTCAGCGATCCGGCGTTTCGTGCGGACGTGATCTTGATGAATGCCGACTCTCTGGCGTTACTGATTACCTGGCTGGGGTATTTCAAGCCGCCTGCGGTGGTAACGGCTTGAAGCCGATAACTATGTAACGCCCTTGCGGTTGTGCGGTGCGTTAGCGTTCGGGTTCCTTTTCAGGGGGCCGCCAGGCTTGCCCGTCACGCTTGCGAGATGAACGATGAACGCTACCACCCGCCCGTTTTATGCCGAGCAGGCCTTGCATGAACGCCTTATCAACAGACTGTCGCTAGCCGAGTTGGCGGGCGATATCAGTACGGCTGAAAACAGCATGCTGCGCAGCGCGGTACAGGATAAACCCGCACCTTTGGCGGCACAGGTGTACAGCCTGTTCCTGTCTCGTCATCAATGCCGGCCGGTGCACTGGGCAGGCGCCTTGCTGTTGCGGGACAACAACCCGCCGGGCCACGACGTCTGGTTATTTGCCTTGCCGGGCACGCTGCAACGCTTCGCCAGCGAAAGTGCCTTGCGCCAGGCGCTCGAACAGCAACTGGATGACCCCGGGCAGCGCAATGACGTATTGCGCTTTACTCCTGTGGACGTGCGTTCTTCGCTGAGTAAAACCGGTGGTCTGACGCTCGAAACCCGCAGGCTCCCATCCCCCGTCATGCAGCAAGCCAGCCAGACCATAAGCGACTTTTTGGCCAGTTGCCGGGCCAGCACACTGGCCAGCCTGATCAGCGCACCTTCGTTGCACTCGGTCCTTGATGCGCAGTTGCACAGCGCGCTGGCGCGCGAATACCCGGACAGGCAGCTGGATATCCACAAGATTTGGCTTCGCCGCCACCAACGTCCGGAGCATCCCACCCAGGAGGGCCAAATCACCACCGCAACCCTGAGCTTCACGGCCCTGGATTTTTATCGGACGGGTGAGCTGCCCGCTGCCCAAAGCCGGGAGTTTCTGGGTTTGCCTGTGGACGATGCAAGTGCAGTAGAAACATGCCTTGTCCGAGTGATATCGAGTGCCCTCAAGGATTTGCCGGTGCGCCTGCAGTCGAGCCTCAAGGCCTGGTGGCAGGACGCGGGCGCCGCTCAACTCAGCCCCGCTGACTACAGTGTTGCCAGGCTCGGGGATCTGTTTTATCACCAGGCAATACAGGCCCTCCATGACCAGCAGATAACCGGTGAGCAATTCGGCCATTTGCAGCAGGTGGTTGCGGGTGTGAATGACAATGCCCAGGTGCAGGCTGCGCGGTTGTCGGTGTTTGATCCGAACAAGGGCGAGGTGGCTTTGTCCGGGTTGTTTTGTATTTTTTTTCCGAAACAGAGTGGGCCGGTTTTTTCATTTGGCGCCGTGCAGGGGCTGATCAGGCATGACAACCGGGATCGCTTCAAAAGCTGGCTGCTGTCGAGCTTGAGGGCTCCTGAGCGTTTTGCATCCATTGCGCGCTACATTGCTCTGGATCAGCGTGAATTACTCTCGACAATGGCCGGGCTGCGCCTGAGTGTCGAGAATATTGCCGGCGATGTGTTCGCGGTATGCGCGCAGTCAATTCACGCTCGCCAATCCAGTGATCTGAATTTTTTGTTGCGGCAGTTCCGGGCGGGTCGTGTCGCGCTGGCGGCGATCGATCACGCCCTCGATGTCCGGGGCGTGATCGATCAGGCTATGTTGGCACTTCAAAGTGGTGGGCGTTGGAGCAGTCGTTATGTGCCGGGTGCGGACCTTATTACGCCTGCCCCCGACAGCAGCGAAACGGCTGAAGTGCTGAGTTTGAAACTGGCGAATATCCAGGCCCAACGTGATGAGCTGCTGCGTCATTGGCCAACGCCGCAGTCATTTGCCCGAGACCGGTTGCTGGAACCCATGGCCCGGGCCGGGCATGGCGGACTGGATTTCACCCGTGTGATCATTCAGGACCGGTCGGGCTCCATGCCGGTTCGGTCAATGACGTTGGTTGATGCGTTGTTGCAGCGGGTGACCGGTGATCGTCCGTTGCCGCTCAACCCGCAGGCCATTGAGGTTTCGGTACAGTCAAACAACAGTGGTGAAATGAAACCGCTGAAAACCTTTGCAGGGACCAAAGTGTTGACAGTGCTGGACCAGGCCGCGGTGGATTTCACCGAGCTCTTCAAGCAACGGATTCGAGCATTCTTTTTTACCCCTTACAGCCCGCAGGGGCCTGATGCGCTGGTACTTCGGCTGGCTACCCTGAGGCGGACGATGCTGCGAGCCGACCTGCGCCTGATGCATTTGCCTGCTGACGGCGCAGTGCTCACCACCGTGCTGGACTACCCGGTGAGTGATCAGCGCCCGGCACTTAACCAGTTTGTACCGGACGTGCATGGCATCAGCCTGTCCTTTAATGGCGCGTTGGGCACCATGGATGTCGCCAATTGCTTTCTGGTCACCGAGCGCGGCGGGCTGGAATCGGTCAACGCCGGTCGGGCCATTGTCTGGACCCCTGCAGCAGGTTTTGAAGGGTTTGACTCTGTGGATCAATGCAGCGCACACCTTGAAGCCCGCTTGCTGGACAAGGCGCGGCGCTGGGAGTTGTTGGCCAATGTCGGCGCAGGCGAGCAGTCCGCTGTCTCGATGTATCTGGAGGGCACACGCCACTGGAAGGCCACCGGGCAAAATCACTGGTTCTACTTTGAGCAAATCCAGCAGGATTTCACCTGTCAGTGCCAGATAACCGCCATCGACAAGGTACTGCTGGATGCTGACCATATTGGTCGTTTGGCCCGTGATACGCCGTTATCGGCGCAAGGTTTTACCAACAGCGCACAGAGTGTGCTGGTCGAAGGCCGGGCCGGGGTGATGCTCGACCGGATGATCGAAGCGGCCCGCCTGCAGTTGTTCAAGACCTCGCTGCCCGAGTGGCTGAAAGCCGCCTCGCCTGACGAACAACTGCAATACGCCCATGTGCTCCAACGTTATCAACATGCGGTGCAGTCCGATCAGGGTTACCTGCAAGGTATTCCTGAAATAAACCAGTTCTCACAAGCCGCACTCACGATTCGACTGGAGACTGACTTCCCCGGTCAAGAGCTGGAGCCGGATGCCATTGATGTAGTTATCGATACCTATCTTGGTGCCCCTGTCGCGACAGGCGAAATCCCGTCGTTTTTACCCGCCGCCACAACGCGTACTCGCCAGGCCCTTACGCAATTTGCCCTGAACGGTTTTTACCGGCTCAACGCAGGGGCGATCTCCTTGCATGCCCGGGATGGCAGGGCGTTGCCTGCTTCATTGGACGCAGCCTATGTGCGCCAGTTAATCCGGCAACTGGATATCGGCGGCCAATACCAGGCCCTGCTCAAAACCAGGCTGGCGCCCGGCAATGACGGCGTCAGTGTGCGCCAACAGCAATTTGCCGAGCATTTGCGCCTGCAAGTACTTGAGCAGGCATTGCGCGAGAAGCTGGCCGACCCGCGCAAGGAAACGCTCTGGCGCTATCTGCGGCATGTGCTGGACATGCCCGATGGCTCGGCCCGCAAACCGCTGGAGGGCGTGACGATTATCATCCGGCCCTTCGAGTTGATAGCCGAGGAAGGGGATGATCCTGACCGTATTGCCGGCCTGTATCTGATCGGCCCCGCAACGCCAGGGGCCGGGCCGCAGATTTTGTGGGTCAACTACAGCGAGCATTTCACGTTCCAGGCTTACGACAGCGACGCTGACTTGCTCGAAGACGTGCAGACCTCTAACCATTTACAGGATCTGCTGCTGTCACGCATGACGCCCTTTACCCGCAAGACCTACGCCAATGGTGGTTTTGTCGAGCCCCATCTGGCGCGTTATATCAGCTCCCCCATACCGGGCCTGCTGCTCAAGGCTGCACCGCCAAAACTGGCAAACCGGCCCTTCACGGGCAATCTCTTCAATGAGCTGTACAAGGACAACTACCACTTGCTGCTGGACATGGCTGCAGCGCAATCGAAGACCACGGCTGAAACCAGCTGGGAGTCGTTCAAATACCTGTTCACCCTGATTGCGCAGACCGCGCTGATGTTTCTCCCGGCCAAACTCAGTGTGCCCTTTGTGGTTTGGCAGAGCATGGGGGTATTCCGTGAAGGCGTGGCGGCAGCAAGGCGCGGTACATGGGGTGAAGCCGTGGGGGACTTTGCCCAGGCGCTGTTGCTGATCGCTACCAGCCAGCGTAGCGGTAAACAGAACGAGGCAATACCGCCCGGCCGGGTTACGCCCGAGCAAAGCGGACTGCAGCCATTTCAGGCCCATGAGGTGGCCCTGAAGGATTTGCACAAAGATCCGCTCACTCAGGTTTACCGCGATCCGGGTAGCGGCTTGTTCTATGCGCCGTTGGGTGGGCAAGTGTTTCGTCTCAAGGCCTGGCGCGAACGCTGGCGCATTTTTATCGGCGAGGAGAATGAAGGTCCGCTGGTAAAACTCAACGACAGTCAGGAGTGGGAACTGGATACCCGCGAGCCGCTTTTGGGTGGTGGCCCTGTGTTCTCCAAAACCATCTTGGCCGGGTATGCCTTGACCCATGAAATCAATGCCGTTGGCATGAATCGTATTCAGCGGCGTTATCCAGACAAGGCATTGAAGATCCGCGAAGCGCACGAACTGGCGACCACCTACCTGCAACGCAGCCAGAACGCACTGCATACGCTGAACGAGGCGGGTGAGCAAAATATGATCAATCGCGAACTGCTGGAGGATTTTTTCGGTGTGGAGGCAATTGACCAGGCGATGCTGGAGCGGCTCAAGCAAACGGTAGAGCCCATGCTTGTACGGTTTTTACATCCCGATATGTCGCCGCTGACCTCCAGTAAGTACGTGGTGTGCCGATCCCGCTTTACGGATAACACCGTGGCGTTTATCAACCTTGCAGATCCGCAAAAGCTTATCTATTTGACCGATCGTTTTTTCACCACCCTGTTCGAGCAGCCCTCCGCTTCAAACCGTCCGTTTTTGAAGCAGGGTGAGCCAGCGTTTGCGGTCAACCAGCACTATCGTGCGTCCTTTTTGCTGCACGAGACCACCCATCAGATGCTGGACACGGATGACATCTTTTATTCCAACCCCGGTTTCCCCTATCCAGACCTGCTGGATGAGAGAACGCCCTATGGCAGCGAGCTTAAAGCGCTGTGCGATGTTACCCAGCAGTGCCATTCGCCCTACCTGGAAATGCAGCGATTGTTTCAGACGTTCGATCCCGATACCCAGCTGTGGGTCGATATCCCCAATGGTTCAGCGAAAAGGCTGGTGAAGCGAATTGCCGGTGCACAGACGCTGGACGATGCCCGTCAGGTATTCACCCATGACCCCATGAAACGTATCGATTTGATGCTGGCCAATGCCGATACGGTGGTCTTGCTGATCACCCGTCTGGGCCGTGTCCACCCGATATCTGTAGAGCCGCCGCCATTTATGTAGGTATTCCGTCCGGCAAGCTTTTCATGGGGTCGCCCAAAGCAGGCATAATGCCGCCCTGCCATTGCCTGCCCTGGATAGCCCATTGCCCTTGCCACTTGAACTGCCCGTCACGACGTCCGTGCGCCCTTCGGCTTGCCCGGGGTTGCTGCGTATCGTGGCCGCGCTCGATGGTGGAATCTGCCGGGTCAAGCTGGACGGTGGTTCGACTACCGCACAGCAGGCCCGGACCGTGGCGGATGTAGCACTGCGTTATGCCAGCGGTGTGATCGAGGCGACTAATCGCGGCAACCTGCAGGTTCGCGGGGTCGGCCCGCAACACCGCGAGCTGATCGAACCACTGCTGGCAGTGGGCCTTGGGCCTGCAACCGCAGCGGGTGACGATGTACGCAACCTGATGCTCAGCCCGAGTGCCGGTATCGATCGGCACATGCAGTTGGATACCCGTCCGTTGGCCCGGCAGATATTGACCAGTTTGCAAACCACGCCGCGGTTTGCCGAGTTATCGGCCAAGTTCGCCGTGCAACTGGACGGTGGCGAAGCCTTGGCCATGCTGGAGCATCCCCATGACCTGTGGCTGTCAGCATTTGACCTCAAGGGCCAGACCCTGCTGGCCTTCGGGCTGGCCGGGTGTCCGGGGCATGACCTGGCACTGGCTGCGGTGCCGGTCGAGCAAGGCCATGAGCTGGTGCTGGCGGTACTGAACCTGTTTCTCGACCTGGCCCGCCCGGAACACACGCGGATGCGCCATTTGCTCAAGGAAGTTCCGATCGGGGACTTTATGGCTCAGATGGCGCAACGCCTCAGTGTGCCGCTGATAGCGCTGGCACCCTGGCAACGTGGGGCCACTGAAGGGCAGAGACATATCGGAACTTATCCACAGCGCGAACCGGGCCGGGTCTATATCGGCGCGGTGCCTGCGCTGGGCCGACTGGATGCCGCGACCCTGGCCGGTTTGGCGCAACTGGCCGATACCTTCGGCGACGGCACGTTGCGCTTTACCCCTTGGCAAAGTGTTTTGCTGCCCAATGTGCGGGCTGACGCTGCGCTGACGGTTACAAGTGAGCTGGAGGCGTTGGGCCTGCTTTGCAGCGCGGCGCAGCCGTTGGCACATCTGGTTGCCTGTACCGGGTCGAGTGCCTGCGCCAAAGGCCTGGCCGACACCAAACAGGATGCGCGCCAGCTCGCGGCTGTCTTGCAGCAACCCCACAGTGTTCATCTGACCGGTTGCCTGCGTTCCTGCGCGGCAGCCCATATTGCGCCGGTCACTTTGCTGGCCGTTGCGCCCGGTCATTACGACCTCTATTTACGTGCCCCAGAGCGGCCGGGTTTCGGTGTTCTGCGCGAGCGCAACCTTACTATTGAAGCGGCGGGCGCCTGGCTTGAGGCCCGCCAACGGAGCAACACCGATGATTGATTACATCCGCGATGGTCAAGAGATCTATCGCAACTCGTTCGCCATTATTCGTGCCGAGGCCAACCTCGACAGCATCCCGGCGGATCTGGAAAAACTCGCCGTGCGCGTGATTCACGCCTGCGGCATGGTCGATGCCATCGAAGACCTGCGCTTTTCGCCGGGCGCGGGCAAGGCCGGGCGCGATGCACTGGCCGCTGGCGCGGCGATTTTGTGCGATGCGCGCATGGTGTCCGAGGGCGTCACCCGTACCCGTTTGCCGGCCAACAACCCGGTGATCTGCACCCTGCGTGAAGAAGGCGTGCCGGAGCTGGCGCTGGAGAAAGGCAACACCCGTTCGGCGGTGGCCCTTGAGCTGTGGCGCCCGTATTTGGAAGGCAGCGTGGTAGTGATCGGCAACGCGCCGACCGCGCTATTTTACCTGCTGGAAATGATCGACGCCGGGGCACCGAAACCGGCACTGATCCTGGGTTTTCCGGTCGGTTTTGTCGGCGCGGCGGAATCCAAGGCCATGCTCGCAGCGGACAGTCGCGGCGTGCCATTTGTGATCATGCAGGGCCGCCGTGGCGGTAGTGCGATGGCCGCCGCTGCGGTCAACGCCCTGGCAACGGAGATCGAATAATGACGCAGCCAGGACGTTTGATCGGTCTGGGCGTTGGCCCCGGCGACCCGGAGCTGATTACCGTTAAAGCCTTGCGCCTGCTGCGCGAGTCGCCGGTGGTGGCGTACTTTGTCGCCAAGGGCAAAAAGGGTAATGCCTTCGGCATTATCGAAGCCCATCTGCAAGATGAACAAACCCAGATGCCGTTGGTGTACCCGGTGACCACTGAAGTACTGCCGGCGCCACTGTCGTACGAACAGGTGATCAGCGATTTCTACGATCAGGCCGCTGTAGAAGTGGCTGTGCATCTGGACGCCGGTCGTGATGTGGCGGTGATCTGCGAAGGCGATCCGTTCTTCTACGGCTCCTACATGTACCTGCATGACCGTCTGGCCCAGCGCTTTGAAGCGCACGTGGTGCCGGGGGTGTGTTCGATGCTGGGTGGCGCATCAGTGCTGGGTGTGCCGCTGGTGTATCGCAACCAGAGCCTGTCAGTGCTTTCGGGTGTATTGCCCCACGAGGAACTCAAGTCGCGCCTGGCGGTGGCCGATGCGGCGGTGATCATGAAGCTGGGGCGTAACTTCCATAAAGTGCGCGAAGTGCTGGGCGAGTTGGGGCTGGCTGAGCGTGCGCTGTATGTGGAGCGCGCCACCATGAGCAATCAGAAGATCGTGCCGCTCAATGAAGTGGAACCGATGTCGTCGCCGTACTTCTCGCTGATTATCGTGCCGGGTGAACGGTGGCAAGGATGAGTCGTCCGGCCCCGGCCATTGTCATCCTTGGCAATGGCAGCCTGAGCACTGCCCGGCGTATCCAGCAGTGCTATCCCGAGGCGTTGATTTATGGCCTGAGCGGTCGGGTCGAAGGCGCTGATCGCAGTTACAGCGATTTTGGCGCCACCTTGCGTGAGTTGTATCAGCAGGACACGCCGATTATTGCCCTGTGCGCGGCTGGCATCGTGATCCGTACGCTGGCGCCGCTGCTGCTGGAGAAGGGCGCCGAGCCGCCGGTACTGGCCGTGGCCGAAGACGCCAGCGCGGTTGTGCCGCTGCTGGGCGGGCTGGGTGGGGTCAATGACATGGCGCGGCAAATCGCTGCCGGGCTGGGCATTGCCCCGGCGATCACCACCAGCGGTGAACTGCGCTTTGGCACCTGCCTGCTGAACCCGCCGAGTGGCTATGCCCTGGGCGATCTGGAGCTGGGCAAGCGCTTTGTTTCGGACTTGCTGGCGGGTGAGTCGGTGCGTATCGAAGGCGATGCGCCGTGGCTTGCCAGGGCGCAGTTGCCGCAAAGTCAGCAGGCGCGTCTGGCCATTCATGTCGGCAGCGCTGAGCGTGAACCGGCGGCTGATGAACTGCTGATCTATCCGCATAATGTGCTGGTGAAAGTCAGTGCCGAGGTCTCGGCGCAGGCGATTCGCGAAGCGTTGCATGACGCGAAGCTGGCCTGGCAATCGATGGCCTGCCTCGTTGCCGTCGACACCCTGATGGCCAGTGCCCAGTTGCGTGAAGCCGCCCTGGAGCTGGGCGTACCACTGCGCTTTTTCCGTGCCGGTGAGGAGCTGCCTGTTGCCTGGCGCGAGTCCTGTGGCGTCCTGACGTTGGGCGTGGCACCCGCGCCATTGGACCCGCTGCAAATCGGTCGTGCCCGTGGTCGTCTGGCGGTAATCGGCCTGGGCCCCGGCGCTGCCGAGTTGATGGTGCCTGCGGTCAAGGCCGAGCTGGCGCAGGCTAACGATGTGCTGGGTTACGAAACCTATGTACGCATGGCCGGGCCGTTCCGCGACGATCAGGTGATGCATTGCACCGACAACCGCGAAGAGATGCAGCGCGCTCGCCACGCCTTCGAGCTGGCGGCTCAGGGCCGTTCAGTGGTGGTGGTGTCTTCGGGTGATCCCGGGGTCTTTGCCATGGCGGCAGCGGTACTGGAAGCGCTGCACGAGTCCACTGACCCGCAGTGGCACAGTGTCGACCTGGAAATGTTGCCGGGGGTATCGGCTTCGCTGGCGACCGCCGCGCAGGCCGGGGCACCGTTGGGGCACGACTTCTGTGTGATGTCGCTGTCGGACAACCTCAAGCCGTGGAGCATCATTGAGAAGCGCCTGGATCTGGCATCCGAAGCGGATCTGGCGTTGGCGTTCTACAACCCGATCTCCCGCTCACGACCGTGGCAGCTGGGTGTTGCGCTGGATATCGTGCGACGTCATCGCACCGCGCAAACCCCGGTGGTGCTGGGGCGCGATATCGGGCGTCCGGGCCAGACCCTGCGCGTGACCACCCTGGGTGAGTTGACACCGGAGCAGGTGGATATGCGCACCATGGTGCTGGTGGGGTCGTCGACCACCTGCACCTTCCCGCGGGCCGATGGTACGCAGTGGGTGTACACGCCGCGCTGGTATGGCGAAAAGCCCTGATTCACCAAAGGGCCTTGGTAATTGGCTGTGGGAGCGAGCCTGCTCGCGATGCAGGCAACTCGGTTTATCTGACGGACCGAGGTGATGCCATCGCGAGCAGGCTCGCACCCACAGATCTCCCGGCGATCTTGCTCAAGGGACCATATAACCCCGGATCCCGGTAAAGATGATCTGCGCTGCAAGGGCGCAGACAAACAGGCCCATCAGGCGGCTGACAATCTGCAAACCCTGTTCGCCGAGAATCCGCTCGATCCGGTTGGACAGGTAAAGCACTATGCCTACCGTCAGGCTCGCCAGGGCAATACTGACGATCGCCATCAGTTTGTCGTCCCAGTGGGGCTGGCTGACGCCCATCACCAGCAATGCACCGATGGTGCCGGGCCCCACGGTCAGCGGGATGGTCAGCGGCACAATGGTCACGTCCTGCTGCACGTTGTCGGTCTGCACGGCCGACTTGCCCTGGGCCATGCCCAATGCCGAGATAAACAGCACACTACCGGCACCGATGCGGAAGGCGTCCACGGTGATGCCGAACACATTGAAAATCGCGCGCCCGAACAGGTAGAGCAATACGCTGGAGATCAGCGTCGCCAAGGCCACTTTCCAGGCCAGGCGGCGGCGTTCCTTATTCGAGTAACCCCGGGTCAGGCTGATAAAGCACGACAGCACGAAAAACGGGCTGTAGAGCACCAGCATCTTCAAATACACACTGAACAGCATATGGAGCATGGTCTGAGCTCACATCGAGAAGGGGCGCGGGAAAGTCTATCAGGGGGATTGGCTGTCCGTTAGGACAGTTGTGTGCTGGATTGACGCAACTCACGTTGTTCAACCCAATACTCCACCAGTTCACGCAATTGCGACAGTTCAACGGGTTTGGACATATGCCCGTCCATGCCAGCCTGACGGGCGCGTTCCTTGTGTTCGGTGAGGATATGCGCAGTCAATGCAACCACCGGGGTACGTACCCGTTGATGGCTGACTTCCCAGGCGCGCAATTGCTCGGTGGCGGAAAAGCCGTCGAGAACCGGCATTTCGCAGTCCATCAGCACCAGATCGTAGCGCTGGGTTTTCATTGCCTTGAGCGCTTCTGCGCCATTGCAGGCAGTGTCCGGGTACAGGTTGAGCTTGCCCAGCATGCCGCGAATAACCTTGGTCGAGATGCTGTTGTCTTCTGCCACCAGAATGCGGAAGTCCCCAGGCACTGAAACCGGCACGGCGGCGGGGCCGTTGGTCGTGGTCTGTGTGGCCGCATGGCCCTTGTTGCGTTGGGTCAGCTCGTCGGCCAGGGTGGTCTTGAGGGTGTAACCGGCCACTGGCTTGGCGAGGATGCGCTTGATCCCGCAATTGCGCGCAATGATCTTGCTCGGCGCGTTGCTGATGCCAGTGAGCATGACCAGCAGGATGTCGTGATTGAGGCTCGGGTCTTCTTTGATCTTGGCTGCCAGTTGCATGCCGGTCATGCCAGGCATGTTCTGGTCCAGCAGCACGATGTCAAAGTAGTCACGCAAGTGCGCCTTGGTGCGCAGCAGGGCCAGGGCCTCCTTGCCCGATGCGGCGGCACTGACGTTCAGGCCCCATGCCGCACATTGCTGCACCAGCACCTTGCGGCAGGTGTCGTTGTCGTCGACCACCAGCACCCGGGCGCCTTTGAGCGGGCTGTCGAGGTCGGAGGTCGGGTGTTCGAGGTGTTGCGGGTCCAGGGGCAGGGTCAGCCACAGGTTGCTGCCGACGGTCTGCCCCGGCTTTATGCCGAACTCGCCGCCCATCAGCATGATCAGCTGGCGTGCGATCACCAACCCCAGATGGCCGCCGAGACGGGTGGCCGCGAGGAAGTTCTTGCTGTGCAGTTCGGCATGCAACAGGGCATCGCGCTCCTGTTCATCCATCGGCTGGCCGGAGTCCTGGATGGCGATGCGCAGGCGCGGCGGGCCGCTGCGCTCTTCCAGGGCGACAACGATAAGGATCTCGCCCTCGTTGGTCTTTTTCAGCGAACTTTCGAGCAGGCTCAGCAGGGTCTGGCGCAGGCGCGTCGGGTCGCCGCTGATCACCCGTGGCACTTGAGGCTGAATAAAACTGATGAGCTCGACGTTCTGCTGTTCAGCCTTGGTACGGAAAATACTCAGGCAGTCTTCGATCAAGGCATTGAGATCGAACTGCACGTCGTCCAGTTCGATCTGCCCCGATTCGAGCTTGGAAATATCGAGGATTTCGTTAATCAGCGTCAGCAGCTCGTTGCCTGCGCTGTGGATGGTTTGCACATAGTCGCGCTGCTTGACCGACAGCGGCGTGCCCAGCAGCAGCTCGGTCATGCCCAGCACGCCGTTCATGGGCGTGCGGATTTCATGGCTGATCTTGGCCAGGAACTCGGCCTTGGCATTCACTTCGGCGTTGCTGGCCGCCAGATCGCGGCTGATGCTGAATTGCGCTTCGGTGATGCTGCGATTGCGCTCGCTCAAGGCAAAGCTCATCAGCAGGCCGCTGAAGCAGACGATGGTCATCAGTGCTAGCACCAGCTCCTGCGGCGCGATCAGGGTCAAGCTCAGCAGGGCGGGGAGAATCACCAGGGTGCCGATATTGAAAATCACCATTGCCATGACAAACATACGTGCAGGTCGGTAGCCCTTTTGCCAGTGGTAAACCGAGACCACCAGAATGCTCACGCTGGCCAGCCCGACCAGAGCATAGGTCATCAGGTTGAGCGGCAGGTTGTCGATAAACAGCAGCAACAGGCCACCCAGGGCGATGATCAGAATGTCCAGCAACAGCAATTTGTGCAGTCGGTTGGCGCTGCGGGTGGAGAAAAAGCTGTAGGCGAACATCAGCCCGCAAGGTGCGGTCAGCAACAGCGTCAGGTAGGCGCCGGGGGTTTGTATGCCGTGCCACTCGGGCAGCCAGGGATCGAGCAGGTTCAGGAACAGCACCGAGCTGGCCATCAGCAGTGCTTCCGAGATGGCCAACCACATGCTGCTGGGCGAACGGGTGAAAGCAAAGCGCACGATATTGTGCAGCAACAGCATCATCATGCAGCCCAGCAACAATCCATATAGCAGGGGTTTGCCCTGGTTGGCGGCGAGCATGACGGCAGTGTCGAGGGTAATGTGGGGGCGCAACTGGTGGTCAGAGACCATGCGCAGGTAAACATCCAGCGGTTTGCTGCTTTGCGGCAGGGGCAGCAGGTAGTCGCTGCTGGGGACCGGCTTGCTGGTGACGGGCAATGCCGTGCCGGTGCTGGTTTCGCTGATCAATTTTTGATCATCGAAAACATACATGTCCAGGTTGGCCAGGTCGGGGGCGAACACCCGCAGGATTTGTTCGTGCCTCTCGGGTTGCAGGCGAACCCGCAGCCACATCACTTCGCCGGGTGCGGCAGCGCTTAGCCGGCCGAGATCGACAGGGCTGAACTGGCTGGATAATCGAGGCGAGCGCACATCGCTCAGTTGCAGGGTAGCCTGAGGGTCTGACAGGACCGACCAGGTGCTGCCTGACGCTGCCTGTGCAGGCATCATGCCGAGCACGCAGGTCAGCAGGGTGACGGTAAAAGCTATGGCGATCCTGAGCCAGCGCACGGCGAAATCCCTTCGTAAAGTGAAGCCAGATGATAACTATGCGCGGGCCCGGAATGGTTAGGCAAGGGCCGGGGGCCCTTACCTGACCACGAGGATTGCTTATTCCTGGTTTTCACCGCGCTCGCGTGCGATGGCCCGGTAGCCAATATCGTTACGGTAGAAGCAGCCTTCCCACTCGATGGCCTTGGCCAGTTCGTAGGCTTTCTGTTGTGCTGCTTCAACGGTGTCACCCATTGCGGTAGCGCACAGTACGCGTCCGCCCGAGGTCACCACTTCACCGGCTGCGTTCAAGGCAGTACCGGCGTGGAACACTTTGCCTTCCAGTTTGGCGGCCGCGTCCAGACCCTGGATCACGGCACCCTTGGCGTAGTCGCCAGGGTAGCCACCGGCAGCCAGGACGATGCCCAGGCTTGGGCGCGGGTCCCATTGTGCTTCAACCTTGTCCAGCGCCTGAGCCAGTGCCGCTTCTACCAGCAGCACCAGGCTCGATTGCAGGCGCAGCATCACTGGTTGGGTTTCCGGGTCGCCGAAGCGGCAGTTGAACTCGATAACCTTAGGGTTACCGGCCTTGTCGATCATCAGACCGGCGTACAGGAAACCGGTGTAGACGTTACCTTCTTCAGCCATGCCGCGAACGGTTGGCCAGATCACCAGATCCATTACGCGCTGGTGAACTTCAGCGGTCACCACCGGGGCAGGGGAGTAAGCACCCATGCCACCGGTGTTCGGGCCGGTGTCGGCGTCGCCAACACGTTTGTGGTCCTGGCTGGTGGCCATCGGCAGCACGTTCTTGCCGTCGACCATCACGATAAAGCTGGCTTCTTCGCCGTCGAGGAACTCTTCGATGACCACGCGCGAACCCGCTTCGCCAAAGGCGTTGCCGGCAAGCATGTCGCGTACCGCGTCTTCGGCTTCGGTCAGGGTCATGGCGACAATCACGCCTTTACCAGCGGCCAGGCCGTCAGCCTTGATCACGATCGGTGCGCCGACTTTCTGCAGGTAAGCCAGGGCCGGTTCGATTTCGGTAAAGTTCTGGTAGTCGGCAGTCGGGATCTGGTGACGCGCCAGGAAATCCTTGGTGAACGCCTTCGAGCCTTCCAGCTGGGCAGCGCCAGCGGTAGGGCCGAAGCAGTCCAGGCCACGGGCACGGAACAGATCGACGACACCGGCTACCAGGGGTACTTCCGGGCCAACGATGGTCAGGGAGACGTTTTTCTCGGCGAAGTCAGCCAGTTGCTCAAGTGCCAGCACGTCGATGGCGACGTTCTCGCACTTGGCTTCAATGGCGGTGCCGGCGTTGCCCGGGGCAACGAATACTTTGGCGACACGTGGATCCTGAGCTACTTTCCAGGCCAGTGCGTGTTCGCGGCCACCGCTGCCAATGATCAAAACATTCATTTCAAAAACCTCGGATGACGCTGAATTCTGTGGGGCGTGACGGGATGTTTTTGTGCGGGAGCGGGCTTGCTCGCGATACAGGCACCTCGGTATTTCAGGTATACCGAGGTGTTGCTATCGCAGGCAAGCCAGCTCCCACAAAAGCCAGTGCCCTCATGGGGTCGTGCTGTTAGTGACGGAAATGACGCATTCCGGTGAACACCATGGCAATGCCCGCTTCGTCGGCAGCAGCAATCACTTCGTTGTCACGCATTGAGCCGCCTGGCTGGATCACCGCAGTGATACCGGCCTTGGCTGCATTGTCGATGCCGTCACGGAACGGGAAGAATGCGTCCGATGCCATGACCGCACCCTGTACTTGCAGGCCGGCGTGTTCTGCCTTGATCGCAGCGATACGGGCCGAGTTTACGCGGCTCATCTGGCCAGCGCCGACACCGATGGTCTGACGGCCCTTGGCGTAGACGATGGCGTTGGACTTCACGTACTTGGCCACTTTCCAGGCGAAGATCAGATCGTTGATCTCTTGCTCGGTCGGGGCGCGCTTGGTCACAACCTTGAGGTCTTCGCTGCCGATCATCTCGATGTCACGGCTCTGCACCAGCAGGCCGCCGTTGACGCGTTTGAAGTCCCAGGCCGGGGCACGGTCTGCGCTCCACTCACCGCAGGCCAGCAGGCGCACGTTGGCTTTGGCGGCGACGATGGCGCGAGCCTCTTCGCTGACCGACGGAGCGATGATCACTTCAACGAACTGACGCTCAACAATGGCCTTGGCCGTTTCGGCGTCCAGTTCACGGTTGAAGGCGATAATGCCGCCAAATGCCGATTCGGTGTCAGTGGCGTAGGCCAGTTCGTAAGCCTGGCGAATGCCGCCTTCGGCGTCCGGGCTGACGGCAACGCCGCACGGGTTGGCGTGCTTGACGATCACGCAAGCCGGTTTGACGAAGCTTTTTACGCATTCCAGCGCGGCGTCGGTGTCGGCCACGTTGTTAAACGACAGCTCTTTGCCTTGCAGCTGGGTCGCGGTTGCGATGCTGACTTCGGCAGGCTTGGCTTCAACGTAGAACGCCGCTTTCTGGTGCGGGTTCTCGCCGTAGCGCATTTCCTGGGCTTTGATGAACTGGCTGTTGAAGGTGCGCGGGAACAGGCCACGGTCTTCAGTGCTCAGTGTTTCAGCGGCCTGGTTCACAGTGCCCAGGTAGTTCGCGATCATGCCGTCGTAGGCGGCGGTGTGTTCAAAGGCCTTGAGCATCAGGTCGAAACGCTGTGCGTAGGTCAGGCCACCGGCCTTGAGGTTTTCCAGCACGTTGGTGTAATCGCTGGCATTCACCACGATGGCCACGTCTTTGTGGTTTTTCGCAGCGGAGCGAACCATGGTCGGACCGCCGATATCGATGTTTTCGATGGCGGTCGGCAGGTCGCAGCCTGGCTTGGAGATGGTCGCTTCGAACGGGTAGAGGTTAACCGCTACCAGGTCGATCGGCTTGATGCCGTGCTCGCTCATGATGTCGTCGTCGATGCCGCGACGGCCCAGAATGCCACCGTGGATTTTCGGGTGCAGGGTTTTCACCCGACCGTCCATCATTTCTGCAAAACCGGTGTAGTCAGCCACTTCAACAGCTGCAACGCCGTTGTCTTGCAGCAGCTTGAACGTGCCGCCGGTGGACAGGATCTCGACGCCGAGGGCTTCCAGTTCACGGGCGAAATCAAGGATTCCGGTTTTGTCGGAAACGCTGATTAGAGCGCGGCGGATCGGCAGGCGGGTAGTCTGATCGGTCATCTCGATT
>Ga0302347_1000655_pt1 | contig 50676 bp, 39 predicted proteins | sample PhyWR1_FD_202178 | JGI IMG/M metagenome (GOLD analysis project Ga0302347, IMG submission 202178) | Leaf surface microbial communities from wheat plants in UC Gill Tract Community Farm, Albany, California, United States - DLSL W.R1 (v2)... | ecosystem: Host-associated > Plants > Phyllosphere >... | reverse complement strand
GCGCAAGCGCGGCAAGATCCACGAAGAAGTTGAAAAATTCTCCGTGGTCAAAACCCTGCAAGCGATCAAAGACGCCAACGTGGTGATCTTTGTGATGGACGCCCGTGAAGGCGTGGTTGACCACGACTTGAACCTGCTGGGCTTTGCCCTGGAAGCCGGTCGTGCACTGGTGATCGCCGTCAACAAGTGGGACGGCATGACCCCAAGCGAACGCGAGTTCGTGAAGGTTGAACTGACCCGTCGCCTGTTCTTCGTTGACTTCGCCGACATCCACTTCATCTCGGCCTTGCACGGCACTGGCGTGGGCAACCTGTACCAATCGGTGCAGAACTCCTTCAAGTCGGCTGTTACGCGCTGGCCGACCAACCGTCTGACCCAGATCCTTGAAGACGCGGTCAGCGAGCACGCGCCACCGATGGTTAACAGCCGCCGGATCAAGCTGCGTTACGCCCACTTGGGTGGTGCCAACCCGCCGATCATCGTGATCCACGGTAACCAGGTTGAGAAGGTTCAGAAGTCTTACGTGCGTTACCTCGAGAACACCTACCGTCGTGTCTTGAAGCTGGTCGGTACACCGATCCGCATCGAGTTCAAAGGTGGCGAGAACCCGTACGAAGCCAACAAGAACTCCTTGACCGACCGCCAGGTCAACAAGAAGCGCCGCATGATGTCGCACCACAAAAAAGCCGACAAAAAGCGTAGAGACAAGCGCTAACGCGCTGAAGAGGGTTCCTTGGGGGAATGCTGCTTGTAGGAGCGAGCTTGTCTCGCGATCTTTTGAACGTTTGAAAGATCGCGAGGCGAGCTCGCTCCTACCGTTCAGATTGCAGGTGGCTGCACTGACGGGCATCACACCTTTAGGAGCCCTTTTTCGTGTCTGGCGTTTGGGCTATTCTCGCTAGGTCCTGTGCCGTAGTCAGAGCCGGGAACTCATCAGGGAACGGCCATGATTATCAGCAAGTTGCCGAATGTCGGCACCTCCATCTTCACGCGCATGTCGCAACTCGCGGCTGAAACCGGCGCGCTCAACTTGTCTCAGGGTTTTCCTGACTTTGATGGCCCGCAAGCGTTGCGCGATGCCGTCGGCCAACACATCGCCAGTGGCCACAACCAATATTCGCCTATGACCGGCTTGCCTGCCTTGCGTACACAAGTGGCGGCCAAAATTGCCCGCAGTTATGGCGTGCACGTGGATGCCGATACCGAGGTGACCATCACCCCGGGCGCTACCCAAGCCATCTTCTGTGCCATCCAGGCGGTGATTCACGCCGGCGACGAAGTCATTGTGTTCGACCCGTGCTACGACAGCTATGAACCTTCGGTCGAGTTGGCCGGCGGTCGTTGCGTGCATGTGCAGTTGGGGCTCGACGACTTCTCCATCGATTGGCAAAAACTCACCGACGCGCTGACGCCGCGCACCCGCATGATCATCCTCAACACCCCGCACAACCCCAGCGGCGCGTTGATCAGCCGTGCAGAACTGGACCAGTTGGCGGCCTTGATTGCCGATCGCGACATCTACCTGATCAGCGATGAGGTGTACGAGCATCTGGTGTACGACGGCGTGCCTCACGTCAGTGTTTTGTCACACCCCGAGCTGTACCATCGTGCTTTCGTTGTCAGCTCGTTCGGCAAGACCTACCACGTGACGGGCTGGAAAACCGGTTATGTGGTGGCGCCGCCCGCGTTGACCGCCGAGTTGCGCAAGGTGCACCAATACGTGAGTTTTTGCGGTGTGACACCGTTGCAGTACGCATTGGCCGACTATATGGCGGCCAGCCCCGAGCACGTTGAAGAACTGCCCGGGTTTTACCAGGCCAAGCGTGATCTGTTCTGTGATCTGTTAAAGCCATCGCGTTTTACCTTCACGCCGGTAGCAGGTACGTACTTCCAGTTGGTCGACTACGCTCACATTCGTCCGGACCTCAATGACGTCGACATGGCCGTATGGCTGACCCGTGAACACGGTGTGGCGACCATTCCGGTGTCGGTGTTCTACCAGACCCCGCCCGAAGGGCAGCGGCTGGTCCGTCTGTGTTTTGCCAAACGCGAGGAGACGCTGCGCGAAGCAGCAGAGAAACTATGCGTGATCTAAGTGGTTTACCCGATTTAACCCTGGCGCTGGTGCAAACCACCTTGGCGTGGCACGACCGTCAGGCCAATTTCGAGCACTTCGAGGAGTTGCTTGAGCAGGCCCGTGGCGCAGACCTGGTGGTGTTGCCAGAAATGTTCACCACCGGTTTCAGCATGGAGTCCGAGACCCTCGCCGAGCCAGAGGGCGGGCCGGCCACAAAGTGGTTACGAGCCCAGGCGGCAAAACTCAATGCGGTGGTGACTGGCAGTGTCATCGTCCAGGCGGCAGACGGCAGCCACCGCAATCGCCTGCTGTGGGCGCGGCCTGATGGTGAAGTGCTGCACTACGACAAACGCCATTTGTTCCGGATGGCTGGTGAGCACGAGCACTTTACGCCGGGCGAGCGGCAGGTTCAGTTTGAGGTCAAAGGCTGGCGTATCCGCCCGTTGATTTGCTACGACTTGCGCTTCCCGGTGTGGAGCAGCGACCCCCATGACACAGACTTGCTGCTCTACACGGCCAACTGGCCGGGTGCGCGCCGTTTGCACTGGAACCGCCTGTTACCGGCCCGAGCGATTGAAAACCTCTGCTACGTCGGCGCGGTAAACCGCGTTGGGACCGATGGCAAAGGGTTGGTCTACAGCGGCGACAGCCAGATCCTCGACTTCCAGGGCGAAACCTTGCTCAGCGCGGGCGAGGCCGACGGCGTGTTCCAGGTCAGCCTGAGCGCGAGCGAATTGGGCGCTTATCGTGAACGCTTCCCGGCGTACATGGATGCTGACAACTTCGACCTGAAGTACTGATACACCTCGCGATCTTTTAAAAGATCAAAAGATCGCGAGGCAAGCTCGCTCCTACAGGGGGGATTGCGTACGCCCGTAGCAGTTGACGAGCTTTGCGAGGCTACGTCCGGCTGTAGTCGCTGACGAGGCACGAAGGCTGCGAAAGATCAAAAGATCGCGAGGCAAGCTCGCTCCTACAAAAGCGTCAACAAAAAAGGCCCTGAGGTTCGCACCTCAGGGCCTTTTTGCGTTTCAGCAGACGTTTAGGCAGCTTTAGCGTCGGCTTCGCTCAGTGAGCGGTTCAGGGCGCTGAACAGGGCCTTGAAGCTGGCGGTGGTGATGTTTTCATCAATGCCCACACCGTGCACAGCACGCTCACCATTCACCCGCAGCTCGATATAAGCAGCGGCCTTGGCGTTGGTGCCAGCACCGATGGCATGCTCGTTGTAGTCCATGATTTCAGCTTTGACCGGCAGGCCGGCAACCAGGGCTTCCAGGGCGCCATTGCCTTTGCCGTTCCAACGCAGGTTGGTCTCACCAGCGCCTTTGGCCGACACTTCAACCTCAACCGCGCTGTGGCCGTTTTCTTCCTGCAGGCGATGACTAACCAGCGCGTACGGGGTGTTGGCTTGCAGATACTCGCTGTGCAACAAGCTGTGGATCTGCTGCGCGGTCATTTCAAGGCCAAGACGGTCGGTCTCACGCTGAACCACCTGGCTGAACTCGATCTGCATGCGGCGTGGCAAGCTGATGCCGTATTCCTGCTCCAGCAGGTAAGCAATCCCGCCTTTACCGGACTGGCTGTTCACCCGAATCACGGCCTCATAGCTACGGCCAATGTCTGCCGGGTCGATCGGCAAGTACGGGACTTCCCACAGGGCGTCGGGCTTCTGCTGGGCGAAACCTTTGCGGATGGCGTCCTGGTGCGAGCCCGAGAACGCAGTGTGGACCAAGTCGCCCACATACGGATGGCGAGGGTGAACCGGGATCTGGTTGCACTCTTCAACGACTTTACGCACGCCGTCAATGTCAGAGAAGTCCAGCTGCGGGTCGAGGCCTTGGGTGTACATGTTCAGGGCTACGGTCACCAGGTCAACGTTGCCGGTGCGCTCGCCGTTACCGAACAGGCAGCCTTCGACGCGGTCTGCACCGGCCATCAAGCCCAACTCAGTGGCGGCAACACCGGTGCCACGGTCGTTGTGGGTGTGCAGGCTGATGATCACGCTGTCACGGCGGTTGATGTGGCGACCGAACCATTCAATCTGGTCGGCATAGATGTTCGGGGTGGCGCACTCAACGGTGGCAGGCAAGTTGAGGATCACTTTGTGCTCAGGCGTCGGGTTCCAGACCTCGATCACCGCGTCACACACTTCCTTGGCGAACTCAAGCTCAGTGGCGCTGAAGGTCTCTGGGGAGTATTCGAAGGTCCACTGGGTTTCTGGCTGTTGAGCGGCGTATTTGACGAACAGCTTGGCCGCGCTGACGGCGATTTCTTTGATGCCGTCCTTGTCCTGGTTGAACACGATGCGGCGGAACGACGGCGAGGTCGCGTTGTACAAGTGCACGATGGCTTTTTTCGCGCCGCGCAGCGATTCGAATGTCCGTGCGATCAGGTCTTCACGGCCTTGGGTCAACACCTGAATAGTGGTGTCGTCCGGGATGTGGCCGTCTTCGATCAACGTACGCACGAAGTCAAAGTCGGTCTGCGAAGCAGCCGGGAACGACGCCTCAATTTCTTTTACGCCAACGCTGACCAGGGTCTTCCAAAAGCGCAGTTTTTTCACTGCATCCATCGGCTCGATCAGCGACTGGTTGCCGTCGCGCAGGTCAGAGCTGCACCAGATCGGCGCTTGGGTGATGGTTTTCGATGGCCAGGTACGGTCAGGTAAATCAATGACCGGAAAGGCGCGATATTTGGAAGAGGGGTCTTTGAGCATGGTCATCAGGCAATCCTTTAATGTGCGGGCCGTATAGAGACAAGTGGCTCGCTGAAGAAATACAAAGCAGGGGGGACGAGGCAGCGCGTTTCAGCTTTGCAGTCGTGCACTGACGAGGCAGAGGCTTCGGTGCTGGCGTAATTGAATGAGGGTATGAGGTGTTTTCATAGGCTCAACCCTAACCATTGCGAAAGACGTTGGCAAGCGGCCTGAAAAACATTAGGAGAATTGCGCGTTTAAAGCAAAAAATCGAATTTATATGGCGTCTTCTAGGATTAACAGTGAACAAAATTGTTCATATAAGGCGTATGGCATTCATCTTGTGCTGCAAAAGTATTTCGCTGATTACCGAAACCCGGCCAGCTAACGAACTGGCCGGTTACTGCCCTACGTCCTGCAAATAAAGCCCTGTGTGAGGCCGTAGGGCGGTGTGTTCTGGAAGCCTCCCACAAAGGTCATGAGTTTGCCCTCGGCCCGTGCATTGGTGAGCGCCAGGGACAAGGGGGACAACGGGTTCTTATTGATCATAAGGGTGACCGCATCCTCCAGCTCGATGACAAGCGCCAGCTCCGCTCCGACCGCTCTGTGCAACTGCATGAAGTTGATGGTTTGCGCGCCTGTTCGCTTGAACACCAACTCACTGACCCCGGGGATGTCCGCATAAATGGTGTAGCCGAGCCGCTGAAGCAGGCTACGCATGACTTCATTGAGTCCAGCGGCATTGCTCAGTTTTAATAAATCGCCGGCTTTCAATGAAAAGTCGATCCGGTCAAACCAGGTCGGTGAAGCGCGTGTTCGAACCAGTAACGTTTTAGGGCGAATGCCCAAGGCTGGCGTCAAGAGGGCCAAGGGATCACGCAATGCTCCCGAGCCATGTGGCAGATGGCCGGAAAACCAGCCATACAACGTTTCGGTCAACGTGCGCATACGGGTTTGTGTGAGCAACCAAGTGGTGCTGTCGGACAACATAAATAGACGCTTGGCCACTACCTGTGCAGAGTCTGGCGTCAGGCCCGGCAGAGACTTGAGGACGTATTGCCAGATCGGCTTTTGCAGCAGCGGCTCCTTGATCGCCCACGCTCCTCCCTCAAATTCGGCCAGGCGCGGTTGCAAGTACTTGTTTTTCAAGATCAGCTTTTCCAGTTGCTCATAGGTCGAGATCACCTGACCAGGCTTTTTCAAGTACACCTGTATATCCAGTGGCAGGTTGCCCTGAGGCAAAATGTCGAACCACTTGCTGTCTTTTTTAATCACTCGAAGATTAGAGCCGCTGCCTATTTCAGAAATGGGCGGATTCAGGCTGACCGAGGTATAAGTTTCGCCGGGAACGGTTCGGGCCCAGTTTTGCCACTCGTTACTGCTGACAGTGCCTGGTGCGTTAGTGCCGCTGGAGGGAACCGGTTGAGTCGGTTTAGGTTGTACCGGCTCATCATCCACAATGGGCCGCTTGCGCTTGTTGCTTAACGGGACGGCGCTCGAAGTGCCGGGCTCAGGGGTGAGGGCTTGTGCTGGGGCACCATCTAGCCCTGGCTTGAGGTAGTGCTGGGCCCACCGGGGCAGCTCTCTATGCTCGACCAGGAACTCGGCCAGATAAAGTTCCATCTTGTCTCGGCGAGGTGCAGGAAAGTTGTATTGGTCGAGCAGCTTTTTGGCCTCATCCAGGGTAAAGCGTGGGAAAGCCTCACGTACCTTGAAAGTGGCCAGCGAATATGTCCCGCCCCCCAGCACGCTCAACTCCGGTGTGCCGATACGCCACAGACCATCCGTGCCCTGACGAATCGCAGAGCGGTACCAAGCGCGCGGGCGACGCATATCCATTACTCGCCAAGTCAGGCGGTCCGCGTCATACACCACCTGAAACCAATGCTTTTGCTGCTGGATAAAGTATTGGGAGAAACCGCCGTGTTTCGGCGTCCTTTCATAGATGCCTGCATAGGCGCCGTCTGTGCGCTTTGTCAGCCCTTCGACGCCCTGTTTGTAGGCCAATTTCGGATGCAAGGCTAACGTTCCTTTCGTGGGTAATTTGGCGAGAGCGGTCCCGATGTCCACCCCGGCATCCACCCAGCGCTCAATCATGCCGACAAAATGCCCAATCGCTTCACTCTGATTGCCGCGTTTCAGCGCATCAAAGCCATGCCACATCTCGATCAAACTGCGTCCCAGGGCAATCATGGCCGTGACCTTAAATGGCAGGATAATCGTGACGAGGTCCACCGCTGTTTCTATGCCGCTCCACACGGCCAGACGGTTGCTTTCTGTGGTCGACAGGCTCAAGGCATCTGCGCTGGCCAAGGCATGCTCGATCTCGGCCAAACAGGTTTTCTTAATGAAGTCGCCGGTAATCGCGGTGTCCCGAACATCGGCTGCTCTGAGCCCTTCAGTCACCCGTTGCTGGACTCGGGCTTGAGCGCCTTCGCTGACTCGTCCAATCAGATAGCCGGCCATTTCAGGGGCATTGAGGAATTTATTCGCCATGTGCGCGCGATTTTCAAACTCGCGAAACCGCTTGCCGTCAGGTGCTTCAGGGGTATAGACAACCATGGCGCTGACGGACGACAGCGGTTGCGGTGTGATGAGGTTCAATTCCAAAGGGTCAGGCGCATACGTCCCTGAAGGCGGTGCCAGGATAATCAGCACCCCGCGCACTGTGGCCTCACTGATCAGCAATTGATGAACCTTCAGGCGATGCCCTTCAACCATGGCGGGAATTTCAGGGTCATCAACCTCGTTCAGAACGGCCTCAACCCAGCGATAACCACGGTCCAGGCGATCTGGCGAGAAGTCACCGGAAATCTTCGCTTCAAGTGCATCAACGCGCATCTGGGCGATCAGCAATTGAGCGGCAGTATCGCGACGAGAGAGGGCTTGGGGGGACTCGATGAACCGGTCCCGCAAGAAGGCCTCATAGCTATCGCCAATATTCACCGTGCGAACGATGTGCTTGATTTGTGCAGCGCTCAACGCGTCCATTCGTGGTCCATCGTCGCTGCCCGTTGAGACGGTGGCGGTTAATGCGTAGTCAATGTCCAGGCTACCGACGTTCTCCAGGGCCAGTTGCGACAGTGTTCGGGACGTACTGACCAGCTTGATGGACGGGCCGGTACGCGACAGGCTGTTCACCGCCGTGTAGGACGACGTGCCATACGCACTGATCGGGATAATGGGGCCTGAACCGCGCTCGGCCACCGTTGTGGTGATAAAGACGGTGTCCGGGTCAACGATCAGGCCATATTCTGCCTGGATGTAGTTCTGCAACTGATCGTGGGCGTAGCGCATCAAAAACGCTCTGTCGCCATATTGATGGGCTGAGGGCTCGCCATTGTCGTTGGCAATGAAACTGAGGGTTCGGTAATGCGCAGCCGCCTCAAACCAGGCCTGACGGTCAGCATCGTTGGCTTTAAGCAGCCATTGGCGGGTCTTTTTTCCTAAAAACTTGGCGATACGTGCATTGAGGGCGCTCGCCTGTTTGAAGCGTGGAGCGTAGTCCAGCACATACTCCAGGTGTTCACTCAATTGGGCGGGCGAAACCGTTTTGGCTAACGACAGCGCGTGTTCCAGATTGGCTTGACGCTGATCGTCATGCACCTTGAGCCAATACTCAAACACTGAGCCGTGAATCTCCTTAAACGTGAATTCAAGAGAAGTTTCAGCCTTTTCAGACAGCGCCTGAACCCGCATCAGATCAGTGGGGGACAAGAGCTCCAGTAATGATTCGAATTCAGCGATTTCCGTGTGACGGCGGTTAAGTTCGACCTCTAATGTCTGCAGCGAAGCAAAGCCCTGCAAACCACCTGAAGGGGTGTACAACACAGCCTCACCGGCATTGGCTTTGGCGTTGATCTCAACTTCTGTCGTTTTGTCAGAAAGGCGAGTCATGCCTGATGCGTCAAGGGTTGCGGAGCCGTCGCGTGCGGTCATGACCCAGGCACCCGCGAAGGCAATCGGTGGCTCTTTTGACAGGTCCTTAAGTATCAGGGCATAAACCGCCGGGCGCGAACTGACCGGGAGCGCAGCTCGGGTGCTCAGTGACGGGTAACGCACCACATTATTGATCAGTTGCACCTGGCCCGGTGTCAGCGTGGCATCGTGGGACAGCAGTTCGGTTTCAGCCTTGAGCACGTCTTTTAGCTTGTCGAGCAGCCAGGATTTGCGCGATTGAGTGCCGGTTTGGCTGCTTTTATCCTGCCAAAACTGCGCCGTGTGGGTCTTGCAGTCACTGGCAAAAAAACGTCGCGCGCGGGATATAAAGCTCTGCAAGTCGCCCACTTTCACAGTGACGGGCGATGAATCATCCACAACCTTAAGCGTGGCCTTCAGCAGGTTGAATTCCGGCGCATGGCCGTCACACAGCGCCTGTAGCAGGATATCCAGCACACTGGAGAGCTGCGTATCACCCTCTTCACTGATCAGCAATTGCTCAGGATCAAGCGTCTGCGTGGCGTGGGTAAACGTCGCCTTCAGCTCGCTGTGTATGAATGAGTGGAGGGTGGGTTGCTCAGCCAGCAGGGTCTGGATCTGAGTGTCGATTTGCACCCATTTTTTGACACGGTCTTGTTCGTCCTGGGCGCTGACCGCAATCAGGTCGGCGCTCAAGTCTTGGGATAAATGAAATACATCACTCATGGGTTACACCTCACAGAGAAAGTTGTGAGGAGTATCTGCCCCGGCTTGACTGCGCCTGACATACATAACTAGTGCGGGAAGGTTTGCTCACGAGCAGTGACCAAACCCCCGCGTATTCGCTAAGGCTGAAAGGCCCCGATAAAGATCGCCGGGTCTACCCGGGCGTCGTTCAGGCTGACGTTCCAGTGCATGTGTGGCCCGGTGGCGCGGCCGGTTGAGCCGACTTTGCCGACCACATCGCCGCGCGCCAGTTGCTGGCCGAGCTTGGCGTCGATTTTCGACATGTGGCAGAACATGCTGATAAAGCCCTGCCCGTGATCGACAAACACGGTGTTGCCATTAAAAAAGTAGTTGCCGATCAGGATGACTTTACCGGCGGCCGGGGTTTTGATCGGTGTACCTGCGGGCACGGCAAAGTCCAGGCCCGCATGCGGGTTGCGCTCTTCGCCATTGAAGAAGCGGCGCACGCCAAACTTGCTCGACAGCGGGCCGTTGACGGGCTTGTCCAGCAGCAAGTTGCTGGGCGTGTTCGGGCTGAAGGTGCGGTAGGCCTTGATCTGCACCGCCAGCTCGTTGTCGATGCGTTTGAGGTCGTCCGGGTTGGGGTTGACCTGGCGCTGGTTTTTCAGGGTGATGTGCTGCTCGGGGTACTTCTTGTTGCCCACGCTGAAGCTCAGGTTGCGGCCGTTGGCATTCAGTGTTTGCGTACCCGGCTTGACGGTCAGCGGGATGCCGACAATGGCGCGCCAGGTGTCTTGCTCTTTGACCACCAGCACCGGTTTGCCGTCGTATTTGGCCTCTGGGCGTTGCGCGCCGGTGCCCAGGTCGATCACTGCCACGCCACCCGGTACCGGCTTGTTGAGCAGTCGGGTGATGTAGCTGTCGGCGGCCGAGGCATTGAAAGCAAGGCACAGCAATAAAGCAGCAGTTAAAAAGCGTGGCATCAGCTCAATCCAGTAAAGAAAGGGTCACGGGTGTCAGGTGGTTGTCTTCAACCCGCACCTGCAATTCGCCTTCGCCCAGTCGTGCCTTCAGGCGCTGGCCATTGTGGGTCTGTTGGGCGCTGCGAATGGCATTGCCGCGCTCATCGAGCAAAATGCTGTAGCCGCGACCCAAGGTGGCCAGCGGGCTGACCACGTGCAGGGTTTGCATCTGGCTGTGCAGCGTCAGACGACGGGCCTTGAGACCTTCGCGCATCGCTCGTGGCAGGCGTTCAGCAAGGCTGTCCAGGCGCTGGCGGAGTAAGGCTAGCTGACGACCCGGATGTTGCGCTGACAGGCGTGTTTCGAGACGTATCAAGCGCTCACGGCGGGTATTGAGGCTGCGCTCAAACGCGCGGCGCATGCGCATGTCCAGGTCGTCGAGGCGCTGTGCCTGCTGGCGCAGTCGTTCACCCGGATGGCGCAAGCGCCGGGCCAGCCCGTCGAGACGCAGGCGGTCGCGCATCAGGCGATCGCGGATACGCATGACCAGTCGGCGCTGCAGGCTGTCGACCCGGCGTTGCAGGTCGCTGGCATCCGGCGCCAGTAATTCGGCCGCAGCAGACGGCGTCGGCGCCCGCACGTCGGCAACAAAGTCACTGATCGACACATCGGTTTCGTGCCCGATGGCACTGACGATCGGCGTCACACAGGCGTCCACCGCCCGCGCAACAGCTTCTTCGTTAAAGCACCACAGGTCTTCGAGCGAGCCGCCGCCCCGGGCCAGAATCAAGGCGTCAAAGCCCCGCGCATCGGCCAGCTTTAGCGCCCGGACAATTTGCGCGGTGGCTTCGCGGCCCTGCACGGCGGTGGGGATCAAGGTCAGTTCAACCTGCGGCGCACGGCGACGGAACACGCTGATGATGTCGCGGATCACCGCCCCGGTTGGCGAACTGATGATGCCGATGCGCTGCGGGTGAGCCGGCAGCGGGACTTTGCGTTCGGCACTGAACAAGCCTTCGGCGCTGAGTTTCTCTTTAAGGGCATCAAAGGCCAGACGCAATGCGCCATCACCGGCGGGCTCGACGGTATCGAGGATTAACTGGTAATCGCCGCGCCCTTCAAACAGCGAGACCTTGCCGCGCACTTTGACCGCCAGGCCGTCTTTCAGCGCTTGGCGCACCCGTGCGGCGTTGTTGCGAAACAACGCGCAGCGCACTTGGGCACCGCTGTCTTTAAGGGTGAAGTAAATGTGCCCAGACGCCGGGCGGGCGAGGTTGGAGATTTCGCCCTCGACCCAGATATTGCTGAACACGTCTTCGAGCAAGACCCGCGCGCGGCCGTTGAGCTGGCTGACGGTCAGGACTTCCCGGTCGAGATTGAGTCGTGCAAAAGGATCTTTAATCATGCCGGCCATCATAAGGGCGGATTGTTTTGACTGCACCTGCTGGTTAAAGTCCGCGCTCCAAAAATAAGGAAGCGCAGCAATGGATTTGCCTTTTACCGGCGGTGAATGGGTGTTGATTGAGCTGGCCGTAGCGCTGGCTTACATCGTGTTTGGTGTGGCGGGGTTTGGTACGGCACTGGTGGCCGGGCCCATTTTGATTCTGTGCCTGCCGCTGTCGAAGATCATCCCGCTGCTGGTGCTGCTGGATTTTGTCGCCGCCTTTGGCAACTGGTTGCCCGCCCGTCGTGACGTGGCTCGTCCGGAGTTGCTGCGCTTGCTACCGTGCATGGCCGTCGGTTGCATCATCGGCGTGGTGTTTTTGCTCAACCTGCAATCCGACCTGTTGCTGCTGTTGATGGGCGTGTTTGTCAGCGCTTATGCGGTGTACAGCCTGGCGGTAAAAGTGCGGCCCAGCCAAGTGGCGGCGGGGTGGGCGGTGCCGACCGGGGTCATAGGCGGGTTATTCGGTGCGCTATTTGGCAGCGGCGGTTTTTTATACGCGCTGTACCTGAACGCGCGGCTGACCAAGGACGCAGCGCGGGCCACGCAAAGTGCGTTGATCAGTTGCAGCACCGTGGTGCGTTTGAGCTTGTTCGTGATCGCGGGCGTGTACACCGACGGCGAGTTGTTATGGTTGGCCGCCTTTCTGTTACCGGCCATGGCGCTGGGGCTGTGGATAGGGCGTAAACTGGCGATCAAATTGTCCCGCGAGGCGTTTGTCCGGCTGGTGACCTGGCTGGTGCTGGCCAGCGGCGTTGCGCTGATTGCGCGCTACTTGAGTGCTTGACCACAGAATTATCCTTTCCGACACCCTGTGGGAGCGGGCTTGCTCGCGATGTAGACAACTCGGTTAGTCAGGCCCACCGCGCAGATTCCATCGCGAGCAAGCCCGCTCCCACGGGTGATAGATTTCTTTTTTCTTATATGTGCCGTACCCATGAATTCGCAAAGCATCATTGTTCCTAAAATCTCCACCTTGCCGGTCCACGAGCCGCGTGCCCGTGCGATCGTGCGCTGGCTGGTGCGCAAGAACATCATTGAAGAAGAGCTCAGTACGTGCGGGCGCAATGGTAGCGCCATGGCCTATGCCATCGCGCCGGGGGCGGCCAGTGTGGTGTTGCACCCTGAAGCGCTACCGTTCGGCCACCCGATCAACGGTCTGGAGATCATCACCAAGCGTTGCATCTACACGCCGGTCAAAGGTTTTCTGGAAGAAGCAGGCTGCGCCGAGTGCCGCAAGGAAGTCGGCGAAGCGCTGTTCGACAGCCTCGAAGAATGGATGCCAGGGCACACGGACAACTTTGTTTGCCCTCTGTGTGGCCATGAAGACGACATCAACGGCTTCCTGTTTTTGCAGCCGTGCGGCTTCTCCAACCTGGGGTTTATTTTCAATAACTGGGCCGAGGCGGGGTTCAAGCAAAGCTTCCTCGACGAGTTTGCCGACTGGCTGGATCAGCCGGTGGCGTGGGTCAAAGTCGAGTTGTAAGGGCTTTTTCTGCCTCGCGGGTCAATAAATCATGGCTTTTAGCGCAAAACTCTCTAAAGGTTTCCGTTGAGAGCCACAGGTGTTTTGAGTACAATGGCGCGCTTCCATTTTCCCGCTCGGGAGCCCCAGCGATGCTGCGTATCAGCCAAGAAGCACTCACCTTCGATGACATCCTTCTCGTTCCCGGTTATTCCGAGGTTCTTCCGAACGAAGTCAGTCTAAAGACTCGTTTGACCCGTGGCATTGAACTGAATATTCCGCTGGTCTCCGCCGCAATGGACACCGTCACTGAAGCCCGTCTGGCAATCGCCATGGCTCAGGAAGGCGGCATCGGCATCATCCACAAGAACATGACCATCGAGCAGCAAGCTCACGAAGTGCGCAAGGTCAAACGCTACGAAGCCGGTGTGGTTAAAGAACCCATCACTATCGAAGCTGACGCCACGGTGCGTGAACTGTTCGAATTGACCCGCCAGCACAATATCTCTGGCGTTCCGGTACTGCACAATGGCGACCTGGTCGGCATCGTGACCTCCCGTGACGTGCGCTTCGAAAGCCGTCTGGAAGCCACCGTTCGTGAAGTGATGACGCCTAAAGAGCGTCTGGTCACGGTCAAGGAAGGCGCCGACAAGGACGAAGCCCGTGAACTGCTGCACAAGCACCGCATCGAGCGCGTGCTGATCGTCGACGACAGCTTTGCCCTCAAAGGCATGATGACCGTCAACGACATCGAAAAAGCCAAGGCATACCCGCTGGCCAGCAAGGATGACCAAGGTCGTCTGCGCGTAGGCGCTGCTGTCGGTACTGGCAAAGACACCGAAGATCGCGTTACAGCCCTGGTGGCTGCAGGTGTTGACGTGGTGGTAGTCGACACCGCCCACGGTCACTCCAAAGGCGTGATCGACCGCGTGCGTTGGGTCAAGCAGAACTTCCCTGAGGTACAGGTCATTGGCGGCAACATCGCCACTGGCGCTGCGGCTTTGGCTCTGGCAGAAGCTGGCGCTGACGCCGTTAAAGTCGGTATCGGCCCAGGCTCGATCTGCACCACCCGTATCGTAGCCGGTGTTGGCGTTCCGCAAATCAGCGCGATTGCCAACGTGGCCGCAGCCCTTGAAGGCTCGGGCGTACCGTTGATCGCCGACGGCGGCATCCGTTTCTCGGGTGACCTGTCCAAGGCCATCGTGGCCGGTGCTTCCTGCGTCATGATGGGTTCGATGTTTGCCGGTACTGAAGAAGCACCAGGCGAAATCGAACTGTTCCAGGGCCGTTCGTACAAGGCTTACCGCGGCATGGGTTCGCTGGGTGCGATGTCGCAGTCCCAGGGTTCTTCCGACCGTTACTTCCAGGACTCCTCCGCGGGTGCCGAGAAGCTGGTGCCGGAAGGCATCGAAGGTCGCGTACCGTACAAAGGGTCGCTCACCGCGATCATTCACCAACTGATGGGCGGTCTGCGTTCCTCGATGGGTTACACCGGCAGCGCCGACATCGAGCAAATGCGTACCAAGCCTGAGTTTGTGCGCATCACCGGCGCTGGCATGGCTGAATCCCACGTCCACGACGTGCAGATCACCAAAGAAGCACCTAACTATCGCGTAGGTTGATAGTGGTCGCATCCGGGCTCCAACCCGGGTGCGATACGAATTAAATCACCGGGGCTGTTTGATTCAGCCCCGTGTCGTTTCTGAAATTTATCGAGATATAGTCATGTCCCTCGACATTCACGCTCACCGCATCCTGATTCTGGACTTCGGTTCTCAGTACACCCAGTTGATCGCCCGTCGCGTTCGTGAAATCGGTGTTTACTGCGAACTGCACCCGTTCGACATGGACGACGCAGCGATCCGCGAATTTGCCCCTAAAGGCATCATCCTGGCCGGTGGCCCGGAGTCTGTACACGAAGCCAACAGCCCGCGTGCCCCGCAAGCGGTATTTGACCTCGGCGTGCCGGTTTTCGGTATCTGCTACGGCATGCAGACCATGGCTGAACAGCTGGGTGGCAAGGTTGAAGGTTCCGAGCTGCGTGAATTCGGTTATGCCCGCGTAGACGTGGTCGGCAAAAGCCGCCTGCTCGACGGCATCGAAGACCACATCGACGCTGACGGCCTGTTCGGTCTGGACGTGTGGATGAGCCACGGTGACAAGGTCACCAAAATGCCATCCGACTTCCACGTTCTGGCCAGCACCCCGAGCTGCCCGATTGCCGGCATGTTCAACGACGAACGTGCTTACTACGGCGTGCAGTTCCACCCGGAAGTGACCCACACCAAGCAGGGCGGTCGCATCCTGTCGCGCTTCATCCTCGACATCTGCGGCTGTGATGCGCTGTGGACTCCGTCGAAAATCGCGGAAGACGCCATCGCCACCATCCGTGCCCAAGTCGGCACCGACAACGTCCTGCTGGGCTTGTCCGGCGGTGTTGACTCTTCGGTAGTAGCAGCGTTGCTGCACAAGGCCATTGGCGACCAACTGACCTGCGTCTTCGTCGACAACGGCCTGCTGCGCCTGCACGAAGGTGACCAGGTGATGGCCATGTTCGCAGAGAACATGGGCGTTAAAGTAATCCGTGCCAACGCTGCCGACCAGTTCCTGAACAACCTGGCTGGTGAAAACGACCCGGAGAAAAAGCGCAAAATCATCGGTCGCACCTTCATCGACGTATTCGATGCCGAGTCCAACAAACTGGACAACATCAAGTACCTGGCGCAGGGCACCATCTACCCGGACGTGATCGAGTCGGCTGGCGCTAAAAGCGGCAAAGCCCACGTCATCAAGTCGCACCACAACGTAGGTGGCTTGCCGGAAGAAATGAACCTCAAGCTGGTAGAACCCCTGCGTGAGCTGTTCAAAGACGAAGTCCGCCGTCTTGGCCTGGAACTCGGCCTGCCGTACGACATGGTCTACCGCCACCCATTCCCGGGCCCGGGCCTGGGCGTGCGTATCTTGGGTGAAGTGAAAAAGGAATACGCCGACCTGCTGCGTCGTGCTGACCACATCTTCATCGAAGAACTACGCAAAGCCGACTGGTACCACAAAGTCAGCCAAGCCTTCGTTGTGTTCCAGCCGGTTAAATCGGTTGGCGTTGTAGGCGATGGCCGTCGTTACGCCTGGGTAGTTGCCCTGCGTGCCGTCGAAACCATCGACTTCATGACCGCGCGTTGGGCTCACCTGCCTTACGAACTGCTCGAAACCGTGAGCGGTCGCATCATCAACGAAATCGAAGGCATCTCGCGCGTCACCTACGACGTATCGAGCAAGCCACCGGCAACGATTGAGTGGGAGTGATTGGGCGTCCGGCACTGACTGGCACCAATTAGCAAGAAACACCCTTAAGCCCGCGTAATTGCGGGCTTTCGGCTTTTTGGGTCTGGCAAATTCTGGCAGCTCTGTGCATCGCCAAGCACCGTGTTTGTGTGGCTTGGTACGGCGCGTCACTTTGAAAGCGCCGTTTTTCGCCCCAACCCCTCGGTGCCTCGCTGTGGCTCGGCACGCCCTCACCATCAATAACTCGCGAGCAAGCTCACGCTTACATGTGGGGCGCTGATCAGGGGGGGCTTCTGACGTTTAGAAGGCGTAGACCAAGGTGGCCGTTGCGCTACGTGGGGCGCCATACCAGCCACGAGAGCCAATCGCGGTGTAGTAGCTCTTGTCCAGCACGTTGTTGAGGTTTAACGAAACGCTGGTTTGCGGGGTAACGGCGTATTGCGCCATCAGGTCGACCACACAGTAAGCGCCCTGTGAGAACGTCTCATTGTTAGGCCCGGCACCTTTGTAGTATTCGGTGCCTTGCCAGCGCACACCACCGCCCACTTTCAATTGCGGGAGTGAGCCAAGGCGATAGCTGGTAAACAGCTTCACCGTGTCGCGAGGCACTTCAGTCAAGAGGCGCTTATCATCCGAGTCTTTTACCTCGGCATAGGTATAGCTGGCCAAGACCTGCCAATCGGGCAGAATTTCACCCGCCATTTCCATCTCAAAGCCGCGGGTTTTGGTGCCGGACTCGGCGCGGTAGGCTTGATTGCCGTCCGGCGCCAATTGGTTGCCATCAGCCACCGCCAGGTTGTCTTGGTGTACCTCAAAGACGCTCAGTGCCGCGGTCAAACGCTTGTCCCAGAACTCGCTCTTGATGCCCAGCTCGTAGTTCACGCCTTCTTTAGGGTCCAAATAGCTGCCATTGACGTCTTTGTAGTTCTGCGGTTGGAAAATCGTGGTGTAGCTGGCATAAGCCGACCAGTGATCGTCGATGTCATACACCAAACCCAAGTAAGGCGTCACGATCCCGTTTTCAGTGCGCGAAGTACGTTTGATAGTGCCGGTGGACAGGGTGGTGGCGGCTTCATCGCGTCTCCAGTCAATCACCCGTGCCCCAGTGATCAACGACAGATCGTCTGCCAGGCTCCAGCGAACCGAAGCGACTAAACCATCCTGTTTTTCATCCAGTGCATCACGTGAAGATTTGGTGTAGACGGCATCGGGTATAGCCAGTGAGCCATCCCATGTGTAGATGTTGTCGATGTCTTGAAACGACCACAGTGGGTAGCCATCATTTCGGTAATACGACTTGGAGTGGCTGGCCCCCAGATACAGTTGGTGCTCGCGAGTGAACAGCTCAAAAGGGCCGGTCGCCGACACGTCGAATGTGGTTTGGCGAGGCTCACCAGACCAACGCCCAGTCCACGTACTGATACCACTGCCATCTGGCTTCACAGTGCCGCTTGCGGCCGTGGCGAAGGCGTCGTCATAGCTGCGGCGACTGTGTTCGGCGTTGAACTTGAGATGCCAGCCGTTATCCAGTTCGTGATCCAGGGTGGTGAACAGCGTCTTGGTCCTACGCTTGTGATAGCCCCAGTCTGCGCCCGAGTTGAACGAGCGGGACGGGCTGAAGTGACCGCCATCGGAGGTAAACATTGGAAAACCGTGATTGCCGGCTCCTTTGTTGTCCATGTCCTGATATTCCGCACCGACTGTCAGCATCGTGTCATCGGTGACGTCCCATTCCAGCACTCCATATGCCACCTGCCGTTCCAGGGTCTGGCGGTCAATGTAACTGCGGCTATCACTGCTCGACGCGACGAAACGTCCACGTACATTGCCGCTTTCGGACAATTTGCCGGAAATGTCCAGCTCAGCACGGTAGTCATCCCAAGAACCTGCCTTAAGCGTGAGCGTGCGCTTGGTTTCAAGCGTCGGTTTTTTGCGAATCAAGTTGACGGTGGCGCCCGGGTCCCCGGTCCCCGACATCAGCCCCGTCGCGCCGCGTACCACTTCGATCCGGTCATAGGTGACAGTGTCAGAAAGGTCATCACTGAACCCGAATGTGTCAGGCCGATTAACCCCGTCAACCTGAATGTTGCTGATTTCAAAGCCCCGCACATAAATGTGATTAGAGTCGCTACCGGCGGGCCCCATGCTCTCGACCACCACGCCTGGGGTCTGCTCAAGTACCTGGGTCACATCGTTCAAGTTCAAGTCTTCAATCAACTGACGTGTCACCACGCTGATCGATTGCGGCGTCTCGCGTGCGGACAGGCGCAGACCGGTCGCGGTGCTTGCCGAGCCCGTGGCATAACTGCCTGTCCCTTCGGTCGTGACGCCCAACCCCGTACCGGAGACGGTCGTTGCCGCCAGCTCCATTGAATCCGACGCGTTAGATCGCGCCAGTACGTAGCGCTTGTCTCCCACTTGCTGGAACTTCAGACCGCTGCCTTGCAGCAGTAGGGCAAGGCCCTGCTCCGGCTCGTAATGCCCCTGCAACCCCGCCGTGCTCAAGCCAGCCGTTTCTTCGCTGCTAAAGCTCACTGTCACCCCGCTTGCAGCGGAAAACGTGTTGATCGCATTGGTGAGAGATCCTGCCGAAATCATGTAACTGACGGGTTCGGCCCACGCGCCGCTAGTGGCCAATAGCGAGCCGGAAAGGCTAAATGCCAGCGCGACACTGCGCAGACTGAAAGGCGGGGAAGAGGTACAAGCGGACATCCATTGGCTCCTGTCTAGTGGTCATTATGTGATCCATAGAGAGAAGACGAATTGCCAATGGGAATCTTTTACAAAAAATTTAAATTGCGTCGACCCCTTCGCAATGACGCTCTTAAAAGCCCATCGCTGTCGTTCGCTTTTCGGTATTGGATCTTGTTGGACTATCTCAGCTCTTTGGCCAGCTCCAACCAGGCTATTGCAGCTGGAGGCAAATGCGCACCGGCACGCCAAGCCAGTGCGATGTTCCAATCCGTATCTGGCTCTTCAAGAGGTACCAGAGCGATGCCCGCATGCTTATGTTTTTGCGCCAGCATTCGCGGTAAAAAAGCTACCCCCAAACCAGCGGCTACCAGGTCGGCGATGAAATCAATTTGCCCGCTGCGGGCTGTCACTCGGGGCACAATCGCTCTTCGATCACATGCGGCCATTATTAATGCGTTAAGTGCAAACCCCTCCTCAAAGAGGATGAATGGCGAATCCGCCAGATCACTGAAGTTGATCCGCTTGCGTTGCGAAAGCGAATGGGCACCAGGCAGTACAGCCACTAAGGGCTCGTTACGCACTTGCTGATAAGCGAACGTTTCATCGATCGGAATCAGTAGTGCAGCCAGGTCCACCTCTCCGGCCTCCAGGCACTCACGCAGTTTCTTACTCCCATGCTCTATCAGTTCTATATTCACCCTCGGATAACGGCTGCGATAAGTGGCAAACATCTGAGCGAACAACACCCCACAGCCTACAGGCGGCAAGCCGATCCGCAGCGTACCGCCCTTCAGATCCCGCAGATCATTGATCTCTGCGATCAGATCGTTGCGCTCTGCGAGTAAAACCAGTGCGCGTCGAAAGGCAATCTCACCGGCGGCCGTCAACTCGCTTTTATGGCCGATACGGTTCAAGAGTGGTGTTCCCAGTTCATCTTCGAGCGTCCTGACCGCCTTGCTGACTGAAGACTGAGTCAAAGACACCACCTCAGCGGCTTGTGAGAACCCTCCCTGGCGCACCACTTCTACAAACACTCGCAGCGTTCTGAGATTCATGTGTATTCCAATAACGACTTATTTTGAGTAGGAAAAGTTGTTTTTATCATGATCAACAAACCCTTATCGTGAAATCCATTCAGCAACCTCCTGCGTCGCTGAAATTTTCTAGACACATAGGAGTTGTAGAGAATGATTATTTCATCGGCGTCCGACTATCGCGAAGCTGCCAGACGCAAGTTGCCGCGATTTCTATTCGACTACATCGACGGCGGCGCCTATGCCGAACACACACTGCGGGCCAATAGCTCTGACCTTGCCAGCATCAGCTTGCGTCAACGCATCTTGAGAAATGTTGACAGCCTGAGTCTCAAGACGACGCTATTCGGGATGGAACAGAGTCTGCCGATCATCCTCAGCCCCGTTGGACTGACCGGTATGTACGCCCGTCGTGGTGAAGTGCAAGCGGCCAAGGCTGCGGCCACGAAAGGCATCCCCTTTTGCCTGTCCACAGTATCGGTCTGCTCGATTGAAGAGGTTGCTTCCCAGAGTCCGCAATCGATCTGGTTTCAACTCTATGTGCTCAAGGATCGCGGGTTCATGCGTAATGCCCTGGAGCGCGCTCAAGCAGCTGGCGTTACCACGCTGGTGTTCACCGTAGACATGCCGACACCAGGCGCTCGTTACCGTGATGCCCACTCGGGCATGTCCGGTCCATTCGCAGCTACACGGCGCATCCTGCAAGCCACTACTCGGCCGGATTGGGCGTTGAATGTCGGTATCCTCGGTCGCCCGCATGATTTGGGCAACATCTCCAAGTACATGGGCAAAGCCACCACCCTGGAAGATTATGTTGGCTGGTTAGGCAATAACTTCGACCCCTCCATCAGTTGGAAGGATTTGGAGTGGATCCGCGAGTTTTGGAAGGGCCCGATGATTATCAAGGGCATCCTTGATCCACAGGACGCCAAGGACGCAGTCAGTTTTGGCGCTGATGGCATCGTGGTCTCCAATCACGGCGGTCGCCAATTGGACGGTGTGCTGTCCACCGCCAAGGCTTTGCCTCCCATTGCCGACGTGGTGGGCGATGACCTGACGGTGCTGGTGGACTCCGGCATTCGTTCCGGGCTGGATGTTGTGCGCATGCTCGCGTTAGGCGCCAAGGCGTGCCTGCTGGGGCGTTCGACGGTTTACGCTCTGGCCGCCGACGGACAGCACGGGGTCGAGAATATGCTGGATATCTTCTCGAAAGAAATGCGCGTGGCAATGACGCTCACGGGGGTGACCTCGATTGACAAGATCGATCGAACCGCACTGGTTTCAGTTGAGTAGTGAAGGTTCGATCATGTCGCAATCACTGACCGTTAAGATGTTGCAAGCGGTACGCAATGTGCCCATTGGCTACGTAATGTGTGGTGGGATTGTCTGTACTGTGCCGGCGCTCCTCGCGGCTCGCTTGCACAACCCTTTGTTCTGTTGGTCAGCGATTGCCGCATTCTGGAGCTATCTGTCGATTCCGAGCAATAAGTCCCCAAAAGATTGTATTGTCGGCCTGGTTTTCGGCATGACCGGCGCCGTGGCGTCAGGGCTAGGTGCCTGGACGATGGAATGGCCGCCGCTGGCGATAGTGCTGTCGGCCCTCTTCGCGTTTGCGGGTGCTTACGCCCAGGTTTGCGGCGCGCGCATCAGCATTCCTGCTTTGCTGACAGCGACGGCATTTGCGGTATCCACTGCATTCCCGGCAAAGGACTTTGCCCAGGGACTGGATTATGCACGTTACTTTCTCTACGGGAGCTTATGGGCTACAGGCTCCGCATTCCTGTTCCAATGGTGTCAGAACGATCATTCTGATGCTGTTAAGCCGCCAGTTTTATGGTCGGCCCTCAGAGAAAATTTCACACCCAAATCTAACCTCTTTCTGCATGGTCTTCGCGTAGCGCTGTCGGGAGCCCTGTCAGTCTGGATGGTTCAATTGTGGTCGTTGCATTACGGCTACTGGATGACCCTCACGGTGTTTCTGATCATGCAGCCCTACATGTCTTCAACGTTGAAGATGTCTCTGGAACGCGTCGGTGGCACCTTCTTGGGGGGAGCCATTGCTGCCGTTCTTGGTTACGTAATCCATGATCCGATTTTGTTGGCTGCACTGATACTGCCTGTCTCTATTGGCACCCTGGCTGGGCGCTCTGTGAGCCACATCAGCTATTTAATGTTCCTCACTCCCCATTTCATTCTGGTCGCGCAGATTGGCCAGTCAGGAGGATCGGAGCTCGATTTGGTATTTTTACGGATGCTCTACAGCACCGGTGGTGCACTTTTAGCGATCATTGCTTCGCTTTTGATTTTTCCTCGTTGGCAAACGGCTGAGCCGTAAAGGAACGTGCCGTCTCTTTTGCCATTGCGCTACCGCCGACCTTCACACACCGGTGATTCGCCAATGCGGCCTTGCTTGCACAGGTCCAGGTTGTCCCTGCGCTTGAACCCTGCGTCCTTCATGCAGTAGAACCGCGTCAGCACAACATCAATTGGCGAGGTGTCGCCCACGCCATCAAGGTTGGTATACCCGCAAGCACGCATGGCGTTGTCGACGCCCGCTTGGGTGACGCCCTTTTTGTACCACTGTGTGTAGGCTCCGGGCGGCGGCTGAAAGCCTCTGCCCGTGCAGCCGACCAGTAACACAGCGCAAAAACTCAGCAACAGGTACTTCGTGCTCATGGCGCTAATCCTTTAGGGTTTGGCTCGGATAAGGTGTGAAACTCCCACAGCGTACAGGGAACTTTCCTTCAGCAAATGGTTCAATACGGTCCTTCTCTTAACGTGTTCAAGGATCGAATGAAAACTTATCTGGCCTTTCCGTTAGCCATCGCACTCGCTGTTGCGATGACCGGTTGCAGTAGCCGCAAGGCGGGTGATCTTACGTCAGCGCCGGTGGTGCCACTGGTCATGAATGATCATCAAGCCAGCGTGACGTTCCGCACCATCGGCGGTGAGGGCGATCACCCTGTCAGTTACATGTACGGGTATACCAATATTGGTATTGATAGCGCGGGTGACCGGGTTTATGACACGGCTTACTTCAAGCGCATACCGGCGTATCTGAAGCGAATGGCCGGTGGCACTGACAGCATCAGCAAGCTGGTCGAGGCTGACAAAACCTTGTACGTAGAAGGGCAGGTCAAGGCCAAGCAGTTCACCTTCAACGGTATCCCCATGCCGACACCGTTCGACAAAGAACAGCCCGTTGCGCAGCAATTCACGCCACAGGCCAAGAAGAATTACGTGGTAGAAACCGTGATCGCCGACACTTGGGTTACGAGCGTGTATGAAGTGTCTACAACCGGTGAGCGCAAAAACGTTGGCGCTCCCGCTAAAGATGCCGCCGCAAAGTAATCGCGTCGTGATGCAACCACGTCGAAGCCCGCGTAATTGCGGGTTTTTACTTTCTGGTCTCCCGATCATTTATCCTCCTTTCATACATAACCTGTACAAATCGATAATTTCGTATAAGTTTTCAAGACGTCCATTGAGTGTTGTGGAGGTCTCCCATGGCTATGCCGATGGACCGCTTGACCCGCTGCGTGATCTGCCTTGCTTTGCTGCTCCAGAGCGCAGAACTGTTGGCGGATTGGCGTGAAGCTTTACCCGATGCTCACTTGCTGGGTAGCGGGGAGATGCGCATGTTCGGTTTCTCGATTTACAACGCGAGCTTCTGGAGCCCACGCCAACCGTTGCGTGCTGACACGCCTTTTGCGCTGGAGCTGACCTACAGCCGTGCGATCAGTCGCGACGATCTGGTCGAGGCCAGCCTCAAGGAAATCCGCCGCCTGGCGCCCGGCCCTCTGAGCCCTGAGCTGGCGGCACGCTGGGAGCGGGAGATGCAGCAAGCGTTTGTCGATGTACGCCCCGGTGACCGCATCACCGGCGTTTACAGACCAGGCGAGGGCGTGCGTTTTTACGTCGGCGACACGCTGCAGCACGTGGTGAAAGATGATGCGTTTGCCAAAGCCTTTTTCGCGATTTGGTTGGACCCGCGAACCCGCAACCCACAGCTGCGTGCCCAATTGCTGGGAGAGGCCAAACCCTGAAATGACCCCTTCGCTACCGAGGAAATGCACATGTTGAAGCTATGGGTAATGTTGCTATGCGTAGGCCTTGTCAGTTGCAGCAGGGTCGATGTGCAGACTTACAGCCAAGAGAAGCCAACGTTTGAGGTGCGCCAGTTCTTTGAGGGGCGGGTTGAGGCCTGGGGGATGTTTCAAAAGCGTTCAGGTGAGGTCGTCAAGCGCTTCCATGTGCAGGTCAACGGCCACTCAGAAGGCGACAAGCTGATCCTCGACGAGTCGTTTACCTACAGCGATGGTACAAAGCAAAAACGGGTTTGGACGCTGACCCCGGCGGGCCCCGGCCAATGGCGCGGAACTGCCGGTGACGTGGTGGGCGAGGCCCGTGGCGAAGTGGCGGGCAACACGCTGCGCTGGAACTATGTGCTGAACCTGCCGGTGGACGGCAAGGAGTATGAGGTTCAGTTGGACGACTGGATGTACATGATGGACAAAGACACCCTGATCAATCGCTCGTACATGACTAAGTTCGGGGTAGAGGTGGGGCAGATCACCTTGTTCTTCCGCAAGCAGCCCTGAATCAACGTGCCGGGTGCCCGGCGACCCAGTGCAGCGCGGGCATCAGCATCGCCCAAATGAGTGCGAGCACTAGAAGGCTCGGCCAAACACCCAACGGCAGGCCCACACCTGCCAACGTCGCGCCGCCCCAATAGGAGAGCGGCCCCGCGACAGCGCCCAGCAGGCTGCCCAGCCACCAAGGATGTTTTGTCCAGTTGAGGCTGTAGTTCAAAGTGCTGGCGAAAAGCAGCCAAAGCAGCGCCAGCCATAACGGCAGCATCACGGTGTTCCCCGAAAAGGTGAACAACCCGAGGTGCATCAGCGCGCTGTCCAGCACCCAGCCGCAGGCTGCCACCCGCAGCACGCCGCGCCATTCATTAAACGCCTTTGCCACCCACCCTAGTTGCAGCGCCAGGCAGGCGATGGCAACCAGCAACAGCCAGGGGCGATGCGCGCCCCACACACACGCGAACCATCCCAGTTGGAAAAGCCCGGCATTCAGAAACAGCCGGCCACGCCCGTTCAGGCTTTTAGCCCATAGGGCTGCGGCCTGGCCCCAGGTTTGGCGAGCAGCAGATGCGCGGTGCCGATGCTGCGCTCCAGAAAGCCGCCTTCGCAGTAGCACAGGTAAAACTCCCACAGGCGATAAAACGTCTGGTCATAGCCCAGCGCTTCCAGGCTGTGCTGGTTGCTGCGCAGGTTGTCGTGCCACAGGCGCAGCGTACGTGCGTAATCCAGCCCGAAGTCTTCCATGTGGTGCAGGTTCAGGTCGGTGTCGCGGCTGATGGTGCTAAGCATGGCTGTCACCGAAGGCAGTGCGCCGCCGGGGAAAATGTAGCGCTGGATAAAGTCGACGGTTTTTTTCGCCTGCTCGTAGCGCTGGTCCCGAATGGTGATGGCTTGCAACAGCATCAGCCCGTCATCGTTGAGCAGGTGGGCGCACTGTTTGAAATAGGTAGGCAGGAAACGGTGGCCGACGGCCTCGATCATCTCGATAGAAACCAGCTTGTCGTAGGTGCCCGTCAGGTCACGGTAGTCCTGCAACAGCAGGGTGACGCGGTCTTGTAGGCCCAGTTCGGCAATCCGTTTGTGGGTATACGCAAACTGCTCATGGGACAGGGTCGTGGTGGTGACTTTGCAGCCGTAGTGGGTGGCTGCATACAGGGCCATGCTGCCCCAGCCTGTGCCGATTTCCAGCAGGTGGTCGGTGGGTTTGAGGTCGAGCTTTTCGCAGATGCAGGCCAGCTTGTTCAGTTGGGCCTGTTCGAGGGTGTCGCTGGCGGAGCGGAACATGGCTGCGGAATACATCATGGTCGGGTCGAGCAGTTTTTCGAACAGCGCGTTGCCCAAGTCGTAGTGCGCTGAAATGTTGCGTTGCGAGCCTTGGCGCGTGTTGCGGTTGAGCCAGTGCAGGGCTTTTGCCACCGGGCGGCGTAGCAATGCCAGGCCGCGCTCCATGTCATCCAGCACGTCAAGGTTGGCCACGAAAATGCGGATCACCGCCGTCAGGTCGGGGCTGCTCCAATACCCATGGATATAAGCCTCGCCCGCACCGATGGAGCCATTCAAAGCCACCATGGGCCAGAAGGCCGCGTCATGCACTTCGAGTGTGCCGTGCAACTCGGCATCTGGCTGGCCAAAGCTCAGGGGCTCACCGTCGACCGTGACCAGCAAATGCCCATGGCGCAGTTGGGCCAGCTTGCGCAAAACGCCTTTTTTGAGCAGACGTGCGCCTAGTCCACTGGCCGCAGAATCACCGGTACTGGTGGGGTTCAGACTAGGGTTTGTCATGGCGAGACTCCAAATGGGCGGTGCGCTGTTCACCGTCGGCGGCTTCATGGGAAAACACGGGCGTGCGTTTAAGCAGCAGGCGCAGAGCCTGCCAATAAATAGCGAGTACGGTTTTGCCGGTGATCCAGGGGAACTCCAGCAAGTGGCGATGCAGGCTGTGGCGCGTCAGTTCGATGCGCTCCAGGCCCATGCCCGCCTCAAAGACTTTTTGCTCGCCCTGCCAGTCCTGCATGGTCACGTTCAGTTGTTGCTCCGGCGCAGAGAAACGCATGCGGTACTCCAGATCGCGAGGCAGAAAGGGCGAGACATGAAAACTCTTGGCCACCCGATGGCGTGACTCGCCGCTGGCGTGGGTCGGCAGCACGTAGTGGTAGCGTTCCCGCCACGGCGTGTTGCTGACTTCGCAGAGGATGGCGGCCAGGCTGCCATCGGCTTCGAAGCAGTAAAACAGGCTGATGGGGTTGAACGACAAGCCCCAACTGCGCGGCTGCGTGAGCAGGCAGATGCGCCCTTGCGGGGCGTGGCCCAAGGCCTGCTCAACAACCGAACGCACGGCATCACTGAGCGTTACGCCCTGGCGCGTGGCGTGGGGCAAGTAGTCTGTTTCGCGGAAGGTAAAAGCGCCCCAGCGCGAACGCCCGGCCAGCCACGACAGGCCCAGCACTTGCGCTTGCTCGGCAAGGTCCAGATAAAGCATGCCCATGCGATAGCGAAATGCGTGGGCGCGCGGCAGCAACCGACGGTGGCTGACCCAGCCGCGGTAGAGCGCGCTGTTCATAGCTCTTCTCCGAACGCCGCAGCCACGCGCAAGCCGCTGACCACGCCGTCCTCATGGAAACCGTTGGCCCAGTAGGCCCCGCAGAAGTAGCTGTGTTGCACCCCTTGCAGTTCTGCCCAGCGCGCCTGCGCCTCCACACCTGCCAAGGTGTATTGCGGGTGGGCGTAGCGGTAGCGGCCAAGGACGGTGCTCGGGTCAATCGCCTCGTTCTGATTGAGGCTGACGCAAAAGGTCGTGTCGCTCTGCAGCCCTTGCAGGATGTTCATGTTGTAAGTGAGCGCGGCGGGTTGTCGGGTTGAGCCGCCGAGGCGGTAGTTCCAGCTTGCCCATGCCAGTCGGCGGTTCGGCAACACACGAGTGTCGCTGTGCAGCACCACGTCGTTATCGGCATAGTGCAGCGCCCCGAGTATTTTGCGTTCGGCCTGGCTGGGCGCCGCCAGCAGGCTCAGGGCCTGATCGCTGTGGCAGGCGAACACCACGCTGTCAAAACGTTCGGTGCCCGCGGCGCTGTGCAGGGTTACCCCGCCAATGTCGCGCTCAACCCGATGCACCGGGCAGTTCAGGCGGATGCGTTCAGCAAAACTGGCGCTCAGCGCCGTGACATAACTGCGCGAACCGCCGCTGATCACCCGCCACTGCGGGCGGTTGGTTGCCGACAGCAGCCCGTGATTTTTAAAAAAACGCACAAAGAACTGCAGCGGAAAACCCTGCATGTCGGCCAGTGACATCGACCAGATCGCCGACCCCATCGGGACGATGTAGTGATCGATAAAGCGCTGACCGTAGCCCTTCTGTTGCAAGTAGTCACCGAGGGTAGTGTCAGCTGCGATGCGCTGTTCGTGCAGGTCGCGCAGGGCTTCGCGGTTGAAGCGCAAAATATCGCGCAACATGCCCCAGAAGCCCGGCGACAGCAGGTTGCGCCGCTGGGCAAACAGGCTGTTGAGATTGTTGCCGTTGTATTCGGTGCCCGTCTTCGGATCGCGAACCGAGAAGCTCATCTCGGTGGGTTGTGAGGCCACGCCCAGTTGATCCAGCAGGCGGATGAAGTTGGGGTAGGTCCAGTCGTTGAACACGATAAAACCGGTGTCGATGGCAAAACGTTCGCCCTTCACTTCAACATCAACCGTATGGCTGTGGCCGCCCACCCAGTCACTGGCCTCAAACACAGTAATGTCGTGCTTGCGGTTGAGCAGATAGGCGCAGGTCAGGCCGGAAATACCGCTACCGATGATGGCTATTTTCATGAAGATTCTTCTGTGTCAGGACGCGCCATGCGTTTGCCCAGGGCCAATTGCAGGCGTTTAGGCAAAGCCGCCAGTAAGCGAAGGACAGCGATAAAGGGGCCGGGAAAGGCGATTTCCAAAGGTCGTTTGTCGAGGCGGGTAGCGATGTAAGTGGCCGCTTTATTCACTGGCCAGCGCATTGGCATCGGGAAGTCATTGTGTTGGGTCAGCGGCGTATCGACGAAGCCCGGGCTGACCACCGTGACGTCGATACCCTCGTGGGCCACGTCGATGCGTAACGACTGAAACAGATAGCGCATCGCCGCTTTGGAGGCGCCATACGCTTCGGCGCGGGGCAGCGGCAAGTAGGTCACCGAGCTGCACACGGCCACCAGATGCGGCCGCTTGGCCTTGCGCAACAGCGGCAGCGCGGCTTCTACGCAATAGGCCGCGGAAAACACATTGGCGCGCATCACGCGCTCAATCATGTTGGCCTCGAAGTGGCCCGCGTCCAGATACTCGCAGGTGCCGGCATTCAAGATGACCTGATCCAGATAGCCCCAGACCTGCCCGATTTGTTCGCCGATGGCTCGAACCTGGAGCGGATCCGTCAGGTCGCCGGGTAGCGCCAGGACCTGTTGCGGGAACGCCGCGTGCAATGTCTCCAGAGCTTGGGCATTGCGCGCACTCACGGCCAGCAAATGGCCCTGATTCAACAGGATCTCTGCCAGAGCCGCGCCAATGCCGCTGCTGGCGCCGGTGAGCCAGATGCGCTTCATGCCAGCCTCCCTTTCAACCAGCCAATCGCGGGGCCCATCAGCGGCAGATGCTCATAGAGCAGGGCGCCTGCATCGAAATAGTCGCGGTGCTGGTAGACCTTCTCGTGCCACAGCAGGTGCGAACAACCAGCCACGTCTATGCGTTGGCCACGGCTCAGACGCGGGTGCCGATAGTGCAAGGTCCAGCGCAGATACCCGCTACCGTCCTGCACCGGGTCATAACCGTGAAAGGTGAAACCCAGCTCGCTGACGTTGGCGTAGAGTTGCGCAAAATAGGCTTGCAGCGCTGCCAGGCCGTGGATCTCATGCAGCGGATCCCGAAAGTGAATATCGTCGCTGTACAGCTCATGGAGCGTATGCAAATTGCTGGCATCCAGTGCGGCAAAACGGCGGGCGAAATCGTGCAGGAAGTCAGACACAGTGCCTCCCGCAACCCGATAGGTCGCCGTGCCGGGCTAAGCGGCTGATCCCGAGTGGGGCGGTGTCTATGGCATCGAGCATCTGACTCCCTCCTTTTCTTGTACAAAGAAAATATCTTGTACAGGTTTTTAGAGAATAGGGAGCGTGTTGTACAAGTCAATTAATTTGTATAACTATTTGCGCGATGGGGTGGTTTAGAAGGGCATAGGCGGGAGTTGCCGGTCGGGACGCGATGTTTAAAAGATCGCGAGGCAAGCTCGCTCGTATCAAACAGAAAATAACGGATTGATTCTAAAGGCCCTGTAGGAGCGAGCTTGCTCGCGATCTTTTGATCTTGATCCAAGAGCCCCTCACCCTAGCCCTCTCCCGAAGGAGAGGGAACCGATTGGGGGATGCTGAAGATACTCGCTGTCCTGTTTGCTGCGCGACAGCGCGGCGTCGTAGACAGGGCGGCAGCTCCTGCAGTTGGTGTTTTGCTTATGTGGGCCACACTGTGTCTAATTACGGGCTGTGAGCCTTATCCGGAGACGCTGGCGATGACCAACAGGGTGTTCAACTTTCCTATCGATGCAACGATTCAGGCCATTGGTGGGCGCTGGAAGTGCGCGATTCTTTGTCACCTGATGGAAGGCCCCAAACGCACAGGCGAGTTGCTGCGCCTTATGCAGCCCTTGTCATCGAAGGTGCTCACCGAGCAACTCAAGGAGTTGCAGGGCGACCACTTGATCGACCGTGAAGCGTTCCCGGGCAAGGTGCCCAAGGTGGTTTACCGGGTGACCGAGCTGGGTCGCACCTTGCAGCCGATTATCGATGCGATGTGTCAGTGGGGCGCGCTGCACGCGGGCAATCCGCTGCCCGCTGAATCTGCAGCGCAGGTCACTGAGGCCTGACTCAGGCCGGTTGGGTCAGTTGGCGCAGGTAGTTCACGTACCCTTGGGCGTTTTCTTCCAGTTGCGGCAGGTCAATGTCGTGCTCGGCGCCATAAAACACCCATGGCTTCACGGCCTGCGCGTCGATGTAGCGAATGGTGACTTGGAGCGGCCGTAGCAGTTCGTCAAGGCTGTAGCGGTAGCGCCCGCTGTCCAGATAATCCTCTTGCTTGATGCCCGCAGAAATCGCCATGGCGATGCGCTTGCCGGCCAACTGCCGTTGCCCTTCTGCGTGGCCGTAAGCGAAGTCATGGGTCAGTACTTCGTCTTGCCATTGCTTGAGCAGAGGCGGGGTGCTGAACCAGTAGAACGGGAACTGCCAGACGATCGAGTCATGGGCGCGGACCAGCGCCTGTTCGGCGTCTACATCGAGGGGGCCGCCATTCGGGTAGGCGTCATACAGGCGGTGCACAGTGACCTCCAGATCACTGGCCGCCAGGGCTTTCAACCAGGCGTGGTTTATCACCGATTTATCGAGGGTAGGGTGGGCAAGAATGATCAAGGTGCGCATGGTATCGGGCTCCAGGGGGTGAGGCGCGCAATCTATGGGCGCCTCGACATTCCCACAAGTACGCACCTTTTTGTAACCACCCAGGCCTGGCCCCTTTAGATCTGCTGGCGTTGCCGCCCAAAAAGCACAAATACCACCACCGCCAGCAGCGCGATGACCACGGCCGATGTGGTGAGCAGGACCGAGTGGGTACTCGAAAACGCCAGCTTGGCCGCTTCAATCAAGGCATTGCCCTGGGCGGCAGGCAGTTCACCGGCTACCACGTAACTGTCGCCAATGGATCTGGCGGCCCGTTCGGCCAAGGCTGGCGCCAGTTCAGCGGGCAGCGACAGGGTGCTGCCAAACACTTTGGACATGAACACCCCGAACACGGTGATGCCCAAGCCGGTGCCCAGCTCGTAAGCGGTGGCTTCCAGTGAACCGGCGGCGCCGCCCTTGCTGGCGTCTACCGAACCCATGATGGCAATCGACGAGGCGGTCAGGCCGATACTCAGCGCCAGCCCCAACACCGCCAACATGGCCGGCACCGCAATGCCGGCAGCATTGAAATCGGCAAAGGCGAGAAATCCCAACGCCCCGGCGGATGTGGCCAATGACAGGCTGGCGACCCCGCGCAAGCCAAAGCGGTTGGACAGATACCCGGCAACCGGGCCGCCCAGCGCTGCGGCGGCCATGATCGGGATCAGGAAGATCCCCGCCTGCAACGGCGTTTTGTCCAGCACGTATTGCAGCTCCATGGCCAGGGTCAGCTCCACGCCTGCCAGCGCGCCGATGGTCACCAGCGCCATGATCATGCCGCCCAGCAGCGCCGGGTGGGCGAACAGCGACAGGTCCAGCATCGGCGTGGCAGAGCGCAGTTGCTGGCGAGCGAACAGCACCAGCAGCGCAAGCCCGGCCGCCATCACCAGCATGGCGAACAGCAGCGATTGTGTGGCCCCGATACTGGCCTTGATGCCATAAACCACGCCGATGATCCCGGCGATGAGCACCAGCGCCTGGCCGACGGCCCATTTACCGGGCGTGGTGTGCTCGACGCGTGGCAACAGCACAAACACCACCGGGATCACCACCGCCATGATCGGGACGTTGATCAAAAACACCGACCCCCACCAGAAGTGCTCAAGCAGCGCGCCACCGATCAGCGGGCCCACCGCGGCGCCCGCCGCGCCCACGGTGCCCCACAGGCCGAGGGCCAGAGCGCGTTCCTTTTCGTCCTCGAAGGTGCGGCGAATAATACCCAGCACACACGGCATGATCATCGCGCCGCCCAGCGCCAGCAGCACCCGCGCGCCGATGAGCATGGCCGGCGTCGGCGCGAACGCGGCAAGCAACGAAGCCACCCAGAACACACTCAGGCCGTACAGCAGAATGCGCCGATGACCGACCCGGTCGGCGAGGGTGCCCATGGGCACCAGCAAACCGGCCATCAGCAGCGGGTAAATATCGATGATCCACAAGACCTGCGCCCCTGACGCGCCCAACGCCAGCGTCAGCGACGGCACAGCAATATGCAGAATGGTCATATCAATCACGATGGGCACAAAGGCCAGCATCACGGCGATCAGGATCAGCCAGCGTTTGGAGGCAGCAGTGGGCATAGCTAAAGCTCTTGGTGGTGAGGTGTCAGGATGATACTGCGATCCCTGCCTGCGACTGTCGTAAGCAAATGTGAATAAGGGTAACGGTCAGTAAAGCAGCGCTGAGGTTTGTGCCGGGCTATCGATAAAAAAGATATACACTCGCCCCTCACAAAAAATCAGTCCGCTGGAGGGGTGTTTTCATGATGACTTTGCGTCAGATCCGTCACTTCATCGCCGTGGCCGAGACGGGCTCCATCTCGGCTGCCGCCCAAGCGGTGTACATCTCTCAATCGACCTTGACCCTGGCGATCCAGCAACTGGAGCAGGAAATCGGCGTCAGCCTGTTCAATCGCCACGCCAAGGGCATGACCCTGACCCACCAGGGCCATCAATTTTTGCGCCAGGCGCATTTGATCCTGGCCACGGTGGACAACGCCAAACGCAGCTTGCAGCAGAGTACCGACCAGGTGGCCGGGCAGTTGATCGTCGGCGTGACCAGCCTGGTGGCGGGTTACTACCTTGCGGATTTGCTCACCCGTTTTCAGCGCGCCTACCCCAACGTCGAAATCCGCGTGATGGAAGACGAACGTCCGTACATCGAGCATTTGCTGGTCAGTGGCGAGATTGATGTCGGCGTGCTGATCCTCTCCAACCTGGAAGATCGCCACGCCTTGCAGTCCGAGGTGCTGACCCATTCGCCGCACCGTGTCTGGCTGCCGGCCCAGCATCCACTACTGGAGCTGGACAGCATCAACCTGGCCGACGTGGCCAAAGAGTCGTTGATCCAGTTGAACGTCGATGAGATGGACAGCAATGCCCAGCGCTTGTGGGCGCAGGCGGGGTTGCAGCCGAGCATTACCTTGCGCACGGCATCGACCGAAGCGGTGCGCAGCCTTGTCGCGGCGGGGCTGGGGATCTCGATCCAGCCGGACATGACCTACCGGCCCTGGTCGCTGGAAGGCGACATCATCGAGGCCCGGCCCATTGCCGACCTTAACCAGACACTTGACGTCGGTCTGGCCTGGCGCCGGGGGACCGCGCGGCCGCCGTTGGTCGATCCGTTTTTGACCGTCGCCCGCGAGCAGCCCCATGGCGGGCGCAAGCTGGCGATTTAATCTGGATTTAGTGTTTGTCGTTCGCGCTGCGCCAAGACTAATCTTGCAGCCTCTATAAAACGGTCCAGCCCACAGAGCGGGGCGCACCACGACCGCACACCACAAGAGAGCCCTACCATGCCCGCCGCGCAGACACCATTGTTCACCGCACTGTTGATCGACGGTGAATCAGTCGCCGGGCAGGGCATTGTCGAACCCATCCTCAACCCGACCACGGGTGAAGTGCTGATGTCGATCGCCGAGGCCAGCGCCGAGCAGACCGAGGCCGCGATCCTTGCCGCGCACCGGGCCTTCGACGGCTGGGCACGGACCACGCCGCAGCAACGCTCTAACCTGCTGCTGGAAATCGCCAGTGCGATTGAAAAAAACGCCGACTACCTCGCGCGTCTCGAAGCGCTGAACTGCGGCAAGCCGCTGCATCTGGCGCGCAAAGACGACTTGAGTGCCACGGTGGACGTGTTCCGCTTTTTTGCGGGCGCCGTGCGTTGCCAGACCGGCCAGCTCAGTGGCGAATACCTGCCCGGCTATACCAGCATGGTGCGCCGTGACCCGATCGGCGTGGTGGCCTCGATTGCGCCGTGGAACTACCCGATCATGATGGCCGCCTGGAAAATCGCCCCGGCGTTGGCGGCGGGCAACACGTTGGTGTTCAAGCCTTCCGAGCACACACCGCTGTCGATTTTGGCCCTGGCGCCGATGCTGGCCGAGATCCTGCCGCGCGGCGTGCTCAACATCATTTGTGGCGGCGGTGAAAACGTCGGCAGCCATTTGGTCAGCCACCCGAAAGTGCGCATGGTGTCATTGACCGGCGACATCGTCACCGGGCAGAAAATCCTCTCCACCGCGGCCAAAACCCTCAAGCGCACCCACCTTGAACTGGGCGGAAAAGCGCCGGTGATCGTCTGCGATGATGCCGACCTTGAGGCCGTGGTCGAAGGGGTGCGCACGTATGGCTATTACAACGCGGGCCAGGATTGCACCTCGGCGTGCCGGGTGTATGCGCAGGCCGGTATTTACGACAAGTTGGTGGCGGCGCTGGGTGATTCCGTGAGCCGTATCCGCTTTGCCGGCAAGCGCGATGCCGACAACGAAATCGGCCCGCTGATCAGCACCCGTCAGCGTGATCGCGTGTCCAGTTTTGTCGAACGGGCGCTGGGCCAGCCGCACATTGAGTGTGTGACGGGGGGCGCTGCGCATCCGGGAGCGGGCTTCTATTACCAGCCGACGCTGCTGGCCGGTTGCAAACAAAGCGATGAAATCGTCCAGCGCGAAGTGTTTGGGCCGGTGGTGACCGTCACCCGTTTTGATGAACTGGCGCAGGTCGTGGACTGGGCCAACGACTCCGAATACGGCCTGGCATCGTCGATCTGGACGCAAAACCTCGACAAGGCCATGCAAGTGGCAGCGCGCTTGCAGTACGGCTGCACCTGGATCAACAGCCACTTCATGCTGGTCAGCGAAATGCCCCACGGCGGCCTGAAGCGCTCGGGCTATGGCAAAGACCTGTCCAGCGATTCGCTTCAGGACTACAGCGTGGTGCGCCACATCATGGCCCGCCACGGCCAATCTCTGTAGCGCTTCGACACCCCCGTAGCAGTTGACGAGCCTGCGAGGCTACGTCCGGCGGCGCAGCCGTCGCAATTCGGCTAACGCGGTGTATCCGTTAACCCTGTTTCTTAGGATTTACGATCGCTTCGCAATCGGACGTAGCCTCGCGGTGCTCGTCAACTGCTACAGGGGGCGTGTGCGTCAACAGGGAGCATTCGATTTAATCGAATGCTCCCTTGAGTTTTAAGTATTTGTTGATCCGCTACCTGTGTCTTAGTGTTTCGACCCATACCGCCATGCGGCACCTTCAACAATAAAAACCGATAGTGGCCGCCCCTGCGGCTCCCTGACTCGTCTGCCATAACTACAACATTGCAAAGCGCCACAGAGCGAGAGGAACGTCCCCATGCAATTCCAGTTTCTATTACCCACCAAAATCGTCATGGAACCTGGCCTGCGCCAGCGTACCGGCGAACACTTGCTCGGCCTGGGCTTGAGCCATGTACTGCTGGTCACCGACCCGGGCGTGAAGAACGCCGGTTTGCTCGACAGCATCTATACCAGCCTGGAACAGGCCGGCATTCGCTACGACGAAATCGCCGACGTTAAACCCAACCCGCGCAGCGAAGACGTTAACCGTGCCGCGCAGCTGTACCGCGGCAAAGGCATCGACGGCGTTCTGGCAGTCGGCGGCGGCAGTGCAATGGACGCCGCCAAGGCCATCAGCGTTTTGCTGACTCATGACGGCATCGTTGAAGACTACGAGGGCGCGTTTGCCCTCAAGAACGCAGTACTGCCGATTGTGGCGATCCCGACCACCGCAGGCACTGGCAGCGAAGTGACCTTTTTCTCGGTGATCACCGACACCCGTCGCCAGTTCAAAATGAGCCTGCTCGACTACCGCATTGGCCCGGTGCTGGCGCTGCTCGACTCAGACATCACCGCCACGCTGCCGCCGCACATTGCTGCTGCCACCGGGATGGACGCGCTGACCCACGCCATCGAGGCGTATACCGGCAAACCCGCCAACCCGATCAGTGATGGCCTGGCGCTGCACGCGATCCGTTTGATCGCGCAACACCTCAAGCCCGCCGTGCAAGAACCGGACAACCGTGAAGCCCGCGAACAAATGCTGATTGCCAGCCTGATCGCCGGCATGGCCTTTGGTAATGCTGACATCGCCAGCGTGCACTGTATTTCCGAAGCCATCGGCGGCATGTACGACACCCCGCACGGCATCGGCAACGCGATCTTCCTGCCATTTGTGTTCAGTCATAACCGCGACGCCGACCTGCGCCGCCACGCCGATGTGGCGTATGCCCTGGGGATCGATCCCAACCTGAGCGCCGTCGACGCGGCCCAAGCGGGTGTCGATCAACTGTTTCGCATGAACCGCGAGCTGGGTATCCCGCGTTTTGCCGACGTGGCCGGGGTGCGCGAAGAAGACTTCACAGCCATCGCGCAGAAGTCCAAGAGCAATATTTCCGATGCCAGCAACATCAAAGACATGACCGTCGAGAGCTACCTCGATGTGATTCGTGCCGCCTACCACTACTCAGCTTGAGGGCATCGTCATGAGCGCATCGATTTCGACTCCGCATCTGCGCCGTACCTTGGGTCCGGTATCTGTGTTGCTGTTCGGCCTGGCCTTTATTGCGCCACTGATTGTCTTTGGTACCTACGGCGTTATCGCCCAGGCCAGCCAAAACACCGTGGCGTTGTCTTATGTGGTGGCGTCCATCGGCGTCATCTTTACCGCACTGAGCTACGGGCGACTGGTGCGGGTGTTTCCGACAGCGGGTTCGGCTTACACTTACACCCGCAAAATGCTTAACCCCAACATCGGCTTTATGGTCGGCTGGGCGGCGCTGCTCGATTACTTCTTTATCCCGATGCTGATCTGGCTGCTGGGGGCGAGCTACCTGAGCCTGGCGTTCCCGGATGTACCGCAGTGGGTCTGGATCACCGGCTTTATCGTGTCCACCTCGTTGCTCAACATCCTCGGGATCCAGGTGGCTAACCGTTTCAACATTATCTTGATGCTGATCCAGCTCACCATCATCACCGTGTTCATCGCCCTGTGCTGGCACTACGTCAGCGCGATCAATGGTCCGGGCGGGTTGTTGTCGGTCAAACCGTTCTTCAATGCCGATGTACCGTTCTCGGCGACCATGGCCGGTGCTGCCATTGCCGCTTATTCGTTCCTTGGCTTCGACGCCCTGTCGACCTTGAGCGAAGAAACCGTTGAGCCGGAACGCACCATCCCGCGGGCCATTTTGCTGGTGGCTTTGATCGGCGGCAGCCTGTATGTCGGCTCCTCGTACTTCATGTACCTGGCACATCCGGTGGGCGTGTTCGAGAACATCGACGGCGCGGCGTTTGAAATTGCCAAGACCATTGGCGGCGACCTGTTTTTTGCGGTGGTTCTGACCGGCATCATCATTGCCCACTTTGCTGCTGGCTTGTCATTCCAGGCCAGTGTCGGGCGCCTGCTGTATGCCCTGGGCCGTGACAACCAACTGCCGCAAAAGCTGTTTGGCGTGCTCAACCCGCGCTACAAGACCCCGGTGTTCAACATCGTGCTGTGCGGCGCCTTTGGTTTTGTCGGCTTTGGCCTGACCATCGCCACCGCCACGTCCCTGGTTAACTTCGGCGCATTCCTGGCCTTTACCGCCGTCAACCTGTGCGCGCTGAAACTGACCTTCGACCGTGCCCTGGGCGACAAAGCCGGTGTGCTGCGCGGGGTGTTGTTCCCGCTGATCGGGGCCATTACTTCGGGCTGGATGCTCATCAGCCTGGACGCCGACGCGCTGATCCTCGGCTCATGCTGGGTCGTGCTGGGGCTGGTGTACCTGGCCTTCCGTACTCGCATGTTCAGCACCGCCGTGCCTGAACCCGCGCTCTAACGCCCCCGACCTCTTAGTCCTTGTAACACCCCCTGTGCGCCTTGCTTGCGGCGCATGCGGGGAGGTTGCGCCTTTTTGATGGGGTGGCTCACGCCGCCCACAGGAGAAACCATGCAAACCTGCCTGCTGATCAATGGTCAACTCATCGCCGGTGAAGGCGAAAAACTCCCGGTGCTCAACCCGTCGTTGGGCGCCACGTTGGTAGAAATCCCTGAGGCCAGCCTGGCGCAGGTCGATGCTGCGGTGTGTGCGGCCGACGCGGCGTTCGAGGCCTGGTCGCAGACCACGCCCAAGGACCGCTCGCAATTGCTGCTGAAGCTGGCCGATGCCATCGACGCCCATGCCCCGGAGCTGGCGCGCCTGGAGTCCAATAACTGCGGCAAACCCTACACCGCCGCGCTCAACGATGAACTGCCCGGCGTTGCCGATGTGTTCCGCTTTTTCGCGGGCGCCAGCCGTTGCCTGCAAGGCAGTGCAGCAGGCGAATACCTGGCGGGCCATACCTCGATGATCCGCCGCGATCCGGTGGGCGTGGTGGCGTCCATTGCGCCCTGGAACTACCCGTTGATGATGGCCGCCTGGAAGCTCGCCCCGGCGCTGGCGGCCGGTAATACCGTGGTGATCAAGCCGTCTGAACAGACCCCGTTGAGCACGTTGAAACTGGCGCAGTTGATGGCAGAGATATTCCCGGCTGGCGTCATTAACGTGGTCTTTGGCCGCGGCCCAAGTGTCGGCAAACCGCTGACCAGCCACCCCAAAGTGCGCATGGTGTCGCTGACCGGTTCGGTCGCGACCGGCAGCCGGATCATCGCCGGGACGGCCGACAGTGTTAAACGCATGCACATGGAGTTGGGCGGCAAGGCCCCGGTGATCGTGTTTGACGATGCCGACATCGACGCGGCGGTTGAAGGTATCCGTACCTTCGGCTTCTACAACGCCGGCCAGGACTGCACCGCTGCCTGCCGTATTTATGTACAGAAGGGCGTGTACCACGAGTTTGTAAGAAAGCTCGGTGAGGCTGTGTCCAGTATTCGCCATGGGCTGCAGGACGACCCTGAGACAGAACTCGGGCCGTTGATCACCTTGCAGCATCTGGAGCGGGTCGAAGGCTTTGTCCAGCGTGCCCGTGAGCAGTCGCACATTGAAGTGGTAACGGGCGGCAAGCGCGTGGCGGGGCCGGGGTTCTTCTTTGAACCGACCGTTTTGGCGGGTGCGCGTCAGGACGATGAAGTGGTGCGCCATGAGATCTTCGGGCCGGTGGTATCTGTTACCGAATTCGACGACGAAGCGCAGGCTTTGCAGTTTGCCAACGACTCCGACTATGGCCTGGCGTCTTCGGTGTGGACTCACGATGTCGGCCGCGCCCATCGGTTGGCGGCCCGCCTGCAATACGGCTGCACCTGGGTCAACACGCACTTCATGCTGGTGAGCGAAATGCCCCACGGCGGCGCCAAGCTCTCAGGCTATGGCAAGGACATGTCGATGTACGGCCTTGAGGACTACACCACCATCCGTCACGTGATGTTCAAACACTAAACACTGCGCACGGCTAACGGTAGGAGCGAGCTTGCCTCGCGATCTTTTGACTGCTTAAAAGATCGCGAGGCGAGCTCGCTCCTACCGCGCGTTTAGCGCCGGGCAATGTCCGAAAAGTAAAACTTGTCCAAGGTATGCCGCGACTCGGTGTACTCAAACTGCCTGCCGTCCTGCAAGAACGTCTGGTTGCTCACCACAATCACGTGGCTTTGCCCGTCCAGATCCAGGTGCAGTTGATCATCCTTGCTGCGCGGCACCGCTTCGATGGTGCGCTGGGCAAAGCTGATCTGCAGGTTCAGGGTTTGCTCGATATACGCGTAGATCGAGTGCTGCGCTATCTCTGGCGTCAGCCCCGGAATCAGCTCGCTGACGAAGCAGTTGATGTCCAGAATCACCCGTTTGCCATCAATGCGCCGCACGCGTTTGACGCGAGTGATCAGGGTGCCTGGCTCGGCGTCGATCTTGTCTGTCAGCGCGCCCTCCAGCGGGAAGTGCTCAAACTCAACCACTTCAGTGCTGACGTCATTGCCCAGGCTCGGGTAGGTTTCCTGGAAGCTGACGATCCCGCCCAACTGGAACTCAATGGGGCTGGAAGACAACACAAACGTCCCTTTGCCATGGATCTTCTGCGCAAAGCCGCGTTCCTGAAGCTGTTCAATCGCCTTGCGCACGGTGCCGCGGCTGGCGTCGTAGCGGGTCATCAATTCAGTTTCGGACGGCAAGCGCGCACCGCGCGCCAGGCGCTCAGTGGTGATGTTTGCAAGCAGATCGGTGTAGATCTGGCTGTATTTAGTCATAACGATGGCTCTATGCCGAAGGTGTTCAAGGCCCGAACCTTAAGGGCAGGGGGGGAGCAGCGCAAGCTCCGCGGTAAAGGCTCTGTTTTAGGAACATTCAGGCGCATTCTTCAGAGGTGGCTGATAGTGCTGATTGCCAACTACTGCACAGTAAAGCAGAGGCCACGGCTTATTTTTCAAACTCGTCTGTACCAGTTGTTGCTTTAACTCGTACAGACGAGTATTTTTCGCTTCGGCGTGCTGCCAAAACGACGCTCCATAATAAAAATTTCAAGCGGAAGACAACGCATGAGCCACGATTATTCGAAGATTGCCGGTGAGTTGCTGCAATGCCTGGGTGGCGTCGACAACCTGGAGCAAGCCGCGCACTGCGTCACCCGTCTGCGCCTCGCGCTGAAAGACCCCAGCCTGGTCGATAGCGCAACCCTCAATCAGATTGACCTGGTCAAAGGTTCCTTCTTTACCGGTGGCCTGTACCAAGTGGTCATCGGCCCCGGCGACGTCGAAAAGGTCTATGCCGCCTTGCGCGAGCAAACCGGCCTCGCCGCGTCGACCATTGCTGACGTCAAGCAAAAAGGCGCCGACAAGGCCAACGCCATGCAGCGTCTGGTGCGGGTGTTCTCTGATGTGTTCATGCCGATTCTGCCCGCGCTGATCATTGCCGGCCTGCTGATGGGGGTGAACAACCTGCTCGGCGCCAAAGGCATGTTCATTGCCGACAAAACCCTGCTCGATGCCTACCCGTCGCTGGACGGGGTGTGGAGCCTGATCAACCTGATGGCCAACACCTCGTTCGTGTTCCTGCCTGCGCTGGTGGGCTGGTCGGCGGCCAAGCGCTTTGGCGGCAGTGAGATCCTCGGCATCGTGCTCGGCCTGATGCTGGTACACCCCGATCTGCTCAACGCCTGGAACTACGGCAAGGCCGTGGCCGGGCTGGACGGTCAAAGCCTGCCGTACTTCAACATTCTGGGTGTGTTCCAGATCGAGAAGGTCGGCTACCAGGGGCAAATCCTGCCGATCCTGCTGGCTGCATACGTGATGAGCGTGATCGAGAAATGGCTGCGCGCACGGGTGCCCAATGCCATCCAATTGCTGGTCGTGCCCATCACCACCATCGTCATTACCGGCGTGCTGGCGCTGGCGATCATCGGCCCGGTTACCCGTCACCTGGGCATCCTGATCACCGAAGGCGTGGTCATGCTGTTTGACCTGGCGCCAGTGCTCGGCGGCATGATTTTCGGCCTGTTGTACGCACCGCTGGTGATCACCGGCATGCATCACATGTTCCTCGCGGTTGACCTGCAATTGATCTCGACCCAGGGCGGCACATTTATCTGGCCGATGATCGTGATGTCCAACCTGGCCCAGGGCAGCGCGGCGCTTGGCGTGTTCTATATGAGCCGCAATGTGCGCGAGCGCAGCATGGCGTCTACCTCGGCGGTGTCCGCGTATTTCGGCATCACTGAACCGGCGATGTTCGGGGTCAACCTGCGTTACAAATTTCCGTTCTACGCGGCCCTGATCGGCTCGGCGCTGGGCAGCATTTTCCTGTCGCTGAACAAGGTTCAGGCCTCGGCGATTGGCGTCGGCGGCTTGCCGGGCTTTATCTCGATCATTCCGCAGTACATCCCGATGTTCGTCATCGGCATGCTGGTCGCGATCATCGTGCCGTTTGTCCTGACGTGCGCGCTCAGCCTGAAAATTATCCGCCCCGGCTACCGCGTGGCCTGACCCTCGTTTGTAGTCGCTGCCGAAGGCTGCGATGGGCTGCGATGGGCTGCGAAGCGGCCCCTTTTACAAAGATTATGCAAGGAGCCTCTCATGCAAGACTGGCAGCGTTCGGTGATCTATCAGATCTACCCAAAAAGTTTTCACAGCCACGCGGGCAACGCCACCGGTGACTTGTTGGGTGTGGTCGACAAGCTCGATTACCTGCAATGGCTGGGCGTGGATTACCTGTGGCTGACGCCGTTTCTGCGCTCGCCGCAGCGCGACAACGGCTATGACATCAGCGACTACTACGCCATCGACCCGAGCTACGGCAGCATGGCCGACTGCGAGCTGTTGATCAGCGAGGCCAAGGCCCGCGGGATCAAGCTGATGCTCGACATCGTGGTCAACCACACCTCCATCGAGCACGAGTGGTTCCAGCAGGCGCGCAGTAGCCTCGACAACCCGTATCGCGACTTCTACATCTGGCGTGACCAGCCGAACAACTGGGAGTCCAAGTTCGGCGGTTCGGCCTGGGAATACGAGGCGCAAACCGGTCAATACTATCTGCACCTGTTTGACCACACCCAGGCCGACTTGAACTGGGACAACCCCAAGGTGCGCGCCGAAGTCTACAAACTCATGGGCTTCTGGCGTGATAAAGGCGTGGGCGGTTTCCGCCTGGACGTGATCAACCTGATCTCCAAGCCTGCGCATTTCCCGGAAGACGACAGCGATGGTCGGCGTTTTTACACCGACGGCCCCAATGTGCACGACTACCTGCAAGAGATGCACCGCGAAGTGTTCGCCGGGCACGATCTGGTCAGCGTTGGCGAAATGTCTTCTACCAGCCTTGAGCACTGCATCCGCTACTCGCGGCCAGAGAGCAAAGAGCTGTCGATGACCTTCAACTTTCATCACTTGAAAGTGGACTACCCGAACATGCAGAAGTGGGTGCGTGCCGACTTCGACTTCCTCGCGCTCAAAGGCATTTTGTCTGACTGGCAGGTGGGCATGCAGGCCGGTGGCGGCTGGAACGCTTTGTTCTGGTGTAACCACGATCAGCCCCGTGCGGTGTCGCGCTTTGGTGATGACGGTGAGTTCCGTGTGGTCTCGGCGAAGATGCTCGCCACCGCCCTGCATTGCCTGCAAGGCACGCCGTATGTGTATCAGGGTGAAGAAATCGGTATGACCAACCCCGGGTTTGAGCGCATCGAGCAATACCGCGACGTCGAAACCCTGAACATCTACCGCCTCAAGCGCGAAGCCGGGGTGTCCCACGAAGACTGCATGGCGGCGATCCTGCAAAAGTCGCGGGACAACAGCCGCACGCCGATGCAATGGAACCAGCAGGCCAATGCCGGTTTCAGCACGGCAGAGCCATGGATCGGGATCCCTGCGAACGCCGCGCAGATCAACATCGAAGCGCAATTGAATGACCCGGACTCGGTGCTGCATCACTACCGCCGGCTGATTGCGTTGCGTCGCGAAGAGCCGCTGCTGTCACACGGCGAATACCGCCAGTTGCTGGCCGAACACCCGCAGGTCTGGGCGTATCTGCGCCAGGGCGAGGGCGAAAGCGTGCTGGTACTCAACAACTTCTACGGCACCGATTGCGTGGTGGATTTGCCTGACGGCGTGATCAGCCAAGACATGGCCCAACGCCTGTTGATCAGCAACTACGACGACCAGTCGACGCGCACGCAGCGCATCACCTTGCGCCCCTACGAATCGTTTGCCGTGCACCTGACAACGCAATAACCCTGTAGGAACGAGCTTGTCTCGCGATCTTTTGATCTTTTAAAAGATCGCGAGGCAAGCTCGCTCCTACAGAGGCTTTATCGGTTTCATCACAATAAAAATAAAAAGGCCACTCATGAACACAACCCTCAATCGCAGTATTTTCACCGCTTGCGTGTGCCTGCTGGCGCCGCTTTCGGCCAACGCCCTGGAGTTCGCCGGGTACTTGCGCAGTGGCATCGGCAATTCGCTGGAAGGCGGCAAGCAGTCGTGTTTCAAGCTGCCTGGCGCCGAGGCCAAGTACCGGTTGGGCAATGAATGCGAGCAGTATGCTGAGTTGGAGTTGCGCCAGGACGTCTATAACTTTGATGACGGTTCGGTCCTCAGCGTTGACGGTATGGCCTCGCTGTACAACCAATACAATCGCCAGCTGACGTTCCAGGGCGATAACGGTTCGGCGCGCTTGCCGCAGTTGTACGCGCAGTGGTCCAACCTGCCGAGCCTCAATGGTGGTTCGGTGTGGGCCGGGCGGCGTTACTACAAGCGTAACGACATTCATATTTCCGACTTCTACTACTGGAACCAGAGCGCCACCGGCGCGGGCATCGAGGACGTGTTGATCGGCGGTCTGAAGTACAGCTACGCCTTGTCGCGCAAAGACAGCCTGTATCAGGAAGACTACGTAACGCGTCACGATTTCAACGTCGCCGGGTTCAACACCAACCCGGGCGGGCAACTGGAGTTTGGCCTCAGCTACCTGGAAAAACCCCAGCGCACCGAAGCCCACAGTGGCTGGGCAATCACCGCGCAGCATGTCCAGAGCGAGTTTCTGGGCGGCAAAAACAAATTGGCCCTGCAATACGGCGAAGGCTCCGGCACGGGGCTGGGCTACACCGGCGATACCCGGCTGGATAACAGCAGCAAGCGTTACCGGATCGTCGAGTTTTTTGACTGGCAAGTGACCCCGCGTTTCGGCGGGCAGGTCGAGGCCGTGTATCAAAAGGACTTCCGCCCGGACGGCGGCAATCAGGAGTGGCTCTCGCTGGGCGTGCGACCGACCTACGCGATCACCGAGCAGTTCAAGCTGGTGACCGAGTTTGGGCATGATCAGGTGCGGGCCGCCGACGGTACGCGCAAGCTGAGCAAGTTCACCTTTGCGCCGACCTGGTCGCCCAATGGTCCAAGCTTCTGGGCACGCCCGGAAATCCGCTTGTATTACACCTACGCGAGCTGGAACGCCGCCGCGCAACGTGCGGCCAATGAGTTTGATGCAGGCTCTGCATTGTCTGACAGCGGCGCCTTTGGCTCGGCGCGGCATGGTTCCAACGCCGGTGTACAGATCGAGTACTGGTGGAAATAAGCGACGCTGCGGGGCTCGCGCTCCATCGGCATTTAACCGAATCAACTGCAGGTGAAGTCATGGTTACAACCCAACAACTGGAACTGCTGGCGCCGTTATCGGGTGTCCTGATGCCGCTTGAGCAAGTGCCTGACCCGGTGTTCTCCAGCCGTTTGATGGGCGACGGCCTGTGCATCGACCCGACGTCGCAGGTGCTCTGCGCGCCGCTGGCCGGTGTGATCAGCAACCTGCAGCACACCGGGCATGCCGTGAGCATTACCGATGCCAGCGGGGTGCAAGTGCTGCTGCACATCGGCCTGGACACGGTAAACCTCGGCGGCCAAGGCTTCACCTGCCTGGTTGAGGAAGGCCAGCAGGTCGTGGCCGGGCAGGCGTTGATCGAGTTTGATGCCGATTATGTCGCGCAACATGCACGCAGCTTGCTCACCCTGATGCTGGTGGTCAGCGGTGAAAGCATTACCGACGTGTCGGGCGGCGAGATGCTGGTCGAGGCTGGTCAGCCGGTGTTGCGTGTGGGCGAGGCGGCCGTGCAAGTCTCCACCCAGCAAGCGCCGAGCCAGGGTGACACGCTGTTTTCGCTGGCCATTGCGCTGCCCAACCCGAACGGCCTGCACGCCCGCCCTGCGGCGGTGTTTGCCCAGGCGGCCAAGGGTTTTGCGGCCACCATCGAGCTGCACAAACACGAGCAGCGCATCAACGCCAAATCGTTGGTCGCGATCATGACCTTGCAAACCAGCCACGGCGATGTGGTGCAGGTCAGCGCCACTGGCGAGGATGCCGAGCAAGCGATTCGCGTGCTCTCAGATCTGCTGGTGGCCGGTTGCGGCGAGGCGGTGACGCCCGCTGCCCAGGTTGCCACTGAAACTACCTACGCCCCGGCACCTGAGCCGGTGCAGGTGGATGGCGCCTTGTTGCGCGGTGTTTGCGCGTCTTCCGGGGCAGTGTTTGGGCAGGTGGTGCAAATCGCCGCGCAGACCCTCGACTACCCCGAAGTTGGGGCGGGTGAAGCCTTTGAGCGGGCGCAGTTGCAACGCGCCCTGCTTGAAGCGGATACCGCATTGGACACCTTGGGCCGCGAGTTCAGCCAAGGGCCGCAAGGGCAAATCTTCAGTGCCCACCGTGAACTGCTGCAAGACCCAAGCTTGCTGGAGCAGGCTTACCCGCTGTTGGCGTCGGGCAAAAGCGCGGCGTTTTCGTGGGCCGCTGCGGTTGAAGCCAACGAAAAAGTTTTCCGCAACCTGGGCAATGCGTTTCTGGCGGAACGGGCGCAAGACCTCGCAGATGTCGGGCAGCGCGTGCTCAAGTTGATTCTGCGGGTCGAGGACGCGGTTCAGGCGCTGCCCGACAACGCCATTTTGATCGCCGACCAGCTCAGCCCTTCACAAACCGCCGGGCTCGATACAACCAAGGTGGTGGGGTTTGCCACCGTGGGCGGCGGCGCCACCAGCCATGTGGCGATTCTGGCGCGGGCCTTGGGCTTGCCGGCCATGTGTGGTTTGCCTGCGCATGTCCTGAGCTTGGCCAGCGGCACGCCGGTGTTGCTGGATGCCGAGCAGGGCGAGTTGCATGTGCGCCCCAGCGAAGCAGCGGTGGCAGCGCTGACGGCCAAGCGCGAGCAGCAGCGCGTGCGCCAGGCGCGGGATCTGGCGCACGCGGCGTTGCGGGCGGATACCCGCGATGGTCGGCATATCGAAGTGTCTGCCAACATCGCCTCGCTGGCCGAGGCCGAGCAGGGCATGAGCCTGGGCGGTGAAGGCGTGGGCTTGTTGCGTTCCGAGTTCTTGTACCTGGAGCGCAGCAGCGCGCCGAGCCACGACGAACAGATCGCGACCTACAGCGCCATTGCCCGCGCGGTTGGCCCTGACTACAACCTGGTGGTGCGCACGCTGGATGTGGGCGGTGACAAACCCTTGGCCTACGTGCCGATGGAACCTGAGGCCAACCCGTTTTTAGGCATGCGCGGGGTTCGCCTGTGTCTGGAGCGTCCTGAATTGCTGCGTGAGCAGTTCAGCGCGATTTTGGCCAGTGCCGACCTGACCCGTCTGCACATCATGTTGCCGATGGTCACCCAAGTGTCCGAGTTGCGCCTCGCCCGCCAGTTGCTGGAGGAGCAAGCGCAACGCCTGGGCATTACCCGGTTGCCCAAGCTTGGGATCATGATTGAAGTTCCGGCGGCCGCGCTGATGGCTGACGTGTTCGCCCCAGAAGTCGACTTCTTCTCGATTGGCACCAATGACCTGACCCAATACACCTTGGCGATGGACCGCGATCACCCGCGTCTGGCCAGCCAGGCCGACAGTTTTCACCCGGCGGTACTGCGCCTGATCGCCACGACCGTCAAGGCCGCGCATGCCCACGGCAAGTGGGTGGGCGTGTGCGGCGCGCTGGCGTCTGAATCGTTGGCGGTGCCGCTGCTGGTGGGCTTGGGCGTGGACGAGTTATCGGTGAGCGTCCCGTTGATTCCGACCATTAAAGCGCGGGTTCGCGAGCTGACGCTCAAGGACTGCCAAGTGTTGGCGCAGCAAGTGTTGGTGCTGGAAAGTGCAGAGCAGGTGCGTGCCGCCTTGCAGCCGTCACACGCGGCTAACGTTGCTCATTCATTGGTGCTGGAGAACTGAACATGTTTGCAAAATTGCAGCAGGCTTTTTGGAAAGCACTGACCCCGGACCTGGTGGCGGATGAGCCCGCCCCCTATACGTCGACATTGCAGAGCGCGGTGGTTGCGGCCCTTGGCGGCGCCAGCAACCTCAAGTCCGAGCAGCGCGTGGCGTTGACCCGCATCCGTGTAGAGCTGAACGACACGTCACGTGTTGACCCTCACGCTCTGCGACTGGCGGGTGTGCCGGGGGTGATGACCCTGGCGGGCGGTGTGGTGCATTTGGTGGGCGTTAACGACTGAATACTGCCCTCTCCCTAACCCTCTCCCGGTGGGAGAGGGGACTGACCGAGTTGTTCCACAAGATGCATCGACCTGAGAAATCGAGTCGATTATGGATTCAATGGAGTCATTTCACGTTACTGCACCTCTGCAATATCCCCCAGTCGGTTCCCTCTCCCTTGGGAGTGGGTTGGGGTGAGGGGCTTTTGCAGTCCGTCGTCACCCCACCCTTACCGTTTCGCAGTTGCAGGTGTATCGTATTCGCCTTTTGCGGGCGCTGAGCCCGCGCCGGATACGAGAGGTAGTTAAGTCCATGTCCTTTACCCGTCGACAAATACTCGGTGGTTTAGCCGGCCTGGTCGTGGTGGGTGTTGGCGCAGGGGGCGCTTCGCGTTACTGGTTGGGCAAGATGGCCGATGAGCAGGCCGGTCACGATTACGAGCTGATTGCCGCGCCGCTGGACGTTGAGCTGGTGCCCGGTCATCAGACCGAGGCCTGGGCTTTTGGCCCTTCGGCGCCGGGCACTGAGCTACGGGTGCGCCAAGGTGAATGGCTGCGGGTGCGGTTTATCAATCATCTGCCGGTTGCGACCACGATCCATTGGCACGGCATCCGCCTGCCACTGGAAATGGACGGCGTGCCGTACGTCTCGCAACTGCCGGTACTGCCTGGCGAATACTTCGATTACAAGTTCCGGGTGCCCGATGCGGGCAGCTACTGGTATCACCCCCACGTCAACAGCAGCGAAGAACTGGGCCGTGGCCTGGTCGGCCCGCTGATTGTCGAGGAGCGCGAGCCTACGGGCTTCAAACATGAGCGCACGCTGAGCATTAAAAACTGGCACGTCGATGAAGAAGGCAACTTTTTGCCCTTCAGCATCACCCGTGAGGCGGCGCGTGGCGGTACGGCGGGGCGTTTGTCGACGATTAATGGCAGCCATGTGCCGACCATTGAATTGCCTGCCGGGCAAATCACCCGCGTGCGAATTCTCAACCTCGACAACACCCTGACCTATCGCCTGAATATTCCCGGCGTCGAGGCGCAAATCTATGCGCTGGATGGCAACCCCATCGAGCCGCGCCCGCTGGGCAAAGAGTATTGGCTGGGCCCCGGCATGCGTATTTGCCTGGCGATCAAGGCCCCGGCTGCGGGCGAAGAACTGTCGTTGCGCGATGGTCCGGTGCGTCTGGGCACGCTGTTGTCGGTGGCCAATAACGATGCACCTGCACAATGGCCGCCCGCCTTGCCGGCCAATCCGATTGCCGAGCCTGATGTCGACAAGGCCGAGAAGCTCAATTTCAACTTTGAATGGGTCGGTTCTGTGTCCGAGAACCTGGGCACGGATCAGCCGCCGAGCCTGTGGCAGATCAACGGCGTGGCCTGGGACATCAAGGACAAAACCTGCGCTGACCGGCCGATTGCCAAGCTCAAGCTGGGCCAGAGCTACGTGTTTGAATTCAAGAACATGACCCAGTACCAGCATCCAATCCACTTGCACGGCATGAGCTTCAAGGTGCTGGCGTCCAATCGCAAAAAAATCACGCCGTATTTCACCGACACGTACCTGTTGGGCAAAAACGAGCGTGCCCGCGTGGCCCTGGTGGCCGATAATCCCGGCGTGTGGATGTTCCACTGCCATGTGATTGACCACATGGAAACCGGCCTCATGGCCGCTATTGAGGTTTCCTGATGCGACAAGGGCGTCAACCCCAGATTATCGACCGCAGCCGCGATCAAGACTTTATGCGTGAAGCGCTGGCGCTGGCGGCGCAAGGCGCAGCCTTGGGTGAAGTGCCGGTGGGCGCGGTGCTGGTGCAAAACGGTGAAATCATCGGCCGTGGTTTCAACTGCCCCATCAGCGGCAGCGACCCCAGCGCCCATGCCGAAATGGTCGCCATCCGCGCCGCAGCCACGGCGGCCAGCAACTACCGGCTGCCCGGCAGCACGCTGTACGTGACGCTCGAGCCGTGCAGCATGTGCGCAGGCTTGATCGTGCATTCGCGGGTGTCGCGGGTGGTGTTCGGTGCGCTGGAGCCCAAGGCCGGGATTGTGCAAAGCCAGGGGCAATTTTTTACCCAGGGCTTTTTGAACCACCGGGTGCTGTTTGAAGGCGGAGTGCTGGCCGACGAATGCGGCGCCATCCTCAGCGAATTCTTCAAGGCCCGCCGGGCGAAATAATCCGCAGACCCTTGTAGGAGCGAGCTTGCTGTGGGAGCGGGCTTGCTCGCGATGAGATC